>OQVQ01001055.1_pt1 | contig 11835 bp, 10 predicted proteins | sample 1691491 | NCBI WGS metagenome assembly OQVQ01 (sample SAMN03418252, study PRJEB22391) | human gut metagenome | biome: human-gut; feature: organic feature; material: feces | host: Homo sapiens | place: Tanzania | collected 2013-01
CGGCATTTCGTTTCTCTATATCAGGTAATGTGCCCGTGTAGAGTGTTGGCTTGATGTCTGAAGCTTGATGATGCTTCAGTCCAGCCACGTTACCGATGAGAGCTATGAGAGGAGTAGGGAGATCTTTTTTCTCTCCGTTTCTGAGTTCCCAAAGCGTAGTTTCAAAGGTCTGTTCGTCCTGACGGCTCACATTGTAGGTGAGGAGAACCGGGGTATTGAAAGCCCAACCCTCTTCGTCGATGAGTTGGGTAGCGATAGCCTGCAACTGTTTGGCACCCATATAATACACCAAAGTTTCTGCATCAGGAGTGACTGGCTGTGGGGTATGTCCGCTTACCAATGCCACGCTGGAGGAGAAATCGCGATGGGTGAGACTGATCTTCTGGGATGCGGCAAGGGCCGAGGCTGTGGTAATGCCCGGAATGACATTCACATTGATGAGATTACTCTCTAAGAATTCGATTTCCTCGCTTCCATGAGCAAATATCATAGGATCTCCACCTTTCAGGCGAACTACGTTCTTACCCTTTCTGGCTGCATCAAGCAGAAGGCGATTGATCTCTGACTGCTCTTTATGATGATATCCGGCTCTCTTTCCTACATATACTTTTTCTGCTTTTTTATCATTGAGATAAGTCTCGTCTATCAAGTCATCATAAAAGATGATGTCGGCGGCTTCAATGGCTTTTGCTGCCTTGATGGTCAACAGCTCTGGGTCACCAGGACCGAAACCTACCAAGGATACGGTGCCTTGCGAATTCAAGAGATTCTTAAGTGAAGAACGAAGAGTGAAAAGTGAAGAATTCTCTTGCTCTGAGGCTGAAGAACTTTCTGCATTCTGATTCTTCACTCTTCGTTCTTCACTCTTCACTTTTTTCCCAGTGACGGCAAGGAATCCTTGAAGAGGATGGGTTGGGAAAGGGAGTACTTCGGCGATTTCATCCTCCATGCCGAGTCGCTTCAGGGCACAGGTGGCAACGATGGCTGCATCATATTTGCCATCTTTTACCTGCTGAACTCTTTCTTCAATACAACCGCGGATTCCTTTGATAGTCAGGTCGGGACGTAATACGTTTAAACCTTTCTTTCGGAGCGGGCTGCTGGTTCCGATGATACTGCCGGCAGGGAGTTCTGCCAGTTTCTTGTGATCTCTGCTTACGAGCGAATCGGTGGTGTCGAAAGCAGGGAAGAGGGCGATGACCTCGATGTCCTCAGGCAGAGGATAGGGCAGGTCTTTCGCCGAATGGATGGCGATGTCGGCATCTCCCAGACGGATGGCATCGTCGAGTTCTCTCGTAAAGATATCAGCAGGAGCTTCACCGTTCAGAAGTGAAATCTGCTGGTTCTTGTCGCCGTAAGATTCCAAGTATTTAATCTCGTAGGCGAGTTCCGGGAAGTTCTTGAAGACTTCCTCTACTTGCAGTCGGGAGAGTCGGCTGCCTCTTGCAATGACTTTAATCTTTTTATTCATCTTTTAAAAATGTCGGTTAAGTTTATGAATAAAATTATTATGAAATATATTTCTTTCTCCTTTCCAAAGCCTCCTGCATCTCCTGAATTTCTTCTTCGATGATGGCTTCGGCTTTTTCTACTTCGGCTCCTCTCACTTCGATGTTCTCACGCACCTTCTTCTCCACGTCTCTGATGTTGTAGAGCTGGACGTTGGGGAGTTCGCTGAGGCGTGAATCGATGTCGCGAGGGAAGGCGAGGTCGATGGCGAGCAGGCGTTTCTGCTTTGGGATGTCTACCTTGCGGATGATGAGATGAGGGGCTGAGGTGGCGCTGATGAGGATATCTGTCTGTGCCAGGAACTCCTGCTTCTCATCCAGCGTATATACCTTGATGCCGAGCGGATCGGCTAGGTAATGTGCCTTGATCTGGCTGCGGTTGGCGAGGAATACCATCTTGGCTCCTTTGTTCTGCAGGAACTTCAGGATGTCGCTGGTCAATTTGTTGACGCCGATAATCGTGATTCTTGCATTCCTTAAGTCAAGATTCCCGAAAGAATCAATGGCACAGATCTTTTCTTTCAGAGATTTTTTATTGATTGTTTCCTCAATAATCTCCAGGGCTGCGAGACTGTGGGATACGGCACCATGCGAAATCTCGGTTTCGTTTCTTACCCGCTTGCCTACCTGCAATGCGCTTTGGAAAAGGCGATGGAGTTCGGCAGGCAGATGACGCTGCGCCTTGGCGGTGTAATATGCTTCCTTCACCTGTCCCTGAACGGCTCTTTCGCCAACGATGGCTGATTCCAGACCTGATACCACACGAAAAAGATGGCGAGCCACCTCATCGGATACATCGCCTTCTCCGTAGTATATTTCGCTGCGATTGCAGGTTCTCAGGAAGATGTAAGGAACCTCCTCATGGGTTTGGAAGTTGTTGATATGAACCTCCTGTGAAGCTCCATTTGTCTTGTTGATATGAACCTCCTGTAAAGCTCTGTTTGTCTTGTTGATATGACTTCCTTGTATTTCCAAGAGTGTGTCTTGTAGAAAATCATCGAAGACTCTTTCCTGTTCCTTGATGTCGGTTCCTTCAGCGAACTGGCTTTGGTCAATCGATTTGTAATGTATCATTTTCTATCAACTCTTTTATTCTGTTTCTTACTCGGATGCTTCTTTTCACATCCCTCGAATCGCTTCCCACGGCAATGGTGAGGTTGTCGTTGCGATAGATGGCGGGCGAGATGAAGTCGCACTGTGCCGGGTCATCGCAGACGCTGGTCAGGATATGCCGCTGGGCAGCGAGCTGTTTGATGTGATGGTTCAACTCGTGGTCGCCTGTGCAGACGAAGAGGAGCTGCACGCCATCGAGGTCGCTCGGCTCGAAAGCCTTCTCTTTTGTTTGGAAGGGTAGTGCCTTGAGCTCATCTGTAATCTCTGGTGCCACCACCGTAGCTTGGTCGGTGAAGCGGGCGAGAATCTGAGCCTTGTGGGTCGCTACCTTCCCTCCGCCAACGATAAGTATGTTGGCGGAGACGATTTTAATCGTTATTGGAAGATAGTCCATATAGACATAGATTGAATTTTATTTCTTTTTGATGAGAACCTTCCAGTAGTTTTCTACTTTCTCGGTAGAGAGGATGGTATGGCCCTCGTTCTTCACACTTCCCGGTACGTTCTCGATAGGAGCACCGTCGTCGAGGAGAATCTCCAGAATCTGTCCGCTCTGCATTGGGGTGAGAGCGATTTTTGTCTTCACGAAGTTCATCGGACACATCACGCCTCGGAAATCCTTCTTCACATCAGGGGAGACTGCTTCTGGTTCTCCCGCAGATGATTTTTGTTCATTCTCGCTTCTGTTTCTTTGTCCCACAGATTTCACAGATGACACAGATTTATCTTCATCCTCGCTTCTGTTCTTTTGTCCCGCAGATTTTTCCTTTGAATCTGTGTTATCTGTGTTATCTGTGGGACTTTGAACAGCAGGGAGCTTGAACTGAAGCGAATCATCCATGTTCTGATAAAGGTCGTTGAGCAAATCGGCGAGTTCATCGATAAGCGGTTTCTCTGCTATCAACGATTCGTTGTTTCTTGCCTTATCGGTCAATACCTTGAACTTCTGAGGGATGATGCCGGCAGCGATGAATTCCTTCTCAAATCCATTATATACATCTTCATCGGTGCGAGGGTCGAGACCACGGGTAACGAGAAGCATTCGGTTCTCGGAGAAAACGATATCGTGGAGAAGTTTCTCTATCTTGCTTGTTGCTTGCTTGCCGTCGGATTGCAAATCCGCCGGAACGCCTTGTGGGATATTTCCCAGCAGCTGTTCCACTTCCTTCCGCTTTTCTCTGATGGTATCCTGGTCGATTTCGATGATATCGAAGAGTCCGGCTGAGCATTCTGCTTTTCCGTATTTGATGAGTGAGAACTTCTCGTCATCTCCGAAATCGAAGAAGGTATCAGGCTCTTCTGAATAAGGAGCTATCTCCTTGTATTTCGCAATCAGATCCTTCACGATGTTCACGCCTCTCTTTGCCACATACTCGTAATAATCGGCATAGTTGGCTTGTTCGGCTATCACATCACGGAGGTAATCTTCAACAAATGCTGGAATCTTCTTGGCGGCGATATAGCCCTGCTGCAGGTCAATCTCGTGCTTGCCCTTTACCGGAAGCCAGATGGTGTAGGCAGGATATGGGTCATCGCCCACTCGTCCTACACGTCCGCTGAATCCTAAATCGCCCCAGGTGGCTAGCGCACAGATGTTGGTACAGCCGTTCATGCGGAGTTCGAAGTCAGGAATGGCATCGAGGTTCAGATCGCTATCGAGAAGTTGCTTGGCAATGCCGTCGATGGCGCCCTTTGGCAGACAGATGCCGAGACGGCAGGTGTCGGCTCCGGTGCAGCAGGTGAGATTCGTAACCACCACAGGATAATCTATCTGATAAACACCCAGTTTCTTGAAGAAGGCGTAGATGTTGGTGAGATATTCCTCTGGGATATTTCGTACTTGAATCTGCTCTTTCTTGGTGAAGCGGATTACATCGTTGCCATAGTTGCCCAGGTATTCGGCTACTTCTGCGAAGAAATCCGTGGAGTTGTTGCCGTGGCGTAATGGGATGTAGGCATACCAGAGGTTCTCTTTCAAGCCCTCGGCATTGGTCTGCTTGTGGGCGTAACGGCGCTTCCAGGTTTCGAAAGCTTCAGCATCAAAGAAGTCACATGAATTATTCACTCTTCGTTCTTCGCTCTTCACTTCCTTTTCGCTCAAAGGCGAAAAGGACGGCTTATGATGTTCCAATGGCAATGCCGGAGCCTCGAAATCGATTGAACCATCTTTCTTAAGTTCCTCAAACTCTTTGAGATACAATCGCTTGGCTTCTTCTGTGCCGTATTTATAGAACACGTATCTCATGCGTGCCTTGTGACGGTTTCTTCTGTTTCCGTATTTATGGAACCAGTTTTTCAGAGCCTTGGCTGCACGGTAGAGATCCTTCTCTGGAAGGAAGTCGAATACCTCCCAACCGGTGTGGGCGTTGCTGGCTGCACTACCGGCGATGAGCACTCTGAATCCCCGCTGTCCGTCCTTGATACGTGCCTGCAGACCCAGGTCGGCGATGTAGGAGTAGTTGGCCGTAGCCACACTGGTATCTATTGCCACCTTGTATTTTCTAGGCATCGTGAACGAATCTTTCTCGGCGATGAGTCGGGAGGTGAGTTCCTCCACGTATGGATAGACATCGAATTCCTCATCGGCAGTGAGTCCGCTCCGGTCATCTACCATCATGTTTCTTACGGTGTTTCCACCGCCACCTGCGCTGGAGATGCCCACCTTTTCCAGCTTCTTCAGAGCCGGAATGGCATCCTCGATATCAACATTGTGAATCTGAATCTCCTGTCGGGTGGTAACGTGGAGATGCGAAGTGGAGAGCTGGTGACCCACAAAGGCAATCTTGGCAAGCTGCTCTGGGGTGACGAGACCGCCGGCACAGCGAAGGCGAAGCATGTAGTGCTGGTTCTTGCGCTGCTCGTAGATGCCCATTGGCACGCGGTTTGACTTCAACTGACCAGCCTGAATCTCGCCCGCCTTGAACTGGTCGATGAGCGACTGGGTATAGTCCAAGTCTCCATTTAATGTAGAAGGTATTCTGTACATGTTCTTGTATCGTATTTAGTTATATTGAAGGAGTGAAGCGTTTATCAGAATGAGACTATAGAATTCTTCACTCTTCACTATAATGTTCTTCCTTATCCACCACCTCTCCATTCAGAACCTTGAATGAATTGAGGTGAATCTTTCCGTCGAGCAATGAGAGGATGGCATAACGGATGTTGGGATCGTTAGCCAGTCTCAGGTCTTCCTGCGAAGGGCGGGAAGGCGATGCAGGGTGACTGTGCCAGTTGGCGAGAATCTTCAAGCCCTTGCTTCGGGCATATTTCAGAGCCGCAAACTGGTCTTTCGGAGCAAAGGCAAAATGCTCCTCGCTATGGTCGATGTTCTCCATCCAGTAGCTTTCCGTCACCACATCATCCTTGCCTAACAGAAGTCCGCAACTCTCGATGGGCGCGTCCTTCTTAGCTTGCTCGATAATAACCTTGATTACGTCGTCGTTAATCTTCATAAGCTATAGCAAAAATAATTACTAATAAATAATCACTAATAAATGAAGTAATCACTGATAAATAATCACTAATCACTAAATCTTAGTGGTGCTTCAAATCGCAGGCTGCCTGCTCGTAATCGATGAGATGATCGATAGTAGGGTGGTCGCCGCAGATTTCGCAGGATGCACGCTTCTTCACCTTGATGGTGCGGAAGTTCATCGTCTTGGCATCGAAGGTGAGCAATCGGTCGGTGAGCAAATCGCCTACACCGAGTAAGTACTTCAAAGCCTCTGCTGCCTGAATGGTTCCGAGCATACCGGCGATGGCTCCCAGAACGCCTGCCTGACTACAGGTAGGAACTGCGCCTGCTGGAGGTGGTTCCTTGAAGAAGCAACGGTAACATGCCGTGCCTGGCAAGTGGGTAAAGGTCTGTCCCTGGAATCTCAGGATGCCGCCATGCGAGAAGGCTTTGCCCAGACGTACGCAGGCATCATTGATAAGGAACTTTACCGGGAAGTTGTCTGTTCCGTCGATAACGAAATCCCATGGCTTAATGATTTCCTCGGCATTGTGAGAATCGAGGAAGTCGTGATAAGTGGTCACTTCCACATCCGGATTGATGGCAATCATCTTCTCCTTGGCGCTCTCTACTTTTGGAGTACCCAGATCCTTGGTCTGATGAATCACCTGGCGCTGCAGGTTACTGAGGTCTACCACGTCAGCATCCACGATACCGATATGTCCCACACCTGCTGCAGCGAGGTAGAGGGCAACTGGAGAGCCCAAGCCTCCGGCACCCACGATGAGCACCTTGGCATTGAGAAGTTTCTCCTGACCTTCGAGTCCTACATCCTGAAGGAGGATGTGGCGGCTGTATCTCTCTATCTGTTCTTCTGTTAAATCTATCATCTTGTTTCTGATTTCTTTTATGGATGAATACTAAAACTTATTTCATGCGTCAACGATACAAAAAAATGCACATCAACGACGACGTAATCTTATATATAGATTAACTGTCTAATAAGTCTTTTATTGTGCTTTTTGTAAACTTTCTTTAGAAAAAAGTTTGCTTCGTGTAGTTCTGTGGGGCAGGAATACTTGCGTTTAGCAAGCACCGCCTCCCATGAAGTAGAGGAAATCTACACGGTCGCCGTCCTTGAGCTGAATCTTCTCATAGTCTTCCTTCTCGGCGAAGTCCTCGTTCACCTGGATGGTTACCATCTCTGGCTGGAACACCTTGTTGATCTTGATGAGTTCTGCCAATGTCAAAGGAAGAGTCACTTCCTGCTTTTCGTCGTTTACAATAATCTGTGCCATATTCTTATCAATTTTATGTTGTTATTTTCTTTTTAGCTGAATGTGCCGTTTCACTTAACTGAATGCACCATTGAGATACTCCTGTGTCAGTTCGTGCTTAGGATGATGGAACACTTCCTCGGCGCTTCCTTCTTCAATCACCTCACCCAGATACATGAAGATGACGTGGTCGGCGATGCGGAGAGCCTGGCGAAGGGTGTGGGTTACCATTACGATGCTGTAATCCTTCTTCAGTTCGGTGAAGAGCTGCTCCACCTTCTTGCTGCTGATAGGGTCGAGGGCGGAAGTGCTCTCATCTGCAAGGAGATAGCTTGGCTCTACGGCAAGGCTGCGGGCCAGGCAGAGGCGCTGCTGCTGACCGCCGCTCAACTTGGAAGCCGGGCTCTTCAGTCTGTCCTTCACTTCCTCCCAGAGACCTACAGCCTTCAGATAATGCTCCACGATGCTGTCCAGCTTCTTCTTGTTGCGGATACCATGGATGCGGCAACCATAAGCCACATTGTCGTAGATGCTCATAGGGAGAGGGCATGGACGCTGAGGAACAAGACCGATGTTGCGGCGCACTTCAGACAGCTTGCTGCTGCTGGCCTCGAGGATGTTATTGTCTCCGAGATTCACCTCTCCATTCATCTTCAAACCTTCCACGCGGTCGTTCAATCGGTTGAAGGTACGGAGAAGCGTAGACTTGCCACAGCCTGAAGGACCGATGATGCAAGTAATCTTTCCCTTAGGAATACTTACATTTACATCTTTCAAGATTTGTGCACCATTGATATATACATTCAAGTTCTTGGTGTCGAGCTGTGCATGATTGTTGTGAACAAACTTTGTAGTCATATCTAAATCTCCTATATTTTAAGATTCATACTCCCTATATATAATAAGGTGTAATCCTCAGCGTTTATACTTCTTATTTTCGTTTGCAAAGGTACGACGATTTTGCTTATTGGGCAATACCTTATATGGGGTAATTTCATACCCTATATGTGGTATATGGGAATGGTACGAATGTGGTATTGCCCCTTCTGCATATTCTTTATACCTTTGCAGCCAGTTAGTAATATATATAATAAGGTATAGATATGAGAAAGAAAATCATAGGAATGATAGTGATAGGAACCTCCTTACTGTTAGCCAGTTGCGGAAGTAGAGGAGAGGTGAAGCGTGGTGCTGACGGCAAGCAGGTGCTGAGCGGTTATATTACGTTGTCGGGTGCTTTCGCCCTTTATCCGCTGGCGATACAGTGGGCAGATGAGTTTCATCGCCTTCACCCCGAAGTGGATATCGATATCTCGGCTGGTGGAGCTGGAAAGGGAATTACCGATGTTCTTGCCGACCAGGTAGATATTGCGATGGTGAGCCGAGAACTGAAGCCGCAGGAGAAGGAGAAAGGTGCCCTGGCGTATGCTGTGGCAAAGGATGCGGTAGTGGCAACCATCAACGCCAGCAATCCGGTATATCGGGAATTGTTGAAGACGGGATTGAGCCAGAAGCAGGCTACGGCGATTTGGGAAGGGAAGACAAAGATGAATGTCTACACCCGAAGCGATGCCTGTGGTGCCGCCGAGACCTGGGCTGCGTTTCTGGGAAAGAAGCAGGAAGACCTGAAGGGAACAGGCGTCTTCGGAGATCCGGGCGTAGCAGAGACCTTGCAGAAGGACGTGAACGGTATCGGATTCAACAACATCGGTTATGCCTACAACGACAAGACGCATAAGCCTACGAAGGGTATCGCCATCGTTCCGATAGATGTTAATGGGAATGGAAAACTGGATGCAGATGAGAAATTCTATGATACGCTGGATGAACTGATGGATGCCATCGCCAAAGGAAAATATCCTGCACCGCCAGCCCGCAACCTCTATCTCGTAACAGCCGGCAAGTCCAAAAATCCCGTGGTCGTTGAGTTCCTGAAATATGTAAGAACCAAAGGCCAGATACTGAACGGACCAGCTGGATTCGTTCACATCTGATAGGGAAATTCTATGTATTTTTATCTAAATGAAGTTGAAGTAAGGCTTACCTGGCGTTTATTTAAGCCTAACGTAACGTTTGTTTAAGCCTAACGTAACGATTAAATAAGCCTTAAAATCAAATCGTTTTAGTCTAGAATGGTGTTGAAAAGAGGCTTGAATGATTATCAATTCGATAGGAATTCATCTCTATCGTTTGCCTCCATTAGGGTTGGGGGTAGCAGGCATTATAGAATAATGGAAAAAGGTCGCAAACCTGTAATAAGTTTGCGACCTTTGATATTCTTTATAAATTTCCGAATTATAAATTCCCGAATCATAAATTCCCGAATTAGGAAGTATAATTCTCTAATTCTCAAATTCTTGATTTACTCGATAACTACGAGTGCATCCTCTTCGAGCACAGCCTGACCAGGCTTAACGCAGATAGCAGTAACCTTACCATCCTTCTCAGCCTCGATGTTGTTCTGCATCTTCATAGCCTCGAGAACGACAACAGTATCACCTGCCTTCACCTCCTGACCAACTGCTACCTCGATGCTGGTGATAGTACCAGGGAGAGGAGCCTTTACAGCATTGGCTGTATTTACGTTGGCAGCTGGAGTAGCCTCAGCATCATCAGATGCAGCAGCTGGCTGACCGAGCACAACCTTCTTCTTCTCTGGCTCAGCCTCCTGTTCCATCTCAACCTTGTAAGCTTCGCCATTCACGTTCACGCTTGCGATGTTACCCTCAACAGCGTCAATCTGAACCTTGTATTCTTTTCCGTCAATTGTATATTTAAACTCTTTCATTTCTATTACATTATGGTTTAGCTGTTAAACTCAAGAACTTGGCGTTCCACATCGTCTGACGTGGCTTGATAGTGATGATGCCAGGCTCCTTGTCGTGTACGTTATTGCCCTGGTACTCATAGAGTGCCATGGCAATCGCAGCATAAATATTCTTATCCATTTATTCTAATGTTTAATTATATCATTACATTGGCATACAGCCATGCTTCTTAGCTGGCAAGCTCTGACGCTTGGTAGCGAGCTGAGCCAAACCACGGCAGATGCGGAAACGGGTGTTACGTGGCTCGATGACATCATCGATGTAACCATACTGAGCTGCCTGATATGGATTAGCAAACTTGTCAGTATACTCCTGCTCCTTCTCAGCCAGGAATGCCTTTACATCCTCGCCAGCTTCCTTCTTAGCCTTAGCTTCCTTACCACAGAGAACGGCAACGGCACCGCTGGCACCCATTACAGCAATCTCTGAAGATGGCCAAGCGAAGTTCAAGTCGGCACGCAACTGCTTGCAACCCATCACGATGTGGCTACCACCATAGCTCTTACGCAATGTGATAGTAATCTTTGGCACGGTAGCCTCGCCGTAAGCGTAGAGCAACTGTGCACCGTGGAGGATGACAGCGTTGTACTCCTGACCTGTACCTGGCAAGAATCCTGGTACGTCAACGAGAGATACGATAGGAATATTGAAGGCATCGCAGAAACGAACGAAGCGGGCTGCCTTGCGGCTAGCGTTTACATCGAGTACACCTGCGTAAGCTGCTGGCTGGTTGGCTACGATACCAACGCTCTGACCATTGAAGCGGGCGAAACCTGTGATGATGTTCTTGGCGAACTTAGGCTGAACCTCGAAGAACTCTCCGTTATCGGTTACAGCGCCAATCACCTTATACATATCGTATGCCTGGTTAGGATCCTCAGGGATAATCTCGTTCAGAGTATCGTCCATGCGGTCGATAGGGTCTGTGCACTCTACGCGTGGAGCCTCTTCTGTATTGTTGCTAGGGATGTAAGAGAGCAGGCTCTTGATCATCTCGATAGCCTCTTCCTCAGTCTTAGCAGCGAAGTGGGTTACACCACTCTTGGTTGCGTGAACAGATGCACCACCGAGGTGCTCTGCATCGATATCCTCACCAGTTACGGTCTTAACCACCTTAGGACCTGTCAGGAACATGTAAGATGTCTGCTCCTTCATGATGATGAAGTCGGTCAAAGCTGGAGAGTAAACGGCACCACCGGCGCAAGGACCCATGATAGCTGAGATCTGTGGGATAACACCTGAAGCAAGGATGTTGCGCTCGAAGATCTCGCCATAGCCGGCGAGTGCGCAGATACCTTCCTGAATACGTGCACCACCTGAGTCGTTCATACAGATAACAGGTGCACCCATGGTCATTGCCATATCCATCACCTTGCATATCTTCTGTGCCATAGTCTCAGAAAGCGAACCACCATTTACGGTGAAGTCCTGAGCATATACATATACCAGGCGGCCAGCGATAGTAGCACTACCAGCAACCACACCGTCGCCAAGATACTGCTTCTTCTCCATACCGAAGTTAGTGCAGCGGTGCAACTTGAACATGTCATACTCCTCGAAGCTGCCGGCATCTACCAGCATTTCGATACGCTCACGAGCTGTATATTTGCCACGTGCATGCTGCTTCTCGATGGCCTTCTCGCCACCGCCAAGAC
>OQVQ01001056.1_pt1 | contig 11830 bp, 9 predicted proteins | sample 1691491 | NCBI WGS metagenome assembly OQVQ01 (sample SAMN03418252, study PRJEB22391) | human gut metagenome | biome: human-gut; feature: organic feature; material: feces | host: Homo sapiens | place: Tanzania | collected 2013-01
GGTTGCTCGAAATAAGTATATCCATTGAGGGAGAAACAGTTGCTTACAAGGTATACGAGGACTACAAGAAGAAGACGGGCGACAATACTAAGACGCTTATCGCTTCCACAGCCAACCCTTACAAGTTCGGCTTTGCGGTATATGATGCTCTGGGCGGCGAAACTGAAGGCGTTGATGAGTTTGAACTTATCGGCAAGCTTGAAAAGCTGACAAAGACAACCTGCCCCAAGGCACTTTCCGATACAAAGAACAAGCCTGTAAGATTTACGGGTTCGATAAAGCCCGAAGAAATGGCTGATGCAGTTCTTGAATTTATAAACAAGTAATTAAGGAGCGTTTATTTGAGAGTATTCACAATGGGGGATCTTCATCTGCCTTTCGGCAGACAAAAGCCGATGGATATTTTCGGTGGCTGGGAGAATTATACCGAGCGCATTGAAAAAAACTGGAACAGTGTTGTCGGAGAAGATGACTGCGTTGTGATACCCGGCGATATTAGCTGGGCAATGTCGATCGAGGAGGCACTTCCGGACTTCGAGTTTATCAGCAGAAGGCTCAGAGGCAGGAAGATAATCTCAAAAGGTAACCACGATTACTGGTGGACGACACTGAAAAAAATGAACGGCTTTTTACAGACAAACGGTTTTGATAATATCAGAATTCTGCATAACAACGCTTTTGAGGAGTGCGGTATAGCGATCTGCGGCACAAGAGGCTGGATAAACGATGACGGCGAACCGCAGGATGAGCTTGTGCTTCTCAGAGAGGCAGGCAGAATGGATGCTTCTCTCAAAGCCGCTGTGTCAACAGGTCTTGAGCCTGTGGTATTCATACACTATCCGCCGATATACGGCAACGAGCAGAACGATTACATTCTTGATGTGATGTCGAAATATCCTGTGAAAAGATGCTTTTACGGTCACGTTCACGGTGCTCCGTGCTTCCCGAAGGCTTTTCAGGGCGAAAGGGACGGAATTACATACAGAATGGTATCGGCTGACTATGTTAAATTTACACCTGTACTTGTGCAGGAATAAAATACAATAATACGCATCGCCGTATATAAGGCTATGCAAAAACGGAGGATTTTTCAAATGGAGATCATTTCAAACAACAAGACCGCAACAAATACGGTTGAGGTAGAATTCAAGGCATCAGCCGAAGAATTCGAGCAGGCAGTACAGGCAGCTTATTTAAAGAAGAAAAAGAACATAAACGTTCCCGGCTTCAGAAAGGGTAAGGCACCCCGTAAGATAATCGAGGCTGAGTACGGCGAAGGCGTTTTCTATGAAGATGCTGTTAACGGTATGTACCAGAAGAGCGTTGCGGAAGTTATCGACGAGCTTAAGCTCGAAGTTGTTGATATGCCCAACATTGAAGTAACAGAAGTAAGCAAGGAGAACGGTGTTTCTTTCAAGGCTACATTTACAACAAAGCCCGAAGTTGAAATCAAGGACTATAAGGGTATAAAGGTAAACAAGACTGTCAAGACTGTAACTGACGAAGATGTTGCAAACGAACTCAAGAGATATCAGGAGAAGGATGCAAGAATCATCGACGTTACAGACAGACCTCTTCAGAAGGGCGATACAGCAGTATTCGACTTTGAAGGTTTCGTTGACGGCGAAGCGTTTGAAGGCGGCAAGGCTGAGCATTTCTCACTTGAGATCGGCAGCGGTCAGTTTATCCAAATCGCTTACATTCCCCGAGAACTACAACGCCGAGAACTTAAAGGGCAAGCCCGCAGTATTCAAGTGCAAGATCCACGAGATCAAGGCTAAGGAATACGCTGAACTTGACGATGAGTTCGCTAAGGACGTAAGCGATTTCGATACACTTGACGAATTCAAGGCTGACATCAGAGCAAAGCTTGAAGAGAGCGCTAAGAATGCCGCTGACGCTAAGCTCGATGCCGATATTACAGACGCTGTTATCGAAAAGCTTGAGGGCGAGATTCCCGATGCTATGATAAACAACCGTGTTGACGACCTTGTTCGTGACTGGGAGTACAGAAACAGATACCAGGGTATCACAGTTGCTGATTACCTCAAGTTTACAAACACAACTATAGAGCAGTTCAAGGAAAACTTCAAGGAGCCCGCTGCAAAGCAGGTTAAGCTCAGACTTGCTCTTGAGAAGATCGCTCAGAAAGAAAACGTTGCTGTAACAGATGAGGACGTTGAGAAGGAATACGCTGAGATGGCTGAAAACTACAAGATGGAACTTGACAAGGTCAAGGCTCTTGTTGCCGAAGAAGCTCTCAGAAAAGACCTTGAGGTTGAGAAGGCATTCGACATCGTTCGTGAGAGTGCAGACGTAACCGAAGTTACTGAATAATTAAGTTTTTGCAATCGGGAGCTTTCTGTATCATTATGGAAAGCTCTTTATTGTAAATAAAAAACATTTTGAAAGGCAGGAGTTTTATGAGTTTAGTACCAACCGTCATTGAACAGACAGGCAGAGGAGAAAGAGCATACGATATATTCTCCAGACTGCTTAACGACAGAATTATCATGCTTAACGAAGAAGTAAACAATGTTACTGCGGGACTTGTTGTTGCACAGTTACTGTTTCTTGAAGGACAGGATCCCGATAAGGACATCAGCCTTTATATAAACAGCCCCGGCGGTTCAATCTCCGCAGGTATGGCTATATATGACACAATGAACTACATCAAGTGCGATGTATCTACTATCTGCGTAGGTATGGCGGCTTCTATGGGAGCATTCCTGCTTTCAAGCGGCGCAAAGGGCAAGCGTTTCTGCCTGCCGAACTCAGAGGTTATGATTCATCAGCCTCTTATCAGCGGCGGACTCAGCGGTCAGCAGACCGATATTACGATTCACGCAAAGTACCTTGAGAAAACAAGAGAAACACTTGAAAAAATAATGGCAGAGAACTGCGGCAAGAGCTATGAGCAACTTCATAAGGACTGCGAAAGAGATAATTTCCTTTCGGCTGAAGAGGCTTGCGCTTACGGCCTTGTTGATAAGGTAATTGCAAAAAGATAACCACTTGAAAGGAATTTGACCATGCTTAGATGCAGTTTCTGTGAAAGAACTGAGGATCAGGTTGAAAGAATAATTTACGGTGCGAGCGGCTGTATATGCAATGATTGCATAGTAGCCTCATACCAGATGCTGATGGAGCAGGAAGACAAGTCCTCCGGCAGAAAATCCAAAGGCAAGCAAAAGGAAGATAAGCACGAACTTATAAAACCTACAGAGCTTAAGGAAATACTTGACAAGTATATAATCGGTCAGGATGAAGCAAAGAAAACCATCTGCGTATCGGTGTATAATCATTATAAGAAGAATTTCTTCGGCGATGAGGCAACTGCAGATGAGATAGAACTTCAGAAGAGTAATGTTCTGCTGCTGGGACCTACCGGTGTAGGTAAGACTATGATTGCCCAGACGCTTGCCAATGTGCTGAAGGTGCCTTTCGCAATTGCCGATGCAACAACGCTTACACAGGCAGGATATGTCGGCGAGGATGTCGAGAATGTTCTTCTCAGACTTATACAGGCGGCTGATTATGATATTGAGGCGGCTGAACACGGAATCATATATATCGATGAGATAGATAAGATAACAAGAAAGTCTGAAAACACTTCGATTACCCGTGATGTAAGCGGTGAGGGCGTACAGCAGGCACTGCTCAAGATTATCGAGGGTACAGTGTCAAATGTTCCCCCTCAGGGAGGCAGAAAACATCCCAATCAGGAATTCATACAGATTAACACAAAGAACATCCTGTTTATCTGCGGCGGCGCATTCGAGGGTATAGATAAGCTGATAATGCAGAGAACAAGCTCATCGGCACTCGGTTTCGGCGCAGAGGTAAAGAGCAAGCAGGACAACAAGATAAACGAGGCACTGCATCAGGTAGAGCCCGAGGATCTTGTAAAGTTCGGAATTATCCCCGAGCTTGTCGGCAGACTTCCCGTAATTGCCGTACTGGACGATCTTGACGAGGACGCACTTGTAAAGATACTGTCCGAGCCGAAGAACGCTATCCTGAAGCAGTACAGCTATATGTTCTCGCTTGACGGCATAGAGCTTGAGATTACCGACGATGCAATGCGTGCCATAGCGAAAAAAGCGGCTGAAAGAAAAACAGGCGCAAGAGGTCTGCGTACAGTAGTCGAGGAGGCACTCTCCGATATTATGTTCGATGCTCCGAGCGACGATACCATATCAAAGGTAATCCTCACAGGCGAATGCGTCACCGACGGTAAAGCACCGGAGGTTATCAGAGATCCTTCCGCAAGAAAAAGCAGAAGGAACAGCGAAAAGAAAACCGCAAAGAAAAATCCCGCATAACAAAGGTTGAATTGTTTTCGCTGACTGATAAAAATTTAAAAATTTTTTAAAATAGTATTTACAAACGTTGCTTTGTATGCTATAATAACTTTGTTGTGCATTGCACAAAATCAATTCTTGTCTTGGCTCTGTGGAGAATGCTCGTTATGAGAAACACCGTTTCCCGCCGCTATGACAAAGAAAATATTTTTAAGAGGTGTAACCATGCTTTTAAAGGAAGAAAAGACAGCGGTTATCGAAGCTAACCGCACACACGAGAACGACACAGGTTCTCCCGAAGTACAGATCGCTATTCTCACAAAGAGAATCAACGACTTAACCGAGCACTTAAAGACACACAAGAAGGATCACCACTCACGCCGTGGTCTTCTTAAGATGGTAGGTCACAGACGTAATCTGTTAAACTACCTCGCTAAGAAGGATATCGAACGCTACCGTGCAGTAGTAGCTAAGCTCGGTCTTCGTAAGTAAGAGTTTAAAAAAGGGCAGGGCATTTTTGTTCTGCCCTTTAACCCTTATTTCAGCATTGATTTTTTGACTTAAGGAGAAGCAGTGCAGTCAGCAATAAATTGAACGGAATAATGTTATTCCGCTGAATTTATTGCTAACGCTGTTTCTCTTAAAATAAAACAGGAGGAACAATATGTTCGAGAATTACAAAACATTCAAAACGACATTTGCAGGCCGTGAACTTATGGTTGAAACCGGTAAGGTATGCGGACTTGCAAACGGTTCTTGCTGGGTACACTACGGTGAAACAGTCGTAATGGTAAACGTTACAGCAAGCGCAAAGCCCAGAGAGGGTGTTGACTTTTTCCCTCTTGCAGTTGACTACGAAGAAAAACTCTACGCAGTAGGAAAGATTCCCGGCGGTTACTTAAAGAGAGAGGGCAGACCCAGTGAAAAGGCTATACTGAACTCCCGTGTAGTTGACCGTCCTATGCGTCCTCTGTTCCCCAAGGATATGAGAAATGACGTTGCTATCGTTATGACGGTTCTCGCAGTAGATCCCGAAACACAGCCTGAGATAATCGCTATGATCGGCGCTTCTATCGCAGTTTCCATTTCCGATATTCCGTGGAACGGTCCTATCGGCGGTATCTCCGTAGGCCTTGTTGACGGCGAGATCGTTCTTATGCCCAACGCAGAGCAGAGAGCAAAGTCAGACCTTCAGCTGACCGTTGCGTCAAGCGAGAAGAAGGTCGTAATGATTGAAGCCGGCGCAAACGAAGTTGACGATGATACAATGCTCAAGGCTATAATGGCAGGTCACGAGGAAATCAACAAGTCGATCATTCCTTTCATCAAGCAGATTCAGGCTGAGATCGGCAAGCCCAAGTTCAGCTTCCCCTCAATGGAGGTTGATCACGATCTGTTCGAGGCTATTCAGAACAAGTACACCGAGCAGGTTAAGTTCGCTCTTGATACAGACGACAAGAATGTCCGTGAGGAGCGTTTACAGCCTATAAAGGATGCTATCCACGCAGAGTTTGACGAGCAGTATCCCGACAAGGCCGCTATGATTGACGAGTGCATCTACAAGTTACAGAAGTTCATCGTAAGACGCTGGCTGTTAGACGAGCAGAAGCGTGTTGACGGCAGAGGTATGGACGAGATGCGTCCTCTTGCCGCTGAAGTAGGACTTCTCCCCAGAGTACACGGCTCAGGTCTGTTCACCCGTGGTCAGACACAGGTAATGACAATCACGACCTTAGGCCCTGTAAGCGACAGCCAGAAGCTCGACGGCATTGACGAAGAAGAAACAAAGCGTTATATGCACCACTATAACTTCCCTGCATACTCTGTAGGCGAAACAAAGGCAAGCAGAGGCCCCGGCAGACGTGAGATAGGTCACGGCGCACTTGCACAGAGAGCGCTCGAACCCGTTATCCCTCCCGTTGAAGAATTCCCCTATGCAATAAGACTTGTATCTGAAGTGCTTTCTTCAAACGGTTCAACATCACAGGCTTCTATCTGCGGCTCTACGCTTTCACTGATGGATGCAGGCGTTCCGATAAAGGCACCTGTTGCAGGTATTTCCTGCGGTCTTATCACAGAGGGCGACCGTTGGATGACAATGGTAGACATTCAGGGTCTTGAGGACTTCTTCGGTGATATGGACTTCAAGGTAGGCGGTACTCATAAGGGTATCACAGCTATCCAGATGGACCTTAAGATTGACGGTCTTACACCCGAGATCATCAAGGACGCATTTGCAAAGACACACAAGGCAAGAGATTACATCCTTGACGAAATAATGCTCAAGGCAATTCCCGAACCCCGTCCCACTGTAAACAAGTACGCTCCCAAGATGCTCAACTACAAGGTACCCGTTGACAAGATAAGAGAAGTAATCGGTACAGGCGGTAAGGTTATTCAGAAGCTCTGCGCAGACTTCGAGGTTAAGATCGACATTGATGAAGAAGGTAATGTATTCATCTGCGGTCAGGATCTTGAAAAGGCTCAGAACTGCATAGCGATGATAAAGGCTATCACATCTCCCCCCGAGGTTGGCGCTATCTACAAGGGCAAGGTTGTTCGTATAATGAACTTCGGTGCGTTTGTTGAGATTGCTCCCGGCAAGGACGGAATGGTACACATTTCAGAGCTTGAAAACAGGCGTGTAGAAAAGGTTGAAGATGTTGTTTCAATCGGTGACGAGATAATCGTAAAGGTTCTCGAAATCGACAACCAGGGTAAGATAAGACTTTCAAGAAAGGCTGCTCTTGCCGAAATCGAAGCAAAGAAGAAAAACGGCTGATAAAGCTGAATATTGCAAAAACAGACCTGTGGGAAATTCTCACAGGTCTTTTTATACGCAATTTCGTCTTGCAATGGCACGCTGTTTGTGATATACTTATACTGTATCATTATGTGATAACTGCACACTTTGCCGTATATTTTCCGCTCTTTTGCTAAGAATAAAAGAGAAAAAATCAGCAAAGGAGCAGGGTATGAACAAAGATAATATCACAAATAACGAACAGACCGACGAGGAGAACGAAGAACAGGCGGTAACCTGTCAGGTGTCGGATAACGGCATATTCGCATCGGAAAACGCTAAGCACAATATACATTGCCTTAACGTAATCGGTCAGATAGAGGGACATTATATCCTTCCTCCCCAGAACAAGACCACAAAGTATGAACACATTATGCCTGCGCTGGTAGCAATAGAGCAGGATATGAGCATAGACGGTCTGCTTATAATACTCAATACAGTCGGCGGAGATGTAGAGGCAGGGCTTGCAATATCCGAGCTTATCGCAGGAATGTCAAAGCCCACAGTGTCAATCGTAGTCGGCGGAGGTCATTCAATCGGCGTACCGCTTGCGGTAAGCGCAAGAAAGAGTTTTATCGTGCCGTCTGCAACAATGACCATCCACCCTGTCAGAATGAACGGGCTTCTTCTCGGCATACCGCAGACGCTGTCATATTTTGAGCGTATGCAGGAGCGAATAATAAATTTCGTAAGCAAGAACAGCAGGATAAAGCCCGAGCGCTTCCGTGAACTTATGATGAAGAAGGATGAGCTTGTAATGGATGTCGGTTCGGTGCTTGACGGCGAAACAGCCGTGAACGAGGGACTTATAGACAGCCTCGGAGGACTGAGCGATGCGGTACAGTGCCTTTACTCTTTGATAGAACAGCAGAAAACCGATAAGGAAAGCACTAAGCACACTAAGTATAGTACAGGAAAAGCCGTTTCGAAAAAAAGGACTTCGTCCGCTACAGCAAAGACGGATACAAAAACCGCAGGTAAGGGTAAAGCAACCGCCAGGGTGAGTACGTTCAGAGAATATCATCCGTCGGCACAAAGAGCGGAAATGAGAGCGAAGCGAGGTGCGGAAAATGTTTCAGACCGTTGTAGATGAATCGGAGGTTTTTCGCAACGCACAGCTTTATGACGATAACTCATATTATGCGGTTGACGGTTGTGTTTTTTCTTATACCGTCTGCGAAAAGAACAGCGTTTCTGTATCGCACGATTTACGGAGTTATCTGAAATACACGCAGATAAAGCCGCTTTAGACGACAGTCATTACGGGCGTAAGCCCATACATATATATTAAATAAACAATACGAAATAATCCGAAAGGAACAAAAGAAAATGGATTACATAAGCATAATCATTCAGGGCATTATACAGGGACTTACGGAGTTCCTTCCCGTTTCAAGCTCAGGCCATCTGTCTGTTGCACAGCATTTTATGAATATCGGAGAAAACACCCTTATAACCTCCGTTGTACTGCATTTAGGAACGCTTCTGGCGGTTTTTATAGCATTTTTCCCTACTATCTGGGGAATGATAAAGGAATTTTTCCTTACTATAAAGGATATTTTCACAGGTAAATTTTCGTGGAAGAATATGAACGCAAACAGACGAATGATGTTTATGGTCATAATTTCCACCGCTATGCTTGTACCCGTTTACTTCTTCAAAGATTTCTTTACAGGCTTTGAGGGCGACAATGACATTATTTTTGAGGGCTTTGCCTTTATCTTTACCGCAATTCTTCTCTTTATGTCGGATAAGTGCATTAAGGGCAACAAAACAGGCGATAAGATGAAGGTCGCAGATGCCGTTGCAATAGGCGCAATGCAGTGCGTGGCTCTGTTTCCCGGTGTGTCACGTTCAGGCTCTACAACCGCCGCAGGCCTTTTCTGCGGACTTACAAAGGAAACTGCGGTCACATTCTCGTTCATACTCGGTATCCCCGCAATTCTCGGCGGAAGCGTGCTTGAGATCGGTGATGCGTTAAAAAGCAACGTAGATCTTGACTGGGTACAGCTCGGAATAGGCTTTGTCGTATCTGCGGCAGTGGGACTTCTTGCGATAGCTCTTGTAAAGTGGCTTCTTAAAAAGGACAGATTCAAGATTTTCGGATTCTATACGGCAATACTCGGTCTTGCCTGCATAGGCATCGGTGCTTATGAACTGGCGACCGGCTCACACTTCGTTTTGGTTTTCTGACAGTATTTAAATATAATATAATGATTTTGGGAGAAAGGACGTAGAAACATGGCGGCAAAGCGCAATCTGAACAACAGCACCGATGAAGAGAAAGTCGGAACGTCAAAGTCATCGGGCAAAGCACGAAAAAAGGATCAGACTATCGAAGATAAGCAGCGAGAACTGAGTGAACGTTGTAAGACGGACATTGAAAAGGAGCTTAAATCAAAAAGAAGAAGAAGCTCTATAATCCTTTTCGCCATAGGTGTTCTTATGGCGCTGTTTACGATTATAGGCTTTATCGGCAGTCTTAACAGAGCGGAAGGCGACAGCCTCAATCTGCTTGATATGATTTACTCATTCCTCTGCGGTGTGTTCGGCTTTACAGTATTTTTTACAGGCCCTATTCTTATATATGTAGCTGTACTTATTGCAACGGATAAGAGCAGGACAAGCATCCTCACTAAAATATTACAGTTGTCGGGCGGAATAGTGATATTAAGCACAGCTATACAGATATTCTTTGTAGGCAGTGTCGGAAAAGGCACGACCGACTTTTTCGGAGCGGTGGCAAGTCTTTATTCTGACGGAACACGGCTGACAGGCGGCGGTATCATAGGCGGTATACCTGCGTGGCTTTTGCTTTTGTTCGGCAATGTCGGCGCAATAGTAATGATTATACTGATTGCTTTCGTATTTGTTATGCTTATCAGCAGAAAGTCGCTTATGGACTTTTTAGGCGCTGTAGGAAAACCCGTCAAAAAGGTTGCGGTTACCGCAAAGGAGAAACACGCTCAGCATAAGGAAGAAATGGAAGCGTACAGACTTGAGCAGGAACAGCAGAGGCTGCAGGCTGAAAGTGAGCGCAAGGAAAAACTGATAGAACTTGAATCAAACGCTGTCGGAACTCCCGCAACAACGCTTCAGGAAAGACACGATGAGAATATCGAGGAGCAGAAAAAGGACAGCGACAATTTCATAAACGAGATTAACAATTACAACGGCAAGGTATCGCCAAAACCCGAAGAAGCGGTTCAGCAGAGCAATGATCATTTGCCTGAGATTGCTCCTGAGAGCGATGTACATATGTCCTGCGATAAGCTGCCCGACCTGCCCGTAGCCGATAACAACGGCTCTGCGCAAAAGGCACAGAGCGTAGCTTCAGATATGCATCAGGACAGCGAGCCGATACCGGAATATTTTCCGCCCCTGCCTATTTATCCGCCGGAGGAGGTCAATCCCGTTGAGGCTGCTTTAAACTCGTTCATAGAAGAAACAAACTATGAACAAAATTCTTCCGTACAGAGAGAAGAGCAGTTTGTGAACGATGTGAACGCTCCCGTTGCACCGCCTGCAGAAGCGCCTTTTATCATAGAGAATACCGATTCCGTTATTTCTGACAGTACCCCTGACGGTATTACGGACAGTGCCGCAGAGCAGGAGGACAAGCAGGACGGCGATACAAGCGACAACGATAAACTCTACACAGTGACGCTTAACGAGGAAGATCACCCTCTGCCGCCTACTGCGCTTCTTGATGAGATTATGCCCGGTAAGGCACAGGAGGACATCGACAGAGAGCTTGAAACGAATGCGAACACCATTGTTGAAGCGTTACGCAGCTTCGGCGTTCAGACAAAATGTATCGGTACTTGCAGAGGTCCGTCTGTCACACGATATGAAATTCAGCCTGCGGCAGGCGTTAAAATTTCCAAGATAACAGGACTTGCCGATGATATAGCGCTTAACCTCGCTTCATCCGGTATCAGAATCGAAGCGCCTATACCCAACAAACCCGCTGTAGGCATCGAAGTGCCGAACAAGATAAGAGATACCGTACCATTCAGACAGCTTATCGAAAGCAGTGATATTGCCGAAAAGAAAAGCAAGCTGGCGGCTGTGCTGGGTAAGGATATTTCGGGCGGCATAGTAATAGCCGATATAGCTGAGATGCCTCATCTGCTGATTGCAGGTACGACCGGTTCGGGTAAATCCGTATGCGTGAACTCGATAATCATGTCGATACTTTTCAGAAGCAAGCCCGAAGACGTAAAGTTTATAATGATTGACCCGAAGGCCGTTGAATTTATGGCATATAACGGCATACCTCACCTGCTTATCCCTGTTGTGACAGATCCTAAAAAGGCGGCAGGCGCTCTGAACTGGGCGGTAGGCGAAATGCTGAAGCGATACAGTATGTTCTCTGAGTACAATGTCCGCAATATACACGGCTATAACGCTCTTGCGGCTAAGGATCCGGAGATGGATAAAATGAGCCAGACGGTGATTTTTATAGACGCGCTTGCCGATCTTATTATGGCATCTAAGAACGAGGTCGAGGACAGTATATGCCGTCTTGCGCAGATGGCAAGAGCCGCAGGTATGCACCTTGTCATAGCTACACAGCGACCGACCGTAGATGTCGTTACCGGTCTTATAAAGGCTAATATCCCCAGCCGTATCGCATTAAAGGTAAGTTCCGGTACGGACAGCCGTGTAATTATGGATGAGCAGGGAGCAGAGAAACTGCTCGGCAAGGGCGATATGCTCT
>OQVQ01001058.1_pt1 | contig 11788 bp, 9 predicted proteins | sample 1691491 | NCBI WGS metagenome assembly OQVQ01 (sample SAMN03418252, study PRJEB22391) | human gut metagenome | biome: human-gut; feature: organic feature; material: feces | host: Homo sapiens | place: Tanzania | collected 2013-01
TGCTCAGGTACTTATAAAAAACGTTAAAGTATAATGCTGCGGAAATAAGGTATAACAAACATATTTTAAAATTGCATCATTTATTGTTTGCGGATTATATGTACTATCACTACAGAAAGTAACACAATCCTTTGTACACATAACAATTGGATGCGATGTAAAATCCCTAAGAGTTTCTTCGATTCTCTTTGCATTAGATTGACAACCAATAGTTAATGACATTATCAATGATAAAAAAATAAAACTTTTAAAATAATACATAAACACCTAAAAAGAAGAAACTGAAAAATATAACGAATATAAAAAAACAACTCCCTACTTCAGATGATGGATGAATACCACGGGATTGTCACTGTCCTGCAAGCCTTCCGACTTGAATTTCGACAGTTTGCCGTTCTTCTCCAGGTTTAGTATGCGGGAGGCGGACATCGCTGATACCAAGGACTTGCCTTTTACGGAACAGGGCAAAGAGATATAAGGAAAGTTCTTGTCTATATCATTCAACGACATCATCGTCTTGGACGCATCGGCCTTGTCTATCTGGGTAAGATAGAAGCTCAATCCATATTCTCCAAACAGCTCATAGCCTATATATTCATAAGCGTCCGTACGGCAGTAGAGCGAAAGATTCCTCACTGTCCGCTTATTGGCATAATCTTTATGTAATTGCTCGAACGTGTAGTCAGAAGGCATATCGGGAAGCTGCTCCTTGGTGTTGAATGAATAGCTTTTTGTCCAACCGATTTCCTTGCCGCGCAGTTCTGTTATAACAGTAGAGTAAGGATTGTTGATATACAATGTATCTCCTGCCCTGCCCAGAAAAGGATGATAACAGCTTACCAGCATTGATTCATTTCTGGAGAAAGGTAGGTATCTGTTTGTGTAGGTCTTTGTCCGAACATCATAGATAAGATAATTGTATTGCTGGTCATTGCAGTTTGCTGATGCCAGACACAGATTGCCGTCCGACAGAATCCGCAACCCGTTATAGTAATCATTCAGTTCGTATGTGTCCAAGTGGTGGCAGTCGGAAGAATATACATATACCCTCTTCTGCGGTCTCGACAGGACATATATCTTGTCATTGTCTATATCAAAGTCGCTTATCTGAATATACTCGTTCAGACCGCGCCCGCGCTTGTCCAGCACATTGAGGAAGTCACCTTTCATTGTAAACACGAAGACCTTTGAAGTCTTATCGGAAACGAATATCTTGTCATCCGAAATACGCAAGTCGCATATCTCGGAGATCATAGGAGTGCTGGGGCTCAAGCGAACACAAGCATAAGACGAGAAGAATTCCTTCTCGGGATAATCCTCCTCCACATTTACATAGTGACTTGACAAGCCTGATGTCGTGGAACATGAACATAGGGCTATAAACGCAAAAAGCAATATATATTTCATACTTATAATATTTACTATTACATATTCTGTATTCTGCCATCATTATTTTTGCATAACAGAATAGACCCCTTGACACCTACGTCAACTGTACACTCACCCTCTTCTCTAACACAATTCTCAATGTACTCACGCTGAGACAAAGCAATTGCGTTCTCTAAGAGCAAGGCGTCAACATTTTTTGTCATACGGTATGCGTTGTATGCTTTTGAAGCGCCAACACATATAGTGGCTACACACACCAGTGCAATTGCCACATGATTTCTTTTTGTTTTCATCTGCTTAAAAATAAAAAAATGCCTACTCTATTAAAGATTTTCGGCTTCCTCTTTTATCATGCATGATTTCTTTTGCTATATCCTTCATCTCCTTTGTGGCAGGAGATTCTATCTTCGGCTTCAAAGCCAGCACACGCTCTGCCATAATCCTTGCCTTCTCCACATTGCCGTTGTCCCTATACATCAGCATCAGTTGATAAAGCGGATAGAGGCGGTTTGGCATTATGGCGAAAGCCTTCTCATAGGATTGCTCTGCCAGATTGCAGTGCCCCATATCCCTGTAATTGTTGCCCATCAGGACATGAAACATTGGGTCGGCACTGCATAAAGCACCTCTGCGAAGCATGGCATTGCTGTCATTGTAACGTTTTAGCTCTCTTAAAGCCTTACCAAAATCAAAAAGGAATTCCGGGTTATCACCTTCCAACGGAAGTAACTCATAATAATCTTTAATGAATGATTTGTCATAGAATCCTCTTATCATTGCATAATCCTTGTCTGCCTCATAGCTTTCCTCCGCCAACTTGTATGTTTGCCATGCAAGAAGAACCAGTAGGCACGAAAAAAGAGCTGTCTTAACTCGACCCAACCTGCAAATGTTCCATCCATTGGTTGATTCACTCCATGCAAAAACGACTACTGCAATTATCTTATATGATAATATGTCAAAAGGATATGAGAACAAAGAAAACAACATTAACGATGACAGTCCGAAAAACAACGGTTTGCTGTTTTTATGAAGAACTATCAGAGCAGATACGCAAAGAGTGATAGCTATCAATGCGCCTACTATCCCTTGCTCGACCAATATCTTTACCAATATGTTGTATGCATTATCCGTAACGCCCGCAGATGACAAATCTACATTACGTTCGTAAAGTAACAACATTCCTTCTGCAAATGCATTACGGAAACCGCCAATGCCCACTCCAAGCCATGGGCCTTCCAACCACGTAGCGATGGATGCACTCCAGACTATAATTCGACCATCAGCCGACCCTTGTTTTATAAAATAGAATCCACAACCTATCAGAATCAGAATACCCCATATTAAATATCTGTATTTCCAATAGTATTGTCTGAATATCCATAGTGTTATCAGTGATATACTGACGAATGCCGCACGGCTCCATGTAGCAGGAAGAATCAAAGCCATGACGATAATGGCAACTGTCACGAGGTGCATCCATGTTAGATTCTCAACATTTCTGACTAAACAATTTGTTTTTTCAGGAAATCTCTCGGTGATTATCTTGCTGAATGTCATAATAGGAATGTTCTTTATGACAGGCTGACATGGTATTTCTTTCAAGGAACTCAACCCCACAACAATTCCAATCATCAAGTAAGCAGAATAAGGTCCTGGATTCATGAAGCTACCTGTAAGGGCGAACAAATTATTGCGACTGGTTTCAATACCAGATATCTGCAATGCTCCAATCCATACCTCATAACATCCTAAAGCAAGAATACTTCCTATGAGTACCCATGCAGACATCTTGGTTTCTTGAAAGGCAATACGAAGCCCAATATACAGCAGAAACAATTCTATTGCCTTCAAAAATTCCAACAGACAAGGCCATTCATTACCAACCCATAATCTTCCTATATAGTATATAACCCATGCAACCACTATAACATCAGTTAGCGTACAATCTAACATTTTCTTATACCAGAAAAGTATGCCGAATCCAAAAACGAAAAGAGCTGGAATGCAATAAAAGAGCCACATCTCACACCTCATCCATCGAATCTCAGTAGGCATAATTGTTGTCAGCATCATTATCACAACAATGCCTGTTCTTATTGTCTCAGATTTGGATAATAACTCTTTCATCATTTAATGGTTTAAAGGGTGGTTCGTACAAGGTTATGTAGTTTCTCTGTATCACATATATCACACTTTGAAACAAGTATAGGAAAAATACCATTTCTTGACCAGATGCCGATTGCTAACACTATCGTCAGTATTTCCCTTCTAATAGATTCCCATATTTCTTCTCAAACTTTGACAGTAAGATATTCCTAATTTTCTTATTGGTAATAGGATTGCCTACAAGTACAATTTTATCATCCTCGTCAACAAGAAAAGTATGATACTTAGTTTCTGAAGGAATGTGCGGATTCTTTCGTAAAAAGATATTGGCAGAGTCAATAAATATTGTTTGAGGTATCAACTTTTCAAAAAACAGATGTTCAAGATCTTTTTTCGTCTTACTTCCTGGAGTGATTATTATGACATTGCAGAACTCATCATTTGATATTTTTTCCATAAGAAATAAGAATTCATTTATCTTTACTTTTTGCAAATAACAAGAAGAACACGATGCAGAATCGATATAATGGATTAATTTGTATTTAGCATTTTTCCATGGCGAGACATTCAAAATAGAATCACTCGCCCAACATTCCATTTTCTCATAGGGAATAGCCGTTTTCCCGATTTGCATTCTTTCTATGTTCATATATTCTTTCTCATGCGGATTACATGAGAAAAGAACAACAATACTATATGCAAATAACATAAATATTCGTATCTGGCTCATTTCTTCTGATATTATAATAGAATAAAGTTCCCACCCTTGAAAACATATTGAGTTTCAGAACTTGAGAATAGAAAATTTCTACCATCTAATATATGGCATCCAAATCATAAGAGTATATAAATGGCTCCGAAATATCCTCTGAATAGTCAGAAAAGAGATAAAGAGTTTTGTTATCTTTCGACAACATTATGTTTTGCCCATATTCGTCAAGATGAATAACTTGCTGTTTTACTCCATCCCAATTAAATACCTCTATGGTATTACCAAAGATAAAGGGATTTTTATATTCTTCGATTTTTTCTCCTTTACTATCCGAATCTCTCAGAAGCATATAAATCCTATTCTCATCTGCACAGCAAGCCAACACTTCCGTTGACTTTTCCTCATCAAAAGGATCAGAATACAAAGTACTTAAAATGTTTGTCTTATTTCCATCAAAAGTAAAGATGAAAGCTTTTCTCACAAAACCATTCTGGTATAGGTATCTGCCATTCTTATTTTCCAAGATATAACTGTTCTCTGTATAGCGTTTGTTCTTTTTTCTGTCATCGCATTTCATTTCTTCTGAAGGCCAGTAATCAAGAAGGGAAACCTTTTGATTCTTGAAGTCAATAATGGAGAACAAATGTTTAATATCGGAATATGGAGTACCAGCAACAAGTATTGTGGAATCTGACAGAACAACGAAATTCTTGCCATTCGGTCCAAACACAGGTATTTGCTTCAAATCAAATTTCTCCCATTTCGTTTTATCCTTGACAGCAGGAATGCTATCTCCATGTGGGATTTTTACCAATGAGAGATATTTTGAACCTACCCACGAACGATTCAGCACATGCAATTCACCATCATTGCTTGAAGATACAATCATATACCCGAACTCATCATGTCCGTTTCCGGAAACTAATATCCTGTCAACTGTCTGCCATTTCTTTGTCGAGAGTTTACCGCCATAAAAATCCATATTCCACGCATATAACAGATCTGCACACAAAAACTTCGGTCCCATATACATATTAGCTGAGTCAATCTCAACTTTTATACCTTCAATAGACACCTCGCTTATTACAGAACCTGAATGCTCTGAACAAGAATAGAATAATGTAACTAAAAATAAAACTATAAAATAATTAATTCTTTTCATCTCTGACGATTTTTTTGGAGGTTCTGTATCCATCACAAAAAAAATAATGCAGAAAAGATCCAGAACCTCATTTATATGAGTCCACTTTTAAAAGTTATTTTTGATAATTTCTTCAAATGTAATCATCTGATAATCAAATGGTGTTTTGTATGATAAAGAACCAAAAGCTACTTTATAAAGTGGACTCTTTATATTATTTACAATCAGCGGTTGTTACAACGACTTGTTATATGCCAAGGCACATACACCATGTATAGAGCCACAATCATAATAACAAACATCATATCCACCAAATGCGCACTGAGACACGACACAATCTCCTTCACTCTCACCAGTTGTCAATGCCTCAACATTCTCAGCAAGGAACATGTCGAATTCCGGCAGTTTTGCAGCATTATATGCCTTAAAACCACCCATACCAGCGGCTACCACACATACTGCAGCAACCATTGTTTTCATAGTTCTTTTATTCATTGTTTTTTATGCCTACTCTATTAAAGATTTTCGGCTTCCTCTTTTATCATGCATGATTTCTTTTGCTATATCCTTCATCTCCTTTGTGGCAGGAGATTCTATCTTCGGCTTCAAAGCCAGCACACGCTCTGCCATAATCCTTGCCTTCTCCACATTGCCGTTGTCCCTATACATCAGCATCAGTTGATAAAGCGGATAGAGGCGGTTTGGCATTATGGCGAAAGCCTTCTCATAGGATTGCTCTGCCAGATTGCAGTGCCCCATATCCCTGTAATTGTTGCCCATCAGGACATGAAACATTGGGTCGGCACTGCATAAAGCACCTCTGCGAAGCATGGCATTGCTGTCATTGTAACGAGCATTGCTACGGAGCAACTTGCCGAAATCAAAAAGGAAACCGGCATTGTCCGACTCCAATGGCAACAGTTCGTAGTAGTCTTTGATAAAAGCCTCGTCATTCAGTCCACGAATCATATCGTAATCCTTGTCTGCTTCATACCTCAACCGTATCATACTGCTGACCTGACAAGATGCCAATGCCATGACAATCAGCAAGGCAACAGCACTTATCCTGCCAGTCTCCATCACCCTGATGCCCATCCGAGCCTCGCTCCATGCCACAATCATCACTGCCACAATCCTGTAGGGAAGCAATTCAAACGGATATGAAAACATGGAAAACACGATGAGAGAGAGCAATGCGTAGAACAACGTGGTGCTGCTCTTGCGCAATACCAGCAACGCACCGCCACCTGCCATCAAAGCCAGAACCAATCCCACCCAGCCTTGCTCTACGAGTATCTTCAGAAGGATATTATATGCATAGTCCGTCACTCCTGCCCCGGAAAGGTCCATACCTTCGCCATGCAGGACTGCCATTCCTTCTGCCACTGCATTGCAGAATCCGCCTGTTCCCACGCCGAGCCACACTTCGCTCCACCATGATGCCAGCGAAGCATGCCATATCATGAGCCGGCCGTCAGCGGAACCTTGTTTCAGGAAGTAAAGGCTTGCGGACATTACAGCCACCGATGTCCATACTGCATAGCGATATTTCCAATAGTATCTTCTCAACGCCAGCAACATCACGACGGCTATACTGACAAAGGTGGCACGGCTCCATGTGGCTGGAAGCACTATCACAATCGGCAGCATGGCGACCGTAAGCACATACTCCAGCCTTACATATTTGCCTATACCGGAAAACACCTCCGGAAAGAAAGGAGGTTTCCTCCAACGGATTCCCTCGCCACTGCATACCGACAGGGTAAAGGCACAGATGACGAATGCCATCATAAGGCAAGCGGAATACGGACCTGGATTCTGGAATGTACCTGTAAGGAGATACAGATGATGCCGGCTCGTACCATTTATCATCTGGGATATACCCAGCAATCCCTCATAGCATCCGAAGAATACGAGTCCTGCCTTGATCCACCATGCGGATATACATGAATGGCTGAACACCGCACGCAGAAAGACATACAAGAAATAGACACTTACTGTCTTCAGGAAAACCGTTGCGCAACTGTATTCGCCTCCAGCATATACCCTTCCTGCATAATACAGCATCCATACCGTGAGCACAGCATCTGTTATCGTAATCCTCACCTTGTTCCTGTAGAGCAACGCCGCAACGATTCCAGTTCCTGCAAGGACAGGGAAGGACAATGCAAGGGTCAGGTCTGCTTCCGTCCATCTTGCTCCCCCCGTCTGCAAGGTGAGGAAGATGAGAAATGCTACAGACATGGCCTGCAAGCCCTTATGTATGTATGATAGTTTATCTGTCATCTGACGCAATATAGGGTGGTTCTATAAATTACCACCGTTATATAAAACTTAATTGTAAGGATGACGTTTTGTTATCTTTCGGACTCTTTTCGGCTCAAAGCGCAAGTTCGTTCTGTCGTTATGCCCGCATAACTCCTTCCCTCACTTGCACTTTGACCTCGAAAATAGCCTCGAAATATAACAAAGCTAATTTATAGAACCGCCCTATATGGATTTATCATCTTGCCATCTCTGATTATCTTGTCCACCACTCCTACTATATATTCTTCTGGAACAAGTCCCCAATAGCGGGAATCATTGGAATTTAGGACATTGTCTCCTGCCATAAAGTAGAAGTCGTGCTTAAAAGTATGATATCTGATTAACTTACCATTAGAATACGTCTCATTCTTATCCCAATTCCATGAGATTGAAGTTCCTATTTCCCATTCTAACAGAAGCTTATAGACAGCGCCTTCCTTTGCTGACAGTTTCATTACATCCCCTCTGCGAGGAACATAATAAGGACCGAAATTTTTAATGTTCCAACCCAAACTATAGTAAGGAGGTATCCAAAAACCACATGGAACAAGAGAGTCCGGCGTATTCTCCAAACCATGTTGTGATTCTTGAATACATAGCATCCCTCGGTGGTTATTATTCCTGTACATACCATTCACCGCACTTACGCTATCTCCAGGCAATCCTATTATTCTTTTACAATATACGTTATTTATTATAAAACTTATTTTATCGTTATGATTGGCAAGATTGAAGACTACAATGTCATTATGCTTCAACCTTCTTAGACCTTTTGTCCTGACAGCCTTCAATTCCTGCCCCTTAATGTCAAAATGCAAATCGGCATATAACCTTGCTCCCATTGTCAGTTTATTCACAATAACTTTATCTCCTGGTTGTAGAGTCGGCATCATGGATTCGGTCGGTATTGTAAAATAATCCATTATGAAGATTCTGATAATTAACCACACCAAATATAGGAATGGTATAAGCAGACATGAAAGAGCCAGATATCTGAGACTTGTATTTTTTACTTCAATCATTTCTTGCCATCCAACATTTGAAACATGAGATTTCTTATCTTGTCACTTCTTAACGGTGAACCTACTATCAGGACATTACCAACTCTATCTATTAGAAACGTATGCATAATAGAAGAAACAGGTATATTTGGATTACTATCACTGAAAATATCACAGCCGTTCTTGTTGTTCTTATTGTTTTTATCATACTCAATTCTTGAAAAATATCATTTTTTACATTGACTGGCATCTACCACCATATCTGTTTGTTTTTTTCATATGTGAAGATTCGCTCCTCCACACCCTTCGTGACATCTTTGAGTATATACAGTCCTCCGGAATGTACATTATGGAAATGGAGATTGTTATCAGTTGCTGTCTGTGAGCCAATCAACTCCCAATAGCCTTCCACATTCCATGAATACAGTTCGTATCTGTCACCACGCTCTACGCAGTTGCCGTCATTGCGTCCAATGTATCTGATTCGGGATATTGGTGTCGGCTTTCGCAATTTCAGGCCTACCCAATTGCCATCCGGGCTCAGACCTCCGAATCCCGTAAGTATATCCCCGTCAAAGACTCTTTCCTTGGGACACCAGGATTCCCCTTCGGTACCGATGATTTCACCATTTATCTTTTCTCCTTTATTGTCAAAAAACTCCAATTCGTTGATATTGCAGAAGGATCCGCGTCCGCCCATATATCGAAGGTACCGGAATGTGGTTGACGATTTGACAGGGATACTGTACCAGTTGCCATTGGTTATTCCTTTATGAGTATGAAGAATCACTGCATCAGAGAAATCCGGCTTGTCAGCACCTTGGAACTGACCTCCATCCATTCGACTATTAAAAAAATCCTGTGCGCCCATAAACGGGTACTTTCGATTCAACGTCATTGTTATCTTTTTCTTTTTATCACATTGTATCTCTTCTATCTTGCCATCTGTTTTTACGACAAAAGGATTACCGAATGGGATTATCTTGTCATCTTCATAAACTGCTGACATATACACTATGCCACGTCCCATGGACTTGTATGTGACACTGCCATGAGCAATCTTTCCATAAAAGACCGGTACCCAGTTTCTGTTGTCAAAGACGCATATATATGCTATATTCTTGTCACGATGCTCATCTGGGACTTCACGTTTCACATCAACGGTGTTATAGTATTGGTCTGTAACATCTGTATATCTTGGATATACGAAAAGAGGCGGGACAGATTTCTCGGAATTGAGGTCACTGATTATTTCATCATTGAGACTATACTTATAGCGGAACACCTTCGGTTTAAGATATGAATAGAAATAGTGAGCTGTATCACCTGGCATGTTGCCCATATAGAACGGAACTGTGTTTCCATCCTTGTCAATCAGCACACTCCAGGAATGAGTTCCGCTGCGGTTTCCCCAATGTGGGGTAAAATCATACGCAGCAGGAATACCAAGATACCTGCTCAACAGAATAGAATATGCTGTCTCATCTGCGCATTTACCGCTTTTTGCCTTGACTAAAGAACTTCCCTTGGAAAGATAAGGTCCGTTATGGATGAAATATTCAAAGGCATGCGTGATATCCAATACGCGCATCGCCTCTGAAATTGGCGAATTCAAGGTAAAGAAAGTCTTTGCATTCATATTCTTTTCCCATCGCTTGACAACCCATATCTGGCTATCAGATAAAGAATACGGCTTTTGGACAAGCACTTCCCTGTTACCGTCTCTGCGTATATCAAGGAACATTCCCGTATGTTTGTTCATGATGCGGTAGCCTTTTCCTCCTGCAGACAGGAATGCCCACTGCATGAACGGACGGTTCTCATAGAGTGCAACGGTAACGATGGAATCCGGTGCAAGTACACGTGGAGTACCAAAAGTCATTTCAAGACATATATCCTTGCCTTTGCAGTCATGACCGGCAATCTTCCACAGCGGATATCCTTCGCTGTCAAGTCGAAGATGTTGATTACCATTACCCTTTTGATATGGCAAGAGTTCCAAACCGTCAGTCTTGTTCACCATAGATGTGTCAAGGGTAATGTATTTTCCTGACTTCTTGTTTGAAATGCTGTAATAATGCGAAGAGAAATCTGGAAGATCTGATGGCTTTATATCTTCTATAGCACCGAGCTGGACATAGTCTATGCTGAGGGAATCGGATGGAGAGCATATCGTCAATGAATTCTCACCTTTATTGAATGAATAAGCTTTATGATGCCATTTCTCTGCGAAAGATACAATATTGCGGCTTGGGGCAAGATGAAGCGTGTCTATCACCTTGCCATTTATCCGCACAAGAGCATGAACCATTCTGTCCGGAGTGGAATATTTTATGATGAACCGTTTCTTGACATTCCTCTCTGTGCAGACAGGAAATGACAGTGAACTACTGCTGCCGGTAAGCATCATCGTCCGTCCATTGGAAGCTCCGTCCACACTTCCCTCAATACACCCCACCGCCTCTGCAGTCTCCGCTTCAAGGAGCATTGCTCTGCGTGACAGGACAACGTTGTCAGTTAGAAGGGGAAATTCATTGCTGACTGCATTGCGCCAGTCGCTGAGGGGCTCATGGTCAAGACGGTACGGCAATACATATTCAAAGAAAACGGATTTGTCGTATTCCTCATGCCACGGAGTCCGGCACCATACTTCACAGGCATCGTCAATGGCTTTTATCAGATAGTCCGCTTTTATGCCATTTATATCAAACGAGGGATGCAGGCTTCCCTTGGACAATAGTTCCGTAGCATGGTTATTGAAGAATTCTGTTCTCTTGTTCAGTGACACCGTAGAAGTGCTTAAATACAACTTGTCCAGCTTATCGACCGCTTCACCATGATAAGTATATTGGTGTTGCATGTTCTCTATCAGAAATACGGCAGCCTCATATTTCAGCGGATTTTTATCGTTCTTGAAATGCTCCAAGACTTTCTCCAACTCTGCCCTATTTGCGTTCGCCGAGTCTAATGCCGTTTCGAGTCTTGAACTGCAAGAGAAGATGAATATTGTTGTGATTATATACAATAATAATTGTTTCATGATTCTATAATGATTAAAAGCAAGCTGGTCAAGGGTATTTTCTGATAATGGTGGTTCTATAAATTGGCTTTGTTATATTTCGAGGCTAT
>OQVQ01001059.1_pt1 | contig 11770 bp, 8 predicted proteins | sample 1691491 | NCBI WGS metagenome assembly OQVQ01 (sample SAMN03418252, study PRJEB22391) | human gut metagenome | biome: human-gut; feature: organic feature; material: feces | host: Homo sapiens | place: Tanzania | collected 2013-01
TACTCTAATGAGTAATTACGAAGCTCCCACCTCTTTAGGTGGTGAGTAGTTCACATGTTTGTTAAATAAATGACGTCAGTAATAACTTATTTCACAACATAAAAGCCTCATAGATAAAATTTTCGTCATTAGCTGGAGTTTAAAAACATGCTAAAAAAATTAACCTCACTTATGCTCGTCACAGCAAGCCTTACGCTCTGCTCGGTAGCAACTACAGCTTGCGCCTACCGTCCAGATGTAGCCCAAGGCAACTTCACTGAACAAAAAGACGTGGATAAGCTACGAGTTGGCATGACTCCAGAACAGGTTAAGTATGTTTTAGGTACCCCGATGCTTACTAACCCTCTACACAAAAACAAGTGGTACTACATCAACTATGTTCGTCGTGGCTGGGAAGAACCAGAAAGCAAACGTTTAATTGTAAGCTTTGGTCCTGATGGACGTTTATATGACATTTCTGGTGATTTTGCGAAAAGCCCAAGTTTTAATACTCCACTTTAAAAGCTAGTTATATACAAGAACTTCTAGTTTCATTACAAGCTTCATTACGAACTTCATTAAAGGTATCGAGTTACGTTCGTGGTATCTAGTTACCTTTTAATAGCTTCTATTTATTATCGTAGAACGAGGTTGTTCGCTCGCTAGTCTTTAATTTTTAACCTTTGGTGTTTGGTCATTTAAGGGGTAAAGCACATGAAAAGTCCAACTTCTATTTACTCTAAAAAACTAATCAAAATGAAACATCAGGAGCAAGCTCCAAGCCTTAAACAAGCACCAAGCCCAACCACAAACTTTGTTCCAGCCCACCTCAAAGCATCAAGCCTAATTAAACTAAAATTCCTAACTACCGCTTGCTTAATTGGTTTGCTAGCAATTAGTGCGTTCAACATCAGCGCTTGTTCTTCAGCTAAAGCTAGAAGTTATAATGATATAGCTACTTTTTTAAGAAAAAGCCCTGAACCACTACAAACTTTTAAGGTTGAAGATAATATTACTGCCACAAACGCTCCTTTGACCTACGAAAAGCTTAAAAGCTTTTCCACTCATGCGAAGCTATGTTCTTACGGTTTACCAGAGTACGCTTTAACTGTTGCAGCGGAATATAAAGAATCTCTTGATCCAATCAATCCGCACTACCTACTTTTGCAAAAACAACTTTACGACAAACAGTACCGTCAATGCCTTGCTCTCATGAAATTTAGAGCAACACCTCCGCTCATAGACCACGAAGCTCTTGCTGCTTCAGCTCCGACCTCAAACCAAGCGGAACAAAGCCAAACAGTACCAAACCAGGCAGAACCAAATCAAGCGAAAAGTATAGAGCCTGTAAGCAACGCTTCACAAGAAGAGGCTAATGTTACCCCTTCCTCTAATACCAATGACTCTAAGGTGCCAAAGCCGGTTTTAACCCAATCTAACCCTAATCAGAACGTAACTGTAGCAAGCTTAAATCGCTATACCTTAGCCGAATACCAAAAGGCTTACCAAGCTTTAAAAGATACTGAAATTTTACAGCCTGAAGAAATCCTTAAACTCATTGATGCCTATTACGCTTTAGGTAACAACGAAGAAGCTGAGTATTGGATTACCGTTTACCACACTGTCGAGTACCAAAACCGCCGAGCAGATATAAAGCTAGGCCACCATCTATTTGCTACTCCAGCTACCCAAAAAATTGGTTATGGTATTTTAGTAAACTATGTCCGTATGACAGGCAATCTGGCGCGCTTGCGTTTATTAAACCGCCCAGAGTTTGTGGCCTACCGTGAAGCGCACCCTGAGCTTCAAAGTCAATACGACAGACTAGAACGGGAACTCGAAGAAGACCAAGCACACCAAACTTCATTTTAAAATCTAATATTTGATTTTTGAGTGTAAGTGTAAGCTTTTGCCTTTAACACATTCAGGTTAATAAGTTATCAGTTTTACTTAGGCCTAAGCCATTTTATCTTCGCTTAAGCCTCAACTTCTAAGTGTGGCACCGCCGGCGCTAAGCCAGTTGGGCAACTTTTCATCCCCGGTCCATACTCCGTCGCTAACTTTGGCTCCGTCGCTAACTTTGGGCCTTGGGATTTGGTTGCTAGCTTTTGGGGATTAACTTTTTCTTTTATTTTTGGTTCTACTGCTTTCAACTCTACTAGCTCTACTTTTGGCTCTTCACTATTTTCTTCTATTGTTTTTTTAGCTGGACCTTGGTTTTTAGCTGTAACTTGAGTAACTACATGCGCTGGCATTTTACTTCCTAAAGAATCAGAAGACTTAGCCGATACCGATGCAGACGTAGACGTAGACGTAGACGTAGACGTAGACGTAGACGTAGACGTGCTAAATTTTGGCGCCGTGGATTGGTTAAGGCTAGAAGTGTTTAGCGTATTAGTTTTGGCGACTTCATCTTGTTCAGGACGCTCAATACTAGTTGGATCTTCGGAACGTAAACCTATAGAAATAGAAGCATTAGATGATGGATACGAGTAAAGGTCCGCCTCAAGCTGTGAGTTGGCCCTTAAAGTTACGCTATCATCGTGCTCAGCTGATACATCTGCTTCCTGAGCACTTTTAGTAGTTGAATCCGCAAAATTTGATGTTACTTCCTCGCGGTTACGCTGATCCTCATCATCATGATCACGCTCTTGCGTTTCCATTAACTTTTGCGTCCCTAAAAAAGAAGTACTAGCCTCGGCGTACTCATCTTTGCCATCAGCACTTCTTCGAGTCTTGGCGCGACGAGCAGTTTTGCGAACTCCATCTTTTCTGATCCCACGCCCTACTGTTTCAGGAGGCCGTGGAATCACTGAATATATCATATCCATAATGGTGCTCCTTTTTTAGTCAAGGTAACTTCATCTTAGCATTTGTCGCAATATTTATGGTAATTCTCAACTCTAGAGGCCGATATTTTCCTTTAAAGCATCGTCTAGTTCACAATGCCACGACCTAGCATAGTTTTCATGGTAAATGACCCCCATCTATAAGTTCCTTTTGCTATACTAGTACTTTAGTTAGTTTTGGTGACATATTTCCGCCTAAACCTTATTTTGGGCGCTTATTTAATTGTTACACTAGATTGTTTTACTAGATTGTTAAGCGAGGTCGCAAGTCTTAGACTTGGTGTTTATCCTTAAATTTAGGTTTAAGCACGAGCCTTAAACTATCGAAAACAACAACAAAAGATTCTCCCTCAACTAAACTACCCTATTAAAAACATAATAAAATATAACGAGGATTTTACAGATGACCACCACTACGGACCAAGCTCCCCAAAAGAATAACCAACCTAATAATAAAGTTCCAAACTCCACCACGTCACAAGCAGTACCTGGAGCAACCAACAATTTAGGTCATGAGTTAGAGCTTGCCATTTCACATCTTTCAGAATCACAAACCGTTATCAATGAACAAATGTTCATTAAAGCTCTCACAACATCTAAACTTCTTGTGCCAGTAAACATCAGCGGCGAAATCAAAAAAGACGACCAAGGTCGAATGATTCTCTCCGCACACAACGAAGTTAATTACATCCTTCTACAAAACGATACTAATGAAAACTATTGCCCAGTTTTTACTAGCGAAGCTGAACTCAACAAATTCGGCAATAGTAAATCAGGTCATGTGGCTCAAGATTTTTACAAGATCGCAACCACCATCCTAAAAGCCAAAGAAGTCGCTGGGATTGTTATTAACCCATTTGGTTTGAGCATGACTTTAAACCAGGAAATGCTAGCTTCAATCACTAATGCACAAGCTAAAAACCCAAATGGACGTGAATACACCATTAAAACTGGGAGTAAAGTGGCCATTGGGGAACCTGCAGTAACTCCTACCGCAATGATTGCTGCTTTAAAAAATGAATTTAGTCAGCATGACTGCGTAAACTCTGCCACTTTGCGTCTTATGATTCGTCCTGAAGCTGAGCCTGGTAACAACATGAGTTACTTAGTTATCGTCGATTGTGGCGATCCTGAACCAACTCATCTCTTTGAAGGTGCTGCCGTGGTCGCTAAACCTCACGCTGATAATATCCCGCTCGATTTTATTAAATTCAAACCGGAAAGTGAGTTTTGTGTTAACGCTTTAAAAAATAGTAAACCGTTTTACAAAAAACACCGTGGACTTATGAACTTTTTTGGGAAGAAGTAAGCCTTAATAAGTTGGACCTAAAATTGTTTTAAAGAAGTTGGACCCAAGAACTTTAATGAAGTTGAACCTAAGAGCTTTAAAGAAGCCACCACAAATAGCTTTAAAGAAGACGAATAATAAGAAGCTAAACCCAATATGCCTTAGTTAAGGCCAAACAAAATTGAAGTACACCAAACTTTTAGTTTGTAAAAACATTACTTAAAGTTTTGGATTGAGAATTGTAGGTCCACTTAAAACGTATTTTTGAATCAAAATATCATTGATTATTTACTACGTTTTAAAGAAACAAATAAACGTTTTTTATAATTTAACAACCGTTTACTGTATTATTAATTTATTTTAAGTAAATTGTTAAGTCGTGATTTAGAACACTGATTTTATTTTTACTTAACATGGATTTTATGATCTGTTTCTATAATACAGCAGATTTACTGCTTGATAGATGGCCGGATGTTTACACCCGCAACCTGATACCAACCAAACGAGGAACAAAAAATGTCACCAGAGTCAACTCAATGGATGCCTAAGGAAATAAGCTGGCTGTCGTTTAACGCCCGCGTACTTCAGGAAGCGCAAGACGAAACCGTACCACTTATTGAACGTGTTAGATTTTTAGGGATTTACTCTAGCAATCAGGACGAATTCTTCAAAGTTAAGATCGCTGAACTTAAGCGTCAGGTTATGATCGATGAAGAAAATGGTCGTGATACCGGAGCTAAGGCTATTCTTAAAGATTCTTTAGCTAAAGTTAAAGAATATAGCCTTGTGTTCGATAAAACTTACCGTTCACTCCTAAAAGAGCTTGAATCTCACAACATCTATCTTCACGATGAAACTCAAATTACTGCTGAACAAAAAGAATGGGTTAAAAAGTACTTTAAAGATAATGTGCTTAAACACATTTCTCCAGTAGTACTTAAAAAGTCTGTAAACCTCATCTCTTTCTTACGTGACAAGTATACTTATCTTGCCGTTAAGATGAGCACTAATAACACCAATGAGAAATATGCGCTCATTGAAATCCCTACCGACAAGGTACCAAGATTCATTCAAATCCCTACTAGCAACAAGCGTGATAAGGTATTAATGATTCTTGATAACATCATCCGTGTTGGTCTTGATGATATTTTCCGTGGCCTTTTTGATTACACTGAAATTGCAGCTTATTCCATCAAGCTTAACCGAGATGCTGAATACGATTTGTCTTCTCAGATGGACCGTTCTTTCATTGAAAACATTTCTGTAAGCTTAAAGCAGCGTCTTGACGCTTTACCAGTGCGCTTTGCATATGATAAAGAAATGCCTAAGACCATGGTTAAGTTCTTACTGCAAAAGCTTTCCATGAATGAAGACGATTTTGATTCTGTAATGGACGGTGGTCGTTACCACAACTTCAAGGACTTCATCGGCTTCCCTAATGTTGGCCGTGATTACCTTGAAAACCCAAAACTCCCTGCTCTTAACTGCATGGAATTCGATGCGGCGCGTAATATGTTTGATGCCATTGCTAAAGATGACGTCTTGCTCTATTACCCATACCACTCATTCCGCTACTTTACTGAACTCCTTCGTCAGGCAGCCTACGATCCTGCAGTAACCTCAATTAAGATCAATATTTATCGTGTAGCTCGTAACAGCCGCGTCATCGATTCTCTTATTGCTGCTGCAAACAACGGTAAGCACGTATCTGTAGTTGTTGAACTTAAGGCTCGTTTCGACGAAGAAAACAACATTCAATGGGCAGGCACCTTAACCGATGCCGGCGTAAAGGTACTCTTTGGGGTTCCAAGCTTAAAGATTCACTCTAAGCTTTGTCTTATCACCCGTATGGAAAACAATGTACCTGTTAAGTACGCCCATATCGGTACTGGTAACTTTAACGAAAAAACCGCTAAAATCTACACCGACTTTGCGCTCTTTACTAAGAACGAAGAACTTACCAACGAAGTTGACAATGTATTTGAGTTCATCGAATACCCATACATTCATCCTAAGTTCGACCATCTCTTGGTTTCACCTATCAACTCACGTAAGAAGCTTCTGGCCATGATTGATAACGAAATCAACAATGCTAGAGCCGGCTTCACTGCTCAGATTTTGCTTAAGGTTAATAACCTCGTTGACAAGATCTTAATCAACAAGCTCTATGAAGCTTCTCAAGCAGGCGTTGAAATTAAGATGATTATCCGTGGGATGTGTTCTCTTCGTCCAGGTGTTAAGGGCTTGAGTGAAAACATCAAGGTTATCAGTATTGTAGACCGTTTCCTTGAACACCCACGCGTAATGTACTTCTTTAACAATGGTAATTCACGTATGTACATCTCATCTGCAGACTGGATGACTCGTAACCTCGATTACCGTATTGAAGTTGGGACTCCGATTTTGTCACCTGTACTTAAGAAACGTATTCTCGAAATCCTTAACATTCAGTTCCGTGACACTATGAAGGCTCGTATCATCGATAACAATCAGATCAATAAGTACGTACCTCGTGGCAACCGTCGTAAGATTCGTTCTCAGATTGCTATCTACGACTACCTCAAGGAAGTTGAAGTTCAAAAGGCTGCTGAACACGCAGAAGAAATGGAAGTCATAGAATCTGATGTGCAGCCACCAAAGGATTAATCTTAGGTCTATTGCTTAAGCTGAGTAAGTAAGTTACGAATGCCAAAGCAAGTGTGAGAAAAAGAGCTCATCGTTTAGATGGGCTCTTTTTTTTCCCCTATGCAGTTCGTATGGTGTAGGTGTGAGAGCAAGTGGAGTTAGGCGCAAAAGCAAGTGTAGACCTATAAGTGTAGACCTAGGCTTGGAGGTAAGTGTGAACGTAGATATATGACCTAACCGTATGACGTAAGCGTATTTAACCGTAATTTTGCACAAAACAGCGACAGTTTTAACATTTCTTTTAAAAAAACTTGCATTCATAAAAAAATATGCTATTATACACCCATCTTTCAGGTGTCGCGGGGTGGAGCAGCCTGGTAGCTCGTCGGGCTCATAACCCGAAGGTCGTTAGTTCAAATCTAGCCCCCGCAACCATTCAAGCGATTAAATCGCTTTCTATCTTCTACTTTAAATACCTCTTAACTTTTAGTTTTTACTATGAGTTTAGGTTCTGTCGCTTATTTTTTCTGTGTACAAACTTGTTAGTATCCTGTGGCTAATTTGTGCCCAAGTTGTGTGTAAATTGTGCATTTAACCTTAATCTCACACAATATCAATCATAACCATTTGATTAATCGATACTTTTTAACTAACGCTTACTCACATTAAATTTTAAGGTTCTATTCACACCAAGAGCCCAATTTACCCCAAGTAATGTCGACTAGCCTTATTTGCCCATGTAAGCTTGTAAGATTGATAAGTAAGATTGCCCACCTAATATTGAGGCCATTTGGCTATATTGAGTTATATAGATTACTTTACTAAGCTTAAACAAGCTTAGCTTGGTTCATTAGCTTCATTAGATTCGAGAGTAGTCGCATTTAAAAGCTGCGCTTGCTTAGCTTTTTTGGCTTCTTTATGTTCTTGTCTTCTTCTTTTAAAAAACGCCGATAAGCTTTGAGAACATTGCGCTCCTAAAACTCCACCTACTACTTGTGGGTAGTGATTGTTCAAGCTATTTTGTAATAACGTAAACGCTGACGTATGCGCGCCGGTTTTAGGGTCTTGGGCCCCATAGACCACCCTATCTATCCGCGCATGAATAATAGCTCCTGTACACATCATACAAGGCTCTAACGTAACATAAAGAGTAGTTCCACATAATCTATAGTTCTTAAGTGCCACTGCTGCCATTCTTATCGCAGCCATTTCCGCATGAGCGCTAGGATCATGGCCCGAAATCATCGTATTATGACCGCGTGCAATAATTACCCCATCTTTGACAATTACCGCCCCAACAGGCACTTCCCCTAAGGCTAAACATTTATCAGCTTCGCTTAGAGCCTCACGCATAAATTCTGCATCTTGCTCGGTATAAAGAGCGGCAGCGACTTCTTCCTCTGCTTCTAGTAAGGCGTTTTTTAAAGGTTGGGTCATGGCATCAACTATTGGTTCTTTTGACTCAAGTATCTTAGGAGTTACGTTAGATGAAGTAGAGTCTTTAGGTGGAAGCGAAGTAGCCTCTACCTTTAAATCATGAACTAATGAGTCAGAATTCATATGACGTTATCCTTGATTATATAATGCATCTCTAGCCAAATGCGCCGATTCACATATTCCCCAATAGGCAAATCATTGCTCTTTTAGGCATGAACTTTTAAGTACGCTCTTTTTGGTACGCTTTAGCTTACAAAATTTTAATTCGCTAAGGTGTTGGGAAATATGGCCTGTACTATATTTGGGCCTATACTACATTGGTGTCTTTACTTAGTTTAGGTAACCAAAAACTTTAAAGTTTTAGCTTGGATTTATTTGCTTTATGGCCAAAAAACCTAAACTTCGCCCACCAAAACACAACCCCGTAAAACATAAAAAAAGTTCCGGGGATATTTTCTCATATTTCCCAGAACTTTTTTAAGTTTACGCTTGGTAATTACCTTTAAGTTTTTAACTGAACTCGGCAAGAAGTCCCCCACCTCTATAGGTGGGGGAGGATATCACCTTAGCATTAAGTCGCACTTAAACATGTAATACGCCTTGCGGACTAATTACTTAGTGGTAGCAACTTTAGCTGCATTCTTAGTTGCAGCTTCAGCCTTAGCGACAGAGGCTGCCACTGAATCGACATTAGGTACCTTACCTAAGTATTCAGGGAGTTGCAAGCCTGCCATCTGAGCCACATCGTGAAGTGGTGGTAAGCTCTTAACCATACCTGAAAGGAAATCAGCGGTTGAAGTCTTGCCATCTGCACCCTTACCATTGCCACCGTCCCAAACAGTAACCTTATCAATCTTAATGTTACGAATAGCTTCGGTCTGGAGACTAACGATATCCTGGAGTTTTTCGATCATGAGGAGGGTCGCTGCTAATGAAGCATCATCGCCAGCACTTTCTACTAAACGTCTATAACCTGCAGCCTTACCTTCTAAGAGGGCTTGCTGACCTTCAGCTTCAGCACGGTACTTGAGGAGGGTAGCATCAGCTTCACCGCGTGCTTCTTCACGAGTCTTTTCAGCAATAGCAGAAGCATCGATGATGAGCTTTTGCTTATCGATTTCCTGTTGTGCTATTTCTTCAGCGTTCAAACGTTGCTTTTCAGCTTCGTATTGCGCCTTTTGAATGATGATTTCAGCTTCACGCTTTGCTACTTCAGCTTTACGGTAAGCTTCAGCTTCTACTACCTGTAATTCAGCATTAGACTGAGCAATAGCAGCCTTAGCATTGTTTTCGCCGGTGATAGCTTTAGATTCCTGTTCTGCTACATAGCAACGCTGTGAGGCTTCAGCCTCCTTCATCCCCTTTTCAGCTTCTGCCTTGTTCTGCGCAACCTGAATATCCTTGTTCTTAGTTGCAGTAGCTTCACCGATTACGGCCTTAGATTCCTGGTCTGCTACATAGCAACGCTGTGAGGCTTCAGCTTCCTTTATCCCCTTTTCAGCTTCTGCCTTGTTCTGCGCAACCTGAATATCCTTGTCCTTGTTAGCTTCTGCTTCACCGATAGAGCCGACCTTTTCTTGGGTAGCAACATCGATCTTAGCGCGGTTAATAGCTTCAGCAGCAGCCTTCTTACCGATACTAGCAATATAGTCTGCTTCGTCGGTAATATCGGTTACGTTTACGTTGATAAGCTGTAAACCAATCTTATTAAGTTCTGGTTCAACGTTAGAACTAATCACCTGTAAGAAGTGATCACGATTCTGGTTAATTTCTTCAATGGTAAGAGAAGCTACAGTTAAACGGAGCTGACCGAAAATAATGTTCCTCGCCATATCTTCAATCTGTTCTTGAGACTGACCAAGTAAACAGATTGCAGCGTTACCCATGATGTTTTCATCAGGAGAAACCTGAACGGTAAAGCTAGATGGTACGTTTACACGAATGTTCTGCTTAGAAAGCGCCCCAGTTAATGGAATACCGATGGTCATTGGGGTTAAGTATAAGTATTCGTAATCCTGGAAGAGCGGCCATACCATGGTCCCACCCCCATGAATACACTTAGCAGACTTATTAGCCCCAGCTACCTTACCGTAAACCACCAAGATCTGGTCAGACGGACAACGTCTATAACGGAGCATAAAGAAAATGATCATGGTCAAGAAGAACACTGGCACGATCACGACAAGTAACATCATTATTGGCATGTTAGTTCCTTTTTTGTTTAGTGTATAAATTGATTTTATTTGGGAATTGATTTAAGTAGAACACAAAATATGGAACGATAACTAGCAAGGCTACTTGTACTCATTCGCATTTGGATTCTTGTTCTCACTTCGTATTTCTTTTACTTATTGTTTTAGTTCTTAATTTGATTTTGTTTTTTAGGATTTTATTACTTCTAACCACCTAGATACTTACGCTAGCTAGTTAAATAGGGTTTTAGTTTTAAAAGCACGAGGCTAATCCTCTTAAAACATGCTCTAAAAAGGCCGAGTAATGCTTGTACCTCCTTGTATGTTATTAGAACACTAATTTTGGCTTATCTATTTGTTTGTTTGCCTAATTGCTTACCTAGCTTACCTACTTATTATCTACTGGCCTATTTACTGGCCTTACCTATCCACCTTGAGAGCGAAGCCAAACCAAATTGAATGCGGAGCCAAACAAAAATTTAAATTCCCGCCCCAAAACTAAATAAGATCTAGCCAAATGGTTTAATCGATTTACCACTAAAGCAAATTTGTTAATTGGGGCTAAATTTTTAGTTTTGTTCTCGAGTCACCACGAGAGTATCGTCCCCAGAGATATCGACTACACTAATGCGGACCCCACACTTAATTTCTTCTTTGTTCTTAGAAATAGCCTTAGGATAAAGACGGCGACCTTGAAGATTAATTTCCACCTTTCCTTCTCCATCTGCCGGAATTAATTGGTACACAGAACCAGCTTGCCCAATGGCATTCTTTAAACTAAGGTTACCTGAACTTTGGAGTTTTAATAACATTTCAGAGAAACGAACGAGAGCCCAAGCAATAATAGCCCCAGAGATAATAGCCACGATAATGGCGACCCAAATATTAGCGCCTTGAGAACAAGCATAGAGCCCAGTAAGACCTGCTACCATAAAAAACGCAGTCAAACTCTGTAAAGAAAAATACTTAAATAAAAAGTCGGTGCTAGAAAAATCAGCCCCTGCTACAGTGCCATCAGATCCAGTGTCCCCACCTAACAACATCATCACTAGCTGGATTACAAAAATAGAGCCCCCGATAAGAGCCATGGCTAAAAACACCTGTTCTACCGCACTAAAGCTACTAAACCATTCAATCATTCCTACCTCCAAAATATAAGCTAAAAATCAGGTCCTAAAACAAGTTTCAAGCTTACGGAACATATTTACACGTTTTTGTTTGGGTTGTTATTTTAATTGTTGTTTATAAGTTTGTTTGTAGTTATTATTATTTTTACATATACTTAACTTTGGTCTTTATATTTATATATGGTATTTAGAAATATCACGTAGCCTACGCTACATAGCCGTGAACTACTCACCACCTAAAGAGGTGGGAGCTTCGTAATTACTCATTAGAGT
>OQVQ01001061.1_pt1 | contig 11760 bp, 9 predicted proteins | sample 1691491 | NCBI WGS metagenome assembly OQVQ01 (sample SAMN03418252, study PRJEB22391) | human gut metagenome | biome: human-gut; feature: organic feature; material: feces | host: Homo sapiens | place: Tanzania | collected 2013-01
CGCCAAGCACGCCATGCTGTGCCGGGAGAAGTACCCGGACACCGAGGTGTACGTGTTCTACATCGACGTGCGCACCCCCGGCAAGAACTACGACGAATTTTACAGAAGAGCCGTAGAGCAATACGGCGTGGATTATATCAAGGGTATGGTCGGCAAGGTTGTTCCGGACGGCAAAAAGCTCAAGGTTCAAGCTTCCGACCTCCTCAATAACAAACAGCTTCACATTGATGCGGATATGGTTGTTCTTGCGGCGGCTATCGAACCGTCAAAGAGCGCAAGACCTCTTGCAACAATGCTCACAGCCAGCATGGATACAAATGACTTCTTCACAGAAGCACATCCTAAGCTCCGTCCCGTAGAAAGCCCGACAGCAGGCGTATTCCTGTCAGGCGCATGCCAGGGACCTAAGGATATCCCTGAAACAGTTTCTCAGGCAAGTGCCGCTGCTGCTAAGGTAATCGGTCTGCTCGTTAAGGATAAGCTCACATGCAACCCCTGCGTTGCACATTCCGACGAGCTTCTCTGTAACGGCTGTTCTTCCTGCGAAAAGGTTTGTCCTTACGGAGCTATCACATATTCCGACAAGGAATTTAGAATGCCCGACAGAACTACGGCTATCCGCCGCGTAGCTTCCGTAAACGAAGCTGTATGTCAGGGCTGCGGCGCTTGTACCGTTGCTTGTCCTTCCGGCGCTATGGATCTGAAGGGCTTCTCTAACAAGCAGATTATGGCGGAGGTAGATGCAATATGCAAGTAAATGAAAAAGAATTCAAGCCGAAAATTGTTGCGTTCTGCTGCAACTGGTGTTCCTATGCCGGCGCTGACCTCGCAGGAACAAACAGACTGAACTATCCCGCTGATGTTAAGATCATCAGAGTTCCCTGCTCATGCCGTGTAAATCCGATGTTCATTCTCCGTGCATTCCAGAGAGGCGCTGACGGCGTTATCCTCTGCGGCTGCCACCCCGGAGACTGCCATTATACAACAGGCAACTATTACGCAAGAAGAAGAATGACTCTTCTCTTCTCTATGCTCGACTTCCTCGGAATCGAGAAGGAAAGAACCCGTGTTGAATGGGTATCCGCTGCTGAGGGCGCAAAGTTTGCCGCTACTATGAACGAGTTCGTTGAGACTGTTACCAAGCTCGGCGAGAACAAGAGATTGGAGGATCTGAGATGCAAGGAAAAATGATCGCCCGTGCTAAAGAGCTTCTGCAGAACGGAACCGTCAATCGTGTGATCGGCTGGAAAACAGGTGAGTTCGCTTACGATATCACTCCCGCCGTATTCACTTCCGCTGAGGAGCTTGATGCAGGCTTTGTTTACAATGATTTCTGCGGAGCTAACTTCTCTAAATATCTGGTAAAGGAATCCCGCAAGGAAGGAAAGATCCTTGTTTTCCTGAAGCCCTGCGATACATACAGCTTTAACCAGCTTATCAAGGAGCACAGGATCCTTCGCGACAATATCTATGCAGTAGGCGTTCCCTGCGACGGCAAGACCGATGGAGAGACACTGAAGCTCAAGGGTATCACAGGTATCACAGGCATAAAGGCCGAAGGTGACAGCTACGTCGTTGAGACTATCTACGGCGAAAAGAAGATCGCTAAGGCTGACGCTATGTCCGAGAGATGCGCTTCCTGTAAGTCCAAGAAGCACGTTGCTTATGATGAGCTTCTCGGTGAGGACGGCGAGGTATGCGATTCCAACCGTTTTGATCTCGTTGAAAAGCTCGAGAATATGTCCTCCGATGAGAGATTTGCTTTTTGGAGAGGCGAGCTTTCAAGATGTATCCGCTGCAACGCATGCCGCAACGTATGTCCTGCATGTACATGCGAAAAGTGCGTATTTGATAACGATAATTCGGGAATTGCTCAGAAGGCTGCCGCTGACAGCTTCGAGGAGAATATGTTCCACATCATCCGTGCATTCCACGTTGCGGGACGCTGCACAGACTGCGGTGAATGTTCAAGAGTATGTCCCCAGAATATCCCCCTGCACCTGCTGAACAGAAAGTTCATCAAGGATATCAATGAATTCTACGGCGAATTCCAGGCGGGCGAGGATACCGAAACAAGAGCGCCTCTTAACATATTCAATACCGAAGATGTTGAGCCGAGCGTAGTATATACAAAGGGAGGTAAATGATTGATGTTCAAGCTTTCCCTGACTAAACTTAACGACCTGTTCAAGGCTGCTGCAGAGGGCGGTGCGCTTTATATCCCCGCTGACGACGGCGCAGGTCAGGCACGCTTCACAAGATGGAGCGACGGCATGGAAATGAGCAAGGCTCTCAAGACCGTCAAGAGTGCTAAGGAATTTTTCTTCCCCCAGACAGAAAATCTCGTTGAATTCAAGATGAAAGGTCAGCAGATCGACATCATTGACCCCAGAACCGAAAAAGAGGATTTCGTTATTTTCGGAGTAAGAGCATGCGACGCAAGAAGCTTCTCTATCCTCGACAAGGTTTTCCTTTCAGATCCCGTGGATTCATATTATAAGTCCAGAAGGGAACACGGCACCATTGTTACAATGGCTTGCTCACGTCCCGAGGAAACTTGCTTCTGCACAGCTTTCGGCATTGATCCGACTGCTCCCGAGGGAGATGTTGTCTGCTATATGACAGGCGACGAGCTGTTCATGGAAGCTAAGACAGACAAGGGCAATGCTTTTGTTGAGAAGGTCAAGGCTGTTCTCTCCGAGGGCGATGCTGCTCCTGTTGAGGCTCAGAAGAAGGCTGTCAAGGAGATCCTCCCGAAGCTTCCTCTCGCAAACCTTTCAACAGATTCCTTCGGCGGCGACAAGATGATGGAACTGTTCAATTCACCCAAGTGGGCTGAACTGTCCGCTTCATGCCTCGGCTGCGGAACATGTACTTTCGTATGCCCGACTTGTCAGTGCTACGATATCCGTGATTTCGACACAGGACACGGCATCAAGCGTTTCAGATGCTGGGATTCCTGCATGTTCTCCGATTTCACAAAGATGGCAGGCGGAAACCCCCGTCTTACTCAGCTCGAGCGTTTCAGACAGCGCTTTATGCATAAGCTGGTTTATTTCCCCGCTAACAATAACGGCGAATTTGGCTGCGTAGGCTGCGGAAGATGTCTCTCCAAGTGTCCTATCTCCATGAATATCGTTAAGGTTATGAAAACACTGGAAGGAGAATCGAAATGATCGACGAAACACTCATTCCTAAGATCGGCGTTGTTACCGACATCAGACAGGACACTCCCGATGTTAAGACATTCAGAGTCGTAGGAACAGACGGCAAGAAGGTTTTTGAGCATATCCCCGGACAGTGCGCAATGCTTTCTATCCCCGGCGTAGGCGAGGCTATGTTCTCCATCACCTCATCTCCTACAAATACTGAATTCATGGAATTCAGTATCAAGAAGTGCGGCTGCCTTACAACATGGCTCCACGCTATGGACGTTGGCCAGCAGGTCACTATCAGAGGACCTTACGGCAACGGATTCCCCGTTGAGGGCGCATTCAAGGGCAAGGATCTTCTCTTTATCGCAGGCGGTATCGGACTTGCTCCTCTCCGCTCCGTTATCAACTATGTAAGAGACAACCGTGCTAACTACGGCAAGGTTCAGATCATCTACGGTTCACGTTCCAAGGACGATCTCGTTGATTACAGAGAGATCCTCGACGAGTGGATGGCTGATGACGGAATTGAAGTAAACCTGACTATCGATCGTGAGCAGGAGGGCTGGGACGGTCACGTTGGATTCGTTCCCAACTATGTTAAGGAACTTAACCCCGACCTCGGCAAAACAGTTGTAATGTGCGGACCTCCGATCATGATCAAGTTCACACTCGGCGGACTGAAGGAACTGGGATTCCAGGAAACTCAGGTATTTACAACAATGGAGCTTCGCATGAAGTGCGGAATCGGCAAGTGCGGAAGATGCAATATCGGTTCAAAGTACGTCTGCAAGGACGGTCCTGTATTCAGATTTGACCAGCTTTCTCAGCTTCCGAATGAATATTAATTGAAGGAGAGTACCTAACAAATGGAAAATATGGTTAATGTATTCCTGATGGGCAAGAAATATGAAGTTCCGTCCAACCTGACCATTATGAAAGCATATGAGTATGCAGGCTATCAGCTTATCAGAGGCTGCGGATGCAGAAACGGCTTCTGCGGTGCCTGCGCTACTATATACAGGATCAAGGGCGAGAGCGAGCTTCACGGCTGTCTGGCTTGTCAGACAAAGGTAATGGACAATATGTACGTTGCCACACTGCCTTTCTTCCCCCTCGAAAAGAAGATCTACAATATCGAAGAGATCAAGCCCACTGAGCAGATCATGATGCAGCTTTATCCCGAAATTTACAGCTGTATCGGATGTAATGCATGTACAAAGGCTTGTACTCAGAAGCTCAATGTTATGCAGTATATCGCATATGCTCAGAGAGGCGAGTACGACAAGTGCGCTGACGAGTCCTTTGACTGCGTAATGTGCGGCGTATGTTCCTCCAGATGTCCTGCAGGCATTTCTCATCCTCAGGTAGCTATGCTGGCCCGCCGTCTGAACGGTAAGTACCTCCAGCCCAAGACTCAGCACCTCGAGGACAGAGTCAAGGAGATCTACAACGGCGATTTCAAGGCACTGCTTGATGATCTTATGGCTAAGTCCGATGAGGAAATGCAGGAGCTTTACAACAACAGAGAGATCGAGAAGTAAGGGAGGCTGCCGATAATGTACACTAACGAAGAAATGATCGCTTCGATCAAAAAGGTCGAAGCTAACAGAGCTGCAAACGCAGCACTTGAGCCTGTAAGAATGACAGCACAGGAAAAGGATGATATCCTTAAGACTTATCACCCTGACTACATCGAGTCTCAGTTTGAAACACTGAAGATCGGTCCTAACAAGGGCGAGAAGGTTCCTCATGAGCTGGCTGCTCTTCTTCAGGGCAACAGCCGTATTGATCCCGCAAAGATCGACCTTGAGCATCCTGCATATGATGTTGATGTTCTCGTGATCGGCGGCGGCGGAGCAGGATCTTCCGCAGCTATCGAGGCTCACAAAGGCGGCGCAAATGTTATGATCGTAACAAAGCTCCGTATCGGTGATGCTAACACAATGATGGCTGAGGGCGGAATCCAGGCTGCTGACAAGCCCAACGATTCGCCTGCTATCCACTATGTTGATGCTTACGGCGGCGGTCACTTCAAGGCTAAGCACGAACTCGTTTACAAGCTCGTAAACGAAGCTCCTGAGGCTATCAAGTGGCTGAATGAGTTGGGCGTTGAGTTCGATAAGGCTCCTGACGGAACCATGATCACAACTCACGGCGGCGGAACATCCAGAAAGAGAATGCACGCTTGTAAGGATTACTCAGGTGCTGAGATCATGAGAACTCTCCGTGATGAAGTTCTCAACAGAGGCATTCCCGTTGTTGACTTTACTGCTGCTATCGAGATCATCAAGGATGACGAGGGCAAGGCTGCAGGCGCTGTTCTTCTGAACATGGAAACAAAGGAGATCATGGTTGCAAGAGCTAAGACTGTTATCATCGCAACAGGCGGTGCAGGCAGACTTCACTACCAGGGCTTCCCGACATCCAACCACTACGGCGCAACAGCTGACGGTTTGGTTCTTGCTTACCGTGCAGGCGCTAAGCTCCTTTACGCTGATTCTCTCCAGTATCACCCCACAGGTGCAGAATTCCCTGAGCAGATCTTCGGTGCTCTTGTAACAGAGAAGGTTCGTTCACTCGGCGCTAAGCTCGTAAACTGCGACGGTGAAGTATTTATGCATCCGCTGGAGACTCGTGATATCTGTGCTTCCGGTATCATCAGAGAGTGCAAGGCAAGACATAAGGGCATCAGCACAGGCGACGGCGAAGGCGTATGGCTCGATACACCTATGATCGAACTCAAGAACGGCGAGGGTACAATCGAAAAGAGAATCCCTGCAATGCTCAGAATGTTCATGGAGTACGGCATTGATATCCGTAAGGAACCTATCATCGTATATCCTACACTTCACTACCAGAACGGCGGTATCGACATCACTTCTGACGGCATGAGCGGCATTGAGAACCTCTATGTTGCAGGTGAGGCTGTCGGCGGTATCCACGGAAGAAACAGACTGATGGGCAACTCCCTCCTCGACGTTATCGTATTCGGCAGAAATGCAGGCAAGAGCGTTGCTGCTAAGTATAAGGATGTTAAGGTCGGCAAGCTGACTCTTGACCACGTAAATGCATTTGAGAAGGAACTGGCTGATGCAGGAATCACAACTGATGTTGTATCACCTAAGCTTCTCCCTGATTATGCAAGAAGAGCTAATTAATAAACAGTAAAAAAAGTGTTAATTATGCGGTTTAACGCTGTAAAACGGCTGAAGAATATGATATAATTTACACAATGCATTTTACAAACCCCTGCAATATAATGCGGGGGTTTGTGTGTGCATAATACGTTCTTGGCACTGTATGGGTTTCAGTGCAGAGATCAATTTTTCTGAAGATGTTCTCATTTTATGATATTACAGGCGATATCATGAAAAAAGAATGTTTTCGGCGTTCGGCAGGTTAGGGGATTATATCTGTCGGCATGAAATTTATTGGAGGTTAGAAATTTTATGAGTCTGTTTGGCGGCGTAATATCTATCACAGGTATTACATTTCTGATGTTCACCGTCTTTATCGTTGCAGGACTCGGCTATCTGCTGGGACGTGTTACGATCAAGGGTGTATCGCTCGGTACAGCCGGTGTTTTCATTGTTGCTCTGCTTATCGGAGCGCTGATGTTCACAAACGATGCTGAATCCGGTGCTATCGTGACAACTATCGCAGGACACACAACATCTTTTTCAAAGAATTACCTCAAGATCGTTGAAAATCTCGGTCTGATAATGTTCGTAACATCCGTTGGATTTATCGCAGGACCTAACTTTTTCTCAAGCCTGAAGAAGAACTTCAAGTCCTACGCACTTCTTTCGCTCATTATCATCATTCTCGGCGGTCTGACAGCAATATTCTGCATCAAGGTTCTGCACTGCGGCACATCAATGGCAGTCGGAATCCTTTCGGGTGCGCTTACTTCGACACCTGCATTCTCCGCTGCAAAGGATACTCTCAGCACAGTTTACACTGCAACTTCACCTGAAATTGCAAATTATGCAGCATCGGCAGGTCTTACAGCAGAGGAAGTATCCAAGACGGCGATCTCTTCCTTTGAGGATATCGTAACAGTCGGACACGGTATTGCATATCTCTTCGGCGTTGTCGGAGTTGTTCTTTTCGTTCAGATCATGCCTAAGATCTGCAAGGCAAACATTGACGAAGAAAGAAAGAAGATTGCCTCTGTTGATACAGGTAAGGGCAAGTCTGAAGGCAAGACCCTCTTTGATATAGACGGCTTTGGTCTTGCAGCATTTGCAATTGCAGTTGTTATCGGTATTTTCGTCGGCGGAATCAAGATCCCCATGGGAAGCTCCACTTTCTCCCTCGGAACAACAGGCGGCTGCCTCCTTTCTTCACTGGTTATCGCTCACTTCGGTCACTTCGGTGCTCTTAATATGCGTCCCGAAAAGAGAATGCTTGAGATCTTCCGTGAATTCGGTCTGATGGCATTCCTTATCGGCGCAGGTATTCCGGGCGGCGCAAGCTTCGTTGAATACTTCCAGCCCGCATACTTCCTCTACGGCGCACTGATGACTCTTGTTCCTATGATCGTAGGCTTCATCGTTGCAAAGTATGTTATCAAGCTTCCTCTGTTCAACAACCTCGGCGGTATCACAGGCGGTATGACATCCACACCTGCACTTGGCACACTTATCAATGTTGCAAAGACAGATGACGTTGCTTCCGCATACGCTGCTGCTTATCCTATCGCACTGATCGCTGTTGTTCTGGTTTCACAGTTCATCATCGTTTGGTTCCCCGATGCGCTTTCTGTTATAGGATTAGTCTGATTAACATAAAAAAACTGCGCCCTCTCCGTTAATTCGGGGAGGGCGCTTTTCTGTTATTATGAAATAATTATTCGGTTCTGAGTGCGGTAACAGGGTCTTTTCTTGCGGCAACTCCCGATGGGATAAGTCCCGCAATGAGCGTAAGGAACATACTTATTGCAACAAGCATCACACCGCCGAGCGGAGGAAGAACTGACAGATTTGAAATATCCGTAAGATTTTTGATGATGATATTTATCGGGATATTCAGCAGCAGAGTAATTATTATGCCGATCGCGCCTGCTGTAAATCCAACGATAAGGGTTTCGGCATTGAATACACGGGAGATGTCCTTTTTCGATGCACCTATGCTTCGCAGGATACCGATCTCCTTGGTCCTTTCGAGAACGGAAATGTAGGTGATGATGCCTATCATGATCGATGAAACGACCAGCGAAATAGCAACAAATGCGATCAGGATGTAAGTTATAGCATTGATTATCGTTGTTACGGAGGACATTATAAGTCCGACAAGATCGGTGTAGTGTATCTCCATGCTCTCGTCATCAACAGTATCGTTATACGCCGAAATGATATCAGTGATCTTGTCCTTAGCTTCAAAGCTGTTCGGATAGATGTTGATGGACGACGGCTTTGTGAGATCCGCAACGCCCATAAGTTCAAGGTTTCCGTCATATGTAGCCGTTGTCTGAGGCTCAGCCATCTGTTCAGCAAATGCCTTTGCAATCTGTTCATCAGACATTCCCATCTGCTTTGCCTGAGCAAGAGAATCGGAGATCTGTGCCTGCTGATCCTCGGGGAGCGTCATAATGTATGCCCGGATCTCCTCCATAGTGAGCGGTTCGCTCTCTTCCTCTTCTTCAGTCGGATCGGGGAAGTCAAGCCCCGTGAAAATATCAGTGTCGGGATTATTCTTCTGCTCCTTTACGATCTCGCTGTCATTTACCTTATTAATAAGGTATTCCATCAGATCGGAACGGTAGCCGACTGTTCCGATCTCCTGACCGAGAACGGAATCCGCAGACGGACGGAGAATGCCGACAACTTTAAGCTCCTCCGCATTGTTGACAGCTGCTGTCATGTAAACAGTGTCATCGCTCTTATCTGTCCACACATCATTTTCCTTTGCGAAATAATCGGTGTTGACCATGAGCTTGAATGTGAGATCAAGAAGCTCATCATATGTGTAAGATGTCTCGACATATTCAGTTTCTTCAAGCGTTCCGCTCAGAGCGGTGTTGTAGGATTTGAGAAACTCATCTTCATCACGGAGTCCGAGACAGTAAAGCGAATAATCGGTCATTTCGTTGTTTTCGTTGACGAAGATAACTATCTCATTATATTTTTCGGGCATTCTTCCCGCAATGACATCATACTGGCTTTCCATAAGCTCTTCATTGCCTGAAATCTCACGCCAAACCTTGCCGCTCTGCTCGAACATCGGGTTTGACATATTGAGCTTAGTCAGCAGCTGTGTCGGATTTACCTGATAAACGCCGTCTGATGTATCTGACTTGTAAATGTTGAGCGGAGTTGAGTAGCTGTATTTGATGTCGCTTACATAATCATTGATATCGGTTTTTCCGCTTTCGATATATTCCTTGAAGCTGGCAAGATCATTTGCTGATATCTCCGTCATAAGCGAGTTGAATATTGTGTTCATCATGTCCATCGAATAAATCTTGTCCATAGGGTGAGATGGTTCAGCATCAGGCTGAGCGCCCTGCATGGTTTCCATCATTGCGGTCATGTCCATAGACGCGCCCTCGATCGTTATCGGGTAACTGGAAAGCGTGTCCTCCTCGACCTTGGAGATGTACTGACGCACACCGCTTGACAGCGACAGGATAAGTGCAATTCCGATAATGCCGATGCTTCCTGCAAAAGATGTCAGGAATGTTCGGCCCTTTTTCGTCATCAGATTGTTCAGTGAAAGGGAAAGTGCAGTCGCAAACGACATTGATGTTTTCTTAGTCTTTTCCTTTATCTGTCCGTTTTTTGGGACATCAGTGCTATCGGATGTATACGGATCGGAATCATCGACCATCTTTCCGTCAAGAAAACGAACTATTCTCGTGGAATATTTCTCCGCAAGCTCAGGGTTATGAGTTACCATGATAATGAGCTTGTCTTTAGATATCTCTTTGAGTATTTCCATGATCTGAACGCTTGTTGCAGAATCGAGAGCACCTGTCGGCTCATCTGCAAGAAGAATATCAGGATCGTTCACAAGTGCTCTTGCGATGGCAACACGCTGCATCTGACCGCCCGACATCTGGTTAGGCTTTTTGTAAAGCTGATCTCCGAGACCGACCTTTTCAAGTGCGTCCACAGCACGCTTCCTTCGCTCGGACTTGGATACGCCCGAAAGCGTCAGTGCAAGCTCAACATTTGTCAGAACATTCTGATGCGGGATAAGATTATAGCTCTGGAAAACAAAGCCGATCGAGTGATTTCGGTAGCTGTCCCAATCGCTGTCCTTGAAATCCTTGGTGGATTTTCCGTTGATGATAAGGTCGCCGCTTGTGTACTGGTCTAGACCACCGATGATATTCAGCATAGTTGTTTTTCCGCAGCCCGACTGACCGAGTATTGAAACAAATTCGCTGTCCCTGAACTCAACGCTTATGCCTTTGAGCGCATGAACAGCCGTATCGCCTGTGATGTAGTCTTTTTTGATATCAACAAGTTTAAGCATATACTTTTCCTTTCGTTTATAATATGAAATAATGATACACCCACTTTGTGAACTGGATTTTAATGTATCTAAAACTATTGTATTTTGCGCATTTATGATGTATAATAGATAGGGTAAGGAGGAGATATAATGGATAAAAAAGAAGCTCCGCAGGACTGCGAACTCTGCGCATATTATGCCTATGACGAGGATTGGGAGTACTGGTGCTGTGAGGTAAATATGGACGAGGACGATTACAGCAGATATATCGCAGGCGATCACAGAGGATGTCCGTACTTCCGTCTCGGAGATGAATATAAGATAGCTGCAAAGCAATAGCATATCAATATGTTGATATCATAGCTATATATCCGATACCATATAAAGTATCAGATATATAGCTTTCTTGCTTCTGTGGGCGATATGCCCTTGTATTTTCTGAATACCTTTGAAAAATACAGACTGTCCTCATATCCTACTGAGTTTGACACTGCGGAAACTGACAGATCTGTCTCCATAAGCAGACGTGCGGCACGGTCTGTGCGGAAGCGTGTGAGATATTCAACGGGCGATATGCCTGTTATCTCCTTGAATGCCCTGAACAGCGTCGTTCGCGATATGCCCGCAGATGCTGCGATATCCTCTACGGAGATGTTCAGCGAATAATTTCCCGAGATGAATCGCTCCGCCGTCATGACATAGCTCTCAAAGCGGCTGGTTTCGGCGTTTGCGGACGATGGCGCACTTATAAAAAGCGAAAGCAGCAGATAAAGCTGCCCCGTCATGCGCAGCATATCCGAGGGCGCATATCCGCGGTTTTGATATATCTCAGATATCCTGTCCCTGACTGTATCTCCGCATTCCGAGGCAATAACGGGGTGCGTGCGGGAAAAATCTGTCTGGCTTATGATGATCTCGGCATCACGCCCCGAAAAACCCGTCCAATAGTATTCCCACGGGTCATCACGGTCGGCGGTGTAGCTGATCTCGGTGTTTGGATATATAAGAAATGTGTCGCCCGCAGTCAGCGGAAAATGCCCGTTCGGCGTTCTGTAAACGCCCTTTCCCGATGTTATATGATGGATAAGAAAGTTGTCCCTGATGCCCACGCCCCAGCTGTGAAGGCTCTCGCATTTTTCGTAGC
>OQVQ01001063.1_pt1 | contig 11752 bp, 11 predicted proteins | sample 1691491 | NCBI WGS metagenome assembly OQVQ01 (sample SAMN03418252, study PRJEB22391) | human gut metagenome | biome: human-gut; feature: organic feature; material: feces | host: Homo sapiens | place: Tanzania | collected 2013-01
CCGCGCCCGCAGGCGACCAGACTGCTGCAAACATATCCGCAAACGGCTGGGAATTTAACCAGGTCGCAATGGGCGGCGGCGGCTTTGTGAGCGGTGTTTTCGCCACAAATGAAGAGGGGCTTTACTACGCAAGGACCGACGTTGGCGGCGCATATCGCTTCAATAAGGACACCCAAAAGTGGGAGTCGGTTTCCTATGATATAAGCGAGGAGGACAGGGGTCTGCTCGGTATCGCGGGACTTGCCTTTGCCGAAAATGAACCGAATAAGCTCTGGCTTCTTGCGGGAACGAGCTATTTCAGCAGCGGAATGACCTGCCTGCTTATTTCAAATGACTACGGAACGTCATTCGAGCGCGTCAACCTTACCGAAATGATCAAGGTCGACGGAAACGGAATGGGCAGAGGAAACGGCGAGCGTATTGCTGTTGACCCGAAAAACAGCGATATTGTCTATATCGGCGGATTTACGGGCGGACTTATCAAGTCCACTGACGGCGGCAGAAATTTCACCGCGCTTGACATGGGCACGAAAACTGAAACCGCAAACAAAAACGGCATTTGCAGCCTTGTCATAGACCCAAAATCGGGCGACGAAAACGGCTGCACAACAATTTTTGCGGCGATCTCGCGCAGCGGCGAGCCCAATCTCTACAAATCGACGGACGGCGGCGCGACATGGAACGAAGTTGCGGGCGCTCCGCAGGATATTATGGTTCAGCGAATGAAGTATAACGGCGCAGGTAAGCTTGTTATCACCTATGCCGATACCGAGGGTCCGTGGAACAACGACCGCAAATCGGGCGGTGTTTACACGCTTGATATAGCTTCGGGCGAATTTACCGATATTTCTCCCGCTAAGACGGGCTTCGGCGATGTTGTTGTTGACCCTGAAAATCCCGACAGAATGGTTGCCTGCACGGAAAATCTTTATATGATTCAGCCTAACGGCGCATACGGTGACGAGTTTTACAGAACTACCGACGGCGGTGCGAACTGGACGAAGCTGAACGATGTAATGTCGCTTACGGACGGCGGAGTTGAATGGCTTAAAACAACTTCAATGCACTGGTGCAGTTCAATGTGCATAGACCCGAATAATGTGAACAAGGTAATGGTCGTTTCCGGAAACGGCATTTTTGCCTGTGACAATATCTGGGACGAAAATCCCGAATTTTACTTCAGCGCAAAGGGCGTTGAGGAAACCGTTCCCTATGAGCTTGTGAGCATTCCCGGAGGAAAGCTCGCTACCGTTACCGGCGACTATGACGGATTTATTCAGGATACTGCCGAGGAATACGGCATGGTTATGAGCAGCACGGCGGGTTCAATGACCGACCTTGCCGTTGCGGGTCAGGCGGCAAATGTCTGGGTAAAATGCGGCGGCGACAGTAATACATTCGGATTCTGGTACAGCGAAGATTCGGGCGAGACGTGGACAAACGTGAGAAGAACGCCTCTCGAGGGAAAGAAAGTTGCTTATAAAGGCTCTGTGGCTGTAAGTGCGGACGGAAACACGTTCTACTGGGCGCCCGAAAACGGAAATAACATTTATTACAGCACGGACAAGGGGCAGACATGGGAGCAGTCGCAGGGCGGAATAAGTGCTAAGCATCTGGCTGCCGACCCCGTAAATCCCGATTATATCTACGCGGCAAGCTCAAGCAGTTTCTATTACAGCACCGACGGCGGAAAGACTTTCAAGGATAATTCGTCGCTGTCGATTTTCTCGGCGGTAAGACCTATCGTTGAACCCGGCGCTGAAGGCAAGGTATATCTGCCTGCGCTCGGACTTCAGGTTTCGACTGATAACGGTCAGACATTCACGCGCATTGATTCGGTAGGCTACTGCGGCGCGGTCGGACTCGGCAAGGGCAAGACGGACGATTCTCCGTGTACCATATTTATATGGGGAAAGCCCAAAGACTGCGAAGAAACAGGCATTTACTGGTCCGAGGACGAGGGCAAGACATGGAGCATGGTGAGCGATCCGCTTCATCAGTTCGGCGGTCCCGGAAACGGCTATTTTATCTACGGTGATATGAACGTTTACGGCAGAGTTTATATGAGCACTGTCGGACTCGGAGTTATCTACGGCGACCTTATAGCCTAAACAAAATCACAGCGTTAAATGATACTAAAATGACCCGTGTGGAAAAACCTCACGGGTCATTTTGCGTTTAAACGAGTGTTATACTAAGCACCAATTAAAAGCTATACAAAAAATCGAGTATATTCTTTTCATATATGAGCTATACGAGATTTTTTATCTAGGGAAGCGCTTCCCTAGGTTTTATTGGTGCTTAGTATTATTCCGCTCGGCGCGGCGTTTTAAGCGTACCGACTGCAAAAAGTACAATGCAAAGGATCAGCAGCATTCCCATGTAGGGGAGTGCGCCCGAAAGGCTGCCTGACTGCTGTATTATTTCTACGCCTTTGGCGATCCAGCGGTGAGGGAAGCACGAGCCTATTACCTGCATTATCTGCGGCATAAATTCGTAAGGGAAAAGTATTCCCGAGAACATCGGCATAGGCATGAGCACGAACGCGCTGAACATCCACAGACCGTCGTCAGACTTCGCAAATGCGCTTGTGAAAACGTATATCACTACCGAAAGCAGGTCAGTAATGTACATCATAATAAGATAGCCTATTTTATACTTCATTCCGAAGTCAAAGTTGAATATTTGTCCAACTGCGAAGAAAAGCGTTGTGCCTATCGCCATACATATAAAGAAGAAAACGGACATTCCGCCGAGATAAGCGCCGCGGCTTATTCCGCTGAGAAAAATGCGGTCGCGTATTTTGTTGCGGCGTTCTTCAACAATAAGCGAGCCTAAAAGCGAAGCTGCGGTAAGCGTCTTGAATATCATAAAAGCAAGGGTCGTGCTTATGTTTATTCCCTTTTTCGGAACTTCGTTGACATTCACGATTGCGGCTGATTTTCCCGAGAGAGATGTTGCGGAAATGACTTCTTCTACCGCATTTTTTATTTCAGAGTTGCCTATTGAAACAACTTGCGCGGCGGGAGTTCCCGTCAGAGGATTATCCGCGATAATTACCGCTATTTCAATGTTGCTGTTCATCAGCTTATCCTGCAAATCGTCCTTTTCAACCTCTTCAACGCGTATGCCGTCAAGACCTTCGAGCGCCTCGCAGATATATGCCGCACTTTCATAAGACGAGGCGTTGCATACGCCGACGGAATGTTCCTTTGTGTACGGGAGCAGGACCGACATGAGCAAAAAGAGCAGCACGGGCTGTATCACTACTGCCATGATGAATTCTTTATTTCGCTTAAACACGTTAAAGGCGTTTTTCATTACGGTAAACATTATGCCTGCGCCTCCTCTTCTTTTTTGGAAATTATACGAACGTGATGTTTCTTCTTTTCGCCTAAAGCAATGAGAATTGCCATGACCGCCGAAAGTCCGACAAGAATGATCGCACTATACAGCGTCTTTTCATCGAGAATGTCATTATACAGGCTTATAAGCGATTGATTTGTCCAGTACAGCGGGCTTATTTTAACCAGCCATCTCAGCACGGGTATATTTTCCAAGAGGTAAACCGGCGTTACCGATCCGCCGAGATATGCCGAGAACATTGTGATAAGAAGAACGCTGTCCTGGCTTATCGATTTGTTCCTTCCGCGCATTCCGAGAAGGACTGCGAGAAGAACTGCGAACAGATTGTCAAGCATAAGCAGGAGAAGCATCCAGCCTATTTTATCGCCCCATTCAACGCCGAGAACGAATGCGGAGAAAGCAAACGAAACCGCAAACTGAATACAGCCCGCGATCATTCCGACAATGATCTTTACGGCGAACATTCCTCCGATTCCGACTTTGGAAATGCGGTATCTCTCGATAGTGCGGTTTTCGCGCTCGTCGAAGATAGAAATTGCAATTCCCACACTCAGCATCATTAGCGTAAATCCCAGCGCGGAGAACGTGTAATATGCGCTGGAGTCTACCTTTGTTGCTGCTCCATTCGCGGATACTTTTTCCGCCGGCAAATTCAATGCTTCCGCCGTCTATTGCGAGAAGACCGAGAATACAGTTTATTGTCGTGCTTTTTCCTGCGCCGTTCGGACCGAGAATACCATGTATTTCGCCTTCTTCAACGCTCAAGCTCAGTCCGTCTACCGCTGTCATATCGGCAAACACTTTTTTAAGATTGCTTATGCGTAAAATTGACATACATTTCCTCCATATACAATAATGTCGGTTAGTGTTCACTAACTTAATGTTATTATATCATGCGTTATATTGCTTGCCAATCGCATTTTAACATATTTTACCGTAACAATAATTGAATTGTGTAGAGATAATGCACAGAAAAGTTGTAAAAAATACTGTACAGAAGCGGAAAAATGTGATACAATGTTTATTGAAGTTAGCGTATGCAAACTTGGCGATGGAATAAACAGGAGGGACAGAAAAAATGAAAAATATGTTTAAAGGCAATTTGTACGCGCTGACTATGCGGGCTGTTGAAGCGGCTTTGGGAAAAGAGACCGCGCAGCGTATTACCGAGGAAGCCTTTGCCGAATATCTGCGCACGAAGCCGATGGACGACATTAAAAATCGCGTCAAAAATTCGCACCGGCTCAACTGCTGCGAGCAGGCGGCGATACACCTGACGCTGAAAAAATACTGCTCCGAACAGGCTTATGAGTTGGACGTGTACATATACGGAAATCTGAACGATTTTGAATTTATGCGGAACGGAACTCTCGGAACGGGGAGCGAAAAGTGTGATTTTTATTTTAAAAGACGTTGAAACTAATGCGGTAATGTGGTATAATAATGTTACCGAAAACGGTTATCAAAAGGAGGAAGAATTATGGCAAAATGGCTTGATAATGCAGTGTTTTATGAAATATATCCGCAGTCGTTCAAGGACACGAACGCGGACGGCATAGGCGATTTCAAGGGAATAATTGAAAAACTGGATTATATCCGCAGCCTTGGTTGCGACGCGATATGGCTCAACCCTTGTTTCATGTCGCCGTTCGGTGACGCGGGATATGACGTATCGGATTATTATACCGCCGCGCCGAGATACGGCACGAACGAGGACTTAAAGCAGCTTTTCGACGAGGTCCACAAGCGGGAAATGCACGTTCTTCTCGACCTTGTTCCCGGGCATACCTCTGTTGAACATAAATGGTTCAAAGAGTCGAAGAAAGCGGAAAGAAACGAGTTTACCGACCGCTATGTGTGGACGGACAGTATATGGGAGGAGCCGACAGGAATGGGTTCGCTCCGCGGGATTTCCGATCGTGACGGCTCATGCGCCGTAAACTTTTTCTCACACCAGCCCGCTCTTAACTATGGATATTACAAGCCCGAAAGACCGTGGCAGCAATCGCAGGACGCGCCAGGACCGCGCGCGACGCTCGAGGCAATGAAAGACGTTATGCGTTTCTGGCTGAAAATGGGCTGTGACGGATTTAGGGTCGACATGGCGGGTTCGCTTGTCAAGAACGACGAGGACGGAAAGGGGACAATAAAGCTGTGGCAGAATGTCCGCGAGTTTCTTGACGCGGAATTTCCCGAAGCGGCAATGGTTTCTGAGTGGGGTGAACCGGATAAATCCCTGTTAGGCGGATTTCATATGGATTTTCTTTTACACTTTGGTCCGTCGCACTATAACGACCTTTTCCGCTGTCCCGAGCCTTTCTTTTCATCTCGCGGCAAGGGCGATATTTCGGAATTTGTTGCAAAATATAAAGAAAGCTATGAAAAAGCGGGTGAGAAAGGGCTTATCTGTATTCCGTCCGGCAATCACGATATGGACAGACTTGCTCGGAACATTCACGACGACGAGCTGAAAATTGCATTTGCATTCCTGCTTTCTATGCCCGGCGCGCCGTTTATTTACTACGGTGATGAAATAGGAATGAGATATGTTGAAAATCTTGTTTCGGTTGAGGGCGGATACGGCCGCACAGGCTCGCGTTCTCCTATGCAGTGGGACGACGGTGTGAATTCGGGATTCAGCACGGCGGCTTCCGAGAAGCTGTATATTCCGATCGACCCTGCCGCTGACCGTCCGACCGTACAGGCACAAATAAGCGACAAAAACTCGCTTTATAATGAAATAAAGCGGCTCATCCGTATACGCCGCGAACACCCTGCACTTCTTAGCAGGGGAGAGATCGAGTTTGTTTATGCGGAGAAAAACGAATATCCGCTTGCGTACGTCAGAAGTGTGGGCAATGAGAAAATTCTCGTTGTTATCAACCCTGCAGCTCGCGAAGCGGCGTTCGGCGGCGATTTCTCCGCAGCCGAGTGCATTTATTCCTTTGGCGCGACGGCAAAAATCGGCGGAGGCAAAGTTCTCGCCGCGCCTATGTCGGCGGGATTTTATTTGCTAAAATAATGCAGGCATAAGCGGACGGCGTTGCTTTAGTGTAATGTTTTTGCAAAATTGATATGAAAATACCCTCGGAAGTCAGCAGCTTTTCGAGGGTATTTATGTTAATCTATGGGAGTGAACGGCTTGTCGAAGCCGTTTCTTCGGCAAACATTCGTACATATGAAAAGGGTATTAACCGCGCATTTTGTAGTTTCGGCGTTTTCTTTAATTTTATCAGGTCGTTCATCAATCCCGTCAGCGGTTTATTGATTTTGTCAAGCTGTTCGTTGTTTCTGTTAAGTTCTTCAATGATATGTTGATTTTTCGCGGACACGGCTAAAGTTATTCATCTCTCTTGGTTATCCTGCCAACAGCCCACACTATGAGGAAAACGACAAGGTTCAACGCAACTATTCCGGCTCCCGTAGGTATATCAATGTAATACGAAAGCAGCAATCCTGCCGTGAAGCAAAATACCGATACCAGTACCGACCAAATCGTAACGCTTTTAAAGCTCTTGCATACGCGCATTGAAGTGAGGGACGGGAAAATCATAAGACTTGAGATAAGGAGCGCGCCCATGAGCCTCATTCCGACTACGATAATGACCGCCGTAAGAACGGCGATAAGCGTGTTGTAAATCCCTGCGTGGATTCCCGTTGCGCGCGAGAAGCTCTCGTCAAATGTTACCGCAAAAATTTTGTGGTAGAATACCAGATACATTACGCACACGATAACCGAGCATATCACGGAAAGTATAACATCGTTGTCTGTTAAGGCGAGAATACTTCCGAACATATAGCTGTTCACGTCGATCGACACATCAGCGACCGAAAGCACGATCATTCCGATAGCGAGCGCGCTGCTCGAAAGTATTGCGATCGCGCCGTCGCCGTTTATGCGGCTGCTCTTGCTCAGACGCAGCAGAAGAAATGCGGAAGCGATAACTGTCGGAATAGCAATGTAAAGCGGAGTTATCCCGCTTGCTGCGGCGATCGCAAACGCTCCGTATCCGACGTGAGAAAGCCCGTCGCCTATCATTGAGTAACGCTTCAGAACAAGGCTTGTTCCAAGCAGCGCGGCGCAGAGCGAAACAAGAAGTCCGACTATGAGAGCGCGCTGCATGAAGCTGTAACTAAAAATTTCAACAAGTTCATTTATCATGGTGAAAACACCCTCCCGCCATTGTGTGGAATGTATCGGTCTGCATATATTCTTCGGTCGTGCCGCTGAAATACCAGCCGCGAGCCATGTGAAGTATTTTGTTGCCGTAGTGAACGGCATTATGGATATCGTGGGAAACCATTATAATAGTAACGCCCTGTTCATGGTTCAGTCGGTCGAACGCTTCATACATTTCCGCAGTCACCATAGGGTCAAGTCCGGAAACAGGCTCGTCCAGAAGAAGCAGCTTTTCCGTTGCGCACATTGCACGAGAGAGAAGCACGCGCTGCTGCTGTCCGCCCGAAAGACCGCGATAGCTTTTTTTTGCTATGTTTTCGATTTTCATAAGCTGCATCATATGCGAAGCGCGTTCCTTGCTTTCTTTTGTGTAGAGCGGACTGCCGCTGTTGCGGTTAAGACAGCCCGAGATCACTACCTCGCGCACAGTCGCGGGAAAATCTTTCTGCGCGGGAGTCTGCTGCGGGAGATAGCCTATTTCGCGCTGTTTCAGACCGTTAAAAATTATTTCACCCTCGCTCGGCTGCTTCAGACCGAGAATTGCTTTCACAAGGGTGGATTTTCCGGAGCCGTTTTCGCCGACAATGCACAAAAAATCTCCGTCGTCGACCGAAAACGAAACATTTTCAAAGGCGCTTACGCCTTCGTATTTCATGCAAAGATTTTTACATTCTATCAGAGACATCTTTTTCTCCCCCTTTTCTGCAATTTCCGCAGACGCCATAAAGCACTATTTTTGAATTGTCAACTTCAAATGCGTGTTGTTCCAGCAAGTGCCTGTTAAGGTCGCTGAGATAGTCGCACTCAAGGTGAATGACCGCGCCGCAGCGCAGACATTTCAGATGAAAATGCTCGCGGCATTGTTCCGAGCCGATATACTGATAACAGGCGGGGCTTCCGTCCTCAAGCGTGTATCTGCGAACCTGTCTGCCGGCAACGAGTTTGTCGAGATTGCGGTATACGGTTGCCTTTCCGACAGCGTTGCCCTCGTCCCGCAGCAGCTCGGAAACCTCGTCGGCGGTAAGATGCTTGTCCGAATATTTTTTTAAAAGGGCAGTTATCTGCTCGCCCTGTTTTGTCTTGTAACCCATAACGCCTCCAAATTGAATTTGAGTTTCATTTTCATATTTTAGTACATTTTTCGAGCGTTGTCAAGTAAAACATAAAATTTTTAGTGCATTTTCTTGTTTTATTTGACATTTGTGACAGACTGTGATATAATACATTTATATAATGCGTGTAATACCGAGATTTTTCGGATAGGAGTGAAATTACTCGTGGCAACCATTTACTGCCCGCAGTGCGGAGGCGAAATCCCCGAAAAGGAAACGATATGCCCAAGCTGCGGATTTGACCTGGATACATACGAAGAAGAAAAAGACGCTGACGAACAGCAGACCGAGGAATTCAACGAGATACTCGACGCGGCGAATAAGCGACTTTCCGAGGAAAACGCCTCAAATCCCTCGCCCAGAACCGATGATGAACCGATCTCGGAGCTTCCCGAGGGCGCGAAAAAAGTGACGGCGGACGTTTCTGAAAATAACGGCTCGGCGAAAGCTCCCGAGGATAAAAAAGAGGTTTCTGAAGAATCGGAAACTTCCGAAGAAACCGAAGTGCCGAAAGCTGAACCGAAAAAGAAAAAGCGCGAGAAGAAAAAAATCTCCCCCGCTTTTATTACATTCCTTGCGGTTATCGTTGCGGGTGCGCTCGGTTTTTGTGCCGCTGTGCTTGTGTTCGGGGATATGTTTAAAACCGAGGAAGAAAGCTTTGCGATACGCGCCGCCAACGCCGTAAACAGCAAGCTGAATGTAAACGAAAAGCTGTGTGTTTATAAGGCGTATGTCCGCAGCGGTTCGGGCGAAGAAGAATGTCTGCTGTACGCGGTCATAGACTATGACGATACGGTTACTGTGTCAAAGTACCGCGTTGTTGTGGATAAAACCAGTCCCGATGTAATAAATATATATTACACGCTGGACGAAAACGATCCCGACTATATTGCTATGAAGAACAGCGACGATCCAAAAACGAGAATTCAGGCAAGCCTGCTTAAAAATTACTCGGACAGCATAGAGGAAGCGAACCGTGAAATTCAGATAGGCTCGCCTTCGTGGAAACAGATAGATATTTCAAAGATAAACAGCGCTATAACTTCTGAACAGGTCAGAACGACCGCGTCGAAATAGCGCTTAACGGGAGATAAGAAAGCAAATGGACATTTTTATTGAATATGGTATGCCGCGCGTCATGTTCCTGTTTTTCCTTTTCTGCAACATAGGCTGGGTGCAGGAATCGACGATCGAATCGCTTTACCGCCGCCGCTGGATAAACCGCGGCTTTCTGAAAGGTCCGTATATTCCGATATACGGCTTTGGCGGAATTGCAATCCTGTTCTGCTGTATGCCGTTTCGAGACAATGGTTTCGCGGTATATCTCGTGGGTATGCTTGCCTGCACGACGCTTGAATATTTCGTCGGCTGGTTTATGGAAACGATCTTTCACAAGCAGTTCTGGGACTACAGTATGCTGAAAATAACGTATAAAAACCGTATTTCGCTGCTGTCGTCGCTTTTCTGGGGCCTTCTTTCGCTGTTCATGGTGTATATTCTTTTCGGAATAGTTGACGCCATTGTGAATTTTCTCCCCGAAAATGTCATAATCATATATGACGTGGTGATGATGGTCGCGGTATGTATTGACACCGTGATAAGTATTTCTCATCATATCCACTTTCAGGATTATCTTAAAAAATTCCCTATTGAAAAGGCGAAAAAACTTGCTGTTGACCGTTTTATCAGCCTCGGCGGTGCGGTTCAGAGCCGTGTTGCGCGTATGCGCCGCTTTATTTTTCAGCCGCGCGATACAGATGAAACTGATTTTATCGATCCCGATGAACAAACCGACCAAACCGATTCGGAAAGTTCCGATCAAAGTGATTTATAATTGAAAGGGCATATCATGCAGAACGATAACGAATTTTATGAAGCAATATTACCTATTATAAGCAATGAGAAAATGCAGCTTACAAAGACCTTCACCCAGCACGGCAACGTTTCGGTTTTTGCTCATTGTCTGGCTGTTGCGGCGTACAGCACAAAGCTTGCTAAAAAACTGCGTATCCGCCACGACCGCGTTAGCCTTATAAGAGGTGCGCTGCTTCATGACTTTTTCCTTTACGACTGGCATAAAACCTCTAATATAGGCGACGGCCTGCACGGCTTCGCACACCCGTTTACTGCCTGGAAAAATGCGCAGAAGGAATTTTCGCTGAACGGACGAGAACTTGATATAATCCGTAAACATATGTGGCCGCTTACGATAACTAAGCTGCCGATGTACAGAGAGAGCTGGCTGGTTTGCCTTGTTGACAAATACTGCTCGCTGCTTGAAACGTTCCGCATAAACAAATATGACGATAACAGCTTTATAAATCCCGTGCCATTGCCCGCGGGTAAGTAATCAGACATAGGCAAAACGGCATTATCAAATATATGACTCAAGGCGGTTTTGCATTTCTTTCGGGGAATACGAGCCGCCTTTTGATTTTTGAAAGGATATAAAAATGGAACAGTACGCAATGGCGACCTTTGACCTTCTGAAAAGCATAAACTACGCAATGCAGCAGAATTATATCCCGGTTATACGCAACTTGGTCGTAACAAATACCGGGGAAACGGAGCTTTCCGACCTTGAACTTACCGTCAGCTTCACTCCTGCGTTTGCGCAGGATTTTAACGTGCGGATCGACAAGCTGTTGCCCGGGGTTCCTACTGAAATATCACCCGTAAAGATAATTCTTTCGCCTGAACTGCTGTTTTCCCTGACCGAAGCTATGGCGGGATATGTCAGCGTAACGCTTACGGCAGGCGGAAAGCAGGTGTTTTTCGAGGCGCGCGAGGTCGAGCTTCTTACATACGACCAGAGCGTGGGACTTTTGTCTTTTCCCGAGCTTATTTCAGCTTTTGTAACGCCTAATCACCCCGCAGTAACCGGTGTTCTGCGAAGCGCGGCGGAATATCTTGCGAAGTGGGACGGCGACCCGTCGTTCACAGCCTATCAGCGTCAGAATCCGAACGCGGTAAAAACGCAGCTTGCCGCGGTTTATGCAGCCTTGCAGGCAGAAAATATCGCTTATGCAATGCCTCCCGCAGGATATGAAGCTTCGGGGGTCTGAAAGACTGCGCGCCGCAAGGCTCATAGCGT
>OQVQ01001064.1_pt1 | contig 11750 bp, 7 predicted proteins | sample 1691491 | NCBI WGS metagenome assembly OQVQ01 (sample SAMN03418252, study PRJEB22391) | human gut metagenome | biome: human-gut; feature: organic feature; material: feces | host: Homo sapiens | place: Tanzania | collected 2013-01
GACCACGGCTCTCCTTGCGCTCTATCGCCATGCGGGTGATGAGATAACCCACGTTGATCATGTTGCGAAGCTCGCAGAGCTCCTTGCTTACCTTGACACGCTTGAAGCGCCCCTAATTTGTTTTACAACACCGCAACAGACACAATTCACCCATATCTATTGTTTTGTCACACCGCCTCGTTTTTGCAGCACGATTATCTTCATTTCGTCACAATAAACATACGTTTTATAACAAAGCGTAAGATAATTAGGCATAAGAAATACAATTTTTCCTGTATTTTCTTGCATGTTTTAAAACATTTAACTACCTTTGCAGCACATTTATTTGACATTCGTTAATATGTACGAGGGTGAGACGAATGGACATACAATGTTCACATAGAGAATACTTATACTATTAATTGTCCCTCTAAAGAGATTATCAACATGAAAAAGAGAGTTTTGAGCCTTGCTCTACTCTGCTGTTTTGCCCCCCCATTTGGGCTTATTCATGCAGCCGAGACTGAGCAAGCAGAATTCTTGGTTTTAAAGATGGCCGACTCCAAGACGGCAGAGTTCAAATTAAGTACGCGACCCGTCATCGCTTTTTCCGAAGACAAGTTGCAGATTACATCCGATGAGATTTCCACCGACTATCCTCAGAGCGATGTAACCGAGTTTTATTTCACAGCCATTTCCACAGGCATTGAGGAAAAGGTAAATCCTTCCACCATGAGTTTTAGTTACACCGACAACGCCACGATCCGCATCAGCGGTTCTGCGGCTGGCGAAGCTGTGCTCTACGATGCCAACGGCAAACTGCTACAGCGACAGAAGGTAAGCGGCGGAAACGCCACCATCAATGTGGCCTCTTACGCACCGGGTGTGTACATTCTGAATCTGACCAACGAACATTCCTTTAAAATCATCAAGAAATAATGAAGAAAACTTTACTTTTATTCACATGCCTTCTTGCCTTCATAGCCATGCCTGTACTGGCACAGCAGAAAACAGTCAAGAAGCGCGTTACCTTTCAGCTCATCAAAAAGCGTGGCGCTGACGCTGCCGTAGCTGGCAAAAGAAAAGCCGCAGCCGCACAGGCTGTCACCAATATCAACAACAGTGTGCTGCTGTCTTACTATCCTACTGCCAGCTCAGGAGTAGAAGGATACGAAAACTACTACTTGGTACTTTCTGACAAGGAAGATGTAAGCTACGATGCCAACGAAGGCCAGATCAAAGCCAAAAGCGCTGCTGTAGCCGAACTCGACCTTTATGCGCCAGAAGGAACAGGCATCGACCTGCCTGCAGGAACCTTCGCTGCCTCTGAGGGCAACTTGTACTACAATCCCGAACTTACTTACGTGGAGAACTTCGACGACAAGGGTAACAGCGACGGCGGTGTGAACATAGCAAGCGACATCACCGTGAGCAAGGCAGAGAACGACGGAAACGTAACCTACACGCTCTCGTTCAGCGATGACAACGGAACACAGTATTCATACGTCGGCGAAATGGTATTCAACAATATGTCAGCGGAAAGCTCTGATGTATATCCTCAGATTTCGACAGACATCAACACCACGTTCCATGGCGGCATCGGCTACTATTACGGCAACCTCATGGATTCTAAGACCGGCAACATGGTGCTCAACCTCTACGACGGAGAGTACGACACCGAGACTGGCGGAATGACAGGCAAGGGACACGACCTCGTCATCAACCTCTACAACCGTCTCTTTGGCGACCCTAAGACAGCCACTGTCGTGCCAGGCACTTATACCGTAGCACGCAACTTCAAGGTAGGAACATTCTTCCCAGGTATGGAAATCGACTACAACGGCATGACTGTCGTAATGGGAACCTACGTGAAACGCCGCAAGGCCGTGACAGGAATGGACACCGACTACGACTACTGCTACATCACCAACGGAACCATCACCATCGCCGACGGCGAGAAAGAGGGAACCTTCGACATTACCGTAGACTGCACCACCGACCGCGGACACAAGGTGACAGGCACAGCCAAGGGCATCTCGTTCATCTACTACGACAAGTCGGAGAAAGACGACAAGGACGTTGACTCCAACCTCGAGGAGGATGTACATCTCAAGTTCGACCGCGTGGAGAAGTCACGCATCTACTCGCTCGGTGTGCAGAACGGTGTTCAAGTATTCACCGTCGACCTCGGTTCGCCAAGCGGCAAGGACGATCAGGACATGACTGGCGACCAAGACCTGCTGCGCATGGAATTCCAGGCAGCCGAAGGCAGCCAGTATCTTCCCGAAGGCACCTACACCCTCATGGAGGAAAGCCATCTGTGGACAAATATGTATGCTCCATTCATGATGACACGCGGCTACTTCTACAACAACGGCGAGCGCACAGGCACACGCTACCATCACTTCCGCAAGAACCCAGACCCTGCCACCCGTCTGCCATGGGTAGTTGACAAGTGGGCAACAGTCTACTCAGGAACCGTGGGTGTAAGCAAGACCGACGACACACACTACAAGTTCGTCATCAACCTCTTCGACGGCAAGGGCTTCCAGATTACGGGCGAGTTCGACAAGGAGATGGAATACAATTACGTGCCATCTTCCATCACTGGCATCGAAGGCATCAAGGCCGACTTTACTGGCAAGACCGAAATATACTCTGTTGGTGGACAACTCATGCAGACCATCGATGGCACCAAGGCTGCCAGCACAGCCAACCTGCCAAGCGGCATCTATATCGTAAAATCAAACAACAAAACCACTAAAATCGTAAAGAAATGAAAAAATATATAGCTACAGCAGCACTCTGCCTCGCAGCAGTGCTCCCCACATTCGCACAGACAAGACGCGTGATGACCGTTCACCAGAAGGACGGCACAACCAAAGTATATAAGGTAAACAGCATAGAGAACGTCACCTTTACCGACGAGACTCTCGCAACCCTCAGCAACCAGTGGGCATACAACGACGACGTGAAGGATCTCAGCAAGGTAACCATGCTGGATGCCAACGGCTCATACGAGTTCGCACTCTATGGCAGCGACAGCGATATAAAACCTGTATTCGAGTTGACCATTCCACAGAGTCTCATGGGTCAGAAGATTACGCTTGGCTCTGACGACGCTCAGGACGTAAAGGTGGCTTACAATGGCGAGACACCTAAGCTGACAGGTACGCTCCAGGCTCGTTTCGACAAGAGCAAGAAGAACGTCACCATCACCCTCGAGGCAGAGACTGCCGACTACAGCGACCTGCGCTGCAAGTGGACCAACAGCACGTTCACCCAGATTTACACTGCCACCAACAGCATCAAGACTACCAATGTGAACGAAGTGAACACCTATGGCGTTGCTTCTGCCCTCGTGCTCAATCCAGCCACTATAGGTGCGGCAACAACCTTAGCCTTCGGTGATGTCAATGCCACCACAGCCGACGGTTTGTTGGCTGGCAAGATTGGCGTTGCAGTAAGCATCTCGGCTTCCAAGCTCTACAATGGAACCATCGACCTGGCTGCAGATGCCGACAGCTACACCCTGAAGTACATCGACTACGCCACACGCGTCACCTACGAGAAGGTTAAGGCCGGCACTATCACCACCGCAAAGGACAAGGACGGCAAGCTCTACATCAAGATCAATGCCACCTTCGACGACAACCGTACCATCGAGCTGGAGTTCTACGGCGCAACCACTGCCGTAGAGAGCCTCGAAGGAATGACTCCTGCTGTGGTAAGCAACAGCTATAAATTGTACAATCCTGACGGAAGCCTCCTTATAAACAAGGACATCTGCAAGGTGCTCTTTAAGCAAAAGAGCAACATCTACACATTCTACCTTTATGGCGGTGAGTTCTCAAGCAAATACAGCAGCGAGAAGGTAACACTGCAGGTAGATGAGAGTTTCATCAATGCCGGAACCATTGACTTGGCTAAGTTGAAAGACGGCGACAACTTCCAGGTGAAATACTCAGACGTACAGTTGTATTCTCCCGATGCCAAATATAGTGGATTCAACAACACTCCAGACAACGGTACATTCTCCATCAAGAAAGACGCTGCCGGCAACTATGAAATCTCACTGGATGTCGTCAACACTTATACCAACGCCAACACACCAGATGGTGCTGGCAACAAGGAGCGTTTGGTATTCAATTACAACGGAGCCGTAGAAGCATACTAATAACAGATTAAAAAAGAAAAAGTAAGAATTAAGAAATGAATAAGAAAGCCATTCTTATGGCATCATTCCTGCTTGTCGGCAGTTTCAGCTTTGCGCAGAAGCTGTCGCCAAGCACAAGCATGATGCTTCACGAAGCAAGAACAGCACAGAAGAAAGCCAAGGCTGCAAATGCTACCCCACAGACTGTCAGCGCATTCATCACCGTCAAGTCGCAGGATGCCATTGCCAAAATAGAGGCTCTGGGAGCCAAGGTGAACTCGCGCATCAGCGAGACACTCGTCACTGCCAACATGCCCCTGTCTGCCATCGAACCTGTTTCCAACCTCGATGAGGTTGTTTCGGTTTCGGTAGGTACTGAGGCCAAACTGCTGATGGACAATGCCCGCAAACTGTTGGGTGTAGACGAATGTCACCAAATGACAGAGAATAATGGTCCCTACACCGGCAAAGGCGTAGTCATCGGTATCGTGGACAACGGATTCCAATACGACCATGTAGACTTTCTCAATGCCGACAAGAGCGACACTCGCATCAAGCGCGTATGGGATCAGCACGGCACTGGCAATGCTCCAGAAGGTTTCGGCTATGGAGCAGAATACAAAACCACAGCCGAGATAAGAGCTGCCAAATATGACCTGACCAGTGGCTTCCATGCCACCCACGTATCGGGCATTGCCTCGGGCAGCGACAAGAGCACACCGTATTATGGGGTGGCTCCCGATGCCGACCTCGTGTTCGTGAGCTTCAAGAGCACCAATGCACAGATTGTAGACGGAATCAAGTATGTGTTCGACTATGCCAAGAGTGTAGGAAAACCCGCTGTTGTCAACATCAGCCTCGGCTCACACATGGGTCCTCATGACGGCAGCTCCGACACCGATCTCTCGTTTGCCAACCTGGTTGGTCCGGGCCGCATCATCGTTGGTGCCGCAGGCAACGAAGGTCTTGACAAACTGCACGCCAGCAAGACCTTTACCGCCAGTAACAAGCAAATGAAAACCATGTTTGCCTATGGCAGCGGACAGGACAACAGTTCCTACAAGCAGGCTTACGTCGACATCTGGGGCGAGAAGAACTCAAAAATTTCCGTTAAGGCTGTTGTTGTAAACACACTCAACGGTAAGATTATCGCATCTTCTGACGAGGTTTCCAACGATGGTACGAAAGAAGTGAACTGGGTTGCCCCCGACGGCAGTGGCGTAGTGGTTCAAGTAGGTCTGTCGCTGCAGGAGAATCCTGTCAACGGTCGCACCAACGTGCTGCTCATGAGCCGTGCCACTTCCATCAACACGGGCTTTGCCATCGGTGTAGTGGTGACTGGCGAGGCTGGCAAGACCGTACACATGTGGAACAATGCCGCCTCTGGCGAGTTCACCAGCTTTAACAAGCGTGGCTGGACCGACGGCGACACCAACTGCACAGTAGGCGAGCTGGGCGGCGAGAGTCCTGATGTCATCTCTGTTGGCTCATTCAACTCGAAGGTACAGTACCAGCCCATCAATTTGCAGGGCACGGAAAATGCTTACGGCCTCAACGAGGAACTTACGGGTAAGTTCCTGGAGCACTCCGCCTTCTCAAGCTACGGTCCTACTGCTGATGGTCGCATTAAACCCGACATAACAGCTCCGGGCTGCATCATCGTGTCAGCAGGTTCAAGATATTGCTCAGGATGGAGCGACGACACCAATGTCATTGCCCGCACTGGCAACGATCTCTATACCAACGACGTAGGTACTTCTATGGCTTCGCCTTACGTGGCAGGCGTCGTAGCTCTCTGGCTGCAGGCCAACCCCAACCTGACACCTAAACAGGTGCTCGAAGTCATCGGCAACACAGCTGTCCAGAATGACGATTATATGCCAACAGGACAAATCTTCCCCAACAACACATGGGGCTATGGCCGTATCAATGCCATCAAGGGTCTGAAGCAACTGCTCGGCACAACAGGCATCGATGATGTCAAGACCACTGAGTCTATGTACCGCATCATAACCGACCGCCAGGCTCGCACCGCCACATTCTACATTGGCAGCGACAAGGGTCAGGCTCGTGTAGCCGTCTACAACCTCACTGGTCAGTTGATGTATTCTGCACCTATCAACAGCAACGGCGAGACCATCAGTCTGTCAAGCCTGCCCCACGGCGTGTATGTATTCAAGCTGACACAGGGAAGCAACACACAGACCATCAAGTCTACATTGTAATCTCTCAGTCTGAGATAAATCTATCCAATAGGAGGAAAACAGATCTGTTCTCCTCCTATTTTTATTTTCTTACCTTTCTCAAACCTGCCTACAGCCCGTGCAGCCTGTTTGACAACTTTGGATTATTATACGCCTCAATGAGCTGATGGCCAAAATCATACTCTTGACCGTCACTTAATTGTTCCATCATCAAAAAAGCCTCCTAAAGGAGTGAGATTCTCGGTTTTTATTTGTACTTTTGCCATACCATTCAGAGTTTTATTGGTCTTTTAATTGCAACACGAAGACAAGCGAAATTTCTGACATGGCCCAATCCGAGCAACATATGGTTGCTCAGGGTGCTTATAAAATAGATAAAAATATAGTGTTGCGTCAATTAGGGTGAAACAACTTAAAGAAAATGAAGGCATAGAGTGCAGTTTGTTGCTCGCAATGGCTGTTATAGCGGGATTGACCGTGGCTAATTGCTATTACAACCAGCCTCTTTTGGAAATGATACGTCACGACATAGGAGTGAGCCAGCATGAGGCGAACCTCATAACCGTTGTCACACAAACAGGCTATGCACTTGGGTTGTGCTTCCTTATCCCTATGGGCGACCTCTACTCACGCCGTCGCATAATTGTTGTGAACATGACCGTTGCAGCCATGATGGCCATTGTCATTGCTGTTGCCCACAAGGTGTGGCTTATTTGGGGAGCTTCCCTATTGTTGGGAGCCTGTTCCGTTATTCCACAATTTTTCATACCGATCGCAGGACAATATTCCGAGAAGAAAAACAAAAGCAGGAATATGGGTGTCGTTCTGTCGGGATTGCTAACCGGCATTCTCGCATCGAGAGTGGTTAGCGGTTATGTTGGCGAATGGTTGGGTTGGCGCGAAATGTTCTTCATCGCAGCTTTTGTGATGGTGCTGTGCATGGCTCTTACGCTCAAGATTATGCCACAGATAAAGAGCAACTATGTGGGCACATATAGGGGCTTGATGGCCAGCGTATTCAATATTGTGAGGAGCAATGGACGAATACGCCTTTATGCCATGCGTGCCGCCTTTAGTTTTGGCAGCATGATGGCCATTTGGGCGTGTCTTGCCTTTAGGTTGGCACAAGCTCCGTTCTTTTCTGGCAGCGAAATGGTAGGAACGTTGGGACTGTGCGGCATAGCCGGGGCTATTGCGGCAAGCGGTGTGGGCAAACTTGTGAATCGCTGGGGCATCAGAAAGATGAGTATTTATGGTGCATGCCTGCAGCTTGTGGCGTGGACTGCGGCCTGTCTGTTTGGCGACACTTTCATGGGACTTGTTGTAGCCATCATCTTGGTAGATATAGGCTTGCAATGTCTGCAACTAAGCAATCAAAGTGGCTGCATTCAGGAGATGCCTCAAGCCTCCAACAGAGCCAACACCATATTTATGACTACCTATTTTATAGGCGGTTCCTTTGGCACCTATTGTGCCGGATTGGCATGGACACACCATGCATGGACGGGAGTGTGCGCTGTGGGAGCTATCCTGGCTGCAATCTCGCTATGTATAACATGTTTTAACCGGAAGAGGATTTAAGTCTTGACTGTCCTAAAAATCTACAACCTACACTATTTTTGATATTTTGTACACCTTATTATATATAGGGGGAGACTGCAAAGATGCAATCTCGCCCCTAACTTGTTTTTACTCAAATTTCGCATGTTCTATAACTTCCCCATTTGCGAAAGTTGAGTAACATTATCAAAAAATAAGGGTGATATGTCAGAAAATCAAGCTAAATCAAGTTCTTTCAAGCTACTTTTGTACGCAATTAGAAACAATAACTAAAACAATACTTCTTTCTGAAAGAAGCATTCAACATAATTATTTCACCTAAACCTAACAACAAGCAAATGAAGTGTAAACAGAGAAACAGATGCAACAGCAACATGATGCGTGTTACATCGACACTGGCTCTTGCCACAGGACTTCTTTTTCCTGCACCGATTGCCATACAAGCAAGCGGAATGCAGAATGCCAACATTAGTGTACAACAAGACAATGTCACCACAGGCCGCATCATCGATGAAAATGGTGAGCCTCTTATTGGCGTAACCGTGCGCGTGCTGAAAGGCAACTCAGGAACCGTGACCGACATTGACGGAAATTACTCTTTACGTGTGGCTAAAGGCACACAACTCAAAATCACCTACACTGGATACAAAGACCAGATTATACGAGCAGGAGGCACGGCTCAGATGCAGCCAGACGAACTGAACCTCAACGAGGTGGTTGTGGTAGGTTACGGAGTTCAGCGCAAGAGCGACGTAACAGGTGCCCTCATCCGCGTGGGAGAGAAAGAGATGAACGAGCGACCTGTGGGCAACGCCCTTGAAGCCATGCAGGGCAAGGCTGCCGGTGTGGACATCACAAGCAACGAGCGACCAGGAGAAATCGGCAACATCACCGTGCGTGGTGTGCGCTCCATCAATGCCCAGAACTCACCATTGTATGTGGTGGACGGAATTCCACTGATGTCGGAAAGCGGCATTGAGACCATCAACCCTCGCGACATCCAGAGCATCGACATTCTGAAAGATGCCTCAGCCACAGCCATCTATGGTAGCCGTGGAGCCAACGGTGTTGTGCTCGTTACTACCAAGCAGGGCGAATCGGGTAAAGCCAAAGTGAGCTACAACGGCACCATGACCTTCGAAACTCTCGAAGACTACTCACGACAGATGAACTCGGCAGAATACATAGAATGGCGCAGATGGTCGTACTACTATCTGAACCCTGACAGATATCCACGTGCCGACCAACCTACGATAGAGAACGACCGAGAGATATTCAAGGCTGAAGCAGATCCTACAGCATGGAACAATATCATGAAAGGATGGGAAGGTGGAACATGGGACGGCTCGAAAGTGCCTACATTCGACTGGCAGGACATGGTAACACAAACCGGTATTACCCACGAACACACACTCAGCGTGAGCGGAGGAAACGACAAAATCAAAAGCTATCTTTCTTTCGGAATCCTCGACAACAAGGGAACTATCCGCGGACAGAGCTATCGCCGCTACTCTTCCAAGATAAGCGTTGACGCCAAGCCTGCCAAATGGTTTAACCTGGGAGCCAACATCAATGGTTCTTACGGTCTGCAGCAATATGGTTCTACAGCCAGCTCACAAGGTTCGCTGCTCAAGGGCTTGCCATCCAACCTTTACTATGCTGCCACAAGCGAATTCCCCTATGCACAACCCTACGATGAGGACGGCAACCGTATCACCAACCCTGGTGGCGACGATATGGTAAGAAATATCGCCGACGAGTGGAAACACAGTACCAACGAGCGCCGTATGTTCCGCGTCATCGCCAGCCTCTACGCACAGGTAGACTTGGGCGAAATATGGGAACCTCTCAATGGTCTTCGCTATCGCCTCAACTTCGGTCCTGACTTCCGTTATCGCCGCACAGGAACATTCCGCGACAAGGAGTCAACCAGCAGCCAGGGACAGAACCATGCCTCCAACGCCAACAACTCCAACGTATCGTGGACCATGGACAACCTGATCTACTACAACCGCGACTTCGGACAGCACTCGCTCGGACTCACCCTGCTCGAGAGTGCCACCAAGTACCGCAAGGAAGGTTCCAGCTTAGCAGCCAACGGCATTCCTTACGAGCCTTCTATGTGGAACGCATTGGACAAATCGCAGATTTCACAGCTTTCCGACTGGGGTACAGACCTCGTAGAACGCCAGTTGCTCTCTTACATGATACGTGCAAACTATAGCTTCGCCGACAAATATCTGCTTACATTGAGCGGACGATGGGATGGCGCCTCACAGCTTGCTGACGGCCATAAATGGGCTTTCTTCCCCAGTGCTGCCTTAGGCTGGAATATGCAACAAGAAGATTTCCTCAAGGACGTAAGCTGGATCAGCCAGTTGAAACTTCGCCTTGGCGTCGGTGTGACAGGCAACTCTGCCATCGATCCCTACCAGACCAAGGGTGGCGTGGCTTCGCTCTTCTACCCCTTCGGCAGCAGCCTGCAGCCAGGTTATGCACCTTCTGAGCCTATCGTTGCTGACGGAAACCTGCCAATGGCCAACACCGCCTTGGGATGGGAGAAAACCACACAATGGAACCTCGGTATTGATTTCAGCTTCCTTAAAGGACGCATCGGTGGTGTCATCGATATTTACACATCTAAGACCAAAGACTTGCTCATGCAGATGAGCATTCCATCTATTAATGGTTACAAAAACACATGGGCAAACATCGGTGAGACTTCCAACAAGGGTATCGACATTACCCTCAACACAGTCAACATCACCAACAAGGACTTCAGCTGGACCACATCGCTCAATGTTTCTTATCAGAAAGACAAGATCGACAAGCTCGCCAATGGCAAGGAAGACGATATCAACAACAACCTCTTCATCGGTGAGGCCATCAACTCGCTGTACGATTATCAGTTTGGCGGCATCTGGCAACCAGAAGATGCTGAGCTCATGGCCAAGTTCAATGAAAACGGCAACAAGTTCTCGGCAGGTATGATTCGCCCCGTCGACCAGAACGGCGACAACCGCATCGATCCTAACAACGACCGCGTAGTGATAGGAAACACCAATCCACACTGGATATTGGGTATGACCAACACCTTTACCTACAAAGGCTTCGACCTCAGCTTCATGCTCTACGGCCGATTCGGCTACAAGGTGAGCACAGGCGGCGAGTGGCAGGGCGGACGCTACATGCAGCGTGCCATCAACTACTACAATGAGAACAACCACCATTCAGAATACCAGAAGCCTATCTACAACATCGGTGGCGGCGACAGCTACTACAAAATTGCAGGCTACAAGGATGGCGGATTCATCAAGGTACGCAACATCTCGCTCGGCTACACATTCCCCAAGGAACTCATCAGCCATCTCGGTGTGAGCAACCTTCGCGTTTATGTACAGGCCAAGAATCCATTTAGAATCTACTCGGCAGTGAAGTTCCTCGAACTCGATGCCACACAGGCCTATACTTCCAACTGGAACCGTGGCTGGACCATCGGTCTGAATCTTGACTTCTAAAAATCTAAAAAAGAAAGGAAACCAACAATGAAAAATAAATATATACTGAGCGCACTGATATTAGGAACTCTCTCTATGAGTACTATCTCGTGCAGCGATTTCCTCAATGAGGAACTTACGACCAAGCGTAACACAGAATATCTGAAGACAGAAGAAGGAGTAGCCGACCTGTCGGTAGCTCTCTACGAGAACTTACGCTATCATTTTTCCAAAGAAAACTGTATAGCATTCACAGAGAATGGAGTTGACGAGTTCACAGTGGGAGGAGACGGATCCAACGCTTCGTGGAACAGCTACGACGGAAACTATGGTCCTACTGACTCGCGCTGCGGT
>OQVQ01001069.1_pt1 | contig 11713 bp, 8 predicted proteins | sample 1691491 | NCBI WGS metagenome assembly OQVQ01 (sample SAMN03418252, study PRJEB22391) | human gut metagenome | biome: human-gut; feature: organic feature; material: feces | host: Homo sapiens | place: Tanzania | collected 2013-01
AATGTGATATAATATTTTAAATGTGTTTGTTATTAAATTGATTGCAATGCTTGAAACCAAGGAATTCCGGGCTAAACGATTAAATGGGCAAGTCTGGTATGAAATTGATAATATTCAGGATCTGAATATTGCCGAATCTTTGTTTGCAACAGATGAAGAAGAACATTTTAGTAAAATTACATCACGATACGGGGGGTTCTGGCGTTATCCCAAGCTGAAGGATTTTTGTTATTTGGTAAATCCTTATTATCCTTCTCATAAGATGATGGAAGAACTGAAATCCAATTTTGAGACCCTCATTATCCAGTATCCATCAGGAATGTCTGTCAATGCGCTTTTGGCCTCCAATAACTTTGGTGTGAGAACAGATCATATTGTAGTTGGTAATGGAGCTGCAGAATTGATCAAATGTATGATGGAAAGGATAGACGGAAAAGTTGGTGTGATTTGTCCTACGTTTGAGGAATATCCTAATAGATGTATGGCGGAGCAAAGGGTCGTTTTCAAGCCGCAAAAGGATGGATTTCGATATAATGCGGATGAATTGATGTCTTTTTTTAGCGATAAAGAAATTGAAATGCTGGTATTAATCAATCCTGATAATCCGAGTGGAAATTATATTGAGAAAGAAGACGTGCTGAGGTTGGTCGACTGGGCGAAAGAAAAACAGATTAAATTCCTTGTGGATGAAAGTTTTGTTGATTTCTGTGATAAGGGAATGCCGGAGGATTTAACCTTGTTAAATGAGGATGTCCTGAAACGATATCAGGGTCTGTATGTTATGAAGAGTATTTCCAAGTCCTATGGTGTTCCAGGCATTCGACTTGGTATCCTGGCAAGTGCTGATGAAGAAATGATATCCTATATGAAAAAGGCAGTTTCTATATGGAATATTAATTCGTTTGGTGAGTTTTATATGCAGATTATGGAAAAGTACAATAAGGATTACATCAAATCACTCGCTAAAATTAAGAAATCCAGAGAGAAGTTTGTAGGGGATCTGATGAATATTTCATATCTGCGTGTCTACCCTTCTCAGGCAAATTATGTGATGTGTGAGGTTATTGAAAGGAACGCCAGAGATATTTGTTGTGCATTGCTAAAGAAGGATATACTGATCAAAGATTTGACGCACAAGATTAACGATGGAAAGCAGTATATTCGGTTGGCTGTACGTACGGTTGACGATAATGATTCGCTGGTTGATGTTTTGAAAACATTGTAATATAAGATGTGGACAATCCCCTGAGACGTCTGAATGTTGAATGGATATCTCAGGGGATTGGTTATTATTTTGTATTTATTTACATTTATGCTATTTGATATTGATATTTGAACTCGTTCCAAAGTGTGACACGGTATAACGATAAGCCTCTGCGTTGCCAAGATCATATGATTCACCGTCCGGAACAAATGCCATAAGGCCCTTTTTCTCGCATACATAAGCAAGCGCATCGGTTAATTCGATTTCGCCCTTGGCGCCTGTAATATTGTTTTTGATTGCTTCGTCCAATCGTTCAAATACATCATTTGTAATGATATAGGAGCCGAATGCCGCATAGTAATTTTCGGCTTTTTTCCGGTTGGAAACGGATAAAAATTCTTTGGCACATACACAATCGGGCTTTTCGGCAATATCGGTAATGCGCAGTACCGTTTCACTCCGGTCTTCCCATGTACCGCTGAAAATTCCGTAGTGGATAACATCTGCAAGCGGCACGGTGTGGACAGCCACGATAGGCTTGCCGAAGCGTTCGTAAGCCTGTACTAACTGTTGTGTACAGGGAACGGAGGTATTACTCTGGTATATCATATCGCCGAGAAGTAAAAGAACTGGTTCACCATCAGCAAACGAAGCAGCCTGATATACGGCATGACCGAAGCCCTTTTGTTCCTCCTGAAAGACGAAGTGCAGTTTTTTGGCAATCCGCTGGATTTTCTTTTCATATGCTTTCATCTGGTTGGGAAGCTTGCGGTAATGCTCCTCGGATAATGGTTTGAAAAAGAAATTTTCGTAGTATTCTTTTTCTTCTTTGTTGAGGATCAGGCAGATTTCTTCGATTTCGATATTGTCAAGCTCCTCTAAAAGAACCAGAATAGCTGGTTTGACCAGCCCGTCAGAATCAATCACCGGACAAAACTCTTTTTTTACCCCACGGGTTTCCGGGTAAAGTCTCGTGCCGAAGCCTGCAACAGGTATGATGGCCTTGCGAATCGTGTTGTTGGGCTTTAGAGTCAGCCGGTAAGTGGTCATGCTCTTTTCGTTTTCGAGATAGTCAATAAGAGCCTGCTGTGTTTCTTCATCTTTGGCTAAAAACTGGACAGTGCCATCTCCCTGGGAACCGACTCCCTTTGCACCATATGTGAGTGCCTTAATGTTTTCATCCTGAAGAACAGAATGGAGAACGGGTGCAGTCAGCTCCTCCGGACACATGGGCATCAGCTTCTGATCAAATAATTCCTGGGCTTCAATCATTAATTGCCCCAATTTCTGAGCATCTCCGGATGAGATATACTCAATGGCTCTTCGGGTAATTTCCTGATTCTGAATACCGAGTGCTTCGTGAACGGCTCTTTCCATGTCATTGTGTGGAAACGGATAGGCACGGTTCAGATCAGCCAGAATTTTGACGGTATCTTTACCTGCCATCAGATCTGCAAAAACATAGTATAGAGGTTTTTTGACAGTGATCCGGTCAACATCGAGCTCATTGCCATCAAAGGTCATTGCAACAGGTGTTGTTCCGAAGGCACAGGCCTGATCCAGACGACCGCAACGGGAAGGTGTGCGCTGTTCTCCCCAGTATGCCATGTTCATAATACCAAGCGTATTCAGGTGCAGGTGATAGAGCTGGTTGAAAGCCTTGGCTACCATAACACAGATCGCAGCAGAAGAAGATAAGCCGCTTTTCATTGGTAAGGTCATATCGGTGATGGTGAGTTCCATACCACTGACGTGATACCATTCACACATGTAAGAAGCGACACCGGCTACATAAGAGAAGAAACCACCACTGCGAGCAACGTCACGCAGCTTGTTCATATCCATTTCACAAGAAAACTCAGCTCCGCGGTATTCTTCCAGATCACTTTTGACTATGAATTTGGAGGCCTTGCAGGCTGTACCGTAGATTCCCTGCTCAATACCGGTCACGATAGCGTGGCCTGAAACAATGTCTGCGTTCATGGTTTTGTTGAGCCCTGCCCAATCACTGTGCTCGCCAAAGAGACAGAGACGTCCGGGAACAAAAAGCTCAATCGTTTCATTTTTGGTTTTTGTATCTGACATAATAATTCCTTTAATTTTCAGAGGGATATTTTAGTGATGTGCTGATAGAAACAGTGTTGCACATACAATAATATTTTATCAGTGGCATGTGATTTTGGCAAGAGAACGATCTTATAAACTGTTTGGGATTGTTTGAAAGAAAGATTTTAAAATAGATAGTATATTATCCATAATTGACAAAAATAATAAAAATGAATAAAATATTAACATGATTAATTTAACACAACGGACATACAATGAAATTAATACAGAATTGGCGAAAAGGATTGCTTCACTCCGAAAACGAAAAAAGCTGTCGCAGTCTAAACTTGCAAAAAGATCAGGCGTCAGCTTTGGATCGGTAAAAAGATTTGAACAGACAGGGGAAATTTCTCTTGCTTCGTTGACCAAAATTGCCATTGCATTGGAAGTGGAAACGGAACTGGATACTCTTTTTTCTGATGTGCCATTTGATTCAATTGAGGAGGTTATTCATGCACAAAGTCAAAAGCATTGAGGTTTATTATAAAGACAGATTGGTTGGAACCATGGCTCTTTATCGGGGAATGCTGGCAGCCTTTGAGTATTCATATGAATGGCTTAAGGATGGATTTTCCATCAGTCCTTTTTCACTGCCGCTTGAACAGAAAGTTTTTATACCCCGGATAGATCCATGTGATGGATTATTTGGGGTATTTTCAGATAGTCTTCCTGATGGCTGGGGAAGATTACTGGTGGATCGGCTTATGAAAAAGAAAGGTATGAATCCGTATGAAATCGGAAATCTGGACCGGCTGGCTATTGTTGGGGCTTCCGGTATGGGAGCATTGACGTACCGTCCTGGTATCAGCTTGGAACAGTCGGACATAAAGCTTTCATTGGACGAGATTGCACAAGAATGCAAAATGCTTTTGGAGACAAATGAGGCAGACCAACTGGATTATTTATTTAAAAATGGTGGTTCCTCCGGCGGCGCAAGACCTAAAATTCTGACAAAAGTAGATGGTGAGGACTGGATCATCAAATTTCCTTCATCTGACGACGGTGATAATATGGGACGTCAGGAATATGAGTATGCAATTTGTGCAAAGGCATGCGGGATTGAAATGGAGGAGGTCTGCCTGTTTCCGTCAAAGGTCTGTGATGGATATTTTGGAACAAAACGTTTTGACAGACGGGACGGACGGCGGATTCATATGGTAACGGCCGCGGGGTTATTGGAAACATCACACAGAATCCCCAATCTGGATTATGACCTGCTGATGAAATTGACTTTACAGCTTACGCATACGATGGATGAATGTGAGAAGTTATATCGGCGTATGTGCTTCAATGTGTTTGCGCACAATCGTGATGATCATTCCAAAAACTTTACCTATCAGTATTTTGAAAAGGAAAATTGCTGGAAACTTTCACCGGCATATGATCTGACCTTTAGCTATTCTATTGGTGGAGAACACGCGACGACAATACATGGAAACGGAAGTGATCCCGGCATAAAAGATCTGCTTGAGGTGGCGAAAGGAATTGGAATTTCAAAGCCCAAAGCAAAATCTATTGCTGAAGATATCAGGTGCTGCGTGGAAGAACAGCTGGGAGAGTACGTTAAAAGATAATAAATACGTGCATTTTTTCTCATTATGGAGTACAATAAAAAAGAGTATGCTTAGAAGCATTTCTTTTTCCTTGTATTTATTCGGACAAGAATGCGTATGAGCATATATGAAATGATATTGAAAGTCAAATTAGAAATAAAAATCATAAGTGAATTTCAGGAGGATTTTTACAATGAGAACCTATTTAGTAACAGGCGGTGCCGGATTCATCGGCTCTAATTACATCCATTACATGTTCAAAAAATACGACAACGAGATCCGTATCATCAATGTGGATGTTCTGACCTATGCCGGCAATCTGGAAAACTTAAAGGATATCGAAAATAGAGATAACTACACATTTGTCAAAGCAGACATTTGCGACAAGGAAGCAATCTCCAAGATCTTTGCGGAAAATGATATCGACCGCGTTGTACATTTCGCAGCAGAAAGCCACGTTGACCGCAGCATCAAAAATCCCGAAGTCTTTGTCAAGACCAACGTACTCGGTACAGCTGTTATGTTAAACTGCGCAAAGGCTGCATGGGAGCTTCCGGATGGTACCTTCAAGGAAGGCAAGAAATTTTTGCATGTATCTACAGATGAAGTATATGGTTCCTTACCGGATGATGAAAATGCATTTTTCTATGAGACAAGCCCTTACGAGCCTCACAGCCCGTATTCAGCATCCAAGGCAAGCTCAGATATGCTGGTAAAGGCTTATATGGATACCTACAAGTTCCCGGCCAATATCACCAACTGCTCCAACAACTACGGCCCTTACCAGTTCCCCGAAAAGCTGATCCCGCTTATCATCAACAATGCACTGCAGGGCAAAAAGCTTCCGGTATATGGCGATGGCAAAAATGTCCGTGACTGGTTATTCGTAGAAGACCATGCCAAGGCTATTGATATGGTACAGGAAAAAGGACGCCTGTTTGAGACCTACAATGTCGGCGGCCACAACGAAAAACAGAACATTGAGATCATCAATATTATTATCGAAACCTTACAGGAAATGCTTCCCGAAGGAGATCCCCGCAAGGCCCTTGTATCCAAGGATCTGATCACCTATGTAGAAGACCGTAAGGGACATGACCGCCGTTATGCGATTGCACCCGACAAGATCAAAGCTGAGATCGGCTGGTATCCGGAGACTATGTTCAAAGAAGGCATCAAAAAGACAATCGCATGGTTCTTCGAACACGAAGACTGGATGAAAAACGTGACCAGCGGTGACTACCAGAAGTACTACGAAGACATGTACAAAAACAAATAACAAAAAGAAATAACAAGAATATAAAACAAGACATTATAAGCATTTCAATACACTCGATGCAGCAAAATATACTGTTTGCAGTGACATTTCACGAAGTTTTCGTTATTTCATGCATGCGTCAGACGCAGCGTGCGCATGTCTGAGCCCGCAGGGCGAGTTTTGCGCGAAAGCTGCAGGCTGACACATGCAATGAAATAGAAAACGCAGTGTGTCACAAAAACAGTATATTTTGCTACAGAGTAAAACAAACAAGTAGCGAAATAAATAACAAGGAGAAACTATGAAAGGTATTATTTTAGCAGGCGGCAGCGGCACCAGATTATACCCGCTGACAAAAGCCGTTTCCAAACAGATTATGCCGGTATATGACAAGCCGATGATTTATTATCCGCTTTCGACCCTGATGCTTGCAGGCATCAATGAGGTCATGATCATTTCCACCCCCAGAGATCTGCCTGTATTTGAAGAGCTCTTAGGCACGGGCGAACAGCTTGGCATGAAATTTACCTATGCCGTTCAGGAACAGCCCCGCGGACTTGCCGATGCTTTTATTATCGGAGCTGATTTTATCGGTGATGACAGTGTGGCACTGGTACTTGGAGACAATATCTTCTATGGTCAGAGCTTTAGCAAAGTGCTTCGTCAGACCAGAGAACGGATCGAGACAGAAGGCGGAGCTACCATCTTCGGCTATTATGTAAGAGACCCCAGAGAATATGGCGTCGTAGAGTTTGATAAAAACGGTAAGGCCCTTTCCATCGAGGAAAAACCGGAGCATCCCAAGAGCAATTATGCGGTTCCGGGTCTGTACTTTTATGACAATTCCGTCGTGGATATCGCAGCCAATGTAAAGCCTTCCGCAAGAGGAGAAATCGAGATCACATCCATCAACAATGAATATCTCGACAGAGGTATTTTACAGGTCGAGACAATGGGAAGAGGCTTTGCGTGGTTAGACACAGGCAACCACGATGCACTTTTAGATGCATCTGACTTTGTCGCCGCATTCCAGAAAAGACAGGGATTGTATATTTCCTGCATCGAAGAAATCGCATATAAGCGTGGATTTATTGATAAAGAGCAGCTTTTAAAGCTTGCCGAACCTTTGATGAAAACCAATTACGGTAAATATCTTGTAGAGGTTGCTAATGGACTCTAAGCTGAAAGGAAAAGTCGTCGCAGTCGCAATAGTCATGGTGCTATTGGTGGTTGCGACGGTTTTTGGCGCTGATTATTATAAAAAACAACAGAGCCGCACGGCGCGTGAGCAGACTGTGGCTGAGCTGACAGACAGGACTAAAGCCGGAGCGGCCGATGGAGCGGCAAATGGCAAAGCCACGGCCAAAACCTCAGCAATTACTGCCGCAGACAATGCAGCAGGCGGCAATGATCTTTACAGCAGATACAAGCTTGATCCGACAAAGGATCCCTATGCGTATCTTAAAGATGATGATTTTTTTGATCCGGTCAATGAGGAAAATGATCCGGCAACAGAGCTGACTCTGCTTGTAAGCTCTGTAGAAAAAGACCTGCGTGTCAATGTTATTGATGGTCTGGGACGACTGGTTTCCGGACAGGATTTTAGTATCAGTGTCAAGGACAGCAACGGCCGTACCCACAATTACAAGGATGGTGACAAGGACGGAAGCGTCTATATTGCACCGGTTGAGCCGGGCGATTATCAGGTGTCCTTAAAGGGTGCCGACCAGTATGTGTTGGCCGATGCTTCCGATGTGGCGATTTCGGTCAAGGAACAGCTCGACTATACCGTGATCGATGATATTTCTTTTATGATCAAGTCAGAAGCACAGGTTGATGCCTCCAAGGAAGATACAGCGATCAATGAAGCTGAGCTTGACTCGGACGGTACAGAGAGCAACGAGCGCCTTGATGACGAAGATGCGCTGTTCGGTATTGATGTATCCAAATGGAATAAGGAAATTGACTGGGAAAAGGTTGCTGCCTCCGGTGTGGAATTTGCGGTTATCCGCTGCGGATACCGGGGAGCCTCCACAGGAGCTTTGGTAGAGGATCCTTATTTTAAGAAAAATATAGAAGGGGCACAGGCTGCCGGTATCAAAGTGGGAATTTACTTTTTCACACAGGCGGTCAATCCGGTTGAGGCAGTCGAGGAAGCCAGTATGGTGCTCGCACTTTCCGGTGAATACAAGCTTGCGCTCCCTATTTTTATAGATACGGAAGGAGCCGGTGGAAACGGAAGAGCGGATGGTCTGGATGTCGAGACACGTACAGCTGTCTGTGAAGCTTTTTGCCGGACAATTGACAATGCCGGTTTTAACAGTGGTATTTACGCAAGTGAAAACTGGCTGGAGCACAATCTCTCGATGAGCAGTCTGTCGGACTATACGGTCTGGCTGGCACAGTACTCAAAGAGTGCGACCTATAAAGGTGATTATGCACTGTGGCAGTATACCTCAGCCGGTACGGTTGACGGTATCGGGACACGGGTTGATTTAAATATGTGTTATATGGATTATTAGAAAGGCACTAAGGTATGGATGATATAAAACAGGAAGAGCTGGTCGATTATTATAAGCAGGCGTATGAGCGTGAAAAACAGCGCAATGCCGAACTGACCGACGAGTTAGCAGATGCTATCGCACGTGCAACAGATGCGGAATGGCATTTAAACCACATAAAGAGCAATCCGTTGTGGAAGCTTTCCAAACCATTTCGTATGATCATGCACTTTTTTATCCGCAATTACCAGAGGCTGATGGCATATGGCAATCCCAGAGGAATTGCACACAAATTAAAGTCCAAGATGATTGAAAAAAAGGCGATGAAGCAGCACGGTAAAAAGAGCTTTCCCAATGCTGCACGCAGGAAGGAAGAGACCTCCACGGTATTTGATAAGGATATCACGATCAGTATTCTGGTTCCTCTTTACAATACACCCAGGAAATTTCTGACTGAAATGATCGAATCGGTGACAGACCAGACCTACCGGAAATGGGAGCTCTGCCTGGCAGACGGATCAGACGACCAGCATGATTATGTCGGCCGCATATGTCAGGAATATGCCGCGGATGATGCGCGGATAAAATATCAGAAACTGGAAAAAAATGAAGGTATATCCGGCAATACCAATGAGTGCTACAAAATGGCGACAGGCCAGTATATCGGATTGTTTGATCATGATGATATCCTGCATCCCTCTGTTTTGTATGAATATATGAAGGTGATCTGTGAACAGGATGCAGATTATATCTATTGCGATGAGGCTACATTTAAAAACGGCAATATCGACAATATGATCACCCTGCACTTCAAGCCGGATTATGCGATCGACAATCTGAGGGCCAACAATTATATCTGTCATTTCAGTGTGTTCTCCAGAGAGCTTTTGGAGGGAACGGAGCTTTTCCGTTCGCAGTTTGACGGAAGTCAGGACCATGACATGATACTCAGACTGACATCCGAGGCGAAAAAGGTTGTTCATGTGCCGAAGCTTTTATATTACTGGCGTTCACACAAGGGAAGCGTTGCTTCCGATATCAGTGCAAAGACCTATGCCATTGAAGCGGCGAGAGGCGCGATCGCGGACCATCTGACCCGATTCGGCTTCCGTGATTTCAAGATTGAAAGCACCAGAGCCTTTGAGACGATCTTCCGGATCCGCTACAAGCTGACGAGACAGCCGTGGGTGACCATCATCATTCCCAACAAGGATCATTTGTCGGACTTAAAGCGCTGTATTGATTCGGTCATTGAAAAGTCAACATATGAGAATTATGATATTATCGTCGTGGAAAATAATTCCACTTCAAAAGAGATCTTTGATTATTACGAAGAAATCAAGACACATCCCCGGATCCGGGTTGTGACCTATGATGAGGGTGGAGAATTTAACTACTCACGGATCAACAATTTCGGTGCACGTTTTGCCAAGGGCGAATACCTGATCCTGTTAAACAACGATACCGAGGTGATCACGGTCAACTGGATCGAAGAGATGCTGATGTACGGACTGCGTGACGATGTTGGTGCCGTTGGTGCCAAGTTATACTACGAAAATAAGACTATCCAGCATGCCGGTATTGTACTGGGGCTTGGAGCCCATCGCACGGCAGGTCATTCCCATCACAAGGTGGCAATGGAAAATGTCGGTTATATGGGAAGGCTTTGCTATGCACAGGATGTTTCGGCAGTTACCGGAGCCTGTATGATGGTCAAAAAATCCCTGTATGATGAGCTGGGCGGATTATCCGAGGAGTTTGCGGTAGCATTAAATGATGTGGACTTCTGTCTGCGTATCCGCGAGAAAGGATATCTGATCGTATTCACGCCGTTTGCAGAGCTGTATCATTATGAATCGGTATCCAGAGGCTCCGACCTGAAGCTGTCCAGACGTGAAAAAGCCAAAATGCAGAAGGAAGCTGCAAAGCAGGGCGGGACCGCAGAGTTATCGGATGCTAACAGTTTACGGTACAATAAAGAGGCCGCACTGTTTAAAAATAAGTGGAAAGAGGTATTGCAAAAGGGTGACCCTTATTACAATGTCAATTTCTCACTGGACCGCAGTGATTTTTCCCTAAAGCTGTGGGGCAAAGAAAAACAATAAATTCAAGAAGTATAAAGGAGATTAACATGAGCTACAGAGACACATTTCAATTTTGGTTAGAGGATGATTATTTTGATGCTGCTACAAAGGAAGAATTGTTAGCCATCCGCAACAATGAGGCTGAAGTAGAGGATCGCTTTTTCAAGGATCTGGAGTTTGGCACCGGTGGTTTACGTGGTGTGATCGGAGCCGGCACAAACCGTATGAACTTCTATACAGTCCGCAAGGCAACACAGGGACTTGCCAATTATATCGTAAAACAGAACGGAGCAGAAAAAGGATGTGCGATCGCCTATGATTCCCGTCGTTTTTCTCCGGAGTTTGCCAAGGAAGCCGCATTATGTCTGGCTGCCAATGGCGTACATGCATATTTATTTGATGCGCTCCGTCCGACACCGGAACTGTCATTTGCTGTCCGTAAGCTCGGCTGTACAGCAGGTATTGTGATCACCGCAAGCCATAACCCTCCGGAATATAACGGATACAAGGCTTACTGGGAAGATGGTGCACAGGTAACCGCTCCTAAAGATAAAGAAATTATTGCAGAAGTAAAGGCCGTAACCGATTATCATTCTGTAAAGACCATGGACAAGAAGGATGCAATGGATCAGGGACTTTATGTTGTAATCGGTAAGGAAATTGACGATGCTTACATGGCAGAGTTAAAGAAGCAGATTATTCACCCGGATATTATTAAGGAAGTTGCAGATGATATCCGTATCGTATATTCTCCGTTCCATGGAACAGGAAACGTACCGGTTCGCCGTATTCTTTCCGAGCTTGGATTTAAGCATGTGTATGTTGTACCGGAGCAGGAGCTTCCGGATCCTGACTTTACCACACTGGAATATCCGAACCCGGAAGATCCGAAGGCATTTACCCTTGCATTAAAGCTTGCCAAGGAAAAGAATGCAGATATCGTACTGGCAACCGATCCGGATGCAGACCGTCTTGGTATTTACGCACTGGATACAACGACCGGCGTT
>OQVQ01001071.1_pt1 | contig 11686 bp, 7 predicted proteins | sample 1691491 | NCBI WGS metagenome assembly OQVQ01 (sample SAMN03418252, study PRJEB22391) | human gut metagenome | biome: human-gut; feature: organic feature; material: feces | host: Homo sapiens | place: Tanzania | collected 2013-01
CGTTCAATACATTATGAGGAATGTTGCGCATCTTCAACATCTTGCTCAACAACTCTGAAATCTCCACAGATGTGGTACCTACCAATACTGGGCGGCCTGCATTACGTGTCTCCTCGATTTCGTCGATAACGGCACGATACTTCTCGCGGGCTGTCTTATATACACGGTCATCCAAGTCCTTACGCAGGATAGGACGGTTGGTAGGAATCTCCACTACATCCAGTTTGTAGATGTCCCAGAACTCACCTGCCTCTGTGCTTGCCGTACCTGTCATACCGGCGAGCTTGTGATACATACGGAAGTAGTTCTGAAGAGTGATGGTAGCGAAGGTCTGGGTAGCAGCCTCAACCTTTACATGTTCCTTAGCCTCAACAGCCTGGTGCAAGCCATCGCTCCAACGGCGACCTTCCATGATACGACCAGTCTGCTCGTCAACGATCTTTACCTGACCGTCCATGACAACATACTCATCGTCTTTATTAAACATGGTGTAAGCCTTCAGCAACTGCTGCAAGGTGTGAACACGCTCGCTCTGTACGCCATAGTATGCCAGATACTCATCCTTCTTGTCGAGGCGAGTCTGGTCGTCCAGGTCTGTACGTGCTTCCAATTCACTCAATTGTGATGTGATATCAGGCAAAACGAACAGTTCCTTGTCGTTAACCTGCTTAGCCAGCCAGTCTGTACCCTTGTCGGTAAGGTCGGCTGAATTCAATTTCTCATCTACCACGAAATACAAAGGCTCTACAGCCTTAGGCATCTCACGGTTGTTGTTAGCCATGTAGTATTCCTCGGTCTTCAACAAACCAGCCTTGATACCTTCCTCAGAAAGGTACTTGATCAATGGCTTATTCTTAGGCAATGCCTTGAATGAACGGTAAAGAGCCAAGAAACCAGCCTCAAGTATTTCCTGATTCTTGGTCTTGCTTCCTTCGCTAATCTTCTGCTTAGCTTCTGCGAGCAATTCTGTTGCCTGTTTGCGCTGTACTTCATAGAGACGCTCTACCAATGGCTGGTATTCCTCAAACATCTGATCGTCACCCTTTGGGATTGGACCGGAAATAATAAGTGGAGTACGGGCATCGTCAATCAAAACGGAGTCAACCTCATCGACGATTGCATAGTTGTGCTGGCGCTGTACCAAGTCTGCAGGACTTGTTGCCATATTGTCGCGCAAATAGTCGAAACCAAACTCATTGTTTGTACCAAAGGTGATATCTGCCAAATATGCTTTGCGACGCTCGTCAGAATTAGGACGATGCTTGTCGATGCAATCTACAGAAAGACCATTGAACATATAGAGAGGTCCCATCCACTCAGAGTCACGCTTAGCCAAATAGTCGTTGACAGTTACCACGTGAACACCATTACCTGTGAGGGCGTTGAGGAATACAGGGAGAGTAGCCACGAGAGTCTTACCCTCACCAGTAGCCATTTCGGCAATCTTACCCTGATGGAGCACGGTACCACCAAAAATCTGAACATCGTAGTGAACCATTTCCCACTTGAGGTCGTTGCCACCAGCTGTCCAATGATTATGGTAGATAGCCTTGTCGCCATCGATAGAGATAAAGTCGTTCTTTGGATTAGCAGCCAATTCGCGGTCGAAGTCGGTAGCTGTAACAACAGTCTCTTCGTTTTCTGCGAAACGACGTGCGGTATCTTTCACGATGCTAAATGCCACAGGCATAACCTCGTCGAGAGCTTTCTCGTAGATGTCCAAAACCTCTTTGTCGAGCTTGTCAATCTTAGCAAAGATTTCTTCGCGCTCGTCGATAGGAGTGTCTTCGATTTTAGACTTGAGCTCTTCGATCTGAGCTTTCTGCTCCTTAGCTGAGTCTTGGATGTAGGCCTGAATCTCCTTAGTCTTGGCACGCAACTCGTCGTTGGTGAGTTTTTGTATTTCAGGATAAGCAGCCTTCACCTTTTCAACGAGAGGCTTGATCAGTTTCATGTCACGGCTTGATTTGTCGCCAAACAATGACTTTAAGATTTGGTTGAAGTTCATTATATTTTATTTTTTTTGTTTTCTTGAATTATGATAATAGATATATTGGGTGCAAATTTACAAATAAAAATTGTTAATATGCACTCTTTTAAGATATTTATCAACGTATTTGCCCTAAAATGAGGGTGAGAAGAGGGTGTTTGATTAGAACAAAGGCGCCGCAGAGCAGGCATTAGGCGCTCTGATGCGTATGCTCTTGGCTATGGTTGGCGCAATTCGGTCGACCGTAACCTGGGTATTTATGCGTTGAGGTTTTGTTCCGGCTCCATAAATAATGATAGGGAACGGAACAAAGCCTGCGCGGCTTGTATATGTTTCTTGTGTATCTTCGTTGAGGAGTTTCCATCCTGGCTTAACCTCGATAGTGATGTCGCCATTAAGGTTAGGATTGAAACCATTTCTGATTTTCAAGATGTCGTTGTTGCCTGCCAACAGGCGGTCGGTAGTATACACGTCGCTAACTCCTGCGCTAAGCACGAGGAATTCTTGCGAACGATTGAGCACGTCGTTAAGGCTCAACTTCTTTTGCTCTATGAGCTTGTGGTTGAGATAAATCTGATTGTGGTAGCAAGCTTCGGCATAGCGTCCCTGACCGTAGATGGCACTAAGGTACATGTTGAGCAGGTTGGCTGTGCGATTGATATAGAAGGTGCCTGTAGGAATGCGGTATTTCGAGAGGTCGGTAGCCGTTTCTTCAGCATATCCCGTGCTCGTAATCACGAACAAGGTATGCTCCAAGCCAACCTCCTTTTCGATACCCGAGATTAGTCGGCCGAGAGTGCTGTCGAGTTGGCGGTATACGCTCTCCATCTCGGTTTTCCAATTGATGGTAGGTTGTCCGTCATCCTTGGTTGCCGAGAGCGTGATGCTGATGATGTCGGAAACGTCGTCTTTGCCCATGGCAGCCGACTTTATAGCCTGTAGCGATAAGTCGACCACGGCATCGTTGCTATTCGTCTTGCCGTTTGAGGTAGGCGAAGTGATTGAGGTATACGCCTTAAACCATGCAGGCGGAGTGGCGCTATAGTAAGTAGATGTGCGCCATCTGCCCGTCTTTGCATCAATCCACATGGCTGCATCAGCCGCATGTCCAGCTGCAAGAATGGCACATTCGGGAGCTGCTGCTACAGAATAGACTATAGCAGAACCGTTGGTATTTATCTTTAGCTCGTCGCCTATTGTAGAGGTAGAGAGCTTAGATGGCGAAAGATAATGGGTGCGGTCTTCGATACAGAAAACTGGTCGAAGAGTTTGGCGATCGAGCCATTTTGTGGAAACGATGCCATGATAATAGGGTGGGGTGCCGGTAGAAAGAGTTGCCAAAGCCGAAGCCTTGTCTACAGGCGCATAAGGATAGCTTGCCGCATCGTAGACCGTGCTTTGCTCCATGAGCTTGCGGAGTCCGTCTTTGCCATAAAAAGGAGCAAAGGCCTCCATATAGTCGGAGCGCAATTGGTCGATAGCGATATTTACTACGAGACGTGGTGCAAGCTGGAAAGCCTGCATCTCGGTTGCTGTCAGGGCAGCTATTATGATGGCTAAATATCTATTCATTAATGTTTTTATAGGGGCGCTTCTGATAGTTAATTATTGTTTGGCGGGGCGTTGCTTTATAGCGTGCTTATTTAAGCAGAATATCACTATCGTGTATCTGACAAGCAAAGATAATGCCAAAATTCTGATACCCTCGGCATAATTTTGGAATAATCCGCATAATATACCCAGGAAGAGGCAGAAAACGTACGTCTTGTGCCACCATGTCAGCATTCCCTTGCGTTGCTTCATCACCATAGGAATAGCCATGAAGAGAGCGATAGGGTTGAGAATCAGGATTTGGAAATTGATGTTGACGGTAGGATGCTTCGAGAAAATCATCACGAAGAGTATCATTCCTGCCAATCCTATCACGGGCATGAGAATGGCATCCGTGAGCCATAAGTTCTTGCTCCAAAAGTATTCTATAAGGCTTACACCTATTATAATAATAGCGATGACGATAGCCAAAGCTCGTGGCGAAGGCAAAGAGTCGGGGGCTGCAGAAGCCGAGATGTCTTTCGGAATGATGTATTCCTCATGGCTGACGAGCTTTCTGTTGGCACCAATTGTGGCGTTGTTGGCTTCGTCGGTATTAGCCTCGATAGTAGCGTTGCTGAAATCATCCTCAAGATTCTCGGGCAAGAATTGTTGCTCGCTTATGTTGGTAGGCAGGTCGGCCTGTATGCCAAGCAAGAGGTCGTTGCCAAACTGCGACCATCTATGAGTGTTGGTCTTAGAGTGGCAAAGCTCACGAAATGACGGATATTCGCTTGTGGCTGAATTGTATTTTATTTTACCGTCTATATTCGCGGCTATAAGGTCGCGAGCCTTTGTTGTGCAGTTGTTGTAAAAGAAGTTATATCTGTAAGTTACGTTCTCGGGCTTATAGTTTTGGTCGATGGCTTGAAGCAAGGCAGATTTCTCCTTAGATGTAAGATTTAATGTTTGCTCAAACACCCATCTTCGCTCATATTCGTATTCAGCCTTGAAGTCGTCGAACGTGGTTATTCCCATCTGATAATCGGTAAGACCGAGAATGAATCGGGCGATGAAATATTTCTGCCTAAACGAAAACATACCGTAGTTTACCACAATATCCATCCCGCGAGATGGTTGGCAAACCCTGATGGCAGTATGTCCGAATAGCGAATAAACTTCGTTGCCTGGTCCACAAGTAAGAAGACTCACCTCTACATCATCCATATTGCTGATGATGGAGTCTGCGGTTTGTCCCTTGGCGTTGGTAGTTAATAATACAAAAAACACCAACGATATAATCCTTAAAATACGTCTAAATCGTTTCACGATGCAAAAATAACTTATATTTCCGACTTATCGTGCTATTATTTCGATTTTTTTCAATACTTTTGCATTCAAATTCCAAAATACGAGTACATATTATATATAATAATGAGAAAACTTCTAAGCATGGCCGTATTGATGGCGGCTGCTACCAACACATTAGCACAAAGTGGCACTAACTCTCCTTATAGCCAACTTGGCTTAGGTCAATTGTCGGAACAGGCGAGTGGCTTCAATAGAGGTATGAACGGATTGGCTTATGGTTTCCATGAGCATAATCAGATAAATCATATCAACCCTGCATCTTATTCACAGCTCGATAGCCTTACCTTTATCTTTGATATGGGTATGTCGGGACAGAAGACAAACTTCAAGGAGGGTGGACGAAAGATTAACGCCAATAATGCCGACTTTGAATATGCTGTTGCCGGATTTCGAGCTTTCCAGCATTTGGGCGTGAGCTTCGGTATATTGCCATATACTAATGTGGGCTACAACTATTCGGTTAGTCAGAATCTTGATGCTACAGGTAGTCTGTCGTCGCTCAACACATATAGTGGCACGGGCGGTCTGCATTTGGTTTATCTTGGTGCAGGATGGGAGCCTGTAAAGGGATTCTCTATTGGTGCCAACGTAGGCTACCTCTGGGGCGGTTATACCAGAACCGTGGTGAATAGCTACACAAATTCTTATGCCAACTCTCTCACCAAGCGATATACTTCTGAGGTGAGAAACTATAAGCTCGACTTTGGCGCGCAATATACCACACGATTGAGCAAGAAGGATGAGTTGACCGTGGGCGTAACCTATTCTTTGGGTCACGATATTGGTGGCGACCCTATGCTCGAGATTGTATCTACAAACTCGCAGACAGGCGTGGCTGATACTACCAGCTATCCTTCTGCAGGACAGGAGAACATGAAATTGGCGATTCCTCATAGCATAGGAGCAGGTTTTATGTACAACCATAATAATAAGGTGAAGGTTGGCTTCGACTATAATCTGCAGAAATGGGCTTCGGTTAGCTTCCCTCTCTATAAGTCGGATGCAAATCCTGACAAGTCGTACGTGATGAGCGACAACGCCTTTAAGGATCGCCATAAGTTCACCCTCGGTACCGAGATTTGTCCTGAGGAAGATAGCCGCTCGTTTATCAAGCGCATAAAATATCGTGCAGGAGTGTCGTACGTTACACCTTATCTTAATGTAGATGGTGGCGACGGACCAAAAGAACTTAGCGCAAGCTTTGGTTTCGGTATTCCTATTATGAACTCATATAATAGTAGGTCTATCCTTAACATAAGCGCCCAATGGGTGAACTTGAAGTGCAACCGATTCGTTACCGAGAATACTTTCCGTATCAACATAGGTCTGACATTCAATGAACGTTGGTTTGCTAAGTGGAAAGTTGAATAATATAACCATGTTGAAACCGATAAAATCTATTTCGATAATAATGATAATGCTCCTTACGTTTGTTGCATCATGCGACGAGCGTAAGGAGCATATTGCTTCTGCCATTCGTGATCGCGACTCCGTGTCGATGATGACGAGCTATGGCGTAAACACTCTTATCTCAGACTCGGGCGTGATAAAATATCGTATCGTGGCTGAGCGTTGGGATGTGAATATTGTGAAGAACCCTTCGCGTTGGACTTTCGATAAAGGATTGTTCCTGGAGCAGTTTGACGAGAAATTCCATGTGGAGTCGTATATCCAATGCGACACGGCTTACTATTACGACCAGTTGCGATTGTGGGAGTTGCGCTCGCGTGTGCGCATCCTCACCAAGTCGGGCATTCGCTTCACGAGCGAACAGCTGTTTTGGGACGAGCGTAGCCATGAGCTTTATTCAAACGTGTTCTCGCATCTGGTAACTCCTGAGCGCGAACTCCAAGGATCATATTTCCGTAGCAACGAGAATATGACCAAATATTATGTGAGCAATTCTAAGGGCTCGTTCGAAAAGAGCGACTTTGATGGCGGAGCTTCGTCGGAGCCTGATAGCGTGAAACAAAATCAAGACTCTATACTTAAGGCTCAACGACCTCAAGCCTTGCCACAACGCAAGAACACAACAATACCATTAATGCATTAATCATGGAAACCACTATAGATTTACCTTTAGTCATAGGAATACTCGCAACCATGGCTTTCTCCGCTTTCTTTTCGGGAATGGAGATTGCCTTTGTGGCAAGCAACAGAATGCTTGCGGAGATGGATAAAGAGCGCAACGCCTTGTCGCAACGCTTGATTTCATTCTTCTATCGTCATCCTAATGGCTTTGTTTCTACGATGCTCGTGGGCAACAATATCGTGCTCGTAATCTACGGTATCTTGATAGCTCGCTTCTTCGACAATACTATCTTTAGTGGTGCCGACCCTGCCTTCACGGTTCCTGCCGACACCATTCTTTCAACGCTTATCGTGTTGTTTACGGGTGAATTTCTGCCAAAGACTTTGTTTAAGAGCAGCCCAAACCGTTTGTTATCGTTCTTTGCGCCTATGGCATACATATTTTATGTTGTGCTTTGGCCAATAAGCAAATTCTCTACTTTCTTATCGAAGTTGATTCTTAGAATGTTTGGCATAAAAATGCAGAAGCAAACCGACGACGAGGGATTCACAAAGGTAGACCTCGACTACCTCGTGCAATCGAGCATCGATAACGCAAAGAACGAAGAAGATATCGACGACGAGGTGAAGATATTCCAAAACGCTCTTGACTTCTCGGATACCAAGGTGCGCGACTGCATGATTCCGCGTACCGAGATAAATGCCGTAGATATGGATACATGCACCCTGCAGCAGCTGGAGCAGATGTTTATAGAGAGCGGCAACTCGAAGATTATCGTATACCAAGGCGACATCGACCATGTGGTAGGCTATATTCATAGCTCCGAGATGTTCCGTTGCCCAGATGACTGGAAACAGAAGATTATTAAAATACCTTTCGTGCCTGAAACTATGGCAGCTCAGAAGCTCATGAAACTATTCATGCAGCAGAAGAAATCGTTGGCTATTGTGGTCGACGAATTTGGTGGAACAAGCGGATTGGTATCGCTCGAAGATATCGTGGAAGAAATCTTTGGCGACATCGAAGACGAACACGATAGCACCAAGTATACAGCTGTACAGACCGAAGACCACGAGTATATTCTCTCCGCACGTTTGGAGATTGATAAGGTCAACGAACTCTTCGACCTCGACCTACCTGAGAGCGACGACTACATGACGCTCGGAGGTATGATTCTCCACTATTATCAAAGCTTCCCTAAGCTCAACGAGGTGGTGACAATAGGCAAGTATGAGTTCAAGATATTGAAGAATACTATGACCAAAATAGAGCTCGTGAAGCTGAAAATACTAAGCTAATAGCAAAATATTGTAACAAAAACCACTAACACAATAATTTTTCAAACAAAATATTCACTTATTTAATAAATAATTAGTATTTTTGTAGGCATTTTGTGAATAAAAGAATAAAACAAATAAAATAAAACAATTAAAAGTAATGGCAGCATTAGGAAAAATTAGAAGCAAAGGCATGATTCTGATATGCATTATCGGACTTGGCCTTTTTGCATTCATTGCCGAAGAGTTCTTCCGTTCTTGTGAGTCTACTCAGAACGAACAAAGACAGCAAGTAGGCGAAGTGTTGGGCGAGAAAATCAATATGATGGATTTCTCTAAGCTCGTAGATGAAGTTTCTGAGGCTATGAAGCTTCAGGGTCAGGACAACCTTAATGAAGCTCAGCTCTCGCAGCTTCGTGATGGTGTTTGGCAGACTATGGTTCAGTACAAGGTTATCGCTAACGAGTGCGAAAAGCTTGGCCTTACCGTAACAGACGAGGAGATGCAGGACATCCTTCGCCAGGGTACTAACCAGATGCTTCTTTCTACACCTTTCGTAAACCGTCAGACAGGACGTTTCGACGTTAATACTTTGCAGCAGTTCTTGGCTCAGTACAAGACTCAGAAGGGTACAAACCCTCAGGCTGCTCAGCAGATGGAGTCAATCTATAAGTATTGGACTTATATCGAGAAGACTCTCCGCCAGCAGACTCTCATCCAGAAGTATCAGTCGCTTCTCGCTCATTGCTTGCTCTCTAACCCTGTAGAGGCTAAGATGGCATTCAACGACGCTAACGAGGAGGCTCAGATTGAGCTCGCAGCTTTCCCATATAGCGAAATCCAGGACGACAAGGTACAGGTTTCTGAGAGCGACCTCAAGGCTAAGTATGAGGAAATGAAGCCACGCTTCGAGCAGTATGTAGAGAGCCGCGATATCAAGTATATCGATATCCAGGTTAAGGCTTCTGCAGCTGACCGTGCTGCTCTTCAGAAGGAGTTCAAGGGCTATGCTACAGAACTTGCAGAGGCTCAGAACCCTGGCGACGTAGTTCGCAAGAGCACTTCTTCTGTCAACTACCTCGGTATTCCTGTTCTCAAGGAGGCTTATCCTTCAGACATCGCAGCTCGTCTTGACTCTATGGCTGTTGGTCAGGTTTCAGCTCCTGTAGAGAATACTATGGACAATACTCTCAACGTTATCAAGCTCGTTGCTAAGCAGCAGTTGCCAGACTCAGTTCAGTATCGCGTAATCCAGGTTGGCGGTCAGACTACCGAAGAGGCTACAAAGCGTGCCGACTCAATCTATACCGCTCTTGCAGCAGGTGCTGACTTCGAGGCTTTGGCTAAGAAGTATGGTCAGAATGGCGAGAAGTCTTGGATGACTACACGTCAGTATCAGCATGCTCCTTCTATGGACAACGATACTAAGAACTATATTGAGAGCCTCAACAATATGAGCGTTAACGAAATCAAGAACATCAAGCTCTCTCAGGGCAACCTCGTTCTTCAGGTTCTCGACCGCAAGGCTATGGTTACTAAGTATCAGGCTGCTGTTATCAAGCGCAACGTTGACTTCTCTAAGGATACTTACCGCACAGCATACAACAAGTTCAGCTCTTTCGTAAGCGCAAACGCTACTATCGACGCTATCGAGAAGAATGCTGCTAAGTCTGGTTACAAGTTCAACGAAATCAACGATATCACAACTTCTCAGCATGGCGTAGCTAACATCCCTGCTACTCGCGACGCTCTTAAGTGGATTTTCGAGGCTAAGGAAGGTCAGGTTTCTCCTATGTATGAGTGTGGCAACAACGACCACCTCTTGCTCGTAGCTTGCACCAAGATTCATCCTATCGGCTATCGCGACCTCTCAGATGCTCAGGTTAAGGACATCGTTAAGGCTGAGGTTATCCGCGACAAGAAGGCTGAGCAGATTGAGGCTAAGCTCAAGGGCGTAAACAGCATCGCAGCTGCTAAGGCTAAGGGTGGCAAGCTCTTGGCTGTAAACCAGGTAACATTCGCAGCTCCTGTATTCGTACAGGCTACAGGTTCAAGCGAGCCTGCTCTTAGTGGTGCTGTTGCAGCTACTGCAAAGGGTAAGTTTGTTTCAGCTCCTGTAAAGGGTAACGCAGGCGTTTACCTCTTCCAGGTTCAGAACAAGAAGCAGAATGCTGCTAAGTTCAACGATGCAGAGCAGGAGGCTCGTCTCCGTCAGCGTGCTATGCAGAGCGCAAGCAACTTTATGTCAGAGCTTATCATCAAGGCTGGCGTAGTAGACAACCGCTACCTCTTCTTCTAATAGGTATCGATATTGTTTCGCTAAGCGAAGTAAAAATAAAAATCCTGCAAGTAATCATACTTGCAGGTTTTTTATTTTGCTTTATAAGCCTTGTTGCTTTATGGTAGGCTTATGTTTTAAAGACAATTATAGATTATTGCTGTCCGCTAAAACTCCAAAGATCATAAATACGGCTCACCCGACAAACATAGGGGATTATTTTATAGATAGTGTTTAATGTTTAGATGGTCTTTTAAACATAAACATTATAAACCCCTGTCGTTTTCTTCAGCAGAGCTTGCCATCTGCGTCTTGCCCAGCATAGGGTGTTTATCTTGGTTTATGTTTTATATGCGAAAGAAATATCATCGGAAAACGGTGTGTATCAGTCAAAGGACAAGTCTTAGCTGCCCCCCCCCTAGATTTATCGGGTGAGCCTTTATTGATCAGTGGAAAAGTACAGGGATGTTTTTTGCTAATAATTAATAATTCGGCATAGCTCAGTAAAGAGCTATGCCGAATTATTTTCAAACAGATTGGGTGATTCTTTGTAGTTTTAGTGGACAGCAATAGTTCTATAATAAAATCGTCGTCTCGTCCCTTGTCACAGTAGATGTTAATGGTATAGTGTAGAAAATATGTCGGGTTATTATGCGTTTTCTGAAATAAATTTCATATATTTGCCATTGAAATTAGCGTGTTAGCAATCTTTTATAAAGAGAAGCCAATATATCGACAAAAGCCATTCTTAATAGCCAAATACATAACAATACAAAGAACTCTTTCGTGGATGTGTAAAAAGGTTGGTCGCCTGTCGGTGCATCTTACTTTGGAATTATAATTTAATTATTTATAGGTATGTCTTCATTTTTTTAAATCTTTATATTAGCAGAACTTGCTTCTATTAATAATTCAGATAATACATATGAAAGCAGTTCTAAAAAAGAAACAGCAAACAATACAGTTATGAGTATTGGATGTGTTTTTTGTTTTGTTGCCACTTTTTTTACATCATTTTATTACGATATGTCTAATGGATTGAATATCGCTATAGTTTATTTTTTATATACGCTTATCCCTGGGATAATAATGATAAATAGGTTAAATGCAGATTGTTCTGTTCCTGAAGAATTAAAAGAGGGATCTAGTAACTCGAGGGCACTGAAAAACCTCTCAAATTCTTTTATGTCTAAAAATAATGCTCATAT
>OQVQ01001074.1_pt1 | contig 11673 bp, 16 predicted proteins | sample 1691491 | NCBI WGS metagenome assembly OQVQ01 (sample SAMN03418252, study PRJEB22391) | human gut metagenome | biome: human-gut; feature: organic feature; material: feces | host: Homo sapiens | place: Tanzania | collected 2013-01
AGGCGGGCGATGCCATCGCCACCGGCAAGATCAACAAGGCAGTCCTCCACGGCAGCAAGTTCGGCTACAGCCTGAACTGAAGCATAGTAAGGCGCTGTTCTTCCGGCGATAGGCGGATAATGAATAATACGGAGGGAATGACTATGAGCAACAAATACCCGAATCTCATTAGATGGGCTGATTGGCTGGATAATATCTATCCTGGTCAGGAGGGAAATAACGACGAGAGCGAAAGCGTACAGTTCCTGCTGCATTTCTGCTCCGACGAGGACGCCCGCATAGCGATGATGTGCGAGCCCTTCTTCAAATCGCTCGACGAAATAGCCGAGGCGAACAACGTGACCGTCGAGGAAATTGCTTCCACTCTTGAAGAGTGTGACGATACCCTTCTTGATGATAGAGAGAAATATTGGATTACTAAATATAATTCTTATAAAGATGGATATAATGGCACTTGTGGAGGACAAAATATCTTTATTTCTCATAGTCAAAAAGTTTCCGAATTTTCATTGACAGGGGAATTTATAAGAACATTTGAAAGTGCAAAAGATGCTGCAAAAGAAAAACAAGTTGACCCGACAAATATTAGACAATGTTGCAATGAAAAATACAAAACTTGTGCTAATAGTATATGGCAGTGGGGCGAAGAAACTACCTTAAAAAGAGAAATAGTTTTAAATAATAGATACAGACCCGTCCGTTAGCTTGATAAAATGGGAAATCCAATTCAAGATTATCCTTCGATTGCAGAAGCTGCAAGAGCAGTTGGCGGAAATAAACTTTGTATATTAAAAGTATGTAATGGAAAATAGAAAACTTCTGCTGGATATAAGTGGGAGTATATTTAAATAGTATATTTCGCCGCCTTACTATGGCGGCATTTTTATTTGTTGAAATCTTTACTTTTATTTAATTTTTTAGTATAATATATATAGAAATTAAGAAAAGGAAGTGAGCATATGGGTAAGGCAGATTTCAAAAAGACAAACAAGCCACAGAATGACGGCTCTTGTACTGGTAAGCCTCTTTCAAAAAGAGTTGCTCCTAAAAGGTCAAATCATAAACACCTTTATGAAGATGTTCTCATTACTGATTATATTCTCTCAAATGGAGAAAAGTGGAATCATCTTATGCTTGGTAAGCGTTGTACTGTCTGCGGCAAGGTTGCTGTTAAAAAGTATATGCTTACAAAGAAAGATGAACGCGGCTGGTATGAAGTAATGAGTAATGAAGAGATTATTCACGATGAACGTTATTGTTCACTTCCAATTGTTGATGCAGAAAGAGAGGGATTGAAATGCCTATGATTAAAACTCACCTCATTGTCACTGGACAGTGGGAAGAGTACAATATTAAATGGTGCGGTCGTCTTATTGACACCAATCCCGTTCTTAAAAATGGTATGCCAATATTTGTTATCATTGCGAATGGCGGCAGAATGGAACTGAACACTATTGACCTTATGGCTGTAGAGACTGCGGCAAAGAAGTTTACTTGTCCAAAGGGCAGAGGTTCAGTTACAACTGATAAAGGTTTCATTTATGTTATAGCGCAAGGCGGCGAAGAGAAGTTGCTTGGCGTTGTAGTTCATAATCACATTCGTAAATATGCGCCTATGTATGACGAGCTTTGAGAGGAGTTAATATGGAAGAGAAAGTTTATATTCCTTTTGCTTTTAAGGGAAGAGACGGTTCACTTGTTTCTATGACCAGCTTGGACGAGATTGAAGATTTTCAAAGAAGTGATAATTACCCATTTAATGAGGGTGATGATGAACAGGCATTTACAGATGCTTGGAATAATTTCATCTGGGAGTTCATTGTTTGGACAGCAGAAAACAATAAAAAGAAAGATAAGGAAGAGTGTCCTTATGATACAGATTTCATTCATGATATGATTAATCTAAGTGATTTCATTTGTAATTCTGATGATGAAGTAACAGATGACTTCGATATCTATAAGGGCTGGGAATATATCACAAGAGTTTTCAAGCACCCCGTTACAGGAAAGCTTTATGGTATCCCAATACAGCGTGGTTCTTGGGGCGAGAACGATTATTATGTCGATGAATTTTATGAACTGAAGGTAACTCAGAAAGTTATAGATTGTTATGAATTTATAACTGATGAAAATTCTTGACTTTTTTTAAATTTTTTGATATAATATATACATAATAAAACGAAAGGAAAGATTTTATGATAAGCACAATAATTGAAATCGTTGTCTGTGTTATAATCTTTACTCTTATGAGTCATATAGCTTATAAGATTGACGCAGAGAAAGGTCGAAAAATCGACTGGTTTGGCTGGGGATGTTTCGTAGCAGGCATGACTTGGGGTATGATACCTTGGGATAAGCTTTTCGGTTAATTTTAAAAATAAAAAATCTTGACTTTAAATAAAAATTATGATATAATATTTATAGAAAGTTAAGAGAGAGGAATGATGTTAATGAAAAAGTATGTTGATATTGAGAGACTCAAGGACAAGTTCGCTGAGGCTTTCAAGGTGGGGGAGCATATTACAATCACAGAGAAGATAGACGGCGCAAACGCATCAATCGCAGTCGGCGAGGACGGTAAGCTTATTGCTTTTTCAAGAAGAAACGAGCTTACTCCTGAGAGCAACCTTCAGGGCTTCTATGAGTACGTTCAGTCACTTGACCCGACTATAATTTCTTGCGTACTTGGTACAAGATACATTTTCTTCGGTGAGTGGCTTGTTAAGCACACTATTAAGTATCCGCAGGAGAAGATGAAGCAGTTCTACGTATTTGACGTATGGGATACTGAAATTGAGCAGTACATTCCATGGGAGCAGACTAAGCAGATGGCAGAGTTCTGCGGTCTTAAGATGGTTCCTGTATTCTACGATGGTCCATTCACTTCTTGGGAGGACATTTACTCTTATGTCGGTAAGACAGAGATGGGCGGTGAGCCTACGGGTGAGGGCGTAGTTATTAAGTCTCAGGACAGACTTGACAATAAGTTCAGCGGCACTCCTGCATATGTAAAGATTGTCGCAAAGGAGTTCTCTGAGGTTCACCAGTCAAAGCCTCAGAAGGACATCGACCCTGCAAAGATTGCGGCAAGACAGGCTGCAGAGGCTCTTGCAGAGACTATCGTAACTCCAAGAAGAGTCGAGAAGGCAATCCAGAAGTTCGTTGAGGACGGTATTGTTCCTGAGAATTGGGACGAGAAGGACCTCGGTACAATTGCTAAGAATCTTCCAAGAGCAATTTACAATGACTGCGTAAAGGAGGAGCCCGAGACTGTTGCTCAGATTGAGAACTTCGGTAAGATTTGCGGCTCACTTTCAATGAAGCTTGCAAGAGGTCTCATTAAGTAATGAGACCTCCTAAAAGGCGTATAAAGAGAAATTTGAAAAGGAGGATAGCGAGAATGGAGCCAGAAGGCGTAAGTATGTTCGGTGCTTTTGCACCATATTGTACTTGGGATAATGATGGGGCGAAAAAGTTTGAAGAAACTGTATTTGATGCTTTAGGATTCTCACGAAATAAGAATAAAGCCACATTCGTTTCTGTATGTTTTCTTCGCCCTGATGGTACACCAAGTAATCATGGAAAGCAATACTGGTATCGTTTTCCAAATGATAAAAATATCAAAAAGGGTGACAAATTTCATATTGACAGTACCACTATCGAATATAGACGTGGTGATGAACCGTCATTGGTAGTTCAGTCATCTATCAAATCTAATCCATACGGCGATAGCGTCGTTGAGGTTGTCGATAAAACGGTAGCCTATCTTGATGAAGACTTCCCAGACGAGTTGGAAGTCATTGATAATGCAGGTAGCTGGGTATCTATACTCAGTTTCACAATAACAAACAAAAATTATATGGAGGGTAATATAATGATGGATAATAATTTTCTTAAGGGAATGTTCGGACCGATAAGCAACGGTATGTGCAAAATCACAATGGACGGCGGCATCGCTGTAAAGACTTCTAACGGCTATAAGACTTATAATGCGGCACAGGGAACATTTCTTAATTGCGATAACTTCGTATTCGGCGGCTTCGATGAGATGTTCTTCGTAGTTCCTACAAACACAGTCGCTGCAGGCGATATAATCTTCGCCAACGGCAAGCCCAAGTATGTTCTCAAGATTGACAGCACTATCCTTACTGTCGTAAACTATGAAAACGGAGCGGTAGAGCAGATGCTTCCTGAGCGTCATATGTTCATGGGTAATACTTACTTCTATGGTAAGATTGTATCTATGTTCGGTAACACAGATAATCTCAATGGTCCTGACGGAATGAATAAGATTATGCGTGTTATGATGATGAGCCAGATGATGAACGGTTCTAACGGTAAGGGCAATGACGGCATGAATCCTATGATGATGATGATGATGATGGGAGGCGGCGGCTTCGGTAACGTCTTCGATAACATCTTCGGTGCAGCTCCTTCAACACCTGCACCTGCACCCGCTGTAGCACCTGCGCCCGCACCTGTTGCACCTACAGCACCAGTAACACCTGTAGCATCTACAGAGGAGGCGAAGTAATAATGGGAGCACCTGCAAATATCAATCCTAACGATTATGCAACTAAGCCGTTTTTCGGCGACGAGAACGTCGACGTTGAGGTCGAGTTCACAACTGACGATGAGGAGGTAAATGACTAATGGGTAGCGGTGGATTTACAAGAGCAGATTTCGATGACTATTCATATCGTTCAAAGGGAGTCCGTTCCAGTGCGGACGGCTCTCTTGACATAAAACTGTGTGCAACAAGCCAGATTTACAAGGCAAGAGATATTGACAAGGCTCTTAACCCGAAGGGCGTTATAAGAGAGTGTTGCGATTCTGAAGAGCATCCTAACACTGTGCCTGTTATTCTTGCTCTTGACGTAACTGGCTCTATGGGTTCTGCGGCTAACGAGGTTGCGGCAGAACTTGGTAACCTTATGGAAGAGCTTTATAAGGACGAGTCTATCAAGGACATCGAGTTTATGATTATGGGCATTGGTGACTTTGCTTATGACGACTGTCCGCTTCAGGTATCTCAGTTCGAGTCTGATATACGTATCGCTGAGCAGCTTGACAAGGTTTACTTTGAGTTCGGCGGTGGCGGAAATAACTTCGAGTCTTATAGTGCGGCTTGGGCATTTGCAAATACTCAGACCAAGCTTGACTGCTGGAAGAGAGGAAAGAAGGGCATTATCATCACTATGGGCGACGAGAATCTCAACCCATACATCAATGCCGATAGATACAAGGCTGTAACTGATTATTCATATCAGGCTATTGAAACACCTGCTCTTTATGACGAGGTTAAGAACAAGTATGACGTATTCCACATCAATGTCGTTCACGATAGATGGGGAGACAGAGTAGACGCATCTACTTGGACAAAGGTTCTTGGTCACGGCAATTACTTCACTTGTGAGGTAAAGGCTGTTCCTCAGACAATCGTTAAGATTATCAAGAGCACTCTTGTAAACATTGACGACGCTCCAAGAAACGAAGTCAAGTTTGACGCTGACGGAAAGATTAGCTGGTAAAGGAGAATATAAATGGCGGAAATTAAAATTGTAACTGGACTTAACTATGGTGACGAGTCGAAAGGACTCGTTGCCAATGCAGTATCTACACCAACCTGTCTTAACATCTTGCCCTCAAACTCTTGTCAGAGGGCGCATACGGTAGTAGAAAACGGCGTAAGGAGAGTTTTCCGCCACTTTGGTAGCGGTACTCTCAAGGGTGCCGCTACTTACTTTTCCGAAGAATTTATGGTAAATCCCGCTATGTTCAGACGTGAGTGGGAAGAACTCGAAGCTATGGGAATTACTCCCAAAGTCTATGCAAAAATAGGCGGCGTTATGGTATCACCTGTCGATATGTTTGCCAATGTAAACGTCGAAGAGCGCCGCGGCGATAAGTCTCATTCATCTACGGGATGCGGCGTTTGGGAGTCATTAAATCGTCATAGGGTTTGTACTGAAATGGCGGGTACTCCGCACTATCATCTTGATACTATAATCAAGTATTACGAGGACGTTCTTAAAGATAAGGACGGCACACTTCCTGAGGACGTTATTAACTTCCTTCACGGAGAGTATCTCGAACCGAACATTGATGAGGATTTCCAGTGGTTTTATGACCATATCACTTTAATTATGAATGATGCAGAAGAGAAAGTACTTCTCCATTCATATCCTCTTCTTGTTTTTGAAAATGGTCAGGGACTTCTTCTTGCAGACGACCATAACTATGACTTCGAGCATAATACCCCTGCATATGTTGGTGCGAAAGTGCCTTCTAAAATAATCGCTCAGAACTTTGACAAGGGCGAAGTAGATATTGAAACTCTCTATGTAACTCGTACATATCTTACACGTCACGGCAAGGGACAGATAGGACAGACTTCTGACCTTGAATGTGACAAGGCGGCAATTAATGCGGATATGTTTGACGCTACGAATGTGCCTAACCCTAATCAGGGAACACTTCGTTATGGTAAGTTCGACCAAAGAGAAGCTAATGCCGCAGTAGCGAGAGCGCTTCGTGACTCTAAGTATTTTGAAATGAAGGGAATTAAGGCTAAGCCTTCCCTTGTAGTAACTCATACCAATGAGTTTGCAGGAACAGAAATACTTACGGCGGCGGAAGGAAAAATTAACCTTTACACTTCTGATAATGAGTCAACAATTAAATTGGAGGGATAATATGGCAAGTTGTAGCACTTGTGCACATTTAGGACCTTATGGGATTTGCCGCCTTAGTGGCGGTGATACTCTCGGAGGGTCTGGATGTTTTCGCTATGTAAGAAAAAGATATATTATTAACAAATATAATTTAATTTAAATCTTGACTTTTTCTTAATTTTTTGATATAATTATTATAGAAAGTTAAGAGAAAGGAGACATTAAATATGAGTGCTGTATTTTATATGATGGTCGGCATAGCTGGCTCTGGTAAGTCATACATTGCTCGTGACCTCGGCTGTCCTATTGTCTCCTCAGATGCTATCCGAGCAGAGCTGTTCGGTTCTGAGGAGGACCAGTCTCATAACGGCGAGGTATTCAACGAGCTTCATAAGCGTGTAAAGAACTATCTTGCGAATGGTCAGTCTTGCGTCTATGATGCAACGAACTTATCTCGTAAGCGTAGAAAGAATTTTTTAAAGGAGCTTCCTAAGGACGTTAAGAAGATTGCTGTAGTAGCTGCTACGGAAATCGACGTTATCTTAGAACAGAACGCTAATCGTATGCGCCACGTTCCTGAAGGAGTTATTTGGCGTATGTATAAGGAAATGTCTCTTCCTCGTCTTGACGAGGGCTGGGACTCTATCCGTATGATTCCTAACCCTAAGAATAAGAAGACGCTCGGTGAGTATCTTTTTGATGCTTACGGCGTAGACCACGATAATCCTCATCACCAGCTTGATGTATTTCATCATATGTTAGAGGCAAGCAAGTACGCTTCTGACCATGCGGCAGAGAAGGGTTTGGATAAGAACCTTAAGCATCTTGCACGTACTGCCGCATTATTCCACGACATCGGTAAGCCTGTCGTTAAGTCTCGTATAAAGTATAACGGTAAGGAAGATGACCATTCACATTTCTACAATCATCACGAAGTAGGAGCCTATATGGTAGCTTGCTGTGTTGGTCAATTTGCTTCTAAGCAGTATGATTTCTATGCAGCACTTATCGTTCTTATCCAGTGGCATATGGAGTATTACTTTAGAGACAATTTCATTGATGAGTTTGAGCGTCTTTATGGCAGCGAAATGAGAGCGGTCTATGACCTTCTTCACGAGGCTGATATGGCGGCTCATTAAGGGGGAAATTATGGAAAAGTGTAAACATCCTGAAGGAATGTCATTTAATATTAATGGCATCCCTGTAGACCCCTGTCTTTATGCAACGCAGCGGGTACTCACTAACTGTACCGTTGAAATAAGTCGTTGTAAAAATTGTGGTCATATTGAAATAAACTGGTATAAGACGGCAAATACGGAAGAAATACCAGAGGAAGAGTGGGGTAATTATCTCATTCCTTATCACGATTGAAAGGAGTTCTAATGGGAACTGCAATATTTTATATAATCACCGATATACTTTGGATAGTTATATCCTTTCTTAATAAGTCTACTCTTGAGAAAAGAGGTAAGTCTTCTTATTGGTGGGGCTTCCTTGCAGGTATGAATGTTATAATGGTTCTTTTATGGATTTCTAAACTTGCAGGTTGGGCAACTTTCCTAAGTTGAAATCTTGACTTTTTAAAAAAGTTATGATATAATATAAATATAATAAACGACAAGAGTCAGCAACTTTATTGAACAAAACATATTGGGTTTAATAAAAGATGAATTGCTGAATACTTTCAGCTCCACAATGGCAGTCTGAGCCTAAAGGAAAGACACCAGAATAAACTGGTTAAAATTTCTTGTCGTGTAGTGTTATAACATCTACTTCCTTAAAATTTAGGGGTCAGCTCTAATACAATAGCCCGAAGATAAGTAGGGAGTGAATGGCGAAGGTGAAAAATGAAATTAAGGACGTGAGCCTTAACACTTCAAGAATCGCCAAGTTCCTTTGCGGAATGTGGGAAGAAAGCGACGGTGTCACCAGAGGTAGCTCCTCTCCGTATTAGCTAAGACCACTTATAATGTGACAAGCTGTTGGTGGACAGCTCTATCAAAGCCACCTTTAATGTGGGATTCGTATAATGGTCAGTATTCCTGTCTTCCAAACAGGCGGTGGGAGTTCGATTCTCCTATCCCACACCATTAGAAGGCGCGTACAGCAATTATAGATTTAAAAGAAAATTTTTAATTTGGTGAAAAATTGGCTTTAAATTTATGCGTCTTGTGAATTGGAACAGTGCCTATCACGCCTATGTCAGAGCCAAAGATGATTGTAGCGCAACAGCATTGAGTAGCCAGATATGCGTACCACGGTAGACCATTTAATCTTCTTTGCAAAGAGTAGTGGGCAACTTGTGGGGTTCGCCCATTATCGGGATGTGGTGGAATTGGCAGACACGCTTGACTCAAAATCAAGTACGAAAGTGTGCGGGTTCGAGTCCCGCCATCCCGACCAGTGATTATTGATTATAGCCGCTTGCAGCAATTCATTATTTGGATTTGTATTGAAAACAAAACATCTAAGGCGGCGAGTTGAAGATTCACACAGCTAAAATTTATTTGGGTATGAACAACCCGAAACCATTTATCGAATCTTGTTTTTCTAAAGGAGGAAAAGAGTATGAGTAATTTCGCAAACTCATTCAGAAATCAGACAAATGTAACTTATACCGAGAACGGTGCTAAGGTTTACTCTACTACTGGTAACCCTGTGCTTAACCTTTTCGCAAGAATTGGTGGTATGCGTAAGGCTACTGAGTCAGAGCTTAACCGTATGTATCTTGATGCCCGCAACTCTGATAAGGAGCTTGCTGACAATATGATACTCTATGCTCGTAACATCCGTGAGGGTGGTATTGGTGAGCGTAGAATTGCAAGAACTCTTTTGAAGACTCTTGCACTTAAGGACCCTGCTAAGGTTTCTCGTAACCTTGATACTATCGTATCTGCAGGTCGTTGGGACGATTTGTTCGTTCTTGAGGGTACTTCTGTCGAGACAGAGGCTCTCGAGTTCATGAAGAATCAGTTCACTAAGGATATTAAGGACATGGCTAAGAACGAGAGCATATCTCTTCTTGCTAAGTGGCTTCCTTCTCCAAACACCAGCTCTAAGGAGACTCGTAGACTTGCTCGCAAGGTCTACACTTACTTCGGCATAACTGAGCGTACATATCGTAAGACTCTCGCAGCTCTTCGTAAGTACCTCGATGTTGTTGAGAAGAAGATGTCTTCTAACCAGTTCGGTGCTATTGACTATCAGGCAGTTCCATCTGTCGCTATGACAAGATACCGTTCTGCTTTCGGTCGTCACGACTATGAGCGTTTTGATAAGTTCATTAACGCTGTTACTAAGGGCGAGGCTAAGATTAACGCAAGCGTTTCTTATCCTTACGACCTTATTATGCCTTACATTAACCAGACTTCAAGTTGGTACTCACGTTATAACATTGAGGTTGACAAGGTTCTTGAGGCTCAGTGGAAGGCTCTTCCTGACTATGTCGAGGGTGAGCACAATGTCATTGTAATGTCAGATGTATCTGGTTCTATGTACTGCGAGGGTAATAAGCCAATTGCTACTTCTGTATCTCTTGGTATTTACTTTGCTGAGCACAACTCAGGTCCTTACAAGAACCTCTTCCTTACATTCACTGACAGACCTTCTCTTTATGAGCTTGACCCAACTGAGACAGTTGCATCTCGTGTAAACGAGGTTATGAGTCACGTAGGTTACAACACTAACCTTGACGGCGCTTTCGATGCTATTTACCGTACTGCTGTACAGGCAGGCGAGGCACCCGAGGCACTTGTCATAATCTCAGACGGTGAGATTGATGCCTTCGCTTCACGCGGTCAGGTAGACTCTATCGTCGAGAAGTGGCAGAAGACTTATGCTAAGGCAGGTCTTGTTGCTCCTAAGCTTATTATGTGGAACGTATGCTCTCGTGGTAATCGTTTCATTAGTAAGTGCGGCAACCCTGGCATTGCATACGTTTCTGGTAGCTCAGCAGCAACATTTAAGGAGCTTACAACTCTTATTACAATGGACTCTGTTGAGGCTATGACAAAGATACTTACACGTCCTCAGTTCTGCTGGAAGTGATACTATGTTTAACATAGGTGAAAGGTTAACAAGGGCATACTCTGTATGCCCAATGTTACCCGATTATGTAGGTATGTTAATATGGATTATAACAGACAGATTGTCTGCGATATAAATAAGGAGTGATTTTATTATGGCAAAGTATACTTGTCCTGTATGTGGTAAGATTTGGTATAATGTGAATGACCTTGCAGACTGCGTTGCAGCAGATGCTAAGGCGGAGAATAACAAGTAGCTTATTGAGAAGCAGAGAATCGAGGATAAGGATAAGCTTGCAGCTCTTCGTAAGGAAGTTGATACAGCTTATGCAACCCTTAAGAATAAGGTAGATGCATACAATACTGCGGCTCAGAAGTATAACTCAGCTTATACTGACAAGGCGGCAATCTTGGAGTGCTCTTACGCTTCAAGGCTTCAGAGAGTTAACCCAACCCCCGCAAATCCTTGGTTAAAGGTAGTTGAGGACGACAATCTCAGCGATGTCATTCGTTCTACTTTCGGTTATTAATCGGAGGTCTTATGGCATACAAGCAGAATAGTCATAAAAACGATTGGGATAAGAGAGACAACACAAGTTTTTCTAAAGACTCAGAAAAAGAAAAAGATAAAAGGAAGAAAGAATCTGACCGTCGCCGTTCTAAGCGTAAGAGAGATAACTATTACGACGATGACGACGACGATTATGAATAACAGACGCGTAACTGCATTTCCCTTTATAAAGAAATGAAAAAACATGGTTTTCCCTCCTGTTGATTGTGTATATAGATTGCGTCTGGTAAAAGTCAAGGCTATAAAGTCTTGACTTTTTTTATTATTTATGATATAATATAATTAGATAAAGATAAAAGGAGGAAGGAAAATGCCTGATGATGTTTATTCTTTTTCAAAAGAAGAGCTGGCAACTTTGTCAGAAGATTTTTAGAAACACGTTAAATAGCACGGCGGTAATAGT
>OQVQ01001077.1_pt1 | contig 11648 bp, 10 predicted proteins | sample 1691491 | NCBI WGS metagenome assembly OQVQ01 (sample SAMN03418252, study PRJEB22391) | human gut metagenome | biome: human-gut; feature: organic feature; material: feces | host: Homo sapiens | place: Tanzania | collected 2013-01
AGAACCAGTCAAGGTCTGTGCCGGGCTTGCAGAAGAATTCAAGCTCCATCTGCTCGAACTCACGTACACGGAAGATAAAGTTGCCGGGAGTGATCTCGTTTCTGAAGGACTTGCCGACCTGACCAACACCGAAAGGAACCTTCTTACGTGTTGTTCTCTGGATATTTGCAAAGTTTACGAAGATACCCTGTGCAGTTTCTGGGCGGAGATAAAGCTCAGCCTTGGAATCCTCGGTAACACCCTGGAATGTCTTGAACATCAGGTTGAACTGTCTGATAGGTGTAAAATTCTTTTTGCCGCAGTTAGGGCATTTGATATCATGAGTTGCGATGAATTCATTCAGCTGATCATTTGTCCAGCCTGCTGTGTTCTCGCCTGCCTGCTCCTCGATAAGATTATCTGCACGGTGACGTGTCTTACACTCCTTACAGTCCATCAGAGGGTCGGAAAATCCGCCGAGATGTCCCGAAGCTACCCATGTCTGAGGGTTCATAAGGATTGCACTGTCGAGTCCAACATTATAAGGAGACTCCTGAACGAACTTCTTGAGCCATGCATTCTTGATATTGTTCTTCAGCAGAACACCGAGAGGACCGTAGTCCCATGTATTGGCAAGACCGCCGTAGATCTCACTTCCGGGGTAAACAAAGCCTCTGTTTTTACAGAGCGCAACAATTTTATCCATGCTTTTTTCAGCCATTTCAATATACCGCCTTTTCATATTGCCCGAACTGCGTCGGCGCAAAATAATTATCATTCTACATTATATAACAAATCGGACGCAAAGTCAAGAGAATTAACATCTTAAAAAGAAAAATCTTCTTGACCCGCCCTGCGCATCTCGGACATATACCTTTCTTCGGGAATGCAGATTTCCCTCTCTTCAAACGTATCGCCGTCATCATAGCTTATGCTGTATTTCAGAACAAGATCGTTTCCATTCCAGCTCACAAAATCGATATCCTCAATATAAGCGTCCTTATCATCGAAAAATGCATCTGCATCCGCAATTCCGACAAATATTTTCTCGGGATCTGGGATATTGTAAAGCATGACCTTGTACGGAGATGCCCAATAGCACCCGCCCGCCGCAAGAATTCCGTTTCTTTCATTATAATGTATATCCGTCCAGATAAATGTTTCTTCAAAATCCTTTTTGGTGATATATCCTTCCGATGCCTTCGGAAAATAATGAAAGCAATTTCCTGTTCGGATATTGTAAACATTATATCCGTATAATCCGCTCATGTAAAAGAAAAAATTCGTTTCGCCGATCCTTACAATCTCATTTATATGTGACGCATCTATGGAATCATACGAGTACAACGGAACATCTCCGTCCATCAGCGTATACTCGCAGCAGTTGCAGCTCATGCTGTTTTTATCGTTGGAAAAGCGTCGGCACTGCAAAGTAAATCCGTCAAGTTCTTTTTGAGATATTTTGTAGCTTCCGCATTGCTTTTTTATCTTTTCCATTTGCCTGCAAAAAGAATTTTTAAATTCATTATTGTCCGCAATATTGGACATATCAAGTTTATGCTCATATTTCTGCATATCTGTTATTCAAGAAAGCACTGAATAAATTTTCGGATAATTCGGCTTTCTTAAAACCCCCTTTTCTTCAGATCCTCCACAACGGAAACATAAAACTCTGTCATATCGCTTATTCCGTCCGATGACGGCGATTTTGAGAGCTTGCACCTGCGCATATCGACCTCGTCGCAGTGGGATATTCCTCTGTGTCCGCTGCTTCGGATTATTCCCCTGAAATCAGCCCATTTTACTGCGTCAGGCGAAAGCAGACCATCATTTTCACCCTCATAATGTCTGACAATCAACCACGGCAGCCACATAAACATATCGGAAGATGCATTTTCCATAACAAATGCATAGCTCTGATAATATACCCCCTCAGCATCAGGATTTTCAGCATTGAATTTTTTCGCATCGGCAGTCCTGAACGAGCATATAGCATTATATGTGTCGGGTGATGCATCTCCGAGAATGCGAAACCAAAGATCGACAGCGATGCAGCCGAATTTTACAAGCGGCTGCGGCAGCTTCATAAGATTATCGACAGTGACAGAACCGTTATGCGGAGTGGAGAGCGGAGTAAGCGATGCAATCCTATCTGCCATGCCCATCAGCGAAATAAGACAGCGTGCCTCCAGACCGCCTTTTGAATGGGCAATGATATTTACCTTTTCCGCACCGGTCTCCTCAAGGAACTCCAGAAACTGCGACTTCAGCTGTTCGGCATTTCCCTCGACCGAACCGTTTCCGTCCTGATTACTGCACAGCACCTTTGCACCGTTACTCTCAAGGACTTTCGGTATTCTTCCCCAGTAACCGATATGCTTTCCCTCACGAAATCCCATTCCATGAACAAGAAATATAGGATATTTTGTACTGCACCTCATCTTACCGCCGCCTTTCTAAAAACGCTGAATAAACCGTTTCAGTCGATCTATGCAAAGTGATCAACATTTCTTTGATTATACCATTATTAAGCATAAATCGTCAATATAATTTGCATATTTTTTATTATATGTTTGTAATGCTTCCGGATCTAACATCACAAATAATCATTTTCACAAAGAAAAGGTTTACAAATCCGACAATTTTGTGACGATTTTTAGACGTTATTCTGTTCATACTGCTTGACTTTTAACACGAAATATGTTATCATTACAATACTGTACAGCTTATGCCGATGTCCGTTTTTCTGACCGTATATCGGCATCAACCCATGTCCTTGCATATCCCGCAGACCGCATATTTGCGTGATATACAAAGATATAATAAGGAGGCCTCCCTATGAAATGCCCATACTGCGGTTTTGAAGATACAAAGGTTATAGATTCACGCCCCGTGGAAGGCAGAAAACGCCGCCGCAGAGAATGCACAAGCTGCCACAAGCGCTTCACTACATATGAATCAGTGGAAATGCCTATGCTTCTCGTGGTGAAAAAGGACGGTTCGTTTGAGCCGTTCAGCCGTGTAAAGCTTCTTAACGGAATTTACAATGCTATAAAAAAACGTCCCGTTGACGTTTCCGATGTAACGTCGATCGCCGATAATATTGAAAGCTACTATGCAAACAAAATGCAGACTCAGGTAACGTCCGCCGAGATAGGCGACATGGTACTGAATCTTCTGAAGAATATCGACCTTGTTGCATATGTCCGTTTTGCGTCGGTATATAAGGATTTCACCGATGTGGACAGCTTTATCTCCGTTATTTCCGAGCTTAATTCAAAGTAATCTTACCGAAAGGATAAATCACATGACTTTTCAGGAAAAATATGCGCGCGAGCTTGCAAAGCAGGAAGTTCTGCTTACCCGCAAAAACGAAAAAACCAACGATTACAACGGTATCTATGACCGTTATAAATATCCTGTTCTTACAGCAGAGCATGCTCCTATTCTCTGGAGATATGACCTGAACCCCGAAACAAATCCCAACTTTATGGAGCGTCTCGGAGTAAACGCTGTAATGAACTCCGGCGCTATCGAGATGAACGGAAAGATCTGCCTCGTCGCAAGAGTTGAGGGAAGTGACAGAAAGTCCTTCTTCGCAGTCGCAGAAAGTGAAAGCGGCGTTGATAATTTCCGTTTCTGGGATTATCCCGTTCAGCTGCCCGATACCGAGCCTGACGAAACAAACGTATATGACATGCGTCTGACCAAGCATCAGGACGGCTGGATATACGGCGTTTTCTGTTCCGAAAGCAAGGATAAGGAATCGAACGATCTCTCCGCTGCTACCGCTCAGGCAGGCATCGTCCGCACTAAGGATCTCAAGACATGGGAACGTCTGCCCAACCTGAAATCAAGATCTCCCCAGCAGAGAAACGTTGTGCTTCACCCCGAATTCGTTGACGGCAAGTATGCTTTCTACACACGCCCCCAGGACGATTTTATCTCCACAGGTTCGGGCGGAGGCGTTTGCTTCGGTCTTTGCGAGGATATCACAAACCCTGTTATCTGCACTGAGGAAGTTGTTATCAGCCCAAGAATTTACCACACTATCACAGAGGTAAAGAACGGCGCAGGCGCTGTTCCGATAAAGACAGAAAAGGGCTGGATCCATATCGCTCACGGCGTAAGAAACACTGCAGCAGGTCTAAGATATGTTATCTACGTTTTCGCAACAGATCTGAATGATCCTTCCAAGCTCATTGCATCTCCTTCGGGACTTTTCATTGCTCCGCAGGGCGAAGAACGTGTCGGCGACGTTTCCAATGTTGTATTCACAAACGGTGCTGTTGTACGTGAAAACGGTCAGGTGCTTATCTACTATGCATCTTCCGACACAAGAGTTCATGTTGCCGAAACAACTATTGACAAGCTTATCGACTACACTTTCAACACTCCCGAGGATCCTCACCGTTCCGCTGACTGCGTAAAGCAGAGATGCGATCTTATAAGAAAGAACCTCGAATATCTTGCAGGAAACAAGTAAAAAATTACCGCATCGGACGAAATTCCGATGCGGTTTTTTCATATAATATGCTTTTTGACACGCTCGATAAGCGCATTTTTTTCATTCGGAACTATCTCGGAAATAACGTCCTGAAGCACCTCGTTCAGCACTTCGCCGACCTGTCTGCCCGATATTCCAAGCTCCATCAGATCATTTCCATTGATCGCAAGATCTTTCAGAGAATAGCAGTCCCCTCTTGACTCGATCTCATATGCCTTGATATTCACCTTGTCGATAAGAGGTATTCTCTCCATGCAGAACGGCTGCTTTGAACGAGCGTCCGCCTTCTGGACCTCAGCCAGCTGGTGGAATGCATCAGCTCCCATGATATTCAGCAGTCTCTTGATTATCCTGTCATCATCAACAGGCGTTACATAATGGTAGCGTATCAATGTGCAGACACGGCTGATCGTTTCATTGGGATATTTCAGCCTGCGGAGTATCTGCTCTGCCATCGCTGCACCCTTCTGCTCATGCTCATAGAAATGTCCCTGACCGTTATCGTCAAGCTTGAAGCACTGCGGCTTTGCTATGTCATGCAGCAGCATCGCAAGCCTTACCGTCAGATCTTTGCACGCCTGAGAAACAGACATCGCCGTATGCTCCCACACATCATAGAGATGATATCTGCTCTGCTGATTAAAATGTACGCACGGAGCTATTTCAGGGATAAAGACCCTTATAACATCGTAATATTCCATCAGAACTTCGCTGACGTTCTCGCCCATAAGTATGCCGTTAAGCTCTGACTGTATACGTTCTTCCGAAATGTCGTTGAGAAGCTTTTTGCATCTGTGGACTGCACTTTCCGTTTCCTTGTCAAGCTTGAATTCCAGCTCAGATGAAAATCTCAGCGCACGCAGGATACGCAGCGCATCCTCGGAAAATCTTTTTTCCGGCTCGCCGACACAGCGTATCTTTCTTGTAAAAAGATGCTTCTGACCATTGTAAAGGTCGATGATACCGCATTTATCGGAATATGCCATTGCATTTATCGTAAAATCACGTCTTGAAAGATCCTCTTCCAGGCTTTTGGTATATGTAACGTTTTCGGGCTTGCGGTGATCCTCATAATCGCCGTCAATACGAAATGTCGTTACCTCAACGGGCTTATTGTCGGACATTACGGTAACGGTTCCGTGCTTAATGCCCGTCTCAATAATTCGCATATCCGAAAAAACAGCCTTGACCTGTTCAGGCTCAGCACTCGTGCAGACATCATAATCCTTTGGAATCCTGCCGAGAAGGCAGTCACGGACACAGCCTCCTACGATATATGCCTCAAACCCCGATTTTTCAAGGCTTTTTATTATTACATTAACATAATCGGGAATGAAAATATCCACTGAAAGCACCGCCCAATCCTTTGAAACTGATCTGTCATGATCTATAATGTCATCGTATTTTTATTATATCATACCGCAGAAAAGTTTTCATTAACGGGCGGTGAACTGTTTATTACATTGTTATAATCGTGAGATGACATCGTCCGATAATTTTCTGCAGTTTTCAGCAAGGAATTCCGCTCCGCCGCTGAAGCTCTCAGCATACAGCTCGATCATAACAGCACCGTTAAAGCCCAATCTTTTCAGAGCTGAAAAAAGCTCTTTGGCAAGTGGTTTTCCTTCGCCGTAAGCAACGCAGTCAAACTTCTCACCGCACTCGGAATAATGGATATGCTTTATGCTGTCCCCAAGCTTTTCCGCTATCTCAACAGGCGATTCACCCGCCCTGACAGCCTGCTTTGTGTCCAGCACATACATTGCAAGCTCCCCTATCTGCTCACGCATACGCAGCATAGAATCCAGGCTTCCCGCCGTACATCGTGCAACATTTTCCTGAAGCACCGAAACACCGAACTCATTTGCCGCTGTCTGCAGACGTGCAAACCGTTCAAAGCTTTTTTCCTCGGGAAACGGATTTCCCCTCTTGTTTCCATGCAGAATAAAATATTTTGCGCCGACCTTGTTCATAAATTCAAAGAACCGCCTGTAATAGCCGAGTATATCGTTGACTCTTCGCTCATAAGCGGTGAACAGCATCATAGGCTCGATCGCACAGGAATACGGATGCACCGAAACGATGTTAAGCCCATAGGCTCGGATAATATCCAGCATTTCCGACGCATACGGATCACGAAGCTCACAGTCTGTATTGATGAAGATCTCCATGTTCCGCACATTATTTTCGGCAAGCCTGCGGAGCGCTTTTTCTGTTTCCATAGGATAAAGCGATGCCGTTGAAACTCCTGTTATCATAAAATTCTCCAATTAAAACAGGGACAGGTAAAGGTTCCGCCTTTGCCTGTCCCTGAAAGATCATGCTGTTTTAACGCTGCCCTTCTTTGACTCGATCTTTTCATTGAGCCATGTCCACAGCGGACCTGCCAGGCAAACAGAGGAATAAAATCCCGAAACAATGCCTATGATCAGCGGGAACGAGAAGGAAATGATGGAATCAACACGTTCAGCAAGTGCAACGATCGTGATAACCACCATTGCGATAAGTGTTGATACCGTAGTGTGGATAGAACGTGTCATAGACTGATTGATCGACATATTTACGATCTCGTTTCTTGACTTCTTCTTGCCGTAAAGACGCTCGTTTTCACGGATACGGTCATAGATAACGATCGTATTGTTGATGGAGTAACCGAGGATAGTCAGAACAACAGCCATAAAGTTCGCATCTATCTCCATGCGGCAGATAACGAATGTGCCGTATGTTACGATAATATCGTGCAGAAGTGCGAGAACTGCGATAACTCCTGCACTCCAGCCGCTTATCTTCTTAAATCTGAATGCGATGTAAATGATAAGAACGACAGACGCAAATCCTACGGCAACAAGGCACTTCTTGAAGAACTCAGATCCTGCGGACGGCGAAACGTCACTGGAGGAGATGAGATCAAGATTATTGTCGGCATATGCTTCCGTAAGAGTGTTGGTAAGATCAAACTGCTTTTCGGAAGTAAGTCCCGATTTTGTTATAAGTGACAGTGTAATGGAATTTCTGTTTGATGTGAAATCAGTTCCTGTTGCGGCATTTACAGTGATGCCGTCCAGAGCTTCGCTTGCCTTTGAGGTAAATTCCGTCACATCAATATCACCGTCATAAGCATAGTTGATAATGGTACCGCCCTTGAACTGGATATCAAGATCAACGCCGAAAACAAATGACGACAGGATAGATACAGCTATCAGAATGATGGAAATGGTGAAAAATATTTTTCTTTTCGCAATAAAATCAATTTCTTTCTTCATTTCAAACACCTCCGTAAAGCTTGGGATTTCTCAGGCACTTGAATCTTGAAAGCGAATAAAGCATCAGTCTTGAGCAGAATACGCCCATGAAGAAGTTCAGGAAGCAGCCTGTCAGCAGGTTATAGCCGAATGAGTAGATCGTACCTGCGGTAGATGGTCCGAACATGAAGAATATCGGGTGAAGGAGCTTTGCAAAGATGCTGTCGGGAGTACCGAATGCGCCCATCAGGATTATTGCAATGATTATCATTGTAACGTTTCCGTCAAAGATAGCCGCAAAAGCACGCTTGAAGCCCGAATTCAAAGCACCGTCGAGAGTTTTTCCCGCACGGATCTCTTCCTTGATTCTTTCAGATGTGATGATATTCGCATCAACGCCCATTCCGACTGAAAGAATGATACCGGCAATACCGGGGATAGTCAGAATTGAGCTGTTCATAAAATCAAAGTATCCCGAAACGAATGCGAGCATACCTGCAACCTGTCCCGCAAGAGCGATGACAGCAACAGCACCGGGAAGTCTGTAAATAACGATAACATAAACCGCAATAAGCACGAATGCGATTATTCCTGCGAGCACCATAGCGTCAAGAGCACCCATTCCGAGGCTCGGAGAGATTGTAGAGAAGCTTGATGTTACAAGCTTGAAGGGCAGTGCACCCGAATTGATCTTGTCTGCAAGTGCCTTTGCGCTGTCAGCGTCGAAGTTGCCGCTGATAGTAGCACTGCCGCCTGAGATCCACTCGTTTACAGTAGGATATGAAATACAGGTATCGTCCATCCAGATTGAGATCGTACCCTTTGTTTCGGCAAGACGCTTTGTTGCATCGGAGAACTTCTGAGCACCGTTATTCTCGCCCGAATCATTCAGTTCAAGAGCAACGACCCACTCTGATGAACCCGACTGCTGTGTGACATAAGATGCATATGCATTCTTTACGTCCTTGCCCTCAAGGATTATCGTATCTGCGGTAATGCCCGTAGGAAGTCCTGCGGAATCTACCTCATGTCCCTCACGGAATGTCAGCATAGCTGTTTCGCCAAGTTCCTTTACTGCGTTCTCGGGGTCGAAATCAGCCTCGCCCTCTTTCCACGGGAAACGGACAATGATTCTGTCATTCGTATAGTCGATATAGCTCTCGTAATCGGTGATTCCGAGATTGATCATACGCTGAACGATAACTTCCTTTGCGCTGTCGAGCTGACTGTCGGTAGCGTCAAAGCCCTCGGGAGGGGTAAATGTTACGTCAACGCCGCCTCTGATGTCAATTCCCATACGGATATCGGAAACGCCCTTGATATACTTGGTTTCAATATCACCGTAGTATGTGCTGAACCCGAAGAGCACCGAACAGGAAAAAAGAACGATCAGAATAAAAACAATGAAAAATACAGGTTTTTTGACCTTGTTCACTTTTCTGCCTCCTAAACAATGCCGAAAAAAGCCTTTTCGGCTCAAACTATCGTTTAATTATATCATATGTCAACTGTTTGCGGAAACTTTTCTCCATGTTTCGGATAATTTTACTTTGCGCATATATCCGCATAAGACATTTTTCGGGATATTACAATTGTTACATTATAATGACAGTATTCAAAAAACCATTGACGAAGCTTTATTGCGGTGATATAATGTAAAATAAAGATATACTGTAAATTATGTATTCAAAATAATGAAACGGAGGTAATTATTATGAAAAAATCAAGAAGAATAGCAGCTTTTATAGCAGCTCTTGTTATGGGCTGCACAGCCGCAGCTCCTGTAAACTCATTTGCGGCAGCATCTGTAAGACCCTCTTCCTCGGCATCTTCGTCATCAACAACAGGCTTTGTCAAGAAGGACGGCGTATACTATTATTATAAGGACGGCAAGATGGTCAAAAGCTCGTTCATCAAGCACAACGACAAGTGGTACTATTTCCTCAGCACAGGAAAAATGGCGACATCATGGGTGAAGATCGGCGATACATACTACAAGTTCGGCACTGACGGCATCATGCTCACAGGCTGGCAGAAGCTGGACGGCAAGCAGTATTATTTCGGCGGCGACGGAAAAATGCGCACAGGCTCCGTAAAGATCGGCGAGCTTGTATATAACTTCTCATCCGCAGGCGTGTGGGACGGCAAGGCAGGTGTCGGTGCCGCAAAAAGCACATCTTCCTCGACTAATCCGCCGACATCTGCAAATGATACAGCAAAGACCACTGCTTCCCCTACCATTAAATATGGCTGCTCGATGGCTGACGTTATTGCTGTTAAGGGACTGAAAAAGGGGCAGTATGAAACAGTTGGGGATTCTCTCCTTGCATATCAGTCAAAATTCCTCGGATATGACGCAGTGACAATTTATTTCTTCGATAAGGGCAAAATGTTATTCTATTCAACATCCATTCCTTCGATGAATCTTTCATCAAGCGAGATCAGCAAAGCATTCTCATCTCTTGAAAGCTCCTGCAAAAAGTCCTATGGAGATCCCGATCTCACTGCAAAGGATAATTCCGTAAGAGTATGGGAGCTTGACAATGAACTGCTTATGATAGGCAACACAGGTTCAGGCGTTGTTTATATCCATATGTCCTCCGACTATGCCGACGAGATCATTGAAAACGACTCATTTGATATAAATGATTTTCTTAAATAAGATATAAGAGGTCCTTAGTTTATGAAAAGATCCGGAAAAGCCGCAGCATGGCTCTGCGCAGTCATGATAGCAGCTTCAGTACCGCTTTCCTACGGTGCTTCTGCCGATGAATCCGCATCCTCCGAAACATCGTCCGATACATCGGTTTCCGAAACGGCTTCCGATGAAACATCGGGAACAGACAATTCGGAGACTGCGGAGAGCGAAACATCTGCATCCGAAACAGAAACATCTGCATCCGAAACCGCCGCATCAGCTCCTGCCGATACATTGGAATCGGGAAAAACAGGCTTTGTTGATCTCGGCATCGACAGATATTATTACAGCAAAGGCAAGCTCATCAAGGGCACATTTGCAAAGATAGACGGAAGCTATTACTATTTCCTGAAAAGCGGAAAAATGGCAATATCCACCTGGGCAAGCATCAACGGCAGCTACTATTATTTCGGCAGCGACGGAGTTATGTACACCGGCTGGAAGGATATCGATGAAAAATCCTACTATTTCGGCGGCGACGGCAAGATGCGCACAGGAAAGGTCATCATCTACGGCGTTGAATACACCTTCAATTCCGCAGGCGTATGGGACGGCAATGCCGGAAGAGCGACCGAACCGCAGGAAACAACGGAAACTGTTCCGACAGAAACATCTGCGATATTCGCTCCCGAGGTCATTCCCGAAAGCGGAAAGCCTGTCCCGACTGCCGTAACCTTCGGCTGCACACCAAGCGATGTGGTCGTTGTAAAGAACCTGAAAGCAGGAAAATATGCTTACAAAAACGGCATTCTGTATTATCCATGCAAGTTTATGGACCAAAACGCTTACACATACTACTTCTTTGAAAACGGCAGACTTGTTTCATATGTCACAGCAGTTCCGCTGAAGGATATGTCCGAAAGCGAAAAGACCGCACTCCGCACGGAAGTCGAAGATATCTATATTTCGACCTACGGTGAATGTTCGGTAACGTCCGCCGTCAACAGCGGAAAATACTGGGATATGTCCTCCGAGCTGCTTATGACGGGCTGCAACGATGCATATTTCATGGCTGTCCATCTCCAGCCTCAGTACGCAGATTCACTGTTCAACGGCACATTCAGCATAAAAAATATCTTAGGATAAAAATATCCCGCTGTATTCGTTATAGGCAAGTCCGAATGTCGTTATCAGAGTGCTGTGAACAGAAACTTTTGGAGAAACTTCTTTTGATAAAATTCCCTGACGGTGAAGCAATACCTGATAATATTCTTTGTCTACA
>OQVQ01001078.1_pt1 | contig 11646 bp, 10 predicted proteins | sample 1691491 | NCBI WGS metagenome assembly OQVQ01 (sample SAMN03418252, study PRJEB22391) | human gut metagenome | biome: human-gut; feature: organic feature; material: feces | host: Homo sapiens | place: Tanzania | collected 2013-01
CTACTTTTAGAGCGAAGATGGGGCGTACCAAGGATAAGCTTGCGATTAAGATTACGGAAAAGTTAAAACGTCCAGAATCAATGAAAAACGAACTGTCGCTCTTTAGGCGCGGGAAGTTAATGGATAAGAATCCAGTCGATGATGATGATGTGCTTGATGCAACAGAATAGGCCAAATTTAAATAAGTGTAACTTGTGCTTACAAGCTAAGCTTATTTAAACCAAGCCTATGTAACTTAAGATACAGATTAAAGACGATAAATAAACGAAAAAATAAAGAATTTTAGTTAGTCTTTTGGACTAATAAATAAAGATGGAATTATTGATGGGGCGCTTCGGTGAACCTAGAAAAAATTTAGGAGCGGAACATGAGTGACGATGTAGAAGATGTTTGGGCCCAGGCGCTCGATGAACAAAAAAAAGCAGAAAGCGGTAACGGCAATGTTCAGCTATCTGACGAGGATGCTAAGTCTGCGCCTTTAGAAGAATTTCAGCCAAGTGGGGGGTTAAGTAGTGAGGAGAAAGCGCGCTTAGATACCATTTTGGATATTCCGGTGACAATTACCATGGAAGTAGGTCGGGCGCAGATTAGTATTCGCAATCTGTTACAGCTTAACCAAGGTTCGGTGGTAGAACTTGAACGTGTGGCGGGTGAACCTTTAGACGTTTTAGTCAATGGGACTCTTATTGCCCACGGTGAAGTTGTGGTCGTAAACGATAAGTTTGGGATTCGTTTAACAGACGTTATTTCGCAAACGGAACGCATTAAAAAGCTTCATTAATAGATAGGCGGTTCGCTTAGAACCGCTTTTCATTTTTGGTAAAGGAGCTAAACGACGATGTCGATACACCAAAAATTGCTTGGTTTCTTAGGGCTTTGGAGTTTGTTTGGGGCCTTATTAGGAGTAAATGGGGCTTGGGCGCAAACCGAGTCCGTATCTGACTCGCTCTTATATCCAAGTAAGCCAGCTATCAAAGCGGCAACGACTAATGCGGTCGCACCAAATTCAACCTCAAAAGAGGTAGCGATGGATTCGCTTTACCATGATGGGACCAAGACTACGGGGCCAAAATCTGTGGCTCCGCAACCTGATTCAAAGATTGCTCAAACCGCCAACTCAACTGTTACTTCTAATAAATCATTAAATGAAGCTTCGCCATTAAACGAGGCTCCGTTATTAAATGAACCATCTTCTAAGCTTAAGCAAGTTGAGCCTAACTCTGTATCTAAGGTTGAACCAATAGAGGAAGCTACATCTCGCGTAATTGGTAAAAATGAAGAGCTTAATTCTACTAATGCTAATTCCATCCCGGAAAATTTTGGCCTTGAAAACCATAATAAAGCGCATAATTATCGGGGCGCCGAACCAATATCGATGGGTAAGTTTGTTCTCTATAGTTTTGGGGTTCTAGGGCTTATCTTCTTATTAGCGTGGTTTTTACGCCGTTTACGTTTAGTTCCAGGCGCGCGTGGGGGTAACTTAGGGGTGGTGACGGCTTTAGCTGTAGGCACTAAAGAGAAGTTAGTCTTAGTGCAAGTTGGGGACGAACAGCTTTTAATTGGGGTAACGCCAAACAATGTAAACTTAGTTTATAAGCTACCTACACCTTTAAACAACTCAGCACGTGGGGCCACAAAAGCGGAACCTAAGGCTTCAAGCCAAGATATAACTAAGTCATTGGGATTTAAAGATCTGCTCGCTAAAATTGTTGGTGAAAACAAAAATTCCCAATCTGAACCTAAAGTACAAGATAACAATGCACAGGATGCACAATGATGGACGTTAACCGTATATTAAAATTTTCGCTCGGTCTTGGAATGCTACTTATGGCAGGTAACGCTTTAGGGGCGGAACAAGGTTTGATGCTCGATGCAGTACACGTCACGGCTAATAATGATGGAACGACGGATTATTCCTTAAGTTTGCAAGTTTTAGCCATAATGACCTTTTTGAGTTTTTTGCCCGCGGTCATTATTATGATGACGAGTTTTACTCGTATCATTGTGGTGTTATCAATTTTGCGTCAGGCTTTAGGTTTGCAAACCACTCCTTCGAATCAGATTTTAGTGGGGTTGGCATTGTTTTTGTCATTTTATATTATGAGTCCAGTTTTAAATGACATTAACGACACGGCGCTTCAACCATATTTAAATAATCAAATCACTTCCAAAGTGGCGTTTGAACGCGCGCAAATTCCGATTCATCGGTTTATGCGCGAACAAACTAGACCGCAAGATATCAATACTTTTATGGAATTTGCGGGGGAAAAACCGGTGGCAATTGAAAAAGTCCCATTAAAAGTTTTAATTCCAGCTTTTATGGTGAGTGAATTAAAAACTGCGTTTCAGATGGGCTTTATGCTGTTCTTGCCATTTCTCGTCATAGACTTGGTAGTTGCAAGTATCTTGATGGCGATGGGGATGATGATGCTCTCGCCTATGATTGTTTCGTTGCCATTTAAAATAATGCTCTTTGTCTTAGTAGATGGGTGGGGGCTTATTATGGGCACGTTGGTTTCAAGTTTTGGGCTCGGATCGCAGTAAAGCGGAGGCGGCGGATGGAACCAGAAGTATTTGTCGACATTGTACGTGAAGCCCTAGGGTTAGTGGCTTTATTGGTCGCAGTAGCTATTTTGCCATCGCTTGCGGTAGGTCTTATCGTGGCGATTTTTCAGACAGCTACCTCCATTAATGAACAGACTTTGTCATTCTTACCACGTTTATTAGTGACAGTTATTGCGTTAGGTCTGGGCGCTCATTGGGGCCTTGAAAAACTGATGAGCTTCTTTAAGCATATAATTGAGGTTATTCCTCAAATACTTGGCTAAGAGAGGAACGCTAAGTGCAGTTTTCGGAAAGCTATCTCATCGCTGCCATAGCAGTCTATATGTGGCCTTTTATCCGCATTGCTGCTTGTTTGATGGCGATGTTCACCATAGGTTCTCAGAGTGTACCAGTCTTGGTGCGCTTAGCTTTAGCCGTCGCTGTAACTTGGTGTATGTGTGAAACTATACCGCACCCCAAATTTTTAGATCCGTTTAGTGTGACTGGGTTTTTAACGGTAGGGCGCGAGTTTTTAATTGGCATAACTATAGGGTTTATCACTCAATTTATTGCCCAAATCTTTGTGGTGGCAGGTCAGGTAATTGCAATGCAGACTGGTCTTGGTTTTGCGTCGCTTGTGGACCCGGTCTCGGGAACTAATACGCCGGTTGTCGGTCAATTTTTTACCGTATTGACTACTTTGCTCTTCTTAGTCATAGATGGGCATTTAATGCTCTTAAGAATGTTACGCTTAAGTTTTTTCGCTTTACCGATAAGCGCCACCATGCCAGATATTCCATGGACTGAAATTGCCAGTTTTGGGAGTTTAATGTTTGTGATAGCGTTAGGTTTATCTATAAGCTCAATTTGTGCAATGCTATTAGTGAATTTTACGTTTGGGGTTATGACAAGAGCGGCGCCTCAGCTTAATATCTTTAGCCTTGGCTTTGCGATAAGTATGTTAGCTGGTTTGATTATCCTAAAGATGGTGTTATCAGGCTTTTGGATTCATTTTGAAGACGCAATGAATAGGGTCTTTAATTTAGGTTGTACTATTTTAGGAACCTCGTGTCCTAATGTGTTCTAGGTTTGTGTGGGGCGTCATATTCATAGCTAAAAGGTTTTATAACTTAAAGTTCTTATATATTGAAGTTCCTATATTTTTATAGTTACCTAGCTCAGTGAACTACTCACCACCTAAAGAGGTGGGAGCGTCGCAATTACTCATTAGAGTAATTCTAAAGAAGTTTGATAGTTATGATATCCTTATTCTTGCAGGTGTGTCCACGTCACCCTAGGTCTTACAATAGTTGCAACAAATGAATTACATGACTTTAACCACGTTTTAGGTTGCAATTATGAAAAATATCTACACTGGTGAATTCAAAATTAACTTTGTGAAATCCTTCCTTAAATAGCAGCAAGCAGACAACGAACTTTCCATTGCCGGCTTTGCTAAACGCTTTAGTCACGCGATATATGCAAAACAAAACCCCAGGGAACATAATCCCTGGGGCTTCATTGATTAGATGTTACATAATCTATTTAGATTAGTAAGCAACGCCCTGAGCGTACATAGCCTTAGCAACCTTGAGGAAGCCTGCGATGTTAGCGCCAGCTACGAGGTTGTCAGCGCTACCGGTGTATTCGATAGCAGCTTCAGAAGCAGCCTTGTAGATGCTCTGCATGATCTGCTTGAGCTTAGCGTCAACTTCTTCGAAGGTCCAGTTAAGACGCATAGAGTTCTGGCTCATTTCGAGAGCAGAAGTAGCTACACCACCTGCGTTAGCAGCCTTTGCAGGGCCAAAGATGATGCCAGCAGCAAGGTACTTGCTGATTGCTTCGTTGGTAGAAGGCATGTTAGCACCTTCACCGATAGCCCAAGTGCCGTTCTTAAGAAGAATATCAGCGCTTTCTGCGTTGATTTCGTTCTGAGTTGCGCATGGAAGAGCGATGTCGCACTTAATGGTCCAAATGTTACGGCAACCTTCAGTGTAAGTAACACCTGCACGAGCCTTAGCGTATTCAGAAATACGCTGACGCTTAACTTCCTTGATTTCCTTCATAAGAGCAAGGTCGATACCGTTTGGATCGTAAACGTAACCAGCAGAGTCACTCATAGCTACAACCTTAGCACCGAGAGACTGAGCCTTTTCGCAAGCGTAGATAGCAACGTTACCAGAACCAGAAATAACGGTTACAGCATCCTTGAAAGACTTGCCCTTAGCCTTAAGAGCTTCGTCCATGAAGTAGCAGAGACCGTAGCCAGTAGCTTCGGTACGAGCCAATGAACCACCCCAGCCGAGGCCCTTACCGGTAAGAACGCCGGTGAATTCATTGCGAAGACGCTTGTATTGGCCATAGAGGAAGCCGATTTCACGACCACCAACACCGATGTCACCAGCTGGAACGTCAGTATCAGCACCGATGTGCTTAGAAAGTTCAGTCATGAAGCTCTGGCAGAAAGCCATGATTTCACGGTCAGACTTGCCTTTTGGATCGAAGTCAGAACCGCCCTTGCCACCGCCGATAGGGAGGGTAGTGAGGCTGTTCTTGAAAATCTGTTCGAATCCGAGGAACTTAATGATGCTTAAGTTTACGCTAGGATGGAAACGGATACCGCCTTTGTATGGGCCGATAGCGCTGTTAAATTGAACACGGAAACCACGGTTTACTTGTACGTTACCGTTGTCATCGATCCAAGGTACACGGAACATAATCTGACGTTCTGGTTCAACGATACGATCCATAATGCCTGCAGCCATCCATTCTGGGTGCTTAGCAAGAACTGGTTCAAGAGTTTCGAGAACTTCAGAAACTGCCTGGTGGAATTCAGGTTCATTTGGGTTACGGGCGATAACGCGGTCCATAACTGGTTTTAATAACTGCATTTTTATTCCTAAGCTTAATTGTTTAGTAGTGATTAACTACAGCTGTTCATACGGTTTACCGGGTTTGAACCGCTGCTATCCGTCCGCCTCTAAAAGGAGAACGGACTGCATTTGCGCTTTTGCATAATGATGCTAAAACGCGATGTTCTTTTGAGGGCCAAGGAGGCGCTCAAGTGAATAATTCAATTATACATAAATTTAAACGAAAAAAAGCGATTTTGTGCAATTTTGGGTAACTATTTTGGTGAAAATTGTGTTTTGATTGTGCAAACGTTGCACTGTGTTGGATAGTTGCAGATATTTGTGGAAGTTTTGCCTAGTAAAATGTGGGGCTTTTGTGGTTGTTATGTGGTTTGTTGAGGGAGTGTCGCCATAATATTTGCAAGCTGAGGTGGTTTTATCACAAAAGTTATGAATAAAAATGCAAAAATGGTGCGTAAAAATGTGTAAGGTTTAAAAAATTTATGGTTAAACCAACACTTTAAAATATAAAAATCGCTGCGCAATTGGTGGTGAGTGATAAAAAAACAAGTCCCAGATTTAATGGGACTTGTAAATTGCTATTTAAATTTTTTAGTGGGCGTAGTGTGGGCCCCGTTCAAAGCGTCTGATGTTTCCATCTGGGCGGCTATCAGGTCTTGGTCCAGGTCTGAAGTCAGGTCGATGGTCAGGTCTTGGTCCCGGTCTGAAGTCAGGTCGATGGTCAGGTCTTGGTCCCGGTCTGAAGTCAGGTCGATGGTCAGGTCTTGGTCCTGGTCTAAAGTCTGGTCGATGATCAGGTTTATAGTGTGGTCCTGGTCTAAAACCCGGACGATATGGATGGTAATAACGAGGAGGTGGTGGAGGCGGTGGAGGCGGAACCACCACGGTTCTTGATGAATAAGTTATGACGGTATTAGGTGCTGGTTCGTAGTAGGTGGTGTAGCCACTATCATAGTCATCATCAACAACTACACATCCAGTGCTAAGTAAGGCTGTGGTGGCAACTACTGCTATTAGGCTGCGCATGATGTACTCCTTGGGGCTTAGTGTGGGCTTTAATTTGGTTAAAGCGCAAGTTGAGGTTTGTAATTAGTTTACTCGGGGTTAAGTTAATAGAAATTTTTCTAGTTCTTGGGGGGTTAACCTTTAACAAACCTTGTAACCAATCTTGTTCTTATCCTTTATCCTTATTATAGGCGGGTAAATTCTTAAAGCTAGTGGCAAATTATTACTAATTGTTACAGCTTAAGGCTATTGTTAGCTCCGCCTTTTTGGGGACATGAGTTTTGAACTCTGTTGAACTTGTTTTTTTATAGTTAGACTTAAATACTTGGAAATTGATTTTCGTAGGTATTTTGGTTGTTACTGTCATCATACAAAAAAGTTGTCACTAAATTATGGCAAAATTGTTACAAATTGAAACAAGAACTGTTTGAATTAAATTCGGGGCATTATTTATTTAGTAGCGTGTTTTGGTCCCTTTGTGGAAGATAGTGGTTTTTAAATATAAGTTGTTAAAAGCACAAAGGCTCAGTAGTACCGAGCCTTTGAAGCATAAAGAGCTAACGTAAAACTTACATTAAGATTTTGGTTTTACGATTGATCTTCATCTACCGAAATTTTGTAGCACGGTACGTATTCTTCATGTGAAAGCATGAAGCGCTTTTGCGCCACAAAATCAGTTAACAACTGATCCATGGCGGACATAATGTCTTGGTCGCCCTTAATGATAAATGGACCTTTTTCGGCGATGCGTTTCATGCCGGCTTCTTTTACGTTACCTGCAACAATACCAGAGAAGGCTCGGCGTAAAGCAGCGGCTAATTCACAAGGTTCTTGATTGCGGTGTAGATTTAAGGAAGCCATGTTTTCATGGGTAGCCTCAAATGGTTCTTGTAATTCTTCAGGAATTTCCAAAGACCAATTGAAGCAATAGGCATCGCTGTTTAAAGTGCGGTGTTCGCGGACCATGTCGAGACTCTTACGAGCTTCACGCGCAACTTCAATTGGATCGTCGATAATAATGCGGTAGAGACGACGTGCATTATCACCAAGGACATTACCCACGAAGTTATCGAGTGATTCTATGTAAGCGGCACTTTCTTTTGGTGCAGTTAAAATAAGAGGTAGGGGCTCGTGTCTATTTTCGCGTCTTAATTTGATCGCCAAAATATAGAGCAATTCTTCTGCCGTCCCCGGGCCACCTGGGAAAATAATCATGGTATGACCAAAGCGTACGAACGCTTCTAGACGCTTTTCGATATCGTGCAGAATCACCAATTCATTAACAAATGGGTTAGGTGGTTCGGCCGCAATAATCGACGGTTCGGTTAAGCCAATAAAGCGACCATGACGGAATTTTTGCATCGCATAGCCTACGACTGCCCCTGCCATTGGAGCTTCCATGGCCCCTGGACCACAACCAGTACAGATATCAAATTCACGCAACCCTAATTCACGACCTACTGCAAAGGCATAGTCATATTCCGTCTTATTAATAGCATGCCCGCCCCAGCAAACCACGATATTAGGGTCTTGTCCTGAGTGGAGTGATTCAGCGTGGCGGAGCATATTAAAAATTTCGTTGGTCCGGAATTTGGCTAAAGGAACCCCTTTGGCTGAATTTTCCTTAAGATGCATTTTATAGGTTGCAATTTTAACGATGTCGCGAAGGACGGAACAAAGGTTGTTTTGGATAGAAGAAATGATGGTGCCATCAACGAAGGCTGACTGTGGCGGGTTGATCATTTCAAGCTTAACGCCACGTTCATTACGAATGACGTTGATTTCAAAATCTCTAAATTTATCTAGAAGCTCAGATGAATTATCAGTGATGGTGCCACTATTTAAAACAGCTAAAGAACAATTACGGTATAAGTCATACAAATCACCTTGAGAATAGCGGGAAAGACTTTCCGCTTCAAGCTGAGACAGTAAAGACATGGCGCCGGTTGGTTGAACTACAGAAATCATTTGTTACTCCTTATATGACGGCAAGGCCGTCAGGAAGCAATGGTTTATCTTATTGTTATTTTTGTTTTACTTTTACTTTTACTTTATTGTTGTCGTTTTGTTATTTTGATTTTTTTATAGTCTTTGGGGTAAAAATTTTCCTTTATATTTGAGGTTAAAGCTTAAATTTTAATGTTTATAGAGCCATGCATGGTAATACATGAGTTAAGTTACATATGAGTTTAAGCAATATGTATTTATAGCTGAAATAACTTTCGTGGTTACGTTTTAGAGTTACTCCTTTTAAGCCTTACACAATTGAGAAGTGGGCATTATCAGAGTTACGTCTTAGGGTTTTCATGTCGTTAGTAAGTTGTTCAAGTAAAGTTTGTACTTCTGATGTTTCTTCCGTTATTTTACGGGCGGAAATTGAGATGGAAACATTAACTTTTTCAGTGTTGTAATGGAACGGAATTCCTTTAATTGCACTGATTAGTTTTGAAGCGACTCGGTGAATATTTTCCGGGAGGGCTTCGTGAATCATAAGTGCATATTTGTCGGCTTCAAGATGCGCTAAGAAATCGCCGCTTCTTAAATTTTGTTTTAAAGTTAGGGCGACGACACGTAGAATCTTATCCCCAACGTTGGCGCCGTATTTACGGTTAGTATCGCCAAAGTTATTGATATCAATTAGAAGAATGTAAAATGGCACCGCACATTGAAGCTGAGCGTCTCTGTGAAAAGACAATAATTCTTTTTCCACAATGCTATCAAAACTTAAACGGTTATATAAACCGGTAAGCGGGTCGGTCTTGCTCTTACGAGAAATATCTTGCAGTTCTTCTTTAAAGCTAGACGCGTTGTTTCTGATGCTATTGACGCGAGCTTCAATTTCAGTTAGATCTAAAAGAAGTTTATCCTGCATGTTAAGGTACTTATTGTGTTCACGAACGATTTCCGCAAGATGCTGTAAACGTTCTTTAATCATGCACGATATTTCTTTAAAATCAGTGTCACCTAAATCAAGTGAAGTATTGATAGCGCTAATGGTGCTATCAATTTGTTTATTGCTATCTTTAGTGTTTTTATTGATTTTATGTTCTAACGTGATGTTATCTGAAATAGAGTTTTGAATAACGTTAATGTTTTCGTAGAACTCTTCTAAAAAGCCCAGGAAACTTTCACGTTCAATGTTAAAGGCTCTGGTAATGGTGCGTAAAAGATTTATCACAATAATTGCTAAATCGGTATAAGCGTCGCCATCCTTAATTAATTCAAAACACTTTTGAATGTCTTTTTTGCTTTCTTGTGATGGTAAATTTAATGAGGAAATAATCCCGGCTAGCTCATTTTTATATTTGGCCGGAATTTGGGTTTTGCCGGTGGTAAAAGTACTTTCTTCTAAATAAGTAATGGCTTCGGTGGCAATATTGAGGCTATTCCTGATGCGATCAATATTAGCTCCGTTTTGTGCATTCTCGAGAGACATGCCCATGCGAGACAATTTATCTACAAGCACTGGAAAACGTTCAATAGCTTCTTTTAAACGTCCGAGTTCTGAAGTGATGCTACCATGAAACAACTTCATCTTTTTGGCTTGAACTTGCAAAGTACTTTGGAGTTCAAACACGGTATCCATCTGTTCATTTATAGGGGTTTCAGTATTAATTTTATCAAAGACAGAACTCATTTGAGAGTTAAAGTCGTCATCATACCCCCAATAGTTTCTAAACATTTGACTGATGAAACCGATAGAGTATTTGCGTTCGCGAGTACGTTCTTGTTCAGTTTTCCTGAGTAGTTTTTGCAAACGTTCAATTTCTAAATCTTTTTCTAAAAGTTTTTGCTTAATATCTACCTGAGTGGATTTTTCTGATGAATCGGTTGAAGAGGTACGAGATGTTTTGGGTTCGATGCTTTTCATGTGCATCCTTCTTATTCTTGTGTTGGCCTTTACTTTAGGTCAAGGCTTGTTCTAATTGTATGTTAATAAGCATTGATGTCGACGCTCAAGCACTATACACGATAGAAGTTAATTTGTAGTAGTGGTAGAGAAGTAGGTGCTTTAGCTATTACCTACCTAAATTCTTTTAGAATTTTCCAAATAATGTTTTCGAGGATTCCGGTCATGAATAAATGAAAACTTGTCTGGACTACTGTTTTTTTCTTACGTCTAATGTGTTTTAGTTTAGTGCTGACTTTGAAAATAGTTTTAAGCCATAGGATGAAAAACCTTGCCTAGCTTAAAGGCTAAGTGATTATTAAAAAAACTAAGCCCTATATTCAATTAAATGTTTAATGCACACATTTGTGTAACATAATTTATTCTCAACACTCCATTGATTCTACTATAGAATAAGGTAGTTTTATTTTATGGTATTCACAAACATGTAAAAATCTATTAATAAAATGTGATCTATGTTTTTTTGTGAAATTATGATGCTTATATCCTTGTTTTATAAGTTTTTGTTAGAGGAAAAGGAATACGTACAATTGTTAAATTCTAAAAGTGAAATTGTTGGTGGTTTAAGCCTTTTTAGTACGGCATTTTAAAATCTGGTCGGTTTGATTTTAAAGTCGGGACGGTTTGATTTTAAAGTGTGGGTGATTCGATATTAACGTTGGAACAATTTTAAAAAAAAGCAATAAGTAATCATCAGATGTTATAAATTGCGACGTAAAACCCACACGCTTGCGTGTGGGATGAAAGTCGTTTTTTTATTCGTTAACCATTGGAAGCGGAACAACATTGATGGCATGAAAACCTTTTTCACCTTTTTCGGTTTCATAAGTAACAGGCTGACCCTGTTTTAAAGTTTTGTAACCAGTCATATCAATAGTTGAGTAGTGTGCAAACACATCTTGACCGCCATCATCAGGGCAGATGAAGCCAAAACCTTTGGTGTTGTTAAACCATTTAACTGTGCCTTTGGACATATTGTTCTCCTTTGATGCTGCGAAAGGTAGCATAAATATTTAAACGAATTTTAATCAAATGAGTTTTATTAAACGAGTTTTATCTAAGCTTAAGTCCGCTACTTATGTAATTGTTAAGTAATAGTGCAAGCTATATGCCACCCAAACTAATATCTCTAAAAAACATATCCCAGGTCGGTTTCATTTTTCCATGTTTGTCTTAAAAACTGCTTTCAAATCTGCATTCTAAGTAATAAAAGACTATTTATAAGGAAGAAGGAAAAATAGAAGAAACTTAGGAAGTAATTTAACAGAACTCGGCAAGAAGTCCCCCACCTCTAAGGTGGTGAGATGAATTGCC
>OQVQ01001079.1_pt1 | contig 11642 bp, 8 predicted proteins | sample 1691491 | NCBI WGS metagenome assembly OQVQ01 (sample SAMN03418252, study PRJEB22391) | human gut metagenome | biome: human-gut; feature: organic feature; material: feces | host: Homo sapiens | place: Tanzania | collected 2013-01
GACGGCAAAATTTTTTACACTTCTTTTACTTCTTTATCTCACACGAGCAAAATCACAGGGTATCAAACAGCCTATGAGTGGCGGTGGCATCATCATTGTGGCACAGACGGTAATTCCACAGCTTACCACACTGTTCTCATAATTCATGGGCGGGATCATTGATAAGATTACTGAATTCATAAAGGAACTGTTGCAGGGATGGGTGCTGACAAACTTTGAAACCATGTTTACCGATGTCAATGACAAGGTAGGCACGATTGCAGGGGAGGTCAGCAAAACTCCCAGCACTTGGAACTCCGGTATTTTTGACATGATAAAAACCCTGTCCGATAACGTGATGATTCCCATAGCGGGAATGATCATCAGTTTTGTACTCGTCTACGAGCTTATTTCCATGGTTATTGACAAGAATAATCTGCATGACTTCAATACGGCAATTTTTATCCGTTTTTTTATGAAAGCGTGTATTGCAGTCATGCTGTTAAGCAAGACTTTTGACATTGTAATGGCGGTATTTGATGTGGGAAGCCACATCGTCAATTCTGCCGCCGCAGCAATCAGCGGGGAAACCAGTATTGATGTTTCAAGTACGCTGCAGACGATGTTCAATGAGCAATTTTCGGAAATGAGCATAGGAGAGCTGTTGGGACTTGGAATGGAGACCATGATCGTCAGTTTATGTATGAAAATCATGTCAGTCCTTATCACCGTCATTCTTTATGGGCGAATGATTGAAATATATCTTTATGTATCAGTAGCACCTGTTCCCTGCGCAACCGTAACCAACCGGGAATGGGGAACGATAGGAACGAATTATTTTAAGGGACTTTGCGCCCTTGCATTTCAGGGATTTTTTATGATGGTGTGTGTCGCTATCTATGCAGTGCTTGTGGCTGGTGTGGCAGTATCCGACAACCTGCATACGGCACTCTGGTCGGTGGCAGCATATACCGTTATTTTATGCTTTTCACTCTTTAAGACTGGTTCATTATCGAAATCTATCTGGAATGCGCACTAAGGGAGGAACGATATGGCAATATCCGTGCAGGTGCCAAAGGATTTGTCCGGTATCAAGACAAAAGTGGCACTGAATTTGACAAAGAGGCAGCTCATCTGTTTCAGCGGTGCGGCAGTAGCCGGGATACCCTTGTATTTTTTAACCAAGGGACTGATCGGAACATCAGCCGCATCACTTCTTATGATGGGAGCAATGCTTCCGTTCTTCTTTTTTGCGATGTATGAGAAAAACGGGTTTCCGGCGGAGAAGATTTTGTATTTTATGCTCCGGCAGAAGATACTCACACCGGGCATCAGACCATACAGGTCGGAAAACCTATACAAGCAGTTGGAAGAAAAAGAGAAATTACGAAGGGAGGTTCGTTATCTTGAAGAAAAAGCAAAAGGCAGAACCGGAAAAACACAGAAAAAGCAGTTATCAGGGCAATAGCAGAAATAACAGCAAAAGTGGTGGTCTTACTTTTTCAGAGAAAAAGCGTCTTATGGAATTAAAGCATATTTTATCCGGCAAGGGCAAAGAGAAAGAAAAGCCTACTACCGCACAAAAGACGATTACTTTTGAAAAAATGTTCCGTGACGGCATCTGTCAGGTCAGCCACCATTATTATACGAAGATGGTGGAATTTTTTGATATTAACTATTCGCTTCTGGAAGTGGATGAGCAGGCGGACATACTGGCACAGTACAGTAAGCTCATCAATTATTTTGATCCATCTGTGAAATTTGAACTGGTGCTATTCAACCGGCAGGTCAATGAGCAGGTACTTACAGAACAGTTTGATATTCCATGGCAGGAGGACGATTTTAACGATATTCGTGAAGAATACACGGAGATGTTAAAGAAACAGGCGGCAAAGGGCAATAACGGTATTATCAAGTCAAAATACCTGATCTTTGGTGTGGAAAGCAATGGCTATAAGGAAGCAAAGAGCCGCCTTAATAACATTGAGAAAGATGTAATACGAAACTTAAGCAATATAGGAACCCTTGCTAGGGGACTGGACGGAAAGGAAAGACTGCGCATCCTGCATGAATATTTTAACCAGGATACCATGGAGCCTTTCCGTTTTTCATTTAAGGACTTGGCAGAATCCGGCAAGTCGGTCAAGGACTATATTGCACCGCCGGGATTTGATTTCCGCTATCCGAACCGCTTTAAGTCAGGGAATATGTATGGCTGTGTGTCCTATCTGGATATTATCGCACCGAAGTTTACGGACGAGCTGATCAAGCATCTTCTGGATATTGATGCCAACCTTACGATTTCCATGCACATGCAGACGGAAGATCCGGTAAAGGCAATCAAGAAGTTAAAAGCGGTCATTTCCAATATCCAGAAAATGAAGATTGAGGAGCAGAAAAAGGCAGTCCGAAGCGGTTACGATATGGATATTCTTCCAACGGATATTGTGACCTATGAAAAGGATACGCTGGAATTTCTGGATGATTTGAATACGAGCAATCAGAAGATGATCAATATGACATTCCTTATTACCTGTTATGGCAGAACCAAGCGGGAACTGGAGAGCTTAATGCAGAGAGTGTCCGGTATCATTCAGCAGGCAAACTGTGACCTCAGATGTTTACAGTATTTACAGGAGCAGGGCCTTATGGCATCTGCACCGATTGGGTGCAATGAAACCGGAATTGAGCGTACCCTTTCCACAAAGAGTACCGCAATCTTAGTACCATTCTGCACACAGGAATTGTTTATGCCTGCACCGGCAATCTATTACGGATTAAATGCACTCAGCAACAACATGATTATGGCAGACCGCAAAAGGCTCCGTACACCAAACGGAGTTATTTTAGGTACTCCCGGAAGTGGTAAGAGTTTTAGTGCAAAGCGTGAGATTTTAAGCTGTTTTCTTATCACAAAGGACGATATTATCATCTGCGATCCGGAGGGAGAGTATTTTGCTCTTGTGGCAGCACTACATGGACAGGTGGTAAAACTTGCCACCAATTCCAAAGACTATCTGAACCCTATGGATATACAGTTATCCCATAAGAGGGATAAGGAAGCGTTAAAGCTGAAATCCGATTTTATTATTACTCTGTGTGACCTGATTGCAGGCGGCAAGGATGGATTGCAGAACGATGAAAAAGGTATCATCGACGAGTGTATCCGTCATATTTATGATAAGTATTTTGAAAATCCGGTGCCGGAAAATATGCCGCTGCTGGAAGATTTATATGATGCCCTGTTAGCACACAAAAATCCAAAGGCAGAGCGTATCGCAAACAGCCTTGTGCTGTATGTGCATGGTTCCCAGAATTATTTCAACCACCATACCAACGTAGACAGCGGCAATCGTATCATGTGCTTTGACATCAGAGACTTGGGAAATCAGTTGAAAGAGCTTGGAATGTTAATCGTGCAGGATGCGGTTTGGAACAGGGTATCGCAGAACAGGGAGCGAAAGATTGCTACCCGTTATTACTGTGATGAGTTCCACCTTCTTCTGAAGGAAAAGCAGACAGCTATCTACTCTGTGGAAATCTGGAAGCGTTTCAGAAAATGGGGCGGTATTCCGACAGGTTTGACGCAGAATGTGGGCGATTTTCTCCGTTCTGAGGAGATTGAGGGTATTTTGGGTAACAGCGATTTTGTGTATCTGTTAAATCAGAATGCCAAAGATCAGGCAATTCTCGCTGATAAACTGGGACTATCTGATAAGCAGCTTTCCTATGTCACCAACTCCGAGCCGGGAAGTGGTCTGATACTGTTTGATAACGTGGTAATTCCATTTGTAGACAAATATCCGACAGACACCAAGACTTACAGAATTATGAATACCAAGCCGGAGGAATCGGTGCAGAAGGAGGACGCAGTATAAAATGGCAGAAAAAAGACAGAAGAAGCAGGCAGTAAAGGCATTTGAAAAAGAGACATTTTCCAAGGATAAGGAAGTGACTGGAGCAAAACACACAGAACACAGGCAGGATAACACCTTTCCTACGGAAAATCATTTTCATGCCAATGAGAAGCCTGTGAGCAATCTGCCACGGGATGCGAACCATGGCAGTGATACAAAAAATGTAACTTCTGGTCACAATGTCCAGAAGTCAGAAGCTGATGCGGAAAAGGCATTCTTAAAGGAAAACAGTTTCATGCAGGAGGAACAGCCGGGGGATTCTGACAGCACGATGGAAAATGAGGTTCATGTCAGGGACACCTACCAACGGTCTGAGGAAAAAGGAAAATATCACAAAGGGCGTGTGCAGAGAGAACACGCACACAGAGAGCGTGCGAAGTCAGAAAATACAAAGCAGTCCGATTATGGAGATTTCCAGACAAAGGATGCCACATTTTCGCAGGGACAGGCGGAAGAATTTACCGACAAAAAAGTACAGAAGGCTTTTGATAAGTCGGAAAAGAGTCGTCAGAAGTTACAGAAAGCAAAGGACAAGATGCCGAAAAAGCGGCAGTATGAGATGAAACGTGTCTTTGATGAACAGACCGGAAAAGCAAAGTATGTGGTGGTTCCGGTGGAAGTGGAGAAGCCATTCAAGCCTGACGGACTTGGAAAAGCTGCGGTTCACAAACTCCAGACCGAAAATATGTATTTTGTGCATCGAAAGATTGCAGAGACAGAAAAGGATAATTCTGCTGTGGAGGGTGCACATAAGACAGAACAGCGTGCAGAAGATGTTTACCATTACATGAAATATCACCGCAAGAGCAAGGCACAGAGAAAGCGTGACCAATTAGAGCGATTGCAGAAAAAACAGGTCACAGCGGATATGAAGCTGGAGTATGAGAAATTCATCAGTGAAAATCCACATCTAAAGGGCAACAGTCCAAAGAAGCAGTTGCAAAGGCAGCTACAGAAACAGCGTATCAAGCGTGAGTATGCCAAGGCAAGGCGGGCAGGAGCAGAAGCCAAGACTGCAAAGGAAACATTTACAAAGACAGCCAATGCTGCAACCGGCATTGCAAAGAAGTTACAGGAGATTGCCACAAAAAATAAAACACTGATTATCACAGTGGGTATTTTTGCTCTTCTGCTTATTATGATCATGTCGGCATTATCAAGCTGCGGTTCCATGTTTACCGGAACTGTGACAACAACGATGGCAAGCACATATCTTAGCCTTCCGGCAGAGATTGATGCAGCAGATTTATCTTTTACAGAAAAGGAAATGGAGCTGCAAAACAAGATTGACCGGATTGAAACTGATTATCCGGGATATGATGAATACGATTATAACCTTGGTGCAATCGGGCATGATCCATATACACTGATCAGTTATCTTTCCGCAGTCCATACGGAATTTACTGCCGCAGAAATGGAGAGTGAAATTCAGGAATTATTTGATGCCATGTATTCCCTTACTACTGAGGAAGTGGAGGAGACACGGACAAGGACAGTCACAAAGACCGGAACCAGAACAGTTACAAATGCAGATGGAAGCATCAGTACCGAGGAATACGAGTATGAGGAGGAAGAAGAATATATCGTAACAATCCTTCGAGTCACTTTAACGGTCACACCTCTTGAGAGCATTGTTGCCGGACGCATGGATACGGAACAGGCAGAAATCTTTGCCGCCTACACGGAGACAAAAGGCGGGTTACAGGTATTTGGAACACCCGTGGATTACTACTGGTACTACTATATCAGCAGTTATTATGGATACCGGAAGAATCCGAACACCGGAACAGAGGAGCTTCACAGGGGCGTGGACATTGCAGTGCCGACAGGTACCGTTGTCTATGCGGCGCATGACGGAACGGTTATGGAAGCGGCTTACGATTCCTATTATGGGAATTATGTGGTGATTACGGACAGTAAGGGATATACCACAAAATATGCCCACATGGACAGCTTAAATGTGTCCGCAGGACAGAGTGTCAAAAAGGGTGACGATATAGGCAAAAGCGGAAATACAGGAAGCAGTACCGGAAGCCACCTTCATATCGAATGTTTGTATAACGGGGAGTATTATAACCCGTTATTTTATTTTGAGGCAGGAGAGCAGACCATTTATGGGGAAACACCGGGCGGCACCGGAGGAGGAACCGGCAATGTGATACCACCGGAGTCCTATGACGATGCAACGGTGCAGACGCTTATGCGGGAAGCAAACAGGTATCTGGGAATGCCATATACTTTTGGCGGCACAGCTCCGGCAAGTTTTGACTGTTCCGGTTTTGTATGCTGGGTATTTTCAAACAGCGGCGTACATAACCTGCCAAGAACCACCGCACAGGGCATTTATGACCAGTGTACTCCGGTATCAGCGGCAGACGCAAAGGCAGGGGATCTCATATTTTTTACCGGAACTTATAATGCGGGACGTCCGGTTACACACGTTGGCATTTACTGCGGAAACGGTACGATGGTGCATTGTGGCGATCCAATCCAGTACACATCAATCAATACCTCTTACTGGCAGAGCCATTTTTATGGTTTTGGAAGATTAAATTAGCGAAGGGAGGAAGATCAGTTGTCAGTAGAAAGAATCAATGTACAGCTTAAAAAGGTCAGAGAACAGATAGCACAGCTACAGGCAAAGGAAAAAGACCTTGCAGAGCAGAAACAGATGGCGGAGGATGCCGAAGCCATGAAGATCATTCGTAAATATAAAATCTCATCCGAGCGATTGCAGATGCTTAATAAGCTCAGTGAGGATGAAGTCAGAAATTTATTACAGAAACGGGAACAGGAAAAGGAGGATTCGACCAATGAAAATGAAGAAGTTATCCGTTAAGGCACTAATGTCCCTGATACTGTCGGCAATACTTTTTTGTATGCCGATTGGGGCATTTTTTGCAAACAGGGCAAATACTGTGGAGGTTCATGCGGAGGATACAGCAGAGCAGAAAACAGAAAGTGCGGCAGAGGAAAGCAGTGCAGAAAGCACAGCGTCCGGTAATGATAACAAGGACAGTTCCGGTAGTGGAGAAAATCACACAGAGCAGTCCACAGAGAATACAACGGAAAATTCCACAGAAGGCACAACCGAGGAAACACAGCCTTCTGCAAAATGCACCTGCAAGGAAAAATGCAGTCAGTATGCGGTGGATGAGGATTGTGAGGTGTGTGCAAAGGATCATAAGGAATGTGCTTATATCAATCCGAGCGTAAAAATCACAATCAATACACCTTCTAGGTGGCATAACGATACCACGAAAGTAACAGTCAAGGTGGAGGATACTATTGTATCCGGCAATTTTACCATTCAGACAGTAAAGGCGAAAGTCGGACAGAATGGAAACTGGACAGACATTACCGAGGATATGTACATAGAGATTTCCGAGAACAGCACCATTTATGTGCAGGTCACAGACCAGAAGGGCAAGACCTACGAGAAAAACCGTTATATCAAGTGTTTTGATTTTACCAAGCCTACCTTAAATGCGGCAGTCAGCGACGGTCTTTTGAGCATTCAGGCACATGATACGGATTCCGGTATCAAGGCAATCTATGTCAATGGCTATGAGTTTACAGAGCATACGAATGGAGCCTTGAATATCCGTCTGCAACAGTTCGATGCAGGGTATCAGTATTTCACGATTTCTGCCATGGATAATGCAGGAAATACCTCTGAAATCTATAAAACAGCCAATCCGTATTACACCGATCCGGAGAATAAGGACAGCAATGAAAAAGATCCGGCACAGCAGCTTCCGGTGGATGCGTCGGCAACCAAACCTAGCTCTGCAACCGCACAGGTCACAGAACATACAAAAACGGATGTGAATGGAAATACAGTTTCCCAGACAGGCAGTGGAACAAATTCAAGCAGTTCCGCAACAGCAAAGCAATCTCCAAGTACGGGAGATACTTCTAAGGATGCAGACCAGAGCAGTGACAGTCAGACTTCTGAAAAAGGCAAGGAATTTTACACAATCCAGACTGCATCAGAAAAGATATTTTATCTTGTGATTGATCGTGATGGGGAAGATGAAAAGGTGTATTTCCTTACAGAAGTCAGTGAAAACGACCTGCTGAATACCACAACGGATAACAGCGAGACACTTCCGAAAAATTCAGCGGCATTGGAATCTGCAATCCCTACCAAAGACAGCGCATTATCAAACAATAATGCTGATACCACAGGAGATAAAACACAGGGAGCAGAAAGTGTTGAGGACAGCACCGAAGATAGCACGGAAGATACAAGTGAGCCGAAAGAGGATACCGCAAAGGCAGATGGTTCCGGCTTTACATATATTTTAATGGGCATTGCTGCGGTAGCTGTGATCGGAGTGGTATATGTTGTGAAATCCAAGAAGAAAAAGGAAAACTTCATTGATGAGGATGAAGATGAGGACGAGCTTGACGAGGACTACGATTATGATGACGAGGAAGAAACCGAGCAGGATTCCGACGAAGCATTCATAAATGGTGGTGATGATACAGAATCAGTAGACACAGACGAGAATGACAATGAAGATAACAACAACGAGAATGACGAAGAAGATGGGGAGGAATAGAGATGGAGCTTGTAATTGCAGAGAAGCCGAGTGTGGCACAGAGCATTGCGGCGGTTCTTGGTGCCACACAGCGTAAGGACGGATATTTGGAAGGCAATGAGTATCTGGTATCATGGTGTGTGGGACATCTGGTAGAACTGGCACAGCCGGAAAGCTATGAGGAAGCATGGAAGAAATGGAGCTATGAGAGCCTTCCGATCATTCCGCAGGAATGGCAGCATGAAGTGAAAAGTGATACAAAAGCACAGTATCAGATTTTGAAAAAGCTCATGCATGATGACAGGATAGATGCCGTTGTATGTGCTACCGATGCCGGAAGGGAGGGTGAGCTGATCTTTCGCCTGACCTACAACATGGCAGGGTGCAGAAAACCGATGAAGCGGTTATGGATTTCTTCCATGGAGGAAAGTGCTATCCGTGACGGCTTCCATAATCTTCGCCCAGGCAGCGACTATGATAACTTGTATCATTCAGCATTATGCAGGCAGGAAGCAGACTGGCTTGTGGGTATCAATGGGACAAGACTTTTTACGGTATTATATGGCGGTAAGGCATTGAAGGTTGGCAGAGTGCAGACACCGACACTTGCCATGCTGGTGGATCGTGAAAGCAAAATCATGAATTTCAAGAAAGAAGCCTATTATATGGCTCACATCATGGGAAATGGTCTGGATGCGGTATCAGAGCATATCAGTGATAAAACGGAAGCAGAGAGGATTGCAGGAGCCTGTGAAAACGGACAGGCTCTTGTCACTTCCGTGGTAAAGGAAGAAAAGTGGGTAGCACCGCCGAAGCTCTATGACCTTACAACACTCCAGAGGGATGCAAACCGTCTGTTTGGTTTTACTGCCAAGCAGACATTGGAATATACGCAGAGCCTTTATGAGAAAAAGTTAGTGACTTATCCAAGAACAGACAGCCAGTATCTTTCCGATGACATGGAAGGTACTGCAAAAAATGTGATCGAAGCGATTTTCAATTCTCTGTTATTTGAGCAGAATATCATGTTCAATCCAGATATTAAAAGAATTTTGAACAGCAAGAAAGTGACGGACCACCACGCAATCATTCCTACCATGGAGATCATCAAGCAGGACTTAAAGGCAATCCCGGAGAGCGAAATGAAGATACTTTCCCTTTGTGCAAACCGTCTGCTGTGTGCGACCGGGGAGAAGCACATTTATAATTCCACAAAGGCAGTGATTACCTGCAACAATACTGTATTTAAGGTATCTGGCAAGGAAGTGTGGAAAAATGGATGGAAGGAATTTGAGGATTTCTTCAAAAATTCCTATAAAACCGCAGAGGATAAATCGGATGCAGAGGAAGAAAAGAAGCTGCCGGAGCTTCATGAGGGCATGATGATTGCAGTGGAGCAGACAAAGGTTTCCGAGCATTTCACACAGCCGCCAAAACATTACACTGATGTTATATGCTATGAAAGGGGGATAAGAAATCGCCCATAGAAAGGAGAATTGACCCATGAAAACAAAGCAAACAGGAAGCGGAAAAATCACAGCCCTTTATGAGAGGTTGAGCCGCGACGACGAACTGACAGGCGACAGCAATTCGATTATCAATCAAAAGAAGCTGCTTGAAGATTATGCAAAATCGCATGGCTTTACTAACTGCGCCCACTTTACCGACGATGGGTGGTCTGGGGCTAATTTTGACCGTCCGAATTGGAAGCGCATGATTGAAAGCATTGAAAGCGGCGAGGTTTCCCATGTCCTTGTAAAAGATTTAAGTCGCGTCGGTAGGGATTACTTGCAAGTGGGATTTTATACCGAAGTGATGTTCAGAGAAAACGGCGTGCGCTTTATCGCCATTGCCAACGGTGTAGACAGCGACAAACGGGAGAGCAGCGAGTTTGCGCCGTTTTTGAACATTATGAACGAGTGGTATGTTCGTGACTCCAGCCGCAAAATCACAACTGTTTTACGGGCAAAGGGAATGTCCGGCGCACATTTGACAAACCATTGCATATACGGCTACAAGAAAGACCCGAATGATAAAAACCATTGGATTATTGACGAGGAAGCCGCCGAGGTAGTACGCCGGATTTACCGAATGGCGTTTGTCAATGATGGCTTCCTGTGTGTCCTCGAAGATAACTAAATTCTCTTTGGGTGTTGCTTTGGAGCGTTTGTCCTTGTAGCTTTCCTTGTAAGTCCGAAAGTTTACTGTATGCCCCATGTATTCCGGCTTTGGCAGAATACGGGAAAAGGCGTCCAGACCGCGACGAATACAACTGCTCCCGATACGATTTAGGAAATCAGCGATATGACACCTACTGCACCACCCACCTTATCCGCACCGTTGTTGTAAATGAACTGCTACTTGAAGCGATAAAGGAAGTATGCAACTATGCGCAGAACAATGAAGCCGCCTTTATTGAACAAGTCTGCTCCGCTTCCGGGGAACGGCAGAAAAAGGCTATCAAGACCATACGGCAGAGGAAACAGCGCGGCGAGAAACGCGCCGATGAATTGAGCCGCTTGATACGAAAGCTCTATGAGGATAATGTCAATGGGAAACTTTCTGATAAGCTCTTTGAGCAAATGCTACACGATTTTGAACTTGAATTGGACGGGCTGAACACAAGCATTACCCAAGACCAACAGGAGCTTGACCGTATCAGCAGCGAGAGCGTCAATGCGGAAAAGTTTATCGCTCTTGTGAAGCGGTACACAGATTTTTCCGAGCTTACCCCCGCCATGATAAATGAGTTTATTGAAAAAATCCTTGTCCACCAAGCGGAGGGCAAAGGGGCAAGCCGCACACAGGAAATTGAGATTTTCTTTAACTTCGTGGGCAAGGTGGAAATCCCACACGAGGAAGTGGAACTGACGGAGGAAGAAATCGCCGCGATAGCCGAACAGGAACGCCGACGGGCAAAGAAAGCCGAGTACAACCGCCGCTATATGCAGAAAAAACGCAAACAATGGAAAGAGCAGCAAGAACAGGCACAGGAGCCGCAAGAGCCTATCGAGCTTCCTCTTGTGCAGGACGAGAAAGGAGCATTGAGCGCATGAGAAGATTGATTGACAACGGCGACGCACCCGCCAAGAAAAAGCCCCCTATCGGGCATTACGGACACTTGCGGAAAGCCTACCTTGAGGGCTACCGCCCCGACCTCTACACCGCCCTTGTCGCAAGCGAAACCCTCTATGAGCAT
>OQVQ01001086.1_pt1 | contig 11575 bp, 12 predicted proteins | sample 1691491 | NCBI WGS metagenome assembly OQVQ01 (sample SAMN03418252, study PRJEB22391) | human gut metagenome | biome: human-gut; feature: organic feature; material: feces | host: Homo sapiens | place: Tanzania | collected 2013-01
TATGTTGTGTAGAAATCAAAAGAATCCTTTGTGGATAAGCTTTTCTGATGTGAAGCCAACATAATTGACTACGCAACATATGAGTTGTTATGTTGTGCACAACATAATAGCTCGATCAGTACGAAGCATTTCATCAGGTAATTGTAGAATACCAGGTCTATGTAGTAGTCTTGGGTATCGGTGATGATGTGCTGCTGGCGCTCCACGAAGGCATAGCCTTTGCCCATCTCCATCAGAAACTTCTGAAGATGGGTGATGATGGCACTCTCCAGTTCGCTTTCCGAGAAGCTCATGTCTCGGGATAAGCCCAGGAATTCTGTCACCATTGGCGACTTGATGAACATGGCAGGTGAGTCTGCGTATCCTTTTGTAAGGGTTTTCATCTCGTTCTCTACCTCATCTTTGTGCTCATTGCTGGTTTGCAGAAGACGATAATAGTATTGGGAGGCAACATTGCGGTCGAGGGTTCTCACACTCCACATTTGTTCGGCTGCTTCTTGTATGTACCACAACCTCGCTTGTGCATCATCCACCCTTAAAATGCATCTTAAATGTGACCACGAAAGATTTTGCACACGCGTGTGCAAAATCTCCCAATTAGGAAAATATTGGTATAATTGCTTGAAATAGGCAAGGTTACGAACACCATAGCCCGAGCCGAACTCAGTCGTTAACTGCTGAGATATGGACTTGATGAGCTGTATTCCATAATCAGCACGCTGCTTGCCAAGCTGCTCTTCTTCAACAATACGTTTGCCAATTTCCCAGTTTGAGCGTATCAGAGTTTCGTTGATAGATTGATACGCCCTGTTTCTTGCCCTTGTGATGATGGTTCTGATATCATCTATGACATGTGCATCTATATTTATAATATTCTTTTCCATCTATATATTTTTTTATTTCTTTTTCCTTGCTTCTCAATGACCGCTATCGTCTATAATCTAGGAGGATAAGCCATGCTCAACTCCCATATTAGCGCAATATATCTGCAAAAATACAAAAAATATTCAGAAAAGTGATTATATGGATGGATTTTGTTTGCAGGGCGAACTTGATTTAACCTTATTTTATAAGATAAAGGGATGTTTTGAAAACCGAAATCCTTAATGACCGAAAATGACCTTGACCTTAATGACCGGATTCATAAATACATGTACATACACCAATGGGGAGTTTGCTCGAGATGAGTAAACTCCCCCTTCAATTATTAATTGCTTTTGACGTTGAAAAAATGTAATAGCACTTCTGAAATATCTTTTCTGATAGCAATGGTGTGTGAATTGTCAAGCATGGACTGGGTGTTCTCCTGGTTGATTCTCACCAGATGCGTGTCCTTCCACGACGCAGCCATCCTTTCGAACGGAAAGCGGATGATGGAGGGCGTGTTGAATCCCACACCCAGTTCCAGCAATACCGTCCGCTTCTCCCTGGCATATTCCAAAAACTGGCAGTAGCGCTCAGAGGCAGCCTGCCAGCTTTCGTCTTCTACGAAGTATTCATCGCATCTCACATGCACTGCCATCTTCTCTCCGTCTATCGGACAATGCGGCACCAGCGAAGACGGAATCCTGCAGTCTTCCGTAGCGTTCACCATCCGCTTCACCAGCTCCTCATTATCATATAATGTGTCGTGGCAACCTTTGGCACATTGCAGATAAGCATAGTCGCCCTGCACCTCGAAGAGTCGGTCTTCGTCAAATCCTGCCTTTCTGAACTGCCCGTCAACATTGGTCGTAATGACAAAATAATCCTTCTGATTCACAAGCTTGAAAAGCTGCTGATACAGTGGCGCCACATTCCGAAAACGGATAAAGTCGATGTGGCGAGCCCAGCAAGCCCAATATTCCTCCTCCGTCTGGAAGGGATAAAAACTGGACGAATACAGGTCGCTGATGCCATACTTCTGAATGAAGTCGGCAAAGCGATGCTCGAAATCAGGACCATCGTATCTGAGTCCTGCAGCCGTAGAGAGCCCGGCTCCGGCACCGATGATGATGCACTCTGCAGAGGCTATCTGTTCACGGGCTTCAGCAATCTGCCTGGAGCAGTCTGTAGTAGATGTCACGGTCTTGATCTTTGAAAACATTGAAGATAACATGTCTGATGTATTTAGCTTGATTCATAAATGATTTCACTTCCCTGACGGCGATTTCTGCAGCCAGCTGGTTGGGAAAGCGGAAAACGCCGGTGGAAATGCAGCAGAAGGCAATGGACTCCAAGCCGTTTCGCTCTGCCAACTGTAAACATTCATGATAGCACGAAGCCAGTTGGGCACATTGCTCCCGGGTAGGCTCTCCATCTGGAATGATCGGTCCCACCGTATGGATGACGTATCGTGCAGGCAGATTGAATCCCGGAGTAATCTTTGCCTTGCCTGTTGTCTCCGGATGTCCCTGCTTCATCATCATTCTGTTGCAAATATCACGCATTTGAATTCCTGCAGCAGAATGGATGGCATTATCGATGCAGCTATGTAGAGGTTGGAAACATCCCAGCATCTGACTGTTGGCGGCATTGACTATCGCATCCACTCGCAGTCGGGTGATGTCTCCCTGCCAAAGAATAAGCGCCGCATCATCTTTGGAAATATCTCCCACCGAAACCTCTCCTTTCTCCTTGCGCTGCATCTGCAGTTCCTTATCCTGAAGAGTCAGGAAATCTGCGTTCATTGCTATCGGATAGCGCAGGTTCATCAGTCCTCTCAGCATCTGCTGCTTTCCTTTGAGATCAGCAGGGATGGCGTACGATTCCCCTATATCTTTCATCAGCATGCAGCACATCTTGTCAAGATTCTGCATGCGGAGCTTGTTTTGATTCATCATCCACATCATTTATTTCCTCATTTATTTCCTCATTTATTTCTTCTTTGAATATCTTTCTCCCACAAACCCGTCGCTCACCGTATGGTCCTTCATATTGTAATGCTTGAACATCGGAGGCGTGGGCGTGAGGTCGTAATGATCCATTTCCGCTATTTCCACCTTGAAATAAGCCAGTTTGTCGAAGGATGTATAGAGACGTGGCAGAACAGGATTATGTTCGTAAATCCACTTCTGTGTTTCTTCATCCACCCCGAAGTCTGCCTTGCCATTCACCTTTACAAACTCCTTGCCCTCGTTTGCCATAATCTCTACAAACGGATTCTCCAGCAGCTGTCTGTACACCTCCTTCTCGGGCGATGTGGCGAAGAAGAGGGTAGAGTCCTCCATCTTCATGATTTGGAAGATGCGGATATGCGGACGATTGCCTTCGCTGGTAGCGAAAGCAATCTCCACGTGATTCTTCAGAAAATCTAATGCTCGTTGCATGATTCGATTTTATCCCTTAATCTACAACCTTTATTTATATAGAGCCTTGCCCAGATCTGTCAATCCTGCCTCTCCAGGCAATCCTGGCCATGCCTTCTTCATGGCTTCCACGAAATCCTGTGCAGTCTTGTTGGCAGCAAGCAGCTCTTTCATCTTTTTCAGATATGTGATTTTGAATTCCACAGCGTCGCGTGTAGCAGCACCACCGTGACCTCCAATGAACAGCGTTGCGCCCGAAGCCAGAGACTTTTCTGCTTCTGCTATTTCAGAATCGATGGCAGCAGGAGAAGAAATCTGCAGATTACTTACATGAGCCTTTGCCGGAGTCCAATGGGTGTAATAAGCCTTTCCGCCAATCAGGATGCTTGCGGCAGGAAAATCGGTAGTTGCTCCATGGCGGAACTCGAAGTTTACGCCAGCCCAGTTTTCTGTCTTGCCGAAAGCCACCTCTGTAGCCTTGCCGGTAGGCAGGGCGGTTATCGCATCACCGAAAGTCTGTGCAAAGTTCTTCATCATGCCTCCATATACGGGGCCTTTGGTGAATTCAGACATACCCTGTGCCATCACCACATCATAATTTCCGGTTCCGCCTACATGATAGTCTGTGATGCGTTTCACTACCTTCTTTCCCAACTTGCCGAGGTAAGCGTCGAATTCAGCTACATTGTCTTTGAACAGCGGCTGCTCCATTGTTACCAGCCCCCTTTTACCCTCAACGATGTAGCTCGCATCACCCAGTGCATCGTTAGTGTAATAAACGTGCAACTTGCAGTTACCGAGATCTTTAACCTCAAAACGTCCCTTAGTCTGTGCCATTGCAGCAACAGTCAGGAGATTGAATAAAACAAATAAAACCTTTCTCATTGTTTCTGTCTTTTAATTTTAATTGATATTGATATATTCTATCTTGTTTCCGGGTGCAAAGATACGATAAGAAATTCATACTCACAAGAAGGCACAAAAGGGTGAGATAGTTACCTGAAGGTAAGTATTGCAGAGCATCAGAGGGTTGCAAAAAACAGAATTAAGCAAGATTAACAATGATTCATGGTTCATATCCCTGTTTTTACCAATATGCTTCCAGAAGGAGCAAACAGAAAGATAGTCTGCAGAAGTTGGCGATTGGATGAGAAGGATTTCTTTGGACTTCTTCTGAAGATAGCAACCCATGATACGATAGGAGCAATAACCGTAAAAGAAGTAGAATCATGAAAGAATTAAATCATTGCCCATCCACCCTTGCAGATGGTTTTTCCACTTACTCTCCTACAGCTTGCAAAAAACTGTTTGATGGTCAGAAAGTGTCGCATTTGCTTGATTTTGAAATAGATGAAATCAGTAAGACATCAGAGACTATGATAGCTATGAGACGTATCTCCGTATCTGGAGCTCAGGAAAAATTTCCTGCAGTGATAGAGAATGGAATCATCAGAATTTCCGAGGCGGATGAACGTTCTCGCTATATCCTGAAGCCGGCACCTTGGGACAATACTCTTTATACCAGGAAGCAGATTCCAGCTAACGAGCATCTTACCATGCAGATAGCCTCACAGGTATATGGTATCATTACAGCAGAAAACGGTCTTTGCTTTACCCCTCATGGAGATATGGTATATATTACCAAGAGATTTGACATAGCCAAGGATGGAAGCAAATATCTCATGGAGGATTTCGCCTCTCTGGTTGGTAAGAATGAAGCCGAGCAAGGTACGTTTTTCAAATATGATGGATGCTTCGAGGATATTGCCTGTGCGATAAAACGATATATTCCAGCCTGGATGATAGCCATGGAACGTTTCTTTAAGTTGGTTGTATTCAATTACATCTACGGCAATGGCGACGACCATCTGAAAAACTTCTCCATCATGAGAATTGGCGAGCATTACCAGCTTGCTCCCGCCTATGACCTGATGAACACCTGTCTCCATATCGAGGGCGATGATTTGGGGTTGAATGGGGGGCTTTCTCTGACTCTGGAGAAAAGTGATGTGTATGAGCGAACAGGGCATCCTTGCCGTCTGGACTTTGAGAGATTCGGAGAGCTTATCGGTTTGAAGAAGAAGCGTATAGAAATGATTCTTGACTCTTTTTCTGTCTTGCCTGACGAAGTAGAGCATTTGGTCAACAATTCTTTTTTGACAGACAAGATGAAACGTACCTATTTACGAATAGTCAAAGAACGAATTCAGAGATTCAATCGTAAATCAGAATGAGAAATATTTTGGTTAGGAGAGGTGTCTATCCATGGACAATCTCCCCTGAGCCAAGAAAAGATTTAGGAAGCCCTACTGACAATAGTGTCGCACTGCGGACGCTATTGAATTAAAACCGTTATATTTTGGTCATATCTGTCTAAAACGTGTTATTGGGTTACATCTTGAGTGACATCTTGGGTGACATTGAGTGACATTTTTATAGATTCGGTTAGAGTGCACACGTTTTTATTGCTGTTCTTACAATACTGCTTGAAAAGTAATTCCCCATATTTATTCATCAAAAAAAGACAGCCTACAAAGTGACTGTCTTTAATTGAATGGGATGAATTATCGTCCTCAATGGTAGTGTTGCTCTTCTTCCTGAGCAACAACCTCTTCTTTTTCCATTTGCTTGGCAACTTCCTTTACGTCGTCTGTTGCATCCTCTGGGAGACCGTAGCGGATGATGTTATCCTTGATTTCCTCTGCGCTTACCTTGCGCATCACATCGTATGTGCCTCCAACAGTCGGATTATATACCACAGCATAATGCTCATCCTCAACAAGGAGGTCATCGCCACGGTATTTAGTTGGTGAAAGATTGATTTTGGAGAGCTCAGGAGCATCACCTTGGTCGTATTCCTTAGCCTCAGTAAGGAGTGCATCGTAGTTGCCGTCATTTTTGAACTTGTCGAGACGGTCTGTAGCATCGGTAGTCTGGAGATACGCCACTGAAGCGTAATACATCGTTGGAGCTTTCTCGTGCTTCTGCTCAGCCTCTTGACTTTGCTCCTGGTCTATTTTCAGCTGCATGGCATCAATATGCTGGTTGATAATGTGAGAAGCCTTCTTCACATCGGTAAGCGTAGTTTTGATGAACTCAGGCGATTCCTTCAAGCTATCGAGCCAGTTTTTCAGATAACTGGCACTGTCTTCCTTCAAGTGCTTGGTCATACCGAAACGCTGGGCTACCAGGGCGGCACTCAGTTCGGCAACAAGTTCCTCACGAGCGTATTCTGCGCTTCCGAAAGATGCAGGCTTCAATCTGCCCAAATGGTTCTCTGAACCCGTAGAGTGAGCCATCTCATGTCCGAGATTGGTGTAGAAGGACTCTCCATCCTTGAACTGGCGTTTCTCAGGAATGACAATCTCATTCTTCGAAATGCTGTAGTAGGCATTGTCACCATAGACAGGCTTGATAGGACAGATCCATCCGTTTTCCTTGATCATCTTATCCATGGCAGGGAAAGAGAAGTCATCACCATGATTCAATGGTCGGTTCACTCCTGCAGCTGCCTCCAGCTTCTTATAGAGTTCCGGACGAGCCTCCTGCAAGTTGGTCTGCGCCACATTAAACACATTGTAAACCTGCAATTTGGGATATACGTTATACTCCTTGCGTCGCTCCTCGGACATCAGGCGGTAGTCATCGTATTTGATTTTTTCCCTTGTTTCCTTGTTCACAACGGTGAAAGTCGTGATGAAAACCGGGAAACTCTTTTCGCCTTTGCGGATTGTCACCTGAGGCAGAGCTTCGCCGTTGTTGTCCTTAACCTGCTGTCTTCTTCCTTGTTTGTCCTTGTTATTTTGAATTTACCAATTGTCATTTTCATTACCAGATAAGCCATTCTTGATGCACTCCTCAATCTTGTCCATTACAATATTAGAGTAGGCATGAGCCATGACAAGTGCTTTGCAGGAAGTCTTCTTGTGAGAGTCCTTTTTGGCAAAAGGATAACATTTATCCAGTGGCCAATTCTGATCAGAACGGGTAGGGATAGTGCCTCCCATTGCACCCATCCAACCGCCACCAACGGCAACATTGACAGAATAGAATGGTACTGTGTAGGTAACACGAACCTTATTGTCCTTTATATCACATTTGATAACAGGGCGTAAATTAACGTTGTAAGCGTTAGTACCACCTGCATGTTGTGCAATACTCTCTACAAAACCCTGTGCGATGATGGTTCCCAACTCCTTGTCATTCAATTTGATGACGGAGTTCGCATCATTGAAAGTTGCGGTGAACCAATAGTTAAGCAACACATAAAGCTGATCTTTGGTCTTGCCTTCAGCAGGGATTACCTGAGTATAGGTGATGGCATTGTTCTTATCCAATGTCAACTGGGTACCGAGATTGGTTGCTGCATCAACCCATTTCTCTCCATACTTTTCTTTTGCGTACTTTTCCAACTCTTCTGCTCGCAGAATTTGAGCATCTACCGCACTGCATACAAATAATGCAGCAAGTGTCACTAAAATAAACTTTTTCATCTTCTATATTGTTTTGATAGATATTATTCTTTTAAAAATCAAATCCAAGTTTGACGCTAACTGACTCTGTGTCATATGTCGCAGGCTTGCGAGTATAACTCATATCATATCTGCCATTGAAACGTTCAAATGTTTCAAATTCAAGTTTCTCAGCAGCATATCCTACAGACAAGCTAAGTCCCTGTTTGCTATTCAGAGCATATCTTACACCCAATGAAGCCACCACGTATAGACCACCATTATTGGTAACAAACGTTCCTCCTTTGATGTCAAAGAAAGGCGAAATCTTGCCTTTCGTGAAATTGCTGCGGAAGTTTGCGAAAACCGGAATATCTACTTTACTGTCTCTTACATCAAGTGGTATTTCCATATCACCAGTTTTGTAAGATGACATAAAATGCAAGCCAGTACCAGCACCAAGGAAGATATAAGGATTCACTTGATAGCCATGTGTTGTGTTGACCTCAAAACGACCAAAGTCATAGTCACCGATACCAACAGAATAACCTGCGTCAACATGGCCTTTATAGCCAGATTGCATACTTTGCGCATTGCTATTGATGGCGAAAGCCATTGTAGCTGCTAAAAGAATTGCTATTTTCTTCATAACCTTATAATATAATAATGTGAATAATCCATTTTCATAAGGTGACTACCAACCGCAATTATCGTCATAGCACTCATCATTCTCAATGCCTTCATACTCATCACGATCGCAATAACCACTATCGTGATAGTCATCGTAAGAACAATCATGGTCGCTCCAACAGTCATCATAACCATCTTCATAGCCACGAGTATAATTTTCATGGTCTGAGGATGTATTATTACCAGCATTGCGATGCGCTTTCTTTTGGCTGTTTGAAACGCCGCTTGAAAATAAAAAATCGAATAGTCCCATACCTTTTTCTATTAATGTTTAATTTCTGATGCAAAGGTATGAAAGTCTTGTGCAGTCTATCTGCACTATAAAAAGATAGTACAGATTACTGGATAAAAAAGCAGAAAGAACTGTTTCTCCCTGCTTAAATTAGTTGTTTTGACCTATTATAATTGCCTTAATGTATCTACAAAGTATGCTTCTTTTGCTTTCATCTTTTCACAGAAGTCTGCATAAGATGTTGCTGTCTTACAGATTTCTATTCCTAGGATAAATATGGTTGCAGGAGAATTTTTCAGTTTGCCTATCGGAACCTTTGTTTGCTTGGTTTCCAATGGCGCAATGAAACCTCCTTTATTTGCTTTCAAAGTAGTTACGTATGTGATAATCTGGTGAATATCATTACGATCTACCTCAGACAAATTCTCATAACTACCAAGTTTCTTGTATTTTGCATCGAGTACTATGTCATCCTTATAGAAATCTGGAAACCTTACACCAGTCTTGTCTTCAAAGATGTAGATTCCTCCTTTGCGATTCTTATTCTCTGGGTGCGTGAATCCTTCGTTCTTCAGGAGGGTATTGAGGTATTCCTCCCAAAGCCATGCGCCATCGAACAAGATACCACAAATCTCTTCGTCAGTCTCGCCATACTTTATCTCCTCCATTCTAAGGATCTGCAGACAGAGGCTTTGCAGAGGTTGGTACTCGGTATAATAAGGATGACTCTTACGACGTAGGTTTTTGCATATGATGGCACTGCGTTCATTCTTGCTATACGAAGGAGTATGCTCAACGATTGACTTGACGTTGCCAATGGTCTCTCGGTCTATATTCAAGACCGTCTGTCCATACTTCTTTGTCCTCATGAACTCAATCGTATGTCGCACCAGCTCAGTCATGTTGTTGTCATGAGTGTATTCGCGAGTGGAGTAGGCCACATTACCCACAAATGGGATGTTGCGTGAAATGTGTCTGCCTAAGTCTATGCTTCCCTTGATATTGGCATTATTATGCTTGAAGTTCTGATACTCTCGGTAGATACCCTGACGCATAGCATTCTTCAAGAAGTAAGGGAACATAAACATCACGAAGTCGAAGACATCCTCTTGCTCATTGTTGTGGTTCAAGTCAAACAGGTTGAATGACAACACCTTTTGCAGCATGTAGTGCAGAAAGTAATCGTCACGCCCTTTATCGAATCTCGATTGAATCTTAACCTGCAAGTTGCCAACTCCAATGAAGCCCATCACATTACCGGTCGTGACACACACCTTCTCCGGGTCGGATGTATTAAGGATGGTCATGACAGATGCATTGCCAACCTTGTCATCGCTCGTCTCTATGCTGTAGGGGAATATGAGTAGATTCTCGTTCTCCTTGCATAATTCTGCGATGGTCTTGTCGGCAATAGGGAAGAGGGCAGAGACGTCCTTTCGACTGAATACCCCTGCATTCTTCTGTCCTGCATTATTATCAGTAAGGTTAATCCTCATCTATCACCTCAATGTTGTTATTTTCTTGTACCTCGTTTTGGTTAAAGTAAGCAGTCGCTAATCTGTTCATTATATCGTCTGCCTTACGGGAACCACGAAGGTATTCGCGGAGCAATGGTTCGATATTCATTTTCCAGAGTTTATCAAAGTTGCCACCATTCTGAGCCAACTTCAAGAAATAGGATGGACCGACCTGATAGGCTGCGCCAAGACCTTCCGTATCGGCGATCACTTCATTGAGACGATTCATCACTGCCTTGGCTTCTGCAGCACAGTCGAGTGTGTCGAGCATTGACTGTGTATCTGCAGGAGTTACTTCCTTCCATGTGAAACGACGTCGCATAGCAAAGTCCATACTTTCTACCGAACGGTCTATATCGTTCATCGTGGTCAGAATATAGACATTCTCAGGCACATAGAATCCTTCTGCAAAAGCGTCTGTCTCAGGCACAAGGTTCTGATACTGGGTCTTTACACGCACATCCTTCTTGCCTCTGTAGCCAGGGTCAATGGCGTAGAACAACTCACCAAACACCTTAGATGCCTCGCCACGATTTATCTCATCGATGATAAAGACAAAAGACTTGCGCTCTATCTTATCAACCGAAGCCATCACCACAGAGTTCTTCATATTACGAATCTCCTTGGTGATGATGAAAGCGTATGAATCCGGCTGAGTTCCAAACTTACGATTAAAGTAGTTTCGGATGTCTCTTACTATGTTGAGAGGCACATCATTGGTAAGCAGTTCGATAATATCGTCAGCATTAACTGAGACTTGAGTGGTTATCTCGTTCTTCTCATTATGAACAACAATAGTTCGTCCCTTTATCTCGACAATAGTGAATACATTGCCATTGGACAGCTTGAAAACAGTGTTATTCTCAACGGCATCCTCTACAAATTGCTGCAGTTTCTCTTCCCAAGAAAGTTCCTTCGTGAGGCTTTTGATGCTCTTCTGAGAGTCACTCAGATTCTTGATAGCCTTCTTACAGAACTCCTTGAATACGCCATCCTTACGCTCGAAGCCCATCTGACCATCGTTCTTCTCGATAGGACGGAGACCCTCCACAAAGTCGGTATAGTCGTATGATGGATGAAACTGTACGAAGCACATTTCCTCTTTCGTACATCCCATTTCTTCGGCAATAGCCTGCGCCATATAAGTCTTACCTGTGCCAGGGGCACCGGTGAGCACAAGGTTATGAGCCTCTTTCAACAACTCAATATATTCTGCATATTTAGGCTTCATTATCTCTTTCTTTGGATTAATAACTAAAGTTTCCCACCCCAAAATAATGGGGTAAAAATAACAGTTTCTCAATAAAAAGTTGTATCTTTGTAATCGCTAAACAACAATGAAGCAACGATTTAAAGAGTAACTGTTATGAATGCAAAATTAAGCAATTTTTCTGAGTT
>OQVQ01001087.1_pt1 | contig 11573 bp, 11 predicted proteins | sample 1691491 | NCBI WGS metagenome assembly OQVQ01 (sample SAMN03418252, study PRJEB22391) | human gut metagenome | biome: human-gut; feature: organic feature; material: feces | host: Homo sapiens | place: Tanzania | collected 2013-01
AAAAAACGCAAAACCCGCCGGCTTTGGCCGCAAAAAATATTTTTGAGTCTTCGGCGTCCGTTACGCAAAACGCCGAGATGAAGTTTATCAGCGTTTCCGGCACGGCGGCGGAAGTTCAGGCCGCGGCGAAAGAAATTCTGCTCCTTAACGAAAAACATCATATCCCTTTTAACAAAATAGCCGTATTCGCAAGAAGCATGGAAAATTACAAATACGACATTCCTTCCGTATTCGCGCGCAATAAAATACCGGTAAATTACAGTTTTGATTTTCCGCTGGTCAATCACCCTTTGGCGGCCTTTGTTTATAATTTGTTAAGCCTCGGCAGAAACGATTTTTACAGCGCGGACGCCGCGGCGGTTTTGGCTTCTCCATACTGAAGACTCAAAAATATTTTTTGCGGCCAAAGCCGGCGGGTTTTGCGTTTTTTGCAGTTTCTCCGCGGTTTTGGCAAGCGGGTAAATATAAGCTTCAAAAAAGTTTTTGGTAAAGCTGAAAGCGGGGCCGTCTTCATAAGGGAAGTAAACTCTCGCGTCGCAACCCCGGCATATTTCTTTAAACAAATTGTATTGAAGGGCCGTCAAATCGTAAAACCCGTAGAAAATGATATATTTAAAACCTTTAAGGTACGGGCTGTGCGCGGCGTTGAGGGCGGCTTTTCTGAAAAACTCTCCGTAAGAGTCAAAACCATCTTTTCGGATTTGTTCGTTGTAGCGGTTGTAGCAGACTATAAATTCATCAAGATTTTTTTGCTGTTCGGGCGAAGGAAGCTCCCCGGAATTTTTCAAATCAAGCAAATCTTTTACGGAAACTTCGGCCGATATCAAATCCCTGAAAGCGGCTTTAAAGGCTTTGGAATAACCGCGCGAGGGCGGCAGAGAACTGTAACTGTTTAGGATGTCTTTTATTATAAAATCCTGCTGGGGCCCGGCGGGCAGAAGCGGTTTTGCGTCCGGCCCTGCCGCAAAGTTTATGCCCGCGCTTAAAGCGGTAAAATTGCTGAAAGTTACCCCGCTTATGCATCCGCCGGCGTCGGCCAGCCCCCGCCTTAAAGAATTCTGCAGCCTTTGCGAGGGCAAAACGACGAGAACTTTATCAAAAGGGTCCTTTCCGCCCAGGCTGACAAAGTTTAGGAAATGCTCCTCAAGAGCGTCAAAATTGCCGGTAAACAGGTGCATATATAAATAATATATAATTTATATATCTTTTTGATAAATTAACTGTTTTTTAAAAGGCGGTGTTATGACGGTTCTTAACGCGGTGTTTTTGGGTTTGCTTCAAGCTTTGGGGGAGTTCCTGCCGATATCCAGTTCGGCTCATTTGGCTTTGTTTCCGTTTTTCAGCGGAGGGGAGTATCAAGGCCTTACTTATGACGTCGCTTTGCATTTGGCCACGCTTATAGCCGTCTGCGCTTATTTTTGGAAGGATTTGTTTAATCTTACTTTAAACGGCCTTACAAAACCAAAAAGCGAGCAGGGCCGCCAGTTTTGGTTTATAGGGCTTGCAACAATCCCGGCGGCATTGGCCGGTTATTTTTTGGAGGACGCGGCGGAAAACATTTTCCGTTCGCCGCTGATGATAGCCGCCATGCTTATTGTTTTCGCCTTGTTTTTATTTTTGGCTGACAGGTATAACGGCAAAATCAAAAAATACAAAGAAGGCGCGGCTCTTTTGCCTTTAATGCTTATAGGCTGTGCGCAGGCTTTGGCTATAATGCCCGGCGTTTCCCGTTCGGGCGCGACGATTACCATGGCTCTTTTGCTTGGTTTCAGCCGCGGTGCCGGCGCAAGGATTTCTTTCTTGCTTTCCGTGCCGATAATAGCCGGCGCGGCGGTGCTGAAACTTAAAGATATTTCCCTTGCCGATATTGATTTGGCTTTCGTTTCGGGCTTTTTGGCGGCAATGATAGGCGGGTGGCTGGTTATAAAATTTTTAATGAAGTATATACAAAGCCACAGTTTTGATATTTTTGTATATTACCGCTGGGCTTTGGGAGCTTTGATTATAGCTTTATATTTCTTCAAATAATTCCGTCTTTTGCCAGCCGCGGGCGCGGTTCTTACCAGTTGCGGTGCTTCCAGTATATGGCCGTCAGCCATACTGACATCATCGCCAAACCCATTACCATCCAAAATGCGTGCGGATGCTCTTGCAGCGGTATCATAACGTTCATTGAGAACGCGCTCACAACAAAAGTCGGCACCATAATCCATATCGTAATTACGTTTAAGCGTTTCATCAGCAGGTTCAGGTTGTTGTTTACGATTGAAGCCCTTGCGTCCATGAGGCCCGCCAAAATGCTGGAGTATATTTCCGCCTGTTTTTGGGATTGGGTGTTTTCAATTATAATATCGTCAAGCATTTCGCGGCAGCGTTCGTCAAAACCTATACGGCCGGAGAAGTTCCTTAGCTTTTCAAACACAAACCCGTTTGAAGTTATCGCGCTTAAATAATAGACCAAGCTCTTTTCCAAACTGAAGAGGTTTATTAAATATTTATTGTCTACCGAGCCTGTCATTTTATCCTCAATTTCTTCCGTAATCATATTGATTACGCGCAAGTGTTCCAAATAATGCGCTATGGCGTTGTAAATTATCTTTAAAAAAGCGTCGTGCAAAGAAAGCACGTTGTTAAAGCGTTTACCTATAAAAAGCGGGATATCCTCCGTCATGACTATGACGAGCTTGTCCTTAAAAAGGAACATCCCCATGGACGCGACTTTAAACACCAGCTGTTCTTTGCCGGAATAATTGCGCGGCCTGTTCAAAATCAAAGCCGTATGGTCCGGCTCGGTTTCAAGACGGGGCAGCTCTTCCGGGTCCATGGAAGAAGCCAAAGTGTGTTCGTCTATTCTTAAATGGTCTATAAGATATCTTTGTTCGCTGCTTGTGGGATCCACGAACAAAAGAATATCGCAACTGGAGGCGGAAGCCGCTTCGTCTTCAGTAATTTTGCCGTTTTTGATTAAATAAGTCCTCTGCATATCAGCCTCCGTTACAATTTAATTATATATTATCTATTTCCGATTTAAGATAGAGATTCGTTTCTTTTACGATTCTCTTCCTGAGCATAAATATCATTATCAGGTTGGGTATGGACATCATCGCCGTAACCGTAACGACCAGCGCCCACGCCAAAGAGGGGGAAATATATACGCCGGAAATCATGAATAATATCCAAAACACGCGGAAGGGTTTTACTATTTTGCTTCCGCCCAAAAATTCCATAAATTTTTCCCCGTAATAAGCCCAGCCGATAATAGTAGTGAGGGAAAATATCGTCAGTGAAAACACCAAAAGCGGTATGCCTATATAAGGTATGGTTTCAAACGCGCTGTTGCACAAATCCCCGGCGAACTTCTGCCCGCTTTGCCAATCCCCGGCCACTATTATTACAAGGCCGGTAAGAGTGCAGATGAAGAAAGTCCAAAACACCGACGTGCTGGCCACCAAACCTTGGCGGACCGGGTTCTTGGTTTTTGCCGCAGCCGCAACCACCGACGCGCTGCCCATGCCCGCTTCGGTGGAAAGCACGCTTCTGCTTGCGCCTATATGCAAAGCCGTTAAAATGGCCGCGCCGGCAAAACCGCCGCCCACCGCTTTAAAGCCGAAAGCGCTCTTTACTATTAAAATTATTGTTGCTGGCATTTGATGTATGTTGACCGCAAAAATATATAAAGCCGCCAGCAGATATAAACCGCCCATTATGGGTACCAGCCATTCGCATACCGCAGCGATGCTTTTTACTCCGCCTATAATCACTATCGCCACGATAAGGGAAACTATTACTCCTATCAAAAGTCCGTTTATGCTGTAAGCATTGCCCAAAACGTCTACTATGGCGTTTACCTGTAAAAATCCGCCGCCGCTTATCGCCATTAAAAGCCCGCATATGGCGAATGTTACGCCCATCCATTTCATTTTAAGGGCGTTTTTCATAATATACATAGGGCCGCCTACATACTCTTTTGTAGTTCTTAATTTTACTCTGTATTTTACCGCCAGCAGGCATTCAGAATATTTCGTAGCTATGCCGAAAACGCCTATCACAATCATCCAAAATACCGCGCCGGGCCCGCCCGTAGCGACGGCGGTCGTCATGCCCAAAATGCTGCCGGTGCCTATCGTTGCCGCCAATGATACGGCCAAAGCGCCGAAATTGCTTACCATGCCTGCGGAATTATCCCTTTTCAGGGAAAGTTTCATCGCTTTAAAAATATATTTTTGTATAAATTTAAGTTTGAAAGTAAGATAAAGATGCGTAGCCACCAACAGCAATATCATCGGATAAGTCCATATCAGTTCATTGATACGGTTTATTATATTTTCTAACTCTTGCATAGAGTACTCCGTAATCTTTTTATATAATTTTATTATCTTTATATTTTATCATTATTGGAAGTTCAGCGGTGTCGGTATCTCAAAAAGAAATAAATAAAAACGAACCTGTTTTTACTGCCGGGGAATATTTGCGGAGCAAAAATATCAGCTTTGAAATTCCCCAAACTTTGCTTATGCTCCCTGCGGCGTGTTTCGGCGCGGGCTTGGGCGGTTTATCCAAAAAAACTTATAAGCTTATAGGCGATATTGAAGTTATAAATGATGATTTGTCCGTTATGCATAATTTTGCTTTGGGCGCGCCTTTATGCGTTTTGCTGGCGGAACTCGCCGCCGTTTTGGGCGCAAGAAAGTTCCTTTTGGCCGGTTCTGCGGGGGCTTTGGCGGAAGGCCTTTCTTTCGGTGACAGAGTTTTGTGCCGCGGCGCGTATTCCGAAGAGGGCACAAGCCGTCATTACGTAAGTGAAAAATATTTACCCGCCTGCGGATTTGACGTTCTTTCCTCTTTGCCCGTAAAAGCCGCCGGGGACAGCTGGACTACCGACGCGTTTTTCAGGGAAGCCAAATCTTCCGTGCAAGCCTACCGGGAAAAAGGCTGTCTTACCGTGGAGATGGAAGCTTCCGCTCTTTTCGCTTTTGCCAAATCACGCGGGTTTGAAGCCGGCGCGGTCTTTGTTATAAGCGATTTGCTTTACGGCGGCGTTTGGCGGCCGGCGCAAAAAAACGCGCAAACTTTAAAAGCTTTGCGCGCTCTTGTTGCCGATCTTATAAAAATTCTCTAACCGTTGTTTGCCTGGGCGTTTTTAAGAATATTCCAGAACTGTTCCACCGTCTGTATGCGTTTTGCCGGGTCTTCATCTAACGAGCGGATAATAAGCTCGTCTATTTCCTTGGGGATATAGGAAGCTATCTGCGAGGGCGGAACTATCTTCTTGGTTGTTACGTCAAAACCTTTGACGCTCCAAGGCACCTGCCCCACCAAAGCTTCGTAAAGGCATACTGCCAAGGAGTAAATATCCGATTGCTTGGAAGTAAAACCTTTTTGCTGTTCCGGGGACATATAAGCCGGCGTTCCGGCCACCGGGCGGGAGCTGTTTTCGTTTTCTTCCGTAACTTTCTGCGCCACGCCGAAATCCATTACTTTGGCTATGCCGCTGTCGGAAATCATAATATTCCCCGGTTTTAAATCGCAGTGTACGATATTGTTTGAATGGGCGTAGCTTAAGCCTTGGCAGACGGAATCAAAAATATGTTTTACTTCTTCAAACTCTATGTAGTTGTCGATATCAAGGCGCGTTTCAAGCGTTTGTCCGTCCACATATTCAAAAACCAAATATAAGCTGTTGGCGGTTTCTATTACGGTATAAATTTCAACTATGCAAGGGTGATGCAGCATGGCGACCATTCTTGCTTCCGAAAGGAATTGCTCGCGCACATAATCGCTTCTTAGCAGTTCCGGCTTTATACGTTTTACGGCCACTTTGCGTTTGAGGGCGTTGTCGTAAGCTTCGTAAACTTTACCCATGCCGCCTTCGCCTATGGGGCGGATAAAATGGTACTGCTCTTTTATGTTTACTTCTTTAAGCTTGCGCCCTTTTACGTCCACCGGCCCGCCGAAAACGTTGAAATACCTCATAAGCACGTAAAAGCCTATTACCAGCACTACGCAAATGAAGTAAACGAAGAACCACGGCGGCAAATGATAATCGGAAAGGGATTTTTCGGATTTATGTCCCGAAGGCCTTTGCGCCTCGTATATCATTTTTTTAATCGTCTCCGCTCTTGAAGCCCGCGGATTTAACTGCAAAGCGGTTTCTATATCTTCCGTGGCGCGCATGATGTCCTTCTTTTCAAGATAGCTGTGCGCGCGGGTGATATACGCTTCCACATTGGAAGGCCTTTGCGCTATCGCCTGGGAAGAAAAATAATGAGCGTTGTCAAACTGGCCGAGTTCTTCATACGCTCTGGCAAGCATGGTAAGAATGCGCGGGTCTTCATAGCCGTTGTCGGCCAAACTTTGGCATGCGCTTACCACCGTATCGTATTTGCCGTCTTCGAACTTGCGCTGAATTTCGTTTAAAGCGTTTTCCAAAGCGGAAGCTTTTTTGATGTCGGAAGCGTCTTCTATATTCTTAAATCCGGCCGAGTATCTTCCTTCCACTATTATGGGCGCGGTCTGAACGGCAAACCCAAATATTGGCAGAAGACATAAAATTAAAGCCGTTAAGAATCTATACATATTACTATCTTAGAATAAAATTAACTATAAATACAATCATTTTTAACTAGAAGCGGTATTTTGTTGCGTATAAGGCCGGTAAATTTCTATCATATAAATATGGAAGGGGTAATAATTTCTTTAGCGATATTGATTTTTTTGTCGCATTTATTTTCGGCGATGTTTGTAAAGACGCGCATGCCGGAAGTTCTTCCGCTTTTGCTTTTGGGCATACTTCTCGGGCCTTTGCTTAATATAGTTTCGCCTGCCGATTTCGGCATGGTCGACCAAGTTTTTACAAGGGTGCTGCTGATAGTGATTTTATTTGAAAGCGGCCTCGGCTTAAGAATATCGCAAATAAGAAGCACATGGGAACAGAGTTCCCGCCTTACCCTGATAAGCTTCGTCGTGATTATGTGCGTCGTCGCTCTGTTGTCTAAAATAGTTTTGAATCTCCATTGGGCTTACGCGGTTATTTTGGGTTCCATTTTGGCCGATAACTCCTTCGCGATTATAATCCCTTTAATATCCAAACTGAACATAACCAATACCACAAAAACCGTGCTTTTGACGGAATCCACCATAGGCGGGGTAATATCCATAGTCGTAACTATTACTTTGCTTAATATGGCTAAAATACAGTCTTTCGACGTAAGCCTTATAGTCGCCAAAATAATATATACCTTTATGGTCGCCTGTATAACCGGCGGCGCGGCTGCGATATTTTGGACCACGGTTTTAAATAAAGTCAGGAAGCTGGAAAACGGGATTTTCCTTACTTTGGCTTTCGTTTTGGTGGTATATTCAGTCTGCGAAACTTTGGGTTCGGACGGCTCCATCGGGGCTTTCATATTCGGTATAGTGGCCGGCAATATAAGAACTATCAGGAAGCTCCACGGCTTTAAATTTATAGAGCGCTTTACCATGAACGTAAAAAGCAAGGCTTTCAACGATACGGAAAAGAGCTTTTTCAGCGAGGTCGTTTTTGTCCTCAGGACTTTCTTCTTCGTCTATATCGGTATTTCTATGCAGCTGAGCAGCCTTTATTCCATACTGTGCGGACTTTTGTTTACGCTTGTGATATTTATGGCCAGAATACCTACGGTAAATTACATGCTTGAAAAATCGGTAAGCCGCATAGACAGCGCGGTAACTTCCATAATGGTGCCGAAAGGTTTGGTTACGGCGGTTTTGGCGTCTTTGATTATGCAGTCGGGCGTGCCCGGCGGCGTGATACTGCAAAATACGATTTACTCGGTAATACTTTTCAGCATTATTTTGGCGACATTGCTTTCTTTCTTTATAGAGAAAGGCTGGGGCATGCCGGCGGTGAACTTCCTGTTTACAAGACATCGGGAGTTTTACCCCGAAGCCATTCCCGCGCCGGCGGCCAAGAAAGTCGAAATCGGCCACCAGCAGAAGCATTTAATAGCCAAAGACAGATAATTCCCTTACCTATAATTTATAAGCGAAAGAAATTAATACGTCCTTAGTGTGATCTCTGCGGTAAGAAAAGAAAATTTCCTTATTGCAGCAGGTGCATTCGCATGAACATGGGGATTTTATATCTTCCGTTTTTACTCCGCACTGTTTAAGCTGCCGCACTATTTCGGCCGTTAAATCCACAAAAATCCTGCCGTCTTTCCTGATGACGCAGGCCGCGTCAAACTGCTGCGCAGCGTCTTCTTTTACTTCAAAACAGCAAGCGTTGATATGCGGGCCGATATAGGCGCAAAGTTCTGCCCCGGGCCCGGCTTTTTCTTTTAAAAGTTTAGCCGCTTTTGCGGGCATAAGGGCCGCAACGCCGCGCCATCCGCAATGGCACAGGCTTATAAATTCACCCCGTTTATCCCATATGTATAAAGGTACGCAATCGGCCGTAAGAATCATTACGCCGGTTCCTTTAAGCCCTAAAAGCCAGCCGTCGGCTTCATGTTCTTTTTGGGCACGGTAGGCCTCTAAATCGGCTTCGTTTAAAATACTTATTATTTTATCCCCGTGAACCTGCTTCAGCCCCAAAATCTTTTGAGGGGGAATATTTAAAGCGGAATACAATTTGTCCGAGTTTTCCTTTTCCCTGCCCGATCCGGTTTCCCTTGAAGCCGTCCCGCTGATTATGCCTAAATTTATAAGTCTTTCGTCTGAAAATATTTTCATATATAAAATCTGTTCTCTTTTACTTTAAGTTTTTTGCCGCCGATAATATTTAAAGCCAGTCTGGCGAATCTTTCCGATAAATCGCTTGCGTATATCTGTGTTGAGGATTTCCCGCCGGTTTTAAGCAAGCCGGCGCGCAGCAGAGCTTCTTTTGCTCTTTTGGCTATTTCTTCGGCGGAATCTACCAGCGTAACCTTCGGGCCGAGGAATTTTGCAATGTCTTCCTTTATAACGGGGTAATGGGTGCAGCCTAAAATTACCGTATCGGCTTTGTCGGTTTTTAACGGCGTCAAATATCTTTTGATGGCCAGCTTGCAAATATCGCTGCCGGCAAGGCCTTCTTCTATTATCGGTACGAAAAGCGGGCAGGCGTATTGCGTAACGGCTATCGATTTATCAAGCTTTTTTATATTCTTTATGTACTCTTTGCTTTTTACGGTGGCTTCGGTGCCGAGTACGGTTACTTTTTTATTTGCCGCCGCTTTGGCCGCACAGGCCGCGCCCGGTTCAATAACGCCGAGTACGGGGGCTTTTATGTGCCTTTTTAAAACGGGCAAAGCCAACGCCGAAGCCGTATTGCAGGCGACTAAAATCAATTTAACTTTTTTGCTTTCAAGAAATTTGGCGATGTTTAAGGAGTATTCCGCAACGGTTTCTTTTGATTTGGACCCGTAAGGAGAATGCGCCGTATCGCCGAAGTAAATTATGTTTTCCTTCGGCATAAGCTTTTTTACCGCTCTTAAAATGGTCAGCCCGCCGAGGCCGGAATCAAAAATCCCGATAGCTTGTTCATTTGGTTTCATAACATAAAATATTATACACTATTCTAATTTTTTCGTAAAAATGCTAAAATATTTATGTAGTAAAAAATGCTTTTTAAAAAGCGTGAATAAAACGGATTTTTCCGGGATGGTGTAATGGTAGCACAAGCGCCTCTGGAGCGTTTAGCCTAGGTTCGAGTCCTAGTCCCGGAGATTTATATATAACTTCCCTCTGAATCAATCGGAGGGATTTTTGTTTTCTCTCCATAACTTCCCGCATTGAATTTCGTTCCGATATATTTTTAAATTATAAGAATAAATACCCATACAAGAAACTGATTTTTAAGATGATTTATGCAAATAAAAAACCCGCCTTAAGTTTAAGGCGGGCTCTTTTGCGATTAAAAACAAAGTTATTTTTCCAAGTTTTTAAGCGTAGGGAACAGGATGATTTCCCTTATGGAATCCTGCCCGGTAAGCATCATGGTTATTCTGTCTATGCCGATGCCCATACCGCCTGTGGGAGGCATACCCGATTCCATAGCCGTGATATAATCAATATCAACAATGTCGGCGTCTTCGTTTTTCGTATCTTTGGCTTTGGCCGCTGCTTGGTCTTTAAGACGTTGGTACTGATCGGCGGGGTCGTTAATCTCGCTGTAAGCGTTGGCTATTTCCTGACCGCCGGCGACGAAAGCCTCAAAGCGTTCAACTATTTCCGGGTCGCCCGGTTTGTTTTTGGAGAACGGGCTTACCGCGGTGGGATAATCCATCATAAAGACGGGGTCTTTATATCGGCTGACGATTTTTTCTTCAAAAAGCACGTCGTAAATTTTATCGGAAGGTTCGTCTTCTTTAAAGCTTACGCCGGATTTTTTTGCCAAAGCGATAAGCTTTTCCCTGTTAAATTCGCGTCCGTTTAGAATTTCGTGTATATCTTCGCCGAAGGTTTCTTTCCAGGCTTCGGGTATGTATACGCGTTTAAAAGGCGGTTTAAGGTTGATTTCCATACCTCTGTACATAACCTTTTCCACGCCGATGGCTTTGGCGGCGTTGCCGATAATTTCGTCAAACAAATCCGCCATGGTGTTTACGTCGCCGTAAGCTTGGTACATTTCCATCATGGTAAATTCCGGGTTGTGGGTGGTGTCTATACCCTCGTTGCGGAACATTTTGCCGATTTCGTAAATCTTATCAAGGCCGCCGATGATTAATCTTTTGTGGTAAAGTTCCAAAGCAATCCTCATGAAAAGCGGCATTTTAAGCGCATTATGATAAGTTTCAAACGGCTTTGCTATCGCGCCGCCGGCGCTGGGCGTCAAAGTCGGGGTTTCGACTTCAAGATATCCTTTTTCGTCCAAAGTCTTGCGTATGGAAGAAATAATTTTAGCCCTTTTGATAAAAATTTCTTTGACGTCTTCATTGGCGATAAGGTCCAAATGTCTGTTGCGGAAGCGCACTTCCGTATCTTGTATGCCGTGGAATTTTTCCGGCATGGGGCGTATCGCTTTTGAAATCAATTCTATTTTATCGGCTTTAACGGTTTTCTCGCCGGTTTTGGTTACGAACATATGCCCGCTTACCAAAACGAAATCCCCTACGGCTATATGCTTTTTAAAGAAAGCGTAAGATTCTTCGCCGACCAAATCCCTCTGTACGTAAATTTGAACTTTGGCCGTAACGTCTTTTATATGGGCAAAAGCGGCCTTGCCCATAATTCTTAACTGAACCAAGCGGCCCGCGGTGGTAACTACTGTTTCTTCCGCGGCGTTTTTGGCTTCAAGGCAAGTGTTTTTTACTTCAACATGAGCCGGATAAGGATTAATCCCTGCGGCTTTCAGTTCCCCGGCTTCCTGATATTTATGTTTTATAATATCTTCCAACCCGGAAAGTTTTTGCTGCTGCGTTTGTTCCTGCGCTTTATTTTCCATATTATGCCTCTATAAAAAAACCCCGAAGAACGGGGTTTATTAAACAAAATCAAAATGCGCCCTGCAGGACTTGAACCTGCGACCCATCCGTTATGAGCGGATTGCTCTAACCAACTGAGCTAAGGGCGCTTGCGTATAAATATTATAACAAAAAAGTTTAACCTTGTAA
>OQVQ01001089.1_pt1 | contig 11561 bp, 8 predicted proteins | sample 1691491 | NCBI WGS metagenome assembly OQVQ01 (sample SAMN03418252, study PRJEB22391) | human gut metagenome | biome: human-gut; feature: organic feature; material: feces | host: Homo sapiens | place: Tanzania | collected 2013-01
ATATGCGGTTTTGCGGCGAGAGATTCCCATAATTCAATGGGTTTTTAGTATTAGGTTATAAGTAGTATTGAAGGGCGGAATCAATGTGAATTTTGATATTATAGACAACAAAAATAAGACTCTTAAAGATGACCTGACTTCCGAGATAAGACAGAGCAGCAGGTTATCTGTTGCGGCGGCGTGCTTTTCCATATATGCTTTTCAGGAGCTGAAAAAGCAGCTTACTGATATTGAGGAGCTTCGGTTTATATTTACATCGCCGACGTTTACGACTGAAAAAATCAATAAAGAGAAGCGGGAATTCTACATTCCCCGTCTGAACAGGGAACGCAGTCTTTACGGTACGGAATTTGAGGTGAAGCTTCGCAATGAGCTTACTCAGAAGGCTATTGCCAAAGAATGTGCGGACTGGATACGTCAAAAGGTCAAATTCAAATCCAATGTTACAAATGAAAACATGATGGGCTTTATCAATGTTGATGATAAAAACTATATGCCCGTAAACGGATTTACAACAGTTGATCTCGGCTGTGAGCGAGGCAACAATGCTTACAGCATGATACAGAAAACCGGATCGCCTTTTTCCGAATCCTATATAAAGCTTTTTGATGATCTTTGGAATGACAAAAACCGTTTGCAGGACGTTACCGATGAGGTAATAGAAAATATCTCCGCTGCATACAACGAAAACTCTCCCGATTTCATATATTTTGTAACGCTGTATAATATCTTCAATGAATTTCTTGAAGATATATCGGAAGATGTTCTGCCTAATGAAGCAACGGGATTTAAGGAAAGCAGGATATGGAATCTTCTGTATAATTTCCAGAGGGACGCTGCTCTTGCGATCATAAATAAGCTTGAAAAATACAATGGCTGCATTCTTGCTGACAGCGTTGGTCTTGGAAAAACATTTACTGCTCTTGCGGTCATAAAGTATTATGAGAACCGCAACAAGTCTGTTCTTGTGCTTTGCCCCAAAAAGCTCGCAAACAACTGGAATACATACCGTGATAACTATAAAAACAATCCCATTGCGGCGGACAGGCTCAGGTATGATGTTCTGTTTCATACCGATCTGAACAGAAAAAGCGGCACATCTAACGGACTTGATCTCGACAGGCTTAACTGGAGCAATTATGATCTTGTGGTTATTGATGAATCACACAACTTCCGAAACGGCGGAAAGATAGTTGAAAATCCCGACGAGGACGATAAAGAAAACAGATATGTTACGCTGATGAAAAAGGTCATAAGATCGGGCGTTAAGACAAAGGTGCTTATGCTGTCGGCAACGCCTGTAAACAACCGCTTCAATGACCTGAAAAATCAGCTTGCGCTTGCCTATGAGGGACATACCGATATAATTGACGACAAGCTGAACACCAAACATTCCATTGATGATATTTTCAGGAATGCGCAAAAGGCTTTCAATACATGGAGCAAGTGGGACGTGTGTGACAGAACAACGGATAATCTGCTTAAAATGCTTGATTTTGATTTCTTTGAAGTGCTTGACAGCGTTACCATCGCACGTTCAAGAAAGCATATTCAGAAATATTATGACACCACGGATATAGGTACATTTCCTGTAAGAAAGAAGCCTATCTCAAAAAATCCCCCGCTTACCGATCTTCGGGACGCTATAAGCTACAATCAGATATTTAAACAGCTTCTTCTGCTTAATCTGGATATTTACAGACCGTCACATTATATCCTCGCAAGCAAGATAAAAAAGTATTCGGAGCTTTTTGGCGATGACGGAAGTCTTACACAGGTCGGACGTGAGCAAGGTATCCGCCGTCTTATGGCGATAAACCTTATGAAGCGTATGGAAAGCTCTGTTTCTTCCTTTAATCTCACGCTGATCAGTATAAAAGATTTGATAAATTCGACTATCAAAACTATTGATTCTTTTGAGAAATTATCTTCCGAAACAGTCGAACTGACGGACATTTCACAGTATGATGAATTTGACGGAGAAGATCAGAACGATGAAGGACTTTTCTCTTTTGGAAGGAAGGTCAGAATAGAGCTTTCGGATATGGATTACAAGTCGTGGCGTGAGCAGCTTGCAAAGGACAGCGAGGTGCTTGAACTGCTGACTCTGATGGTTGGAGATATTACCCCCGCTCACGACTGCAAGCTTCAGGAGCTTTTCAAGGTGATAAAAAGCAAAATGGAAAACCCCATTAACGAGGGCAACAGGAAGATCATCATTTTTACGGCTTTTGCGGATACAGCCGATTATCTCTATGAAAATGTCAGCAGGTATGTAAAGGAAAATTACGGTCTTGATACGGCTATAATCACGGGTAATGTTGAGGGTCGGACTACCGCAAAGCTGAAAAGGACCGATCTTAACACAGTCCTGACCTGCTTCTCGCCCATATCAAAGGACAAGAAGCTTCTTATGCCCGATGATACGAATAATATCGACATTCTCATAGCTACCGACTGCATCTCGGAAGGACAGAATTTGCAGGATTGTGATTATCTTATCAACTATGATATTCATTGGAATCCTGTGCGGATCATTCAGCGTTTCGGACGTATCGACCGTATCGGCAGCCAAAACAAGTACATTCAGCTTGTGAATTTCTGGCCCGATGTAACTCTGGACGAATACATTGACCTTAAAGCAAAGGTCGAAACGAGAATGAAAATCGTCGATATGACCGCAACGGGTGATGATAATATTCTCAGCGATGAGGAGAAAACAGACCTTGAATACAGAAAATCTCAGCTGAAACGCTTGCAGGAGGAGGTTGTTGATATTGAGGAAATGTCAAGCGGCATTTCGATAATGGATCTGGGACTGAATGAGTTCCGTCTTGATCTGCTGGAATACATAAAGCTCCACCCCGATATCGACAAAGCTCCATTCGGTATGCACGCTGTTGCGCAGGCATCGGCTGAAACGCCGCCCGGTGTTATATTTGTGCTGAAAAACCGTTCGGACAGCGTTAATATTGACAAGCAGAACCGTCTGCACCCGTTCTATATGGTGTATATTTCAAACGATGGAGAAGTGGTTTGCGACCATCTTTCGCCTAAAGCTATGCTTGATAAAATGCGTTTTCTCTGCAAGGGAAAAACAGAGCCGATCAAAGATCTATGCCGTGAATTTAACAGGGAGACCCGTGACGGACGGAATATGTCAGCTATTTCAAATCTTCTCAGTGAGGCGATAGCATCTATAATCGAAGTCAAGGAAGAAAGCGATATTGACAGTCTGTTCAAACCCGGCGGAACGTCGGTGCTTATGTCCGAAATAAATGGACTTGATGATTTTGAGCTGATATGCTTCCTTGCGGTAAAATAATTTTTAATCGAGGTGACCAATAATGGCCAACCTGAAAATGGATAGTCCCAATAAGGCAAGCTCACTATGGAAGATACGCCCTATCAGAAATATCTCCGTGAAATGTGCAGCGATGAAAAGGCTGTTCACAGGGGATATTTCAGCATTGACAAGAAAACGGGACACAGCATTGACAGTCAGCTGAAACGTGGAAGTGAATTTTCCGATGATATTTCGGCTTATGACCTTATCCTGAAAAACAAGGAGAGGCTTCTGAGCTTTGACGAGCCGACACGTTTCATATTCTCACATTCGGCACTTCGTGAGGGCTGGGATAATCCGAATGTGTTCCAGATATGCACATTGAAGCATTCGGACAATCAGACTGCAAAGCGTCAGGAGGTCGGACGTGGACTTCGTCTTTGCGTTGATCAGAGCGGAAACCGCATGGATAAAGAATCTCTCGGTGATGATGTTCAAAATGTTAATATGCTTACTGTAATTGCAAGCGAAAGCTACAAGGATTTTGTATGCGGCTTGCAGTCGGATATCAAAGCAGAGCTTTACGACAGACCGTCCAAGGCGACTATTGAATATTTTGAGGGCAAGACTGTTATGGTTGGCGAAGAAGCCGTTGTCATTGATAAAACTCAGGCAAAGATCATCTACAAATATCTTGTCAGGAATGACTATATCGACAATGACGATAATGTTACCGATGAATACAGAACAGCCCTTGCGAACAATGCGCTTGCGCCTGTTCCCGAAGAGATATGATGCTGTTGACAGCTATCAGAGGTTGATGGATATTGTTATGAAGTAATGCCGATTTTTATAGGAGAGGGGTTGATTTGATCTGAACGCAAACACAATGACTGTAACATATCCCGATGAGGGTCTGTCTATCGAATCTTTCGACACTATGGGCAGTGATATCCTCGTTATCAAGGACAGCGACAGAAACTATTTCCTCGCCAATGCCGCCACACCGAACGACCTCTACTCCCCCTTTGACGACTGCGTTCAGTAATCAGGGTTCATCATATTGATATTTTCATAGTAAATAAACCTGACCCTTGGATATAAAGCCGAAGAAGCAATAAAAACAGCCCCCGTATCCGTTTACCAAACAGATACGGGGGCATTTTCGATTTATTTCTTCCAAGTGACAGGTGCAAACAGCAGCAGCATTGGGAAAAGCTCCAGCCTTCCCGCAAGCATATCAAATATCAGCACCGCTTTGGAGAACGGTGAGAAGAAGCTGAAATTTTCGGTCGGTCCTACGAGATCAAGTCCCGGGCCTATATTGTTTATCGTCGTTGCGACAGCTGTGAAATTGGTTATCATGTCGTAATCCTCGAAGGATATGCACAGCAGCGATATCACGAAAACAAGGATAAAGCATACCATGAACACATTGACCGAGCGTATTACTTCATGCTCGATCTCATGCTGATCCATGCGTATCTTCTTGACCTGCTTCGGGTGGATAAGCGTGTGCAGCTCCTTGCCCATGCTCTTGAAGAGGATAACTATCCTGTACACCTTTATTCCGCCGCCCGTGCTTCCCGTGCATGCGCCTATGAACATTATCAGCACGATTATCGTTCGGGACAGCTCAGGCCATACGTTGAAATCGACAGCCGAAAATCCCGTTGATGATATCACAGATGATACCGTGAATATCGCATTGCCGAAAGCCTCGCCCGCAGTCGGGAACATACTGCGTATATTGACCGTGATAACTCCCGCTGCGACAGCGATTATTCCGAGATAATACCACACCTCGGACACCTTGAATGCGTCCTTGAACTTCTTGCTGAGGATAAGGAAATACACGTTGAAATTTATGCTGAACAGTATCATGAACACCGCCCGTATAGACGGCGCAACGGGCGCGGCTAAAGGTGTACAGGATAGTTATCCTCCGCCGAAAAGCAGCAGCACGAACTCTACCGCCGTCATCACGAGATAGATGGCATAAAGCAGCAGCGCCGTTGTTTTCACCCTCGGCACAAGCTTGCTGACCGACGGTCCGGGGCTTTCCGCCTTCATGATATGCATATTCTGTCCGCCCGAGAGCGGCAGGAACGCCATTATGAACACAAGCACGCCCATTCCGCCTACCCAGTGCGTGAAGCTTCGCCACAAAAGCAGCGACTTAGGCACGGCTTCGACATCGGATAAAATAGTTGCGCCCGTTGTCGTAAAGCCGGAAACTGTTTCAAAAAGTGCGTCAACATAGTTCGGGATAGCGCCCGAGAACACGAACGGCAGTGCGCCGAAGGCACTGAGAACTATCCAGCTGAGGGACACGATCACATAGCCGTCCCTTGAATGAAGGCTGCTTTCCTTCGGCTTTTTCATCGTTATCGGCAGACCTATCGCAAGGCATATAACGATCGTCACGAGTATCGAAACTATGGTATGCTCGCCGTAAACTATCGCTGCGATAAGCGGTATTGCGAGGAAAAACGCCTCGAAATTCATTATCCAGCCCAGGATATAAACTATCATGGAAAAATTCATCTGCGCTACCTCTGTCAGTCAAGAATGTCGGAGATATCATGCGGCTGAAGCGTTGAAACGACTATGACCGAATCGTTTTTCTCTATCACGTCGCTGCCTCGGGGGATTATGACCTTGTTTCCTCTGAGGATAACGGCAACGAGGACATTCGGCTTGAATTTCAGCTCCATAAGCGGCTTTCCCAGCACGGGGGATTTATCCCTGATGATGAACTCCGCTGCCTCTGCCTTGCCCTTTATGATGCTGTACACCGTCTGCACATTGCTTCCGATGGTGTTTTTCATCGCACGGACATAGCTTACGATAAGCTCCGAGGTTATGCTTTTGGGATAGATTATCGAATCAAGATCGAGCTGCTTTATAACATCAAAGAAGTCGATCATGTTTATCTTAGTTACGAGCTTTTTGCAGCCCTTTGTCCTTGCGAAAAGGGACAGCATGATGTTTTCCTCATCGAAATTTGTGAGGGCGGCAAACGAATTTGCGCTTTCAAGCCCTTCTTCAAGCAGTATCTGCTGATCGGCTGCATCTCCGCAGATAACGGTGACATCGGGCAGTGCGGTACACAGCACCTCGCACCGCTTCGGGTCTTTCTCTATGACCTTCAGGGAGATGCCCGTCTTTTTCAGCATTTTGCAGAGATAGTAAGCTATCTCTCCGCCGCCGACTATCATGCAGTCCTTGACCTGATTTATCTTATAATCTATTTTTCTGAAAAATGTATTTGCATTTGCGGGCGATGCGATGATCGAGATAACGTCCTTCTCGCCGAACACGAAATCACCGTTCGGGATAAATGCATTATCCCCTCTTTCGACCGTGCATACGAGGACATCGCACTTCAGCTTTGTTACGATCTCCTTTACTGACAGTCCCGAAAGCACGCAGTTTTCGGGCAGACGGAACTTCATCAGATCGACCTTGCCCTTGGCAAATGTATCTATTTTTATCGCAGACGGAAATCTCAGCACTCGTGCTATCTCCGCCGCCGCCGCAAATTCGGGATTTATTACCATAGCAAGTCCGAGTTCTTCCTTCAGATACGGCGCTTCCGTGCTGTACTGGGGATCCCTTACTCTTGCGATAGTCTGGCAGTTACCTTCCTTCTTAGCGATAAGGCAGCAAAGCAGATTAAGCTCGTCAGAGCCTGTAACAGCGATAAGAAGGTCAGCGTCCCTGATGCCTGCCTCCTGCTGGACAAGATGCGTTGCGCCGTTTCCCGTCACTCCCAGCACGTCAAGGCGGGCAGTGACATCGTTCACCTTTGCGGGGTCTATATCTATGACCGTGATGTTATCGCCCTCGTCATTGAGCCTTCCCGCAAGCTCCTCGCCGACCTTTCCGCAGCCGACAATAATTATATTCAAAACCGATCACACTCCTGAAAGGTCAAAAGTCATTTAAACAGGAAAAAGCCGATCGGATAATCAGCCTTTTCGCAATGCATATCATAGTATAGCACTTTTCTCGGGTTATGTCAACATCACATAAGTGGTGCGATAAGCCTTAGACAGCTTCCGAGCAGCTTTTTGCCGATGGGATATTTTCTGATATTTTCCATGTCGATCCGTATGCATTTTTTCAGCGTTTTGCGGTAATCGCCCTCTATTGCGGCGATCTCGCTGCATTTGTACATAAAAGCGGCACATTCAAAATGCAGATAAAGGCTGCGGAAATCGAGATTGATAGAGCCTACGACCGCTTTTCTGTCGTCCGAAACAAAGACCTTCGCATGAACAAAGCCCGGCTCATACTCGAATATCTTGACTCCGCCCTCTATAAGCTCCTTATAATGGCTGCGTGCAAGCATATACGCATACTTTTTGTCGGGGATATGCGGAAGAATAAGCTTCACGTCTATGCCTCGCATCGCAGCATGGGTGAGTGCGGTTATCATCTCGTTGTCAAGGATAAGGTAGGGAGTCATGATGTGAACATATCTCTCGGCTGTGTTCAGGATATCAAGATAGACCTGCTCACCGACATTCATTCCGTCAAGCGGGCTGTCCGCATATGGCATCACATAGCCGTCAGCATCGGGTATTTCGGGAATATCTGGGATATAATCCGCATAGATATCCTCCGTTTTCTCGGTGATATTCCACATCTGCAAAAACATCATCGTCATGCTTTTTGCGGCATCGCCCTCCAGCATGACTGCCGTGTCCTTCCAGTGACCGTAGAGGACCTTGCGGTTTATATACTCATCAGAGAGATTTACGCCGCCCGTGAATGCGACCTTTCCGTCGATCGAAACTATCTTTCGGTGGTCACGGTTGTTCTGTGAAGTCGTCAGCACTGGGATAACGGGCGCGAACATCTTGCACTTTATCCCGAACTTTTCGAGCTGCTTGGGATATCCGTATGGCAGCAGCACGACCGAGCACATTCCGTCATACATGACTCTGACTTCTACGCCATCCGCCGCCTTTTTCTTCAGTATCTCCAGGACTGCGCCCCACATCTCGCCCTCTTCGATGATGAAATATTCCATGAAAATGAACTTCTCCGCCTTGTCAAGCTGAATGAGAAGCTCAGCGAATTTATCCTCGCCCTGCGGGAAATAGGTCACCCTTGTGTTCTTATAGATAGGATATCCGCCGTAATTCGACATATACTTGACAGTCGAAGCGGTCAGCGGATCAATCTCCTCCAGTTCATCGAGAACGCCCTTGTCCTGCGTCAGAAATTCCGCCGATGTCCTGTCGCATATGTCTATGTGCCGCTTTCTGATAATATTTGTGCCGAGCTGAAGCCTTGACCAGAGATATATCAGCGCACCGAATACGGGAACGACGAGTATAGGTATCATCCACACGAGCTTGAAGGCGGGATTTCCCTTTCTGTTGATGATATAAATAACAAGAACTGCGCTGAGCAGGCTGAAAAGTATCAGGATATATCCCGTATAATTCTTCAGCTTCTCAAAAACCAGGAATATATAGAACACCTGGAGCACCATCATCAGGATATAGATCATAGACCGTCCGAATATGATCTTAAACAGCTTTTTCAGATGCTTTTTGTTTTTCATTTACAACCATTCCTTAGAAAATAATAAGGGACAGCGCCCTACCGAACCTCGCAGATCGGTATTGAGCTGTCCCCCTGAATTCAAGCTATCAGTCGATGTCGTAAGACAATCCTGTATCTTCAAATGCCTTCTTGATAGTTTCGATAACGGAGCGGTAGTTGTCGAGGAACGGTGCGGTTTTATCCTTGATAGCCTGGATATCTCCGCTCTTTCCTGCTACTTCAAGAGCAAACGCAAGCTCGGAAAGCTCGGTTGCGCCGATGTTCCTTGCTGCGCTCTTTGCGCCGTGGACTTCAATGGTGTAGTCCTTCCAGTCCTCATTATCGAAGCAGGACTGAATGGAATCTATATTTGCGCTGTTGATGAATACCCTCAGAACGTCGATATAAACGTCTTCATTGCCAATGCAGTTTGCAAGTCCCGAAACAACGTTGATGCCCTTAAGTCTGTCAAGCAGCTTTACGAAGGGGACCTGGGTTGTCTGTGTATGCTCCATGGTCTGATCCTCGACTGCGGCAGCCTTGATCTGCTTGTGTCTGGGGATCCACTTTCTCAGCACCTTCTCAAGCTTTTTGAGATCGACAGGCTTTGAAAGGAAATCGTTCATTCCGTTCTCATAGAAAAGATCCTCAACACCCTTGATAGCATTAGCCGTCAGCGCAATGATAGGCACCTTCTTGGGATAATCGCCGTCAAGCGAACGGATTATCTGAGTAGCTTCAACGCCGTCCATCTGAGGCATCATGTGATCCATGAGAATGATATCGTAGCGTTCGCCCTTCTTGATAAGGTTGATAGCATCCTGACCGCTTGTTACGGAAACTACGCTCATGTTGTAAGGCTTCATCATGCCCTCTGCAACACGGATATTTACCTGGTTATCATCAACGATAAGCACCTTAGCCTCAGGCGCAGTAAAGGGAACGCCCCTCTTGACCTGAAGTCTTGCGTGAAGGTCTGCGGATTTGTCGAAATTGCTCGGAGCGGGGTTTGAGATGCCCTGCGGAAGTGTGAATTTAAACGTGCTTCCCTTTCCGTAAACGCTCTCGAATGTGATAGAACCGTTCATAAGGTCAAGGAGCTTCTTGCAGATAGCAAGACCAAGTCCCGTGCCTTCGATATTTCTGTTTCTCTTTGTATCAGCCTGCGAGAATTCGGTAAAGAGCTTATCCATATCCTCGGGCTTTATGCCTATGCCGGTATCGGCAACGGAAACGTTCAGAACGCCTGTATTGTTGTCCTTAGGCTCCCACCTTACGCTCAGCGTGATGGAACCCTTCTCGGTGAATTTAACTGCATTGTTGAGGATATTGATAAGAATCTGTCTGAATCTCATTTCATCGCCGACAAGACCTGTCGGAACGTTCGGATCAACGTCCATGATAAGCTCGACTCTGCTCTTCAGACGCACCTGGATAACGTTCATAACGTCATACATAACAGATGTGAACTGATACTCGGCAGGGATTATCTCCATCTTGCCCGATTCGACCTTGGAGAAATCGAGGATATCGTTGATGATATTCAGCAGATTTTCCGAGGAATTCTTGATGGTCATGACATATTCCTCTGTCTCCTCGGAGATATCGGTCTGGAGGAGGAGGTCAGCCATTCCGCAGATAGCGTTCATAGGAGTTCTGATCTCGTGGGACATATTTGCGAGGAAGTTCGACTTGCTCTCGTTTGCCTCGATAGCTTCGTTTGTCTTTTCCTCAAGGTTCTTGCGGAACTTTTCGCCGCTTCCCGTCAGCATATACATAGTCAGGTTGATGACCTGATAGATAACGATGTTTGCGATGCCCGATACTGCATTGAAGCTCTCATCATCTCCTGCAAACGAGATTATAAGACCTACGACCAGCATCACGGAGGATTCGATCCAGAATTCGATATTGAGCTGCTTTCTGACGAAAAGTCCCACAAGGACAGCCGCACCTATGTAGAGAAACGGGAGCATATCCAGCGTCTGAGCCGCAAAGCAGCTTACAAACTCAGTGATTATCATCAGGATAAAGGTTATCCTTGACGCAAGCTCTTCATTTTTCACTGCCTTATAGATGATGAAAACAGCAAGGACAGCCGCTGCACAGGCTGCGGCAGCACCGATACCTGCTCCGCCCACCCCGGAAACGGCAGCAATAATAATGTTCAGAAGGACAACAGCGGCAAATTCCACTATTGAAACCTTCATTGTCTCTTTGTAACCAAACATTTTCTTACCCTCTTTTACCGATGATTTTTTTGGGACGGAATATGCACAGCCCGCCCGTAAACAAAGTTATTATACCACATTTTTCTATCGGTTGCAATAAATAATCGAAAAAACTTTTATTTATGTTCAAATTTAGCGTTATCCACAAAAACAAGCCCCTGTATTTAGCATAAAAACATAGCCCGTGCGGTACAGCAAGCCAATTATATTCAGCAAATATTTATTAAATTTCTATATTTCGGCTGTATACTGTAACATAGAATAAGAAAAGAGCGGAGGAATATTATGAAGCTTATCGGACATCTCAGGACGGTAATGACGCACAGGCGTATAGTCAGGCGGTACTGTTTCCGTGCGGGGCTGTATTTTCAGGGGATAACGCACGATCTTTCAAAGTATTCCCCTGTTGAATTCATAAACGGCGTTAAGTATTTCACAGGCACGAAAAGCCCTCACAGCGGCGAACGTGCCGCGCTCATTTC
>OQVQ01001090.1_pt1 | contig 11546 bp, 12 predicted proteins | sample 1691491 | NCBI WGS metagenome assembly OQVQ01 (sample SAMN03418252, study PRJEB22391) | human gut metagenome | biome: human-gut; feature: organic feature; material: feces | host: Homo sapiens | place: Tanzania | collected 2013-01
GAAGTTACCGGCGGAAGGAACCCTAGGCGCTCCGTACTGGGATTTTTCGGCCGCGCCGGCAATGGCCGGTTTTAAAATAGAAACCAAGCGGGAGGATATCATATTCGGCGCTTTAAGGAGCCTTTGTTTCTTGATGGCGGATATAGTTTTTTATGTGGCTAAAGCGGGTTTTAACATAGAAGAAATACAATCCGGCGGCGGCTTAAGCCTTAACGATATTTTGCCTCAGACCCAAAGCGATGTGCTGGGAATGCCGATCAGGCAAAGCAAAAGGCTTAATACCACGCTAATAGGCTCGGCCCTGCTGGCGGCAAAGCATGAAGGCTTTGACGTATCGGATTGGCTGAAAGAGGAATACAAGGATTTTAAACCCGCTGTTACGCCTATTGAAAGTAAAGAGCTTTACGCCAAATGGCGGGCTTTTTTTGAATGGGCGGTAAAAGCGCCCCGCCTTTAAATAAAAAGGACGGATTATGAAAAAGCTTCACATAATAATAGTTATAGCAGTTTTAATTTCGGCTTTTGCTTTGGTTGGTTTCTTTGCTCTGCAAAACAGGGAGGAGCTTGAAGACGCGCCCGGCTTTGATTATATGCCGGCGGCGGCCGCAGCGGCGGACTGATAAAACTGTTTTTTACTAAAACCCCGGCCTTGGCCGGCGGATTTTAGCGGATATCAAAAAACCCCGGCTTAAAAACCGGGGCTTTTTTATTAAAACTTAATTAGTTCTGCGCGATTGCGCTTACCGGGCAGGTACCGGCGCAGGAACCGCAGTCAATGCATTTGCCGGCGTCGATAAATCTTTTATCGTTCTGCTCGGAAATAGCTCCGACGGGGCAGGCGGATTCGCAAGCGCCGCAGTTTACGCAAACGTCAGGATTTACTTTGTAAGCCATATTACTTCTCCTTATAAATTAATATTTTCCTCAATATTATTATACTATTTTAAAGGCGGCAAATGCACGGGGCGGTTTACCGATTCTCCAAGAGAGCCCGCGCCGTAGCCACTTTTGATTTTATCGGGGCTTTAAGCCCGCTTTCCCGCCCCAAATATGCGGCAAAAGCGTTAAAAGCCGATATTTGCCCCCCCTTAAATTCAAGTTCGGCTTCCAGCAGTTTTTTATGCGTTCCGGATTTGATAAGACAGTCGTCAAAAGAAAGTTCCGCTTTAAACTCCGGCGCGTTTATTAAAAAAGTTTTGCGCTTGTTTGCTATTGAAAATAATCTCCCCAGAGAAACCGCTTTTTTGTTTAATTTTGCGGCTTCCGCGCGGAATTTTGTTAAAGCTTCACGGCGGTTTTGCGCGTTCAGCGCAACGGTAATTTCCTTTCTGCGGGCCAGGCCGTTTATTACCTCGGACGCGCTTTTAAGCGTAAGTTCGTAAAAAGTTTTGCCGTCTAAAACGGTTTTTCTCAGACGAAGTGCTGATTTCTCCGCGCTCAGCGCTCCGCCCGGAGCGTCGAAATAAGAGTCAAGCAAAACCGGGGCGTAAAAAGCGCAGTCCCAGCCCTGCGCGGCCAAAATATTTTTAAGTTTTTTAAAATCTGAGCGTTTGTTTACGGCCCATTTATATTCCGTTTCAATGTGTTCCATTATTAAATGATAGCAAAATATAATATACTAGAAAAAAGGAGCTTTATTATGAATAAAAAACGTCAGCCCACCTCCTGCGGTTGTTTTTTATGCGGGAAGGATAATCCTTTGGGCCTTAAAATAGTTTGGTTTAACAATAACGAAAACAACACCGTGGAAGCCGAAGTTACGGTTTCCGAAAATTACCGTTCTTATCCCGGCGTGGTGCACGGCGGAATAGTGGCCGCTTTGCTTGACGAAACCTCCGGCCGCGCGATAATGCTTAACGGCGATTTTGACAATCTTATGGTAACTTTAAAGTTGGAAGTTGTCTATAAAAAAGTTACCCCCACCAATACGCCTTTAAAACTTGTAGGAAGGATTTTAAGGGGCGGTACTTCCAAAGCGATGGTGGAAGCCGAAATTCTGCTGCCTTCGGGCGAAGTAAGCGCAAAGGGCACCGCTCTGCTTTACAAAATGCCGGCGGACGTAAAAGCCAACTGGGCCGAAGAAGCCGACGAATGGGAGCGCACCAAAAATCTTTAGCCCGGCATACCGTAAATCCGAAAAACAAAACCCCGCCGAAATTTACGACGGGGTTTTATATTTTAAATTTTATCAGGTTAATCTTTTTTATTGTTAACCGTTACGATTGTTTCTTCCTTGTCTTTGGCAATCGCGCTGATTTGGTATCCTTCGCGGTTTGTGCCTATGCTGAAGCCGCGCCTTCTTAAATTCTTTTGGATATCCCTTTGCAGCTGGACGGGATCGCCGCTGATAAGGGCAAGGCGCATTAAATCGGAAGTATAACGGCCGAAATGTTCTTTATGCACTTCTTCCAAATAGGCCAATTTGTTTAATTGCTCGCGGGCGTTATCCACCAGCTCGCGCTGATAAACGCTGGGCGTAATAAAAAATAAATAGTAAACGTAAAATATAACTCCGCCGATAAGCATGGTGCCCAAAGCGGAAAGCGCGATAAATTCGTTGGGGGATTTTTCCCTTACCGTAATAACTTCGCTGCCGGCGACTAAATCTTCCAGCGTAAGGCGTTTCTTATTGAGCAAAGCTATGCCGAAGCCTATAAACAGCGTAAACAGATTAACAAAGTAAGTAAGCCCCCTCAGCAAAGCTTTGACGAAAGTCAAACCCTCGCCGGTTTTGCGGTCTATAACTTTTATGCCCACCAGGAATTTGCCCAAAGTCTGCCTGCCGCCGCTTGTAAATACAGCGCAGTAAAGAGCAAAAAGAGCATAAAAGAAAATTAAAATTATCCAATAATTGTCTGAAGCTATAATCCCCGTTTTTCTTATCAGAATATAACCCGCAATATAAATAACCGCAAAAAGCCCTAAAATATCTATGGCGAACGCAACGGCCCTTTCAAATATGCCCGCTCTAGGAAACTCCTGTGCCTGAGGCTGATTTTCCTGTTCCGGCTGGGCGTAATATTGGGTCTGGTTAAACATAACGATATCCCCCTGCAAATAAATCTTTCCGTTTATTATTATATATATTTTTTATAAAATATTCTCAAGTAAAAGTTAAAGGAAAAGATTATGAAAACACAAAAAAAGAAATTCAAAATACCGCTGCTTCTGGCCGTGGTGTTTGCTATTATCGCCGGTATAATCGGCGGGTTGTACTTGCCTGACGGGATTGTAAGGCTGTTTATTACTTTTAATTCCCTCTTCAGCGCATTTCTGGGCTTTATAGTGCCCTTAATTATCTTGGGCCTTATAGCCCCGGGTATTGCGGAACTGGGCTCAAAAGCCGGTAAGCTGTTATTAATAACAGTGGCTTTGGCTTACGCGTTTACGTTATTCTCCGGATTTTTCACTTATTTCGTCTGCAAGGCTTCTTTCCACTTCGTTTTAGGTTCCATAACCATGACCGAATTTGCCGAGGCCGCTTCGTTAAAGCCGTATTTCACTTTGGATTTACCCCCCATTATGGGCGTGATTTCGGCTTTGGTTTTCGCTTTCATGCTGGGGTTGGGCATAGCTTCCTGCGAAGGCAACACCCTTAAAAAAATTATGGAAGAATTTAAGGATATTACCTATAAAACCATTGATAAAGTAATCATACCGCTTCTGCCTTTGTTTATCTGCGGCATTTTTATGGATATTACGGTATCGGGGCAGGTTATCGGTATATTGAGCGTGTTCGTTAAATTGGTGGCGGTTATCTTCTTAATTACGATAGTAATGCTGCTGATACAGTTTATTATAGCGTGGATTGTTTCCGGCGCGAATCCTTTTATTTCTCTTAAAAACATGATGCCGGCTTACGTCACCGCGCTGGGCACGCAGTCATCTGCGGCCACAATACCCGTAACTTTAAGGCAGACCTTAAAAAACGGCGTGGCGGAAAATGTGGCTTCTTTCGTGATTCCGCTGTGCGCTACGATACACCTTTCCGGCAGCACTATGAAAATCGTCGCCTGCTCTTTGGCTATCATGATGATATCGGGTATGCCTTTTGACTTATATATGTACGCCGGTTTTATCACGATGCTGGGCGTTTCAATGGTGGCGGCTCCTGGTGTTCCCGGCGGCGCGATTATGGCGGCTTTGGGCGTTCTGAGCGGTATTTTGGGCTTTGACGAAAAGGCCATCGCCTTAATGATAGCTTTGTATATCGCCATGGACAGCTTCGGCACGGCCTGCAACGTTACCGGCGACGGCGCGATAGCTTTGATAATCAACAAAATCTATAAACCGTAAGCGGTATAATTTACGCAGATATAAGCCCCCGGCAAATCCGGGGGTTTTGTTTTATAAATTATAAACCCCGGCCTTTATAGCCGGGGGCTTTTACATATTAAAATCAGCCGTTTGCTTAATTTAATGATGCGGCTTCTTCATTTACGCTTTGCTCCGAACCGCGCATGGCGTCAAGCGTATCCTGCATAAGCTTGTCCAAATCCCAGCCGAGCATTTCCGCACCTTTTTTTATAATGTCGCGCGAACAGCCAGCCGCGAATTTTTTATCTTTAAACTTCTTTTTCAGGCTTGAAAGTTCCATATCCCGCACACTTTTTGAAGGCCGCATTCTTACCGCCGCGCCTATAAGGCCGGTAAGTTCGTCTGCGGCAAAGAGAACTTTCTCCATTTGGTGTTTTGGCTCGATATCGCAGCAAAGGCCGTAACCGTGGCTGCAAATCGAATAAATCATATCTTCCCCCGCGCCCGCTTTTTTAAGCAGTTCCGGCGCTTTTTTGCAATGTTCGGAAGGATACATTTCAAAATCAATATCATGCAAAAGGCCCGTTATCCCCCAGTATTCTTCCTCTTCGGCGTAACCGAGATTTTTTGCAAAGCTGCGCATGACGGCTTCAACCGTCAAAGCGTGTAAAATGTGAAAAGGCTCCTTATTATATTCTTTAAGCAAGGCTAAAGCCTGTTCCCTGCCGATTTTACTTTCCATTGATATCCTCCTTTTAACATCTATTCCACCAGGCAGTGTTTTATGGTTAAATCTCTGTCGCAAATGCTCTTCCACCCGTTATGCCTTTTGTTGGGGTTGCGCGGCATTAAAATGCAGTCAAAAAGAAAAATTACTCCGTCAGCTTCGTCGCAGGTTACGTCCGGCGCGCCGGCGGCCATAAGGGAATCTTCTTTTATGGAAGACGTACATAATTCCGGATTTGCGTTATGAAGCCCTGCCGGATACTGATCCGCCAAGCCGAAAGCGTGCCCCAATTCGTGAATAAGAGTTTTGTCTTTAAAATCTTCCGGCATATATATAAATCCGGCGTCGTAACAAGCCAAAGCGTTGGAACCGCAAATCTCTTTCAAAGTTTCCGTTTTAACTATTGTAACGGCTAAATCGGCCTTTAAATCTTTATCAAACGCGGAAGAAGCCAGAATGCTCTTTCCCAGCATTTCGCTTATTGAAGACATGTTTTTGCCGGTTTTGGATAGTAAATCCTCAGTATTGCCGGCCTTAGTTATTTTTGGGGAAACCAAATAAGGTTTTAAATCGAAGAATTCGCTTTTGCGCTCTTCCGGGATAATATTCCATACGCCGGAAAACCAGCTTTTAAATGCGCCGCTCAGTCTGGAAAAATAAGCTTCCGCTTTAGGCTCGGAACAGTCCAGGCCGTCTTCGCAATATAAAGCGCAGGCAATAGCTCCGTTTTTAATTGAAGCCGAATAAAGGCTGTTTTCCGGCCCTATGTTGTTTAAAGGGGCAAAAGGAGCCGCCGCGCCCAATGGCAATAAACATACGCAGAAGAGGAAAGAAATGGCAGTGCGTTTTAGCATGGCGTAAATTATATTCATACCTATATTTTAACAATAAAACGAACTTGGTAAAAGAGCAAAAAGCCCTATACGGATATAGGGCTTTTTACCTAAAAATAAAATCGGCTTAATCGGCTTTGACGGTTTTATCTTCCACGCGGAACATGAACAGCGCGGCAATCAGCATGGAAATGCCGCCTACGCCCACCGCGGCTATCGCGCTGCCGCCCAAAAGGTGCTTCATAATCGGGCCGAAGAACAAGTTTACGCATATTTGCGGTATAACGATAAAGAAGTTAAACACGCCCATATAAAAGCCCATTTTTTCGGCCGGTATGGAATTGGACAAAAGTGCATAAGGCATAGCCAAAATACTGCTCCAGGCGACGCCGACGCAAACCATCGGGCCGAAAAGCATATACTTGTTAAAAGTAACGCCGAAAAGCGTCAGCCCCAAAGAGCCCAGCCCCAGCGCGCCTATCAGCAGGCATACTATATGTATATATTTTGCGGAATACTTGGTGGTAAGCCAAATCAGCAGAAACGCCGTAAAGAAAGCCACTCCGTTATATACGCTGAAGCATGTCCCGGCCCAGTTTGAAGCCGCTTCATATTCCGGCGTACCGGGCACGGCGTTAAACACGGCTGAAGCTATACCGACGCTGAAATATACCCACATAATCATAAAAGCCGCCCAAGTGAAGAACTGCACCACCGCAAGGCGGCGCATCGTAGATGGCATGGTAATGAAAGCGGAACCCATTTCTTTAAGAGCTTTTAAAGGATTAAAAGCCTGCTTTTTCATGGCTTTAAAGGCTTCCATATCGGCGGGAGGATATTCCGGCGTCGTTTTAATTGTAGCCAAAATTGCCGCAAAAAGTACAATCGCCCCTATATAAAAAGAATATCTTACGCTTGGCGGAATGGTGCCGGCGGGGGCCTCGGTGCTTACACCCAAGCTGGCAAGAATAAAAGGCAGGGAAGAAGCTATTACCGCACCCGCGCCTATCATAACGCTTTGCATGGCGTAGCCGGTTTTACGCTGTTTTTCCGGCAGGATATCGCCGACAAATGCGCGGAAAGGCTCCATACTGACGTTGACGGAAGTATCCAGCACCCATAAAGCTATTACGGCCATCCATATCGCCGAAGCCTGAGGCATTAAAACGAGGGCCAAAGCCGAAAATAAGGCCCCGCCCAAAAAGTACGGACGTCTTCTGCCTAGGCGGCACCAGGTTCTGTCGCTGAAATACCCCACCAAAGGCTGAACCAAAAGGCCGGTTACGGGCGCGGCCAGCCATAAAAGAGGGATTTGATCCTCTTTTGCGCCGAGCCTTGCGTAAATGGTGCTCATATTGCTCATTTGCAAAGCCCAGCCGAATTGTATGCCGAAAAACCCCAGACACATATACATAATCTGGGAAAGACTTTTATTACCGTTGTTGACAGGCATTTATCCTCCCTTATATATAAGACGAAGTTTCACTTTTATACTAAAAAAATTATACGGCGATATCAACTTTTTTTGCGGGTTCTTCTTCGCGTTCGCGCGGCTGTCTTTCCCGCATAAAGAAAGCCAAACCGAATGTGATTACGCCTATTCTGCCGACAAACATCGCAAAAATAAGCACCAGTTTGCCGAAAGCCGACATCTGTTCAGTCAACCCCAGGCTTAACCCGGAGGTGCTTAAAGCGGCCAAAGAATCAAAAAGTATTTCAAGGAAAGAGGCGTTTTCGCTTATAGTAAGCAGCAAAATGACGGCATACAGCACTATCATATAAAAGATAAGTGCGGAAGAAGCCACAAAAACCTTTTCCTGCGGGATATCCTTGCCGTTGAAACGGACGAAGTCCCTCCCTTTAAGCCTGCTTACGAGTACGGCAAAAAGCGTTACCGCGGTTGTGGTTTTGATACCGCCGGAAGTGCCCGCCGGAGCTCCGCCTATAAACATTAAAAGCATAAGAGCCCAAAGCGCGGGCGCGGAAGAAGCCGCCAAGTTTATATTATTATAGCCGGCGGTTGTCATTGCGTTAATGGCTTGGGCAAACGCGCCGTAAACGCGGGTGGAAAAATCATAGTTTTTTAAAGAAGGTTCAAAGATTATAAGCATTATTCCGCCGAAAGATATCAAAACCAAAAAGGAAAAGAATATCGAACGGGAAGTATAAGAAATCTTCTTTGGCTGGCCCATCATATTTTCCGCTATTTCGGTTATAGGTATAAAACCGAAAGCCCCCAGCAAAGCTAGAATGGAAGTAAGTTCCGTAACGAAAGGCACCTTTAAAAAGCCGGACATACTGTCGGGATACAGCGTAAACCCGGCCGTACAGAAAGCCGAAACGGCGTGGAAAAGGCCGCTCCATAAAGAGGAAAAAAATCCCCCCCCGTTGAAGTAAAAAGTCAAAAACAAAAACAAAGTGCCGAAACCTTCCACGAACAAAGTAAAAAAGATAATGGACTTTATAAATAAGTTTAAATTAAAATCCTGCGGGACGGAAAATTCCGCTTTCATGATTTCTTTGGTTTCGCGCGGCAGTTTAGAATGGCCCTGAAGGAACAGGAAAGAGCTGAAACTCATGTATCCCAACGCGCTGAACTGCATTAACAGCAAAATAACCAACTGCCCGAAAAACGTATAAGACGCACCCGTTGGCACAGTAACAAGGCCGGTTGTGGAAACGGCCGAAGCGGAAGTAAACAAATTATCTATAAATCCTACGGAAGTTTTCTGCGCGAAAGGCAGGCTTAGCAGTACCAGCCCGACAAGCATATAAAGTAAAAATATAACTACAAGCTTTTGCTGCGGCAAAAGAATGCGGTAACGGCGCAAAATCCTTTCAAATTTCATATTTCCCCCGGTAAGATTCTATCCCGGCGGATAAGGGTTTTAAAGACGAAAAATAAATATAAGCCATATATAACAATTATATTACGGTTAAAAGCTAAAGTAAAGAATTTTATGACGTGGAACAATGCTCCGGACCCGCTAAAACGCCTGTTAAATACGCAGAAAACCCCGGGCCTGTTAAACCCGGGGCTTTTTATGAAAACCGCTTCTTCTTACCTTTTGATGCCTTCGTTGGAAGTTTGGCATCTTATGCAATATCTTGCGAAAGGCAAAGCCAAAATCCTCTTTTTCGGGATTTGGCAGCGGCAATATTCGCAAGTGCCGTAAATGCCTTTGCTTATGCGCCTTAAGGCGGATTCTATCTGATCCAAAAGGGCTTGGGCGTTGCCGTTTAATTCAAAAAGAACCTCTTTATCCAAACTTTGGGAAGCCACGTCCGCCTCGTCGCCGACTTCGGTTTCCGGCATTTCGTGTTCTTTTTTGGTTCTTATTCTTTTTTGCACTTCCTCGCGCATTTCAAGGAGATGTTTTTCAATCTCTTTGATTTCCTGCGGGGTAAGCCTGTCCGAAGCCGAACCTTGCTCTTTGGCTTTTGCGGCTGATTGTTTTTTTAAATCCGTTACCGCTTTTTCAATTTTTACGACTTTGTTTTTTACTTTTTTTACGGTTTTTTTAGCCGCGGAAGCCGCGGTTTTAGCCGTTTTCTTTACGGCGGTTACGGCTTTCTTTTCAGCCTTTTTAACCGCAGCGGCTTTGGTTTTTAAAGCGGAAACCGCCTTTTTCTCCGTTTTTTTGACTTCTTTTATCTTGCTTTTAATCGTTTTGCCGGTTTTCATAAGTTCCTTCCATAAGTTTGATATAACAAGAAAGAAACGGCCGCGCCGTTTCTCTCCATTGACTTAATTTAGCATATTTTAGCTTTTACTTCAATATCCGCGTTTTACCCTTTCTTCCGTCGGCGTTTTAAGCTTTGCGCGCGGAGGAATCCAAAATATCCCTGAAAGCGTCGCCGAGCAAATTCCAAGCCAAAACAAACAGCAAAAGCGCGCCGCCGGGTATTACTATGGTGTACCAATAAGCAAAGGGATTTCCGTGTCCGCCCAAAATCCAGTTGCGGGAAAGCGCTACCAGCTGCCCCCAGTCCGCCGTACCGACGGGCGAGCCCAGCCCCAAAAAGCTTAAAGAGGCGGCGGTAAGCACTATATAGCCGATATCCAGACTGGCCATAATCACCACGGGATAAATGGCGTTGGGGATAATATGGCGGAAAAATATTCTAAGCCTGCTTGCGCCCAAAGCGCGTGCGGCCGTAACGAAGTCCCTTTCTTTAACGCTCAGCACTCCCCCGCGCACCAAACGCGCGTAAGAAGGCCAGGATACCACGGTTAAAGCTATCATCATATTGCTTAAGTCCCGCCCCAGCATTGCGGCTATGACCATGGCCAAAACCATGCTCGGCACGGCAAAAATTATATCCGTAAGGCGCATAAGAATTTCGTCCGTCCAGCCGCCGGCGTAACCCGCCGCGCCGCCTATAAGCACGCCTATAAGCAAAGCGAAGAAAACTACAGTTATCCCCACTTTAAAAGCCATGCGGGAACCCCATACTATGCCGTAATAAAGATCATACTGATTTTCCGTAGTGCCGAAATAATGTTCCGAACTCGGCTGCTGCGGCTGTACGCCGTATCCGCTTTGCGGCATTTGGTAAGCGTCGCGCCCGCTTGAAGGCGCCAAAACCGGGGCGAAAAGCGCAATAAGCGCAAAAAACAACACCAAGGCCAAACCCGCCAAAGCGTTTTTGTTCTTAAGAGCTTTTAAAAATACGGTTTTAATCGTCATTTTAATCTTATCCTCGGGTCTATAACCGTATAAAGTATGTCTGCCGCCAAATTGCCTAATACGAAAAGCGCGGCCACCAACAGCGAAAAGCCCATAACCCCTGCTATATCCAGCTGACGCGCGCATTCCACACCCCAGCGGCCTATGCCGGGGTAGTCAAACACCGTTTCCACTATTACCGTTCCGCCCAAAAGGCGGACAAATTGTATGCCGGCCAGCGTTACCACCGGTATCAAGGCGTTAAAGCCGGCGTGTTTGTAAATAACTTTAAATTCGCTCAGGCCTCTTGCCCGCGCGCTGCGGATATAGTCTTTATTGAGCTCTTCCAGCATTGAAGAACGCATTACCCTTACCATAAGCGCAAAAGAGCCGATACAAAGCGTAACCGCCGGCAGAATCAAATGTTTTAACACGTCAAAAAATACGTAAAACTTAAGGTTTAAAAGGCTGTCTATAAGGGAAAATCCTGTGTAAGCCTTAAAGGCCGGGCCGTGTACAATCATATCCGAAGCCAAAGAGTATTCCCCCGGCGGGAACCAGCCCAGTTTTCCGTAAAACACCATAAGCAGAACAAGACCCAAGACGAATATCGGCAGGGAAAACCCCGCCAAGACGAAAAATCTTACGGCGTTGTCAATAAAGCCGTCCTTATATTTAGCCGATATTATGCCGAGCCACACCCCGAAAAATACCACCAAAACCATAGCCGCCGCGGCAAGCTGCGCCGTAGCCGGCAAATAAGCCTTTATAGCGGCGGTTACAGGCATATTCGCGCTTTCGCTGTATCCCAAATCGCCTTTTACCGCTCCTTTAAGCCAGCGCATATACTGTACGGGCATAGGGTCGTTAAGACCGTATTTTTCAATGACTTCCTCCAAAGATCCCATTTGTCTTGGGTCCTGTACGTAAAGCGACGCGCGCATTTCCGGCGATAATCTCTGCGTCAGGAAAAACAGGAAAAACGTAACGCCCAGCATAACCAAAGGCAGCATTTTCTGTTTCGTATGCCACCTTCGCCTTCCAGGTATGCTGTTTTCG
>OQVQ01001094.1_pt1 | contig 11504 bp, 11 predicted proteins | sample 1691491 | NCBI WGS metagenome assembly OQVQ01 (sample SAMN03418252, study PRJEB22391) | human gut metagenome | biome: human-gut; feature: organic feature; material: feces | host: Homo sapiens | place: Tanzania | collected 2013-01
ATCGGCCGGGGACGCTCCGCATGCCTGATGAAAATTCCGAATCTGCGGCATATATCTGCGGACTTGCAAATTCACCCGACGGAAGGATAATCTATTCGATAAACTTGGGCGAGGTCGGCGGACTTTATTACAAGGATGGAAACGGGGACGAAAGCCACATAATTGCGGCACAAAATTTTGCTCCGTTTGAAATGAACAATAAGGATAACAGGCTTGCTGTTTCGGTAGAATACGGAGATACTTCAAGGCATATCTCTGTTTATGAACTTCCTTCGGGAAACTGCACCGAGCTTACTGACGGCGATACTGTTGAGGAATGCCCATGTTGGTCGAAGGTCAAAAATGAGCTGTATTTCAGCACGGCTGGTATAGGCAGAAACAAGCAGGGAATAGCTGCTGCGCTGTCGCCGCGTTCGCTTGCGTGTTACAATTTCGATACAAATGAAATGGACGAGATATGCTCTGATGAAAACACCGATTTCTTCTGCCCCAAAACGGACGTCGACGGAAATCTCTACTACATAAAGCGTCCCTATAAAACGGATGACAGCGGAAATTTCTGGCTTGATCTGCTGCTGTTCCCGGTAAGAATAATCAAGGCAATAGGCGGATTTCTGAACGCATTCTCAATATTGTTCGGCGGTGAATCACTCAGTTCTGACGGAAAGGGGTTCAATAATCCGCTGAAAGCAAAGCAGAAGGACGAAAAAGAGCTGCTGATTGCGGGAAATATCATCAACGCAGAGAAAACCGAAAAAGAAAACAGCCGTAAGGGCGACAAGAATGCAGGCATAATCCCACATTCATGGCAGCTTGTAAAGCGTTTTCCGTCTGGAGATGAGGAGATCATCAGAAAAGGTGTACTTGATTATGAAGTATGCGATAACGGAAATATCGTGATTTCAGACGGCAAGCATATCATAATGATGTCTCCGAACGGGGAAGAAAAGCTTATCGGCAAATGCAGACTTGCACAGAATGTTATAATATGCAATGAATAAATTTTGCAAAAAAGGTTGAAATCTTTCAGAAAGTATTGTATAATATACATGACATTGTTTTTATTAAAATGAAAAGGAGTTTTATCAATGTACAAGGATCTTATCGATACCATCGGCTACGTTGAATCCGTAGACCCTGAGGTAGGCAGCGCAATGAACAAGGAGCTTGCAAGACAGCGCAGAAATCTTGAGCTTATTGCAAGTGAGAACATCGTATCTCCGGCGGTTATGGCTGCTATGGGCTCTGTTCTTACAAACAAGTATGCAGAGGGCTATCCCGGAAAGAGATATTACGGCGGCTGTCAGGACGTTGATATAGTTGAAACTGTCGCTATCGAAAGAGCTAAGGAGCTTTTCGGAGCAAAGTTTGCTAACGTTCAGCCTCACTCCGGTGCACAGGCAAACACAGCAGTTTATGTTGCGCTTCTTCAGCCGGGCGATACTGTTCTCGGCATGAGCCTTGCTGACGGCGGACACCTTACACACGGTTCTCCCGTAAATATTTCGGGTAAATATTTCAATTTCGTTTCCTACGGTCTTGATGATGAGACCGAGATGATAAACTATGATACCGTTCAGAAGCTGGCTGAAGAGCATAAGCCTAAGCTTATCGTTGCGGGCGCATCTGCATATCCCAGAAAGATCGACTTTGAGAGACTTTCTCAGATAGCTAAGTCCGTCGGCGCATATCTCATGGTAGATATGGCACATATCGCAGGACTTGTTGCGGCAGGAATGCATCAGTCTCCCGTTCCTTATGCTGATATCGTTACAACAACCACTCACAAGACACTGAGAGGTCCCAGAGGCGGACTTATCCTCACAAATGATGAGGCACTTGCAAAGAAGATCAATTCCGCAATTTTCCCCGGAACTCAGGGCGGACCTCTTATGCACGTTATCGCAGGAAAGGCTGTATGCTTCGGCGAGGCACTCAAGCCTGAATTCAAGGATTACGGCAGACGCATCGTTGAGAATGCACAGGCTCTTGCAAGCGGACTTCTGAAGAGAGGATTCAACCTCGTTTCCGGCGGCACAGACAATCACCTTATGCTCGTTGATCTCCGTCCTTTCCATATTACAGGCAAGGAGCTTGAAAACCGTCTTGATGAGGTGTACATCACTGTAAACAAGAATGCTATCCATAACGATCCCGAGAAGCCTTTTGTAACAAGCGGTATCAGAATCGGTACTCCTGCGGTTACAACAAGAGGTCTTGGCGTTGAGGAGATGGAGAAGATCGCAGAGTACATCTACCTCTGTGCAACAGATTTCGAGAACAGCGCTGATGCTATCCGTGCAGGCGTTACAGAAATCTGCAAGAAATTCCCTCTTTACGAATAATAGTGCTTTATGGAGGCGGGAGGCGTTTGTCTCCTGCCTTTTTTCGTTGATAAAATAAGATGGTCGCCAAAAGACAGAAATATTGCATTAATGATATGTGTTTCGGAGGAAAGATGAAAACTGTCACAATTTGCGGAAGCATGAAATTTGAAAATGAAATGCGGAAGATAGCCTTTATCCTTGAAACTGAAAAAAATATGAACGTCCTGCAATGTGTATACAACACCGAAAACAAAGAGCTTTCGGAAGATGATATCTGCGCTCTTGAAGCGGCGCATTATCGCAAGATCGAACTTTCGGACGCAATTTATGTTGTTGATATAAACGGGTATATCGGCAGCTCCGTATCAAAGGAAATATCATTTGCCGAAGCACATAAAAAAGATATCATTTTTCATTCGCAGCATGACCTGCACGGCAGCGAAGCGATTTGCTGACGATGCGAATCACAGGCAGAGCCAAAAATATACAAAGGTAGTGATCCCAAAATGTCAGCACCTCTTGCGGACAGAATACGTCCAACGACACTTGATGAAGTAGTCGGACAGACGCATATCCTCGGAAAAGGAAAATATCTCAGAAGGATAATAGAAGGCGGAAATATACCCAATATGATATTCTACGGACCTTCGGGTGTCGGAAAAACCACGGTCGCAAGGATAGTTGCGGAATCTGCCGGGAAAAAGCTGCATAAGCTGAACGGAACCTCTGCATCGGTCGCCGACATAAAAGACGTTATCGCTGACACAAACACGTTTGACGGCATAAACGGAGTAATTTTATATCTCGATGAGATACAGTATCTCAACAAAAAACAGCAGCAGTCACTGCTTGAATATATCGAAAACGGACAGATCACGCTTATAGCATCAACTACGGAAAATCCGTATTTTTATGTTTACAATGCCATCATAAGCAGATCGGCTGTGTTTGAATTCAAGCCTGTTTCCGGCGATGAGATAATGCCTGCCGTAAGACGTGCATTTTCCATACTTTCGGATGAAATGAAAACGGAAATAGATGTTTCCGATGATGTTGTGAGCTATATTTCGAGAGGCTGCGGGGGAGATGTCAGAAAGGCGGTAAGCATTGCTGAGCTTTGCGTTATGGCATCGGAAAATAACGGAAAGATCGCCGTTCTGCCCGATACTGCCGCTGCACTCACACAGCGGAGCAATATGCGTTATGACAGAGACGGCGATCAGCATTACGATATTCTTTCCGCACTTCAGAAATCAATAAGAGGTTCCGATGAAAACGCTGCGCTTCATTATGCGGCACGGCTTATTGAAGCGGGTGATATAATCTCACTGTCACGCAGACTTCTTGTTATTGCCGCCGAGGATATAGGCCTTGCATATCCCCAGGCTATACCGATAGTGAAGGCGTGTGTGGACAGTGCTATGCAGCTTGGTCTGCCCGAAGCACGGATACCTCTTGCGGATGCTGTCATACTGCTTGCGACCGCTCCTAAGTCAAATTCGGCATATAATGCTATAAATGCAGCACTCGAAGATGTTAAGCACGGCGATTTCGGCGATATTCCCAGACATCTGCAGAATGTACATCTGGACGGCGAGGACGCAAAGATCAGGGGACAGCATTATCTCTATCCGCATGATTATAAAAACCATTATGTTCCGCAGCAGTATCTTCCCGAAAAGCTCAAGGATCGTGTTTATTATCATTTCGGGGAAAATAAAACTGAAATGGCAGCTGCCGTTTACAGAAACAAAATTCTTTCCGAAGCAAAAAAATAATTATTCAAAAAAACTCTGTATCAATCGGTTGGATTTTGGGGAAGAATATATCCAGCGGTCGATATGGTCGGAGTTTATAAAATACTGAAGCGGTTTCAGCTCTGACGGATAATCGGGAAGGTCTACAACGATCAGCTTGACCTTCATTTTTTCGGGAATGAGCGCTTTTATGTAGACGGTCGCATTCTGCCCCGGATAGAGATTGTCGCGTGGTTCGGCAAGCCCTGCGAGATTTGGTGCCAGTTCTATGAAAACGCCGTAGTTTTCGACTGAGCGGACTATTCCCGAAACTGTCTGACCAGCGGCGAACATATCGGCATTTTCTTCCCATGTTCCGAGAAGCTCTTTGTGAGTGAGCCATACTCTGCCGTTTTCTACGGATTTAACAATGACCTTTATTTCCTGTCCGACTCTGAATCTGTCCGATGGATGTGAGATACGGGAAACGGAAATTGCGTCTATAGGTATAAGCGAAGGAACGCCGCAGCCTATATCAACAAAAGCACCGAACTGTTCGAGGTGAGTTACCTTTGCGGGAATTATGTCTCCCGCCGAAAGCCCGGATATGTATTCGGCAATACATTCTTCCTGAACTGCACGCCTTGAAAGCATTGCGGATGTATTGCCGTTTCCGTCAGTAACAAAGCCTGTCACACGAAAGCAGACAGGCTTTCCGACTTTTGTTATCAGTGCGATATCCTTTGTTGCGCCGCTTTCAATACCTTCTGCGCCTTCAACACGCGGGATTATGCCCTTCATGCAGTGAAGATCAACTATCAGATCATGGCTGCTGTCACATAATGTTGCATAAGCTTCCAGTATCTGACCCTTTGCCATTGCTTCTGTCAGACTAAGCTGTGAACGCATTGCGCTGCGGTTTTCGGGAGTCGATATCAGTGCTCCCTCTGGATAATATTTTTTCATTTTATACCTCCGGCATATAGTTTCTTTTTCGGGCAATATACCGATGCAGCTGCGGAAATTCGGCGGCTGCATCGGTCGGCTAATAAACTATATGCCTGAAAATGCCTGTCTATTCTTCATCACAGATCGGAATTTTTTACGGATAATCCGCCGTAGTTCACGAGATATGCCGAGGTTATCCCTGCATATTTCTGCGGACATCTTACTTTAACGGTCACAGCATCTGACTGCTGAGGTTCATGCCTGCTGCTGTCTGTGAAAAACAGCGGAACAGCTGCTGCGATACTGTTGTTTGACAGCGGACCGTAAGCAGGGTTTATCACAGGGTAAAAGGTATATTCTTCGGGATATCCGCCTGCAAAGCTGCCGCTTATGTCTATGCTTGTTATCCCGCTTACTGAATGTCTGAGAGCTGCGCATGCACGTTCGGCGGAATCCACATTTTCAAATTCTGCTGTAATTTTCATATCATTATATCCTTTCATTTATGCTTGATATATGCTATTATTGCAAAAAAATTATTAAATATCACTGAAAACAATTGCCTTTGCGGGCATAAAATGCTATAATATAATAGATTATCTATGTGAGGTGCATTTCGTTGGACGTCAGACCAAAAGATATTCTTAAAATGAAGAAAAAACATCCGTGCGGTTCTGATTCGTTCCTTGTGCTGCGTTCAGGAATGGATTTCAAGCTGAGATGCACGGGCTGTTCGAGAGAATTTATGATAGCGAGAAATAAGATAGAAAAAAATATAAAAAACATTATTCGTGAGGAAGATGAGTTGTAGCCGTTTTGTCATGCATAAAATCATGAAAGGAAACGGTCAGTTATGTTTGAAAATCTTAAGCTCACAGAGCAGAAATACAATGAAATAAGCGAAAAGCTTGTCGATCCCGCAGTCATTATGGATTCTGCGCAGTATACAAAGCTTATGAAGGAGTACAAGAATCTTACTCCGCTTATCGAAAAATACAGGGAATATTCATCGGCTGAAAAGGCTGCCGAGGAAGCGAAGGAAATGCTTAAAGAGGGCGGTCTTGAGCATGATTTCAAGGAGCTTGTTCAGTCGGAATATGATGAAAACAAAGAAAAGACCGAAAGGCTTGCCGAAGAACTCAGAATTCTTCTCATTCCGAAGGATCCGAATGATGATAAGAATGTCATCGTTGAGATAAGAGGCGGCGCAGGCGGAGAAGAATCAGCACTTTTCGCAAATTCGCTGTACAGAATGTACACAATGTATGCGGCGGCAAGAAAGTGGCAGATCGAGGTCATCAGTGCAAATGAGACCGAACTCGGAGGATTCAAGGAGATATGCTTTTCCGTCAGCGGCGAGGGAGCATATTCACGTCTGAAATATGAAAGCGGCGTGCATCGTGTGCAGAGAGTTCCGGAAACGGAATCTCAGGGACGTGTTCATACATCCACGGTAACTGTTGCCGTTCTTCCCGAAGCGGAAGAGGTCGAGCTGGAAATAAATCCGACAGACCTGAAGATAGATGTATTCAGAGCGTCGGGAGCGGGCGGACAGCATATCAACAAGACCGAATCTGCGGTAAGAATAACACATCTTCCAACAGGAATGGTCGTTGAATGCCAGGATGAAAGAAGTCAGCTGAAAAATAAAGAGAAAGCCATGAAAGTTCTCAGAACACGCCTTTATGATGCTATGCTCCAGGAACAGAATGACAAGATCGCATCGGAAAGAAAGTCGCAGGTCGGTACGGGAAAGCGTTCCGAAAGAATAAGGACTTACAATTTCCCGGAGGGACGTGTCACCGATCACAGAATAGGTCTGACACTTTATCGTCTTGATTATGTTCTGAACGGAAATCTTGATGAATTTATCGACGCACTTTCAACTGCTGACAGAGCCGCCAAGCTTGCCGAGCAGAGCAATGCGGAATAATACTAAAACCTATTGAATTATGGGGATCTCTCGCCGCAAAACCACATATATCAAAGCTTTTGCAGCAATTTTTTCTCCATAATTCTAATGGCTTTTATTATAAACAGGAGATAGGAAAATGAATTATGATACTCGGATAGTTTCGGAATCCGATGCGGATATAAAATATGCGGCTGAGCTGATTAAAAGCGGTGAACTTGTAGGAATGCCGACAGAGACTGTTTACGGATTGGCGGCAAATGCACTGGATCCCGAAGCTGTCGCAAAGATATTCAAAGCAAAAGGCAGACCGCAGGACAATCCGCTGATCGTTCATCTTGCGGATATTTCCGACCTTGAAAAATATGTGCATGACATTCCCGATGAGGCATATAGGCTGGCTGAACTTTTTTGTCCGGGACCGCTTACTATGGTGCTTCCGAAAAATGACTGTATTCCCGATATAACAAGTGCAGGGCTGGATACTGTGGGAATAAGGATCCCCGCAAACAAGACTGCCCGTGCGTTTATTGCGGCGTGCGGCACTCCGATAGCTGCGCCTTCCGCAAATCTTTCGGGAAGTCCAAGCCCGACATCGGCTCAGCATGTATATGATGATATGAAGGGAAGAATACCTGCGATCATAGACGGCGGAAGCTGTTCGGTCGGCGTGGAATCGACTGTTGTTTCATTTGAAAACGGAAAGATACGCCTTCTCCGTCCGGGATTCATATCACCCGATGAGCTTTCTCAGGCAGGAGATGTCATACTGAGCAAGGGCATTACCGATGCACTGTCAGACGGCGAGATCGTCAGGTCGCCCGGAATGAAATATAAACATTATTCGCCGAAAGCAAATGTTACGATAATTGACGGCGATCCCGATGCATATGTTGATTATCTGAAAAAGAACTGCGGAGAAAGCTGCGCTGCGATGTGCTTTGACAGTGAGTGCGCACCGCTTGAAGCGGCGGGAATAAAGTGCATTTCGTACGGAGATACTGATGAGGAGCAGGCAAGAGAGATCTTTTCGGCACTCAGGGAATTCGATGAGCAGGGGGTAAAACAGGTCTATGCTCATTGTCCGCATAAAAACGGTATAGGTCTGGCGGTATATAACAGGCTGCTTCGTGCGGCGGGATTTGAGGTGATCGTGCTGTGATTGATACTTCCGATATCCATATAGTCGGTCTGACAGGTCAGAGCGGCGCCGGAAAAACTACTGTATGCAAGGTATTCGAGGAAAACGGCTTTTCAGTGATAAACTGCGATCAGATCGCACGTCAGGTCACTGAAAAGGGGTCGCCGTGCCTTAATGATTATGTCGAATGCTTCGGCAGAGTCATACTCAATGAGGACGGTACGCTAAACAGGCATCTTCTCGGAGATATTGTTTTTTCGCATGAAGATCAGCTTGCAAAGCTAAATGCTATTGCGTACCCGTACATTACATATGAAATAGTCGAAAATCTGAAAAAAATGGCGCAGGAGGGAAAAAAGCTCGTTCTTCTTGATGCTCCGACGCTTTTTGAGAGCCGTGCCGATGATTTCTGCGATCTTATCATAAGCGTGACTGCAGATGAAGCATCACGTCTGAAACGCATAACGGAAAGAGACGGCATAACCGAAGAGCAGGCAAGAAAGCGTTTTTCATCTCAGCATACTGAGACATTTTTCCAGAACAGATCCGATTATATCATTATAAACAACAAAACTGTACCTGTGCTTATCGAAAAGGCGAAAGAGGTCTCCGATAAGATCAAGGAGTATTTTAATGAGCAAACTTATTAAGAGATGTATCGGATTTCTGATAGCTGCCGGTCTTATAATCGGAATAGTCAAGCTGCCTGATATGGCAAGGAAATTCATATATCCCGAAACATACCGTGCGGATATTGAAAAATATTCTGAGCAGTATAATGTTGACGGCAATTTCATTTTTGCTGTCATAAAAACAGAAAGCAACTTTCATCCCGATGCGACATCGGAAGTAGGTGCAAGAGGATTGATGCAGCTTATGCCTGATGCCTATGAATGGGTAAAATTCCGCATGAGCGATGACAGGGAAACAACATTTGACAATATGTATGATCCAAGGTATAACATTGAATACGGAACATTTATGATAAGCCTTCTGCTTGATGAATACAACGGCGATTTTGAAACGGCACTTGCTGCATATCATTCGGGCAGGGGAAATGTCAATAACTGGCTGGAAAACAAGGAGTACAGCAGCAACGGCACACATCTTGACACGATACCGTCAGCGGCGACTGCGCATTATGTTGACAAGGTAATGCGTGCTTACAAGGCGTATAATTATTTGTATTGACCGCCTTTTTCGGGCGATTATCATATACTGAAAGGATTGATCTATCATGGCAAAGAAAACTTCCGATGCAGAAAAGCTCAAGGAACAGCTTTTTTACGAAAAGAAAAATGCAGGTCTGACATTGAGCGATGAAACCATTGCAAAATGCGACGATTTCTGCGAAAGCTATAAGGACTTTCTCAATGCTGCAAAAACAGAGAGAGAAGCTGTCGAGTATACCGTAAAGCATGCTGAAAAGCTTGGATTTGTCAAGTTTGAAAAGGGTATGAAGCTTTCCAAGGGCGACAAGGTATATGTGAACAACAGAGGAAAGGCAGTAATGCTTGCTGTTATCGGCTCTGAGCCAATAAAGAACGGCGTACACATCGCTGCTGCACATATTGATTCGCCAAGACTCGACCTTAAACAGTGTCCGCTTTATGAAGATAATGAGATGGCACTTTTCAAGACACACTATTACGGCGGAATAAAGAAGTATCAGTGGGGAACTATTCCTCTGGCACTTCACGGCGTTATCGTTCTGAGCGATGGAAGCAAAGTAACTGTAAATATCGGTGAAGATGAAAGCGACCCTGTATTCTGTGTTACTGATCTTCTGCCGCATCTTGCTCAGGATCAGATGAAGCGAAATCTTGCTGAGGGACTGAAGGGTGAGGAACTGAATATTCTTATAGGTTCGCGTCCGTTCAAGGATGACAGCGTAAGTGAAAAGGTAAAGCTGAATATCCTTGCTTGGATCTTCTGCTTCCAAGAATAAAAGCTGTGCGACTGTCAGACTGGCAGTTGTCTCATTCACTTCTTCCCCAAGAAATATAATACGCTCTTTCAATAATCTGGAATAGATATCGTAGGAACGTTCTCCTCTACTCGTTTGTTCAATGACATACGGTACTAAACTCATGTGACTTACCTCCAGTTCTACTTTTTCTACAACCTATCAGTTTTATTTCTTCTCTTTTGCCTGTGCAACTACGAAGTCAACTGCCTTTCTGATCTTGAGGTCAGACTTGATTGCCTTCTGTTCAAATGCACCGATCATATCTTCCATTTCTTCTAACTTCATAGAATATGCATCTGCCATCTTCTGAAGTTCTGCCTTGTATTCTTCTTCTGTTACATCGATCTTCTCAGCTTCTGCAACTGCTTCCAGTACAAGTCTTGTCTTGATTCTCTTCTCAGCCTGAGGCTTCATCTGCTCTAAGAACTTCTCACGTGTAAGACCTGTGAACTGGAAGTACTGGTCAATAGAAAGACCCTGCATCTGTAATCTCTGAGCAAAATCATCAGCCATCTGTCTCTGCTGTGTCTGAATCATAGCTTCTGGAATTACCATCTCAGCGCCCTCGATGATAGCGTCGATTACCTTATCTTCCTTCTCGTTCTTAGCGTCGATTTCTTTCTTCTCAGCTAACTGCTTCTTAACATCTTCCTTGTACTCAGCTAATGTATCAAATTCAGATACTTCACTTGCGAATTCATCATCTAATGCAGGAAGTTCCTTCTCCTTGATTTCCTTAACTGTACACTTGAATACAGCTGCCTTGCCAGCAAGATCTGCTGCATGATAATCTTCTGGGAAAGTAACGTTTACTTCTACTTCTTTATTCAGCTCAGCGCCAACTAACTGCTCTTCAAATCCAGGAATGAAAGAACCGGAACCGATTGTAAGAGGATAGTTCTCGCCCTTGCCGCCTTCAAATGCTACACCATCAACCAGTGTTCCTGGTTTCCGTAAAGGTAAGGTTCCCCGCCAGATGATCGAGAAGATGTATGGAGCTGGTATTTTCTATGAAGAAGCAGCAAACATCTTAATTCAGGACAATTATGCAAAAGCTATGGAAGAAAGCAAAGAAGATATCGTATCCAGACCAACTATCGATGTTGTTCAGATCGAGTCCGGAAAGCCTTTCATTTTTACTGCAGAGGTTGCATTAAAGCCGGAAGTAACCCTGGGCCAGTATAAGGGCGTTGAGGTTGACAAGGTAGAAGTTTCCGTAACCGACGAAGAGGTTGAGGCTGACTTAAAGCAGCAGCAGGAAAACAATTCCAGAACTGTAGTTGTGGAGCGTCCTGTACAGGATGGCGACATCGCTGTAATCGACTATGAAGGCTTCATCGACGGCGTAGCCTTCGAAGGCGGCAAGGGCACCAACTACAATCTGACGATCGGTTCCCATTCCTTCATCGGTGACTTCGAAGAGCAGCTGATCGGCAAGAACGCAGGCGAAGCTTGCGAAGTAAACGTAACC
>OQVQ01001098.1_pt1 | contig 11473 bp, 16 predicted proteins | sample 1691491 | NCBI WGS metagenome assembly OQVQ01 (sample SAMN03418252, study PRJEB22391) | human gut metagenome | biome: human-gut; feature: organic feature; material: feces | host: Homo sapiens | place: Tanzania | collected 2013-01
CTTCTTGGGCGCATGAAATTATGTCTGCGTTGCGACGGCTTTTTTTCTTTTGCCGAGCTTTTCCGAAAACTTTGGAAGTGTTGTCGTCGAGGCGATGGCGGCGGGGGTGCCCGTGATTGTGAGCCGGGGGACGCCCTGGCAAGAGGTTGAAGAAAGGCAGTGTGGCTGGTGGGTTGAGAATGATCCCGAAACGTTGGCACGGACGATTGTTGAGATGATGGCCCTTTCGGAGGACGAACGATGTGCGATGGGCGCGCGGGGGCGGGAATGGATTCGCCGCGATTTCAGCTGGGAAAGCGTTGGACGTGAAATGCTGTCGGCCTATGAATGGCTCTGCCACGGTGGCGAAAGGCCGGAATGCGTGAGGGGGGATTGATTCTGTCGAGAGCAGATCTTGTGAAGGACAATGAGCCGAACGAGAAGAGGCGAAGAAGTTGTTGTTCTCTACAATTCTACAACTCTACACGGCTAAAAACTAAAACAGAAAAGAAGAACCTAATATGACACTCGAAAATATCTATAACCACGCACCGATCTGGGTGCAGAATGTCATGTGTTCCGTCAAGGGGTGGACGATTGCCCGAAAACGGTATTCCAAGGGATTCCTGCGGGAACTGAAGCGGATGGAACGCCGGGAGGACGACCCCGAGAAGATGCTGCGGAACTTTCTGGAGCTGGCACGGCACGTGCCGGCCTATGCGAAGGTGTTCGCCGCCGGCAAGGGGACGAAGCTGGAGGACTTCCCGATCATCAACAAGGCCTATGTGAAGGAACACTACGAGGATTTCTACAATCGGGCGTACAAGGGGCCGACGCTCGTCATCCACACGAGCGGTACGACGGGCACGAGCATCAACATCCCGCAGAGCCAAAGCTTTGAGCATCGTCAATGGGCCACTTGGTGGCGCTATCGAGAGGAACTGGGCATCAAGTATGGTACGTGGTATGGACTTTTCGGCTGCGTGGGCATGGTTGTGCCGATTGAACAAAAGAAGCCGCCGTATTGGCGTGTAGATCGTGCGGGGCGGCGCGTTATCTTTGGCACATATCATTTGACGATTGATAACGTCGAGGATTACGTGAAGGAAATCAAGCGTCGTCACCTCGTCTGGATTCATGGCTATGCCAGCCGAATTTTGTTTTTAAGCCGCCTGATTGTTGAAAAGAGGCTGATGCCGCTCAAAGATGTTCGGGTGGTGACCACAACTGCCGAGAACTTGACGCCACGTATTGCGGTTGAGATCAAGAAGGCTTTCCCGAATGCAATCGTTCGTACACACTACGGGCAGACAGAGGGAGTGGCAAACTTTTCCATGACAAAAGAAGGCGATTGGCGCATCGACGAGGACTTCGCCAAGGTTGAGTTCATTCCGATTGACCCGGAGAATCCTGAACGATGCCATATTGTGGGCACCAACTTTTCAAATCCCTACTTCCCGCTGATCCGCTATGACATGGGCGACATCGCAAGCGTGAGATGGCAGGATGACAAGCCAATTGTACAGGGAATCGAAGGCCGCGATAACGAACAGGTGACGCTCTCCAACGGAATGCTATAGAGGCGGCAAAGAAATATAGTGATTTTTCGGCGGAGATTTGATATAATGTGCGGCATGGAAAATCAAATAAAGATGGATGCTCGAAAGTCGCCTGCGGCGTTGTTCGAGATTCGCAAGCAGATTGTCCGGCTGCACGAGAAAGGTATCGGCCCGATGGCCATCAAGGAGCAGACCGGCATCAGCTGGGGTGCGATACGCAAGGCCATCGACCTCTTCGATGCTGGCGGCATGGGGGCACTGAAGCCGATGCGCCGTGGATGCAAGAAAGGCGCGGCGAGGACGCTCACGCCGGAGCAGGAGAAGCAGATACAGGAAGACATCTGCGACAAGCGCCCGGAGCAGATGAAGATGGACTTCGCGCTGTGGACGAGGGAGGCGGTTCTTGTTTACATCCGCGAACATTTTGGCATCGACATGCCCGTGCGCACGGTGGGCGAATACCTCAAGCGCTGGGGGTTCACCCCGCAGAAGCCCATCAAGGTCGCCTACGAGCAGAAGCCGGAGGCGGTGAAAAGATGGCTCGACGAAGAATATCCCGCGATTTCAGCCCGCGCAAAGGCGGAAAAGGCCGAAATCCACTGGGCGGACGAGACTGCGGTGATGAACACGGACGTGCGCGGGCGTTCGTATTCCCCGCGCGGCGTCACGCCCACGACACGCTCCGTGTGGGGGTCTCGGCAGAGGTTCTCGATGATCTCGTCCGTGAACAACCAGGGCAAGTGCTACTGGATGATCATAGACGGCGTGTTCAACGCGGACAGGCTGATAGAGTTCATGGAGAGTCTGGTGAAGGATGCGCCGCGCAAGGTGTTCCTCGTCATGGACAACCTGAAAGTGCATCACTGCAAGCCCGTGAAGGAATGGCTGGAGAAGAACAAAGGACGAATCGAGGTGTTCTACCTTCCGAGCTACAGCCCGGAGTTGAACCCGGACGAACGGTTGAACGCGGATTTGAAGCATGCCATAACGACAAGCGTTCCGAGGCGAACACGGCTAGGGCTACTGAAGAAAACCGAGGAACACATGAACATGGTGAAGTCATCGCCGGAGAGAGTAAAAACCTACTTCAAAGACAAGCATGTCGCCTATGCGGCAGACTCACAATAATTCATTGCCGGAGCAATAGGTTTATCTTTAATGAAGATGTTGAGCCAGGTAAGACATTTGATGGTGGAGAAGGTAATACTGGATGCGTTCTTGAATTTGCACACCCCATTTGCATGTTGCCATCACAATGTGAGTGCGATGATAGTCAAGTAAGATTTTCCATATCAATACCAAGTGATGTTGACTTGAAATTAATGCCTATATATATACGATGTGCTATTGAGATCCCTCGAAAGAAATTTTGTTATGCAAACACAGGACTTTCACGGTCTATGTATTCATACGATATAAAAATTAATAGACTGAGGAATCTCCCTATTCCGGTAAGGAAAGCCGATTTATGTCCTATAAAGGCTTGTTATTGCCTTCACATCGTTCCAAGTCATTATCAATTGTCATTTTACGATTCTAACAATTTCCAGAATATTAGGATATTAGAGCATAATCGATATAACGATTATGTATCTGGTGTTGAGTTATTCAAGAAGAAAGTAAAGGCTAATAAATATCAAGTCGTTTTCAATAAAAACACGGCAGATAATTTCTCGTTCTTCTCCTTGTTTGAGAGTGAGCACATAGGATTGACGCCATTGATAATTGCCATATTGATAAATATACTTTGTACAATATGTTTTATCTCTGTTGATGGAATCAAGCAGAGCTTATTGGCGCGTTGTTTGTTTGGTTCGGCAAACTTGCCGCAGGCGGTCGATGGTGAAGCCGCAGAAAATGTCAAGTAAATTCGCTGGATAAGTTAGATGTTAAGTAGATTTAAGACACTTGAACTAACGCGGGTTCGGACGATGCCGCTGTTAAGTATATCATGTCGGGACTCTTTCTTTGACTCGTTGCGAAATGATTATAGTGAGTTTGATGAATGGTACAATCGAGTTGCTTCTCAAGGGCGTAATGCGTGGGTTGTTGATTCCATTGATATGCCTTTTGCGGCGCTATGTATTTTTAAAATCGAGTCGGAGGGGGAGCTTATTACTGACGACGGGCAAACTTTGAAAGGTGAGTTTCTAAAGATTTGCACATTAAAAGTCCAAGAGCGCGGTATTAAATATGGAGAGCGATTGTTATATACCGCATTCCATTATGCGAAGAAGAATGGCTTGAGCAATGTCTATATTCAGGTTAGGAAAGGTTCTCACCGCGATTTAGTAAAGCTTCTCTCGAGATACGGTTTCATCCAATTCGGAAGGTATAAGAAAGATGTAAGTTTTGTAAAACGGATGTTGCCCGGCAAAGCGCCCGCGCCAGACAGTTCATATATGGAAAGGCTTGATTACGATATATCTTTTTATCCATATTATCTAGATGGTCCTTTGATAAAAAAGTTTTTGCTTTCAATCCCTGAAAGTGTACACGATAATCTTTTCCCTGATGCAAGAACTCAAACACTTGCATTTCCGGTTGTGGGGAGGCCCGTTGTTGGTGAGATGAATGCTATTTGTAAGTCTTGCTTTCAAGTTGGTAATGTGCCAGGTATTTGTCCGTCTGACCTTTTGTTTTTTTATGCAAAAGGATCGGATTGTAATGTAACATGCATGGGTTTTGTAGAGGATTATTATTTATGTCCTAAAGGTAGTGTGTGCCCAATCCAATATATAGACCGGCTTCCTTTTTCGCGGACAGAAATTGCACGTATGTTGTCTGAACAAGATATGATGCTGATAAACTTTCGGCTTATACAATATTTAAATGCTCCGATAGGACGCAAGACATTTTCTAAGTCAGGCTTTGAGGTAAATCACCGTAGTATATTGGCTATACCTAATGACATATATTCTTCTGTAATAAAACCCCGACTCAACGATTGTGGAGTGGAATGACGGTTATTGTGACGTTGGCGTATTGTGGTAGTGCTGCCGTGACATTGACAGAGTAAGAAACCATGAGAAGCGTAAAAAGAGTTTTCAGGACAGTTCTTGTTCTGGCTGCCTTTTGCTCGTTATACGCGGTTGAAGGGCGGACAAAAGACGCAAAGGTTGGTTGGCGCGACGAATGGAATCGGTTTGTTGATGAACGTATTGATGCAAAAATGACCACACAGTTTGATTCTAAAATTCAGACGGTGGACGAAAGATATCGAATTCGCGAGCGGGATGTTGTAGGACTTTGTGAAAAGGAGATTGACTTTCTAACAAACAAAGTAAACTTTCTTGGGATTTTGTTGACGTTTGCGGGTATTGTTGCGGTTGCGGTGCCAATATATGCAGGGTTAAAGATACGTGCTTCATTTGAGAACTCAAGGGCAGCGATAGCTCGGGCTAAAGAAGCAATCGCAAAAGTTGAAAGCACTAGAGCCGAGGGACTGAAGAGCAGAGCTCAGTGGAATTTCGTAAATTCCAAGGACTCACACCAGCATCACTTTGAGGAAAGGGCTGTATTTGCTGGGTGCGGCGTGAGGGCGGTGGGAACGAATGAATCGAATACGTATCGACGAACTCAACGGAAAAACACGGTTTTTCGGAGTGCAAATCAATACTCACGAACACAACCTATAACTTGCAGAAATTGACGGTTTTTTCGACACTCCCCGTTCCCTGTTTCCCGTTCCTCGTTGCCTTTTCAGCGATACATACGAACACAAATATTGGCATAATTGGCGATAATATATGAGGAATGACACATTTTCGGAGTGGCAATCAATACTCACGAACACTAGCATACAAGCGAACACAACGGCGGTTGTAGGAAAAGTGAAGGCAATAAGAAAGGCATAGAAATCAGATGATAAAAGTAGGTATCATTGGCTGTGGTTTTGTGGGCGGGGCCCTCAAAGCATGGTTGGAGGAGAACAACAAGGATGCGAAGATATTTGTGAGCGATCCGCCAAAAGGGTATAATGATGACCTTAGCGGGATCGATATTGCGTTTCTGCAGATCCATGTGCCGACGGAGGACAACGGGACGCAGGATCTGACCCTTATGAAGGAGCTGATCAGGAAGCTCCCGGATGTGCCGGTGTTCGTGCGGACGACGATTTTGCCGGGAACGTCGGATATGCTCACGAAGGAGACGGGACATCAGGTTTGCTATATGCCGGAGTTCCTGACCGAGCGCACACACATCGAAGACTTCAAGAAGCAGACGATGGTGTTCACCGGCGCGGTCGATCTACTCATAAAAGTATTTCCTGGAAAGAAGTTTACGGTGATGTCGCCACTCGAAGCCGAGCTTACCAAGTACATTCACAATGTGTTCGGAGCATATAAGGTCACGTACTTCAACGCTGCGAAGGAGTATGTGGAGAAGATGGGTGGTGACTGGGCGAAGGTTCATACCGGCGTTTTGCTCTCTGGCTACATCAACGACACCCATACTTACGTCCCCGGGCCGGACGGCAAGTGCGGCTACGGCGGCAAGTGCTTCCCGAAGGACGTGAACGCCTTCGCGAAGCTGACGGCGGGCACGCCGCTCGGCGCCTTGCTCGCCCCGCTCCACGAACTCAACGTCCATTTTCGGGGCTTTGAGGAGCATATCTGAGGCGTTGCGTCTCTTCACGGGCTGGCACGGATTTTCACGGATTTACAGAGATATAGAAGACATATGAAAAAGGGGATGTGATATGCAAAATGAGCCAAGGCTGGTTTCAATCGATAATGTCAAGGGATGTCTGATGACCGTGCGTAATCAGACAGTGCTTTTGGATTGCGATGTTGCGAAAATATATGGCTTGGAAACGAAGCGCATCAATGAGGCTGTTCGAAACAATCCAGAAAAGTTCCCCGAAGGTTTTTTGATTGAATTGAACAAGGAGGAGGCTGCGGCTCTAAGGTCGAAATCTTCGTCCTTAGAAATTCATTCGGGCAGAGGTCATTATTCCAAGTATGCGATGAAGGCCTTTACCGAGAAGGGGCTTTACATGCTTGCGACGATCTTGAAGAGTCCGCGAGCGGTTCAGGCGACGCTGGCCATCATCGAAACTTACGCCCAGGTTCGGGCGATGGTGCAGGATATGGAGGCCCTGCAGTCGCTGAAGGACGGGAGCCCTGAACAGGCGGCCAAGTTGACGCAAGCGGGCCATAAGCTGGCCGCGCTCATCGGCGACAACCTCTCGACGGAATCGACCAAGACGACAATCGAGCTGAATCTTGCCGTTTTGAAAATCACACATGAGGTGACGCGGGCCAAGAAGCGGAAATAGATTAAAGATGTCCCCCAACAAGCGCATCTTCCTGAACATCGTGGACACCTACGGGCGGTCGCTGTTTGCACTTTTTTGTGGACTGTTCTCTGGGCGTTGGGCGTTGCAGGCGTTGGGTGAGGTTGACTTCGGGCTGAACGGCGTGGTCGGCGGGTTGGCCATGTTCATTTCGTTTTTCAACTCAGTCCTGGCCTATTCCATCGGACGCTTCTATGCGCTGTCTGTTGGCGCGGCATTGAAGAAGGGCAACGAAATCGATGGATTAGAGGAATGCAGACGATGGTTTTCCATTGCGGTTGTGATCCATACGGTTATTCCTGCGTTGTTGTTGCTTATTGGATATCCGATTGGCGAATGGGCGGTTCGGAACTTCCTGACGATCCCTCCTGAACGGATTGCATCGTGCGTTTGGGTGTTCAGGTTCGTGTGCATTTCATGTTTCTTGGGCATGGTCAGCGTTCCGTTCAATGCCATGTACACGGCGAAACAATATATCGCCGAGTTGACGGTGTATGCCTTTGCGACGACGTTATGCAATTTCTGTTTTCTCTACTACATGGCAACACATCCGGGATTTTGGCTGACGAAGTATGCTTTTTGGTCTTGCCTTGTGGCTGTCTTGCCGCAGCTGATAATCTCCATTCGCGGCTATTTCATTTTTCAAGAGTGCCGTTTCTCATGGCGATACGCATTTGAACGTTCACGAGTCTGTTCCTTGTTCAAATATACGGGATGGCAGATGTTCGGTACTCTTGGAAGTCTGGCGCGCGGGCAGGGCATGGCCGTTCTCGTAAACAAGTATTTCGGGCCATCTGTGAATGCCGCAATGTCGATTGGCAATACGGTCAATGGACAGGCAAACGCGCTTGCCAGTGCAATGCAGGGTGCATTCATGCCCGCCATAACATCTGCGTATGGTTCAGGTGATATGGGGAAGACAAAAAGTTTAATGTATCGTGCCTGCAAGTTCGGAGTGTTGCTTTCCTTCATCTTTACCATTCCGCTATGCATTGAAATTAACGAAGTCCTCAGATTATGGTTGGTGACGCCGCCGGAATATACGGCTGGACTTTGCGTCAGCATGATGGTTGCATTGATTATCGACAAATCGACAATCGGGCACATGGCGGTTGTTCATGCGACGGGAAGAATTGCCAAATACCAATTGCTCCTTGGCGGGTCCTTAATTGCCACTTTGCCGCTTGCTTGGCTTTTCTTCTATTTTGGCTTTGGAGTGTATTCTTTGTGTGTTGCCATCATACTCACAATTGCAGTATGTGCCGGGGGGCGTGTGTTCTTCACGCGAGCTTATGTCGGTGTGCCGATTCGTGAATGGTTGCGCAAAGTCTTTGTTCCGCTGACGTTGACTGTAACGGTAACTTTGGCCGTCGGATTTATACCGTCTTTCGTCCTTTCATCGAATTTCCAGCGCATCTGCTTGACGACAGTGCTGTGCGAGGTCGCGCTTTTCTCATGCGCGTGGTACTTTGTGCTTGATTGCGCAGAGCGAGAGCTTGTCCGCTCAAAATGCAATGCAGTCATCGCCAAGATTAGGGGTAATTGATATGCGTAAACTATTGAGAATGTTGTGTGGCGAGAAGATATGGCGTTGGCTTCGTGACGCTTTCGGGGTTGACAAGAAACAGGTCAAGCGGCTGTTCGATAACGACTATGAAAGGTATGTCGCTTATTCCTGCGCCTTTCGAGAAGCGACTCGTGAGAACCTGCTGTCTGAAGTGATAATGGCTTATCACGTTGTGGAAAAAGGTCTGACGATGCCGAATCGCCGTCTTGCGTTCGGCAAAGATGCCGTCAGAAGGCTAATGGCGTATGTTGATAAGTTTACTGAAAAGTTCTCAGCACAAGAACCACAGGTCAAACATGCCATTGGCGTCCTCGCCGCATACCTGAAACTCCACAGAGATGCTGCATTTGACTTTAGCGAAGATGCTGTTTACTGGGATGAGATCAAGGCGTTCTTGCGTCGGTTTGATGATATTGCCCCTGCGATTCAACCGCATGTGTCGCGTGAAGATTTCTACAAGAACAAAGATAAGTCGTTCCCCGCTTTTGCCGCCTCTCGTCATACGCTTCGGAATTATAGTAGTCGGCCATTGCCGATGGAGCGTGTTCACAAGGCGGTAGAATTGGCAATGACAACTCCGTCCGCCTGCAACCGACAGTATTGGAGGACGTATTGCATCAGCAATCATGATCTCGGACAGAAAGTGCTTGAACTACAGCGAGGCAATCGCGGTTTCGGACATCTCGCGGACAAGGTGATAATCGTAACTGTCAACCTTGAAGCAGTCGGACCAAACGAACGAAATGATGCTTTCACGAATGGCGGGATGTACTTGATGAATCTGTGCTACGCGCTTTTCTATTACGAAATAGCGCATTGTGTTCTCAATTGGAGCAAATCGCCGGAAGTCGATGCCGAACTGTGTTCGATGATGCACATACCCAATTCTGAAGCTGTCATTGCGATTCTGTCGTGTGGTGAAACTCCTGAGGAATTTGATGTGGCTGCTTCTCCGAGACGCGAGGTGTCTGATGTCTTCAAGGAGGTTAAATGAATGTCGGGATTTTAACCTTCCACCGTGCGCATAACTGTGGGGCGATGTTGCAGAACTACGCCTTGCAGGTCGTGTTGTCGCGGATGGGGGCTACTCCGACAACGATTGACTTCAACGATATCGGTGAAGAACATAGGCTACCAAGTTTCGCGGGGTTGACGTTCAGGCAGCGCATCCGTCGAGTGATTGAATTCGTACTTTCCATAGGCGTCTTCGATCTGCGGCTTGCCCGGTCAAGGACTCCGCGCTGCTGATGACCTCGGCGGACAATTTCTTCTGGACCTTTGAGCAGGCGGCGTCCTACTATCAGTTCGCCATTGTGAACTATATCGGCTTCCATGACCGCGGAATGATTCTGGCTGGCGGCTGCGGAGATACCAACGGCAAGCCGCAGATCGATAAAACCAACCATTTGGCGGAAGCATACGAGTTCGGCAAGCGAATCTATGAGTGAGGCAAAGCGAAATTTGCAATGGGGAGCATAGAATATGGTCGATAAAAGATATTATGAAAAACTCGGTGGGTTCTCTTATCTTTTGGGTGAACTGAAAAAGAAGCTCGGCAAGGAGCAGACTGATGTTTTGGTCAACGACGCGGTGGATCTTTGCAACGAATTGTGTGACCAATATAAAAATCTGCCCAAGAAAGAAAAGATACATACCGAACAGATGATCTTCCCGCGGGCGGCTATCTATCTGCAAATGATCAAATACATCCCCCACGAAGAGGCCATAGGCCTGATAGAAGAATCCGTAAGAATAGGCGTAGAGCCTGATAGGAACCGTCTGCACATTGCAACGAAGCTCCCGCTTATCCGACCGCTGTTCTTTAAGATTTTCCACAAGATGATCGGCACTATGTTCAACGGAGACGCGGGTTTCAAATTTGAAGAAATTGAAGCCGACAGCAGGCGTTACAGGGTCGATGTTCTGCAATGCCCCTATATGAAGTATTGCGAGTTGCTGGGCTGCAAAGAGCTGACGAGCACTTTCTGCCTGAGCGATGACCGCGTCTACGGAAATATGTGCGGCATTGTCTTTGAGCGGCACGGCACAATAGGACGAGGCAGCGATAAATGTGATTTCTATTTTTACATGGGTTAACTGCGGGTGAACGCTGTGGATCACTCTATTTTTTTTCAAACGGTCTCATTGCATAAGAGCTATAAATAGGTTACTCTTACGGCGGAGGTGAGCAAAGATGGCCAACGAAGATAAAAAAGATTTTAATGCGATGCTGCATGACAATAAGGATATGCCAAAATTTCAGACTATTACAGACCCGGAAAGCATAGAGAAATACGGCGGCAGCAGACTGTATTTCGCTCCGCCAATTGAGTACGATAGAGTGATGAGAAAAATTCCATACGGCAAGGTGATCACCGTTGTGGAAATACGCGATTATTTTGCGAAAATGAGCGGCGCTGATTTTACGGAGCCGATCACGGCAGGGATTTTCGTTTCCATTGCGGCATGGGCAAGCTATCAGCGTTCGGAAGATGAGACGCCTTATTGGAGAACATTGAAAGCCAACGGAGAATTGAATGCCAAATACCCGAATGGCATCGAAGCACAGAAAGAAAAATTAGAGTCAGAGGGACACACCATCATCGAAAAGGGACGCAAAAATAAGCGGTACTATGTGAAGGACTATGAAAAATATCTTTTCGATTTGAAATAAAGATGGCTGTCAAGCCGCGGAGGAAACATTATGGATATAAGATATGCGGGAATGGAAGATATTGCGGCGATCGCTGCGGTCGAGGCGGAATGCTTTCCACCCGCGGAAGCTGCGACGGAAAAGGACTTCATTGAGCGGGTTCGGTATTACGGCAATCATTTCTGGCTGATGCATGATGGCGAAAAGCTGATAGCGTTTGTGGACGGGTTCGTAACGGACGAGCCTGATCTGACCGATGAAATGTATGAAAACGCGGCGATGCACAACGAAAACGGTGCATGGCAGATGATCTTCGGTGTCAACACGCTGCCCGAATACCGCAGACACGGATATGCCGGGACGCTGCTTCGCCGTGCCATCGACGACGCGAATGCAGGCCCTTAAACTGACAAAAC
>OQVQ01001101.1_pt1 | contig 11410 bp, 10 predicted proteins | sample 1691491 | NCBI WGS metagenome assembly OQVQ01 (sample SAMN03418252, study PRJEB22391) | human gut metagenome | biome: human-gut; feature: organic feature; material: feces | host: Homo sapiens | place: Tanzania | collected 2013-01
AAGACTCCGCCCTCTCACGGCGGCTTCAAGGGTTCGAATCCCTTACGCGTCACCACGCATATAATAGCTCGAAGCAAAGCTTCGGGCTTTTTTGTTGCCTTTGAAAGACGAGTTTTTTATTTTCAACGGCCAATCCCTCGCATATAAATTTTACGCAAAATTTACTTATTTTGTTCTCTAAACATATTTATGGCGAATATCCGCTACATTTATACACAGTTTTTTGACTTATGCACAGTTTTGTGGAAAAAGTTGTGGATAAACTCCTGTTTATACACACAGAATCACATTTTATCCACAAAGTTATCCACATTAGGAAAAAATTGTGGATAAATATCCCTCCAGGTCTTGACAAATGGCCTATAATATACTCCGTTCGACATACTGTATACATTGTACTGTATTTCCGAGTTTTTGTCGCGTAAAGAACATTTTTCGTCGTAATGTTCATAGATGAAAAAACGGTTTTACATTATACTCTTACTCGTAAGTAGTAATTACTTTCAATTCCCTACTAAGCTCGATATCAATGTTTCCCCTAAACAAAGATATATTCCCATACGAGCTTAAAATACTTTCATAGATAACGCCTGTCGTTACCTAAACATCCTATAATCCCTTTTTAGAAACAGCTGCTCCCCACACCGCAGCTGTTTTCTTATGCCCTGAATTAATTTTTTTCAACAAAAAACCAGCCACCGCTGGCAGACAGAAACATTCTGTCCACAGCCTTGGCTGGTTGGTCGTCTGTATGCTTAATAAATCTTGTCTACTACAAAGCCGGCATTTTCCAAAGCACGGATAATACGCTGTACATGGTCATGGCCGTGAGTCTCTACAGTTACCTCCAGCATAACCTTCTTGAAGCTGTCAGTTACCTTGGACTGGTTGTGCTCCAGCTTGATAACATTGGCGTTCTCGTCAGCCAATACCTGAGATACATGGAGCAGCTGGCCTGGCTTATCTGGCAGCTGAACAGAGAAGCAGAATACCCGGCCTCTGGCAATAAGCGCTTTGTCAATCAGAGCAGAAATGGTGGAAATATCAATATTGCCGCCACTGATAATGGCTGCTACCTTTTTGCCCTTAAATGGCAGCTTGTTCAAGGCAGCCAAACTGAGGGCACCAGCTCCCTCGGCTATCAGCTTGTGCTTCTCTATCAGGGACAGAAGTGCAGACATAATTTCCATTTCAGATACGGTAATAATCTGATCCAGATACTTCTTGCAGAAAGCATAGGTCAAATCACCAGGAGTCTTAACAGCACAGCCATCTGCCACAGTATCTACTGCGGACAAAGTGATTACATGGCCCTCCATAAAGGATTTCTCCATGCAAGGTGCTCCCTCTGGCTCTACACCAATAACCTTTACATTTGGATTAACAGCCTTGGTAGCCAGGGCTACACCGCTGGCAAAGCCGCCGCCCCCAATAGGCACCAGAATGGCATCTACATCCTTCAGCTCATCAATAATCTCCAAGGCTGTGGTGCCCTGACCAGCCAATACCTTCTGGTCGTTAAATGGATGAATATAAACATAACCCTTTTTCTTCTGCAGCTCCAAGGACTTGGCATAGGCATCATCAAAGCTATCACCGTAGAGAACTACCTCTGCCCCATAGGCACGAGTAGCTTCTACCTTCAAAATTGGGGTAGTGGCAGGCATACAAATAACAGCCTTGCAGTTCAAAGCTCTGGCAGCAAAGGCCACGCCCTGAGCATGGTTGCCGGCAGAGGCAGTAATAACGCCCCGCTTCCGTTCATCCTCATTGAGCTGGCTAATCTTGTTGTAGGCACCTCTCAGCTTGAATGAGCCTGTATTCTGCAGGTTCTCAGGCTTTAGGTAAACATTGTTGCCACACAAATCGGAAAAATAGGGACTCTCTATCAAATGGGTTTTCTTGGCCACCCCATCCAGCTGCTTGGCTGCCTGGTACACATCTGCAATAGATGTACTGGCCAGAACCTCCTCTATACTAAGCTCTGCTTTCTTTGCTTCCTCTGCCATATATGGGCCTCCTTGTATCTGTGTTTTCCTCTTAGAATATCACCACAGATATTATCTGTCAACAAAAATAGTGCTCCATGAAGTTCATGAAGCACTATCTAGGGATTACTTTTTGTTGTGTTTAATCATATCTACCAGCTTGCCAGCAGTAGCAGACAAATCAGTCAGCTCCTGGGCTACACCGGCAATGGCAGCAGTCTGCTGGCTGACAATATTAGAAGTAGCCTCACCCTTGGTTACGGTTTCGTTAACAGACTCACCAATCTGGTTGGTAAACTCCTGAATCTTGTCTACAGTCTCACGAGAGCTATCCGCCAGCTTGCCAATCTCCTCAGATACAACAGCGAAGCCTGCACCAGCTGTACCAGCCCGAGCAGCCTCAATAGAGGCATTCAGACCAAGCAGACGAGTCTGCTTGGCAATATCACGAATTAAATTGGTAAATTCGTTAATCTTGCTGGAAATCTCACTTACATTGGCAATTTCCTTGTTCAGAGCCAACTGGTTCTCGTTAACATCGTTGGCAGAAGCAGCCAGCTCCTCCATAGTGGCAGATACCTGCATGGCAGTTTCGTTAATGGAAGCAGCCATCTTCCGCAGCTCAAAGCGATAATGGCCCATCTTGGAGAAGAAGGAAGCCATCAAGAACAGAGTCTGAGCTGCATGCTCCAAACGCTCACGAGGCATAATCTGAATCTTGCGGACAGCCTCAACATACTTCTCAGGATCTACCCCGATTTCCTTGGCATAAGCCCGGAATTTATCCTCATCTGGTGGTGCATTGAGAATCTGACCACCCAGAATGGAACCAATCTGCTGGCCATCTACAATAATAGGAGCACCAAAATCCATGAGGCCAGCATGGCACTCATAAACCGCAGGCTTACCGGTACGGGCAGCAGTCTCACCGCCGTTCTTGTCACACTGCTCACAGCGGCGGCATCCCTCAGCACTGCCACGAGTATACTTCATGCAGAACTCAGACCAGTCAGTAGGTCTGGTAATAGGCTTGCCATCCTTGTCTACGGTTACTGCGGTCATACCAGCAGCTCTGGCAAAGCTATCCTGGAAGGACTGCAAAAAGTCCATATCAAATACATCTGAAAGCTTAATATCTTCTGCCATAAAAAAAACACCTCTCCCTTTCAATATATAAGGAACTGCCTTTTATGGCAAGTCCTTTCTTCCCAATTCTTCTTTCTTATTATACTCGGAAAATCCCTTTAATACAATAAATATTTCCTTTTATAAACCATCATCCTGCCAATCCGGTACATAGGCCTTGGTGGCAGAACTGCGCTGCTGAACAAAGCACTGAGTAAAGCCCAATTCACTGGCATAATCTGTTACCGATTGGTATTCAAAGGTGGTAAGCCTCCGCTTAAGATTTTTATATTCCCCTGCCTTATACATAGGCGTGTACTGACTCATCAGGCTGAGATAAATATCATTACCAAAGGTCTGCCACAGCCAGTCCAACAGCTTCATACTGTCATGGCGGGCCCCAGGCAATACCATATGCCGTACCAGCACACCCTTGGTCATAATGCACTGAGCGTCCAAAACAGGCCTGCCTACCTGCTTTACCATAGCCTTAATGGCCTTGGCTGCTACAGAAAAATAATCCTGAGCCTTGGAATATGCCCCGGATAATTCCGAGGCATAATATTTCAAATCCGGCAGATATACATCCACTGAGCCTTCCAGCAACTCAATGGTGGACACACTTTCGTAGCCACTGGAATTGTACACTACCGGCAGGGAAAAACCTCGTTTTTTGGCATAGGCCAAAGCCTGAATAATCTGAGGCACATAATGGGTGGGAGTAACCAGATCCAAGGTAGCCGCCCCCTGAGCTTGTTGATGGAGAAAAATCTCCCCCAGCTCCTCTGAGGTGACTTCCCTGCCCTTTGCATAATGGCTTATTTCGTAGTTCTGACAGAAAACACAGCGAAGATTACAGCCAGAAAAGAAAACCGTTCCAGCTCCCTTGCCAGTTTCCGGGCCAGCTATGGCTGGCTCCTCCCAAGGGTGCAGACTGACCTTGGCTACTCTGGCCAAGGCTCCTCCACCACAGGCTCCCGGCTTTTCATAGCGGTTCACACCACAACTGCGAGGGCACAGCTGGCAGTTGCTAAGCAAATCCCTTGCCTGCAAGCTATCACTTCCTTATCTGAATCTTAACGCTGGGTTCCATCTCTAACCCTCATTGAACCAAGCATAGGGTAAGAGTTTATCTGTCCTTTAGCAAAGCCTCGTCCAAAACAGGGCCGTATTTAGGCCGCCACCAAGAAATACTCCGTACAGCATCTATATAATGCTGCAAAGCCGGCTCATTGATAGGCCGTCCTTGACTGGCCTCTATCTGAACAGGCTCTAAAGGAATCCTGTCTGCCTCCCCCATAAAGTCCCTGGTTATCCAGAAGCCGTAGTTCACGCCCTGACGGTTGCTGCGGGTAAGACTGGAACCAATAGCATAGTAGGCAAAACCTTTTGGGGCTACCATTTCAATAATTGTCGGACCAATATCAATCTGACTGCCTGCGCTATCTGGCAGGAGGGTTCCCTTGTGGACACCAGCTCCCGTTACGACGAAAGGCACTACATACCGCTCGTACATGGATGGCTGTTTGTCAATATTGTACCTATCGGCATGATCTCCCACAATCAGCACCAGACAATCTGGATATTTTGCCTTGAGGTTCTTTACAAAGCCTGCCAACTCTCTATCTGCATACCAATAATGCCCCAGCTCATTTACCAGCCAATCATCCTTGGCTGCCTCTGGAGGCAAAGCCTGCCGCAGCTTGTCTGCATCAAAGCCCTTGGCTGCTACATCCACCGTATAGGGGGAATGGTTGGAAACATTGAGAATGACATTAAAGCTGGAGGTGTCAGGACTAACCCTTTGCAATACCTGGGCATAGAGATATTCATCATCACAGCCCCACACACTGCCCTCTGCCTCCTCTGGCATATCTCCCCGGCCATAGAAGTGCTGGAAGCCCTGAGCCTCTGTAAAGGCACCTATCCGCTCCCAGGTAGCAGGGCCGGCATACCAGAAATTGGTGGTGTAGCCTAGCTTCTCCATCTGGGGAGCTATGGCGGTAATATAGGGCTGCTTAAAGGACTCCGGCATGGTGGTAAGATAAAGATTAGCATCTGCCAAGCCTGTGGTCACACCAGTCATGGCGGAAATGGTGCTGGCTCCATTAGGCAGCATGGCATTGCAATAATCTGCATCCTCTCCTGCAATAATCCCTTTCATGCCATCGGCAATGTGCAGCTTGCTGTATTTGTCCAAAAGAGGCCAGTTGGCATAGCTTTCGGATACAATCAGGAAAATCTGCTTGGGCTTGGCCACCTGGGCACCCTGAGCCTCCCGACGAAGATAATCATCCAGATTATTGCTATCCGCACTACGGCCAGCCAGCTCTCCTGCCAACTGCTGAATCTGCTCTGCGGTAAAATTCAGGCCATTGCAGGCCAGCATACGGTTATTCATGCGATAGCCCCGATATATGGCCTGATAATCGTCCAAGATAGCCTCGTTCATAAAGCTATCCTTGGTAACGCCTACATTTTCCCATTCCAAGGCTGTTTCCCAGCCCCAGCTGCCCCCAAAGACAATCAATCTCCCCAGCACATAAAGCACCAAGGCCATAACCGCCCCCTTGGCAATGCTTTTGCCACGGGAGGACTTGGTATATAAACTGTAGGCAGACCTAGGCTTGACCTCGCCCCAGGCCAGAAAATATTTCAGACCTCGCCAAAGACAAAAGGCCAAAAGCAATGCCCCTGCCAACCGCAAAGGCAGGTTAAATTCCTGCACCAAGGATATAAACAGGGCATACATATCATCATTGCCAGCATTAAAAAGAAGCTGATGAAAACGACTGTGAAACTGGCCATAGTACGGAAAGCTGGCCACAAACAAAATAGAGGTTATGGTCAGGACTATGCCGCTAAGGAAGCTCTCAACTCTACGGCTCCAAAGGTGGGACAGTATATTTATCAGTCCGGCAGGCACCGCGGTAAAGAGGGCCAAAATACCAGCGGTTTGAATGCTAAGGCGGGAACCCAGCCACAGCGTCTGTAGCAAATCCTCCCAGCCAGTATCTGGTCCCCAATATTCATGCAAAACCAAGCAGAATATGAGCCTGCAAAGAGAAAGGACTGAAAGGTAATATAAAAATACCTTCAGTCCTCTATAGATACAATTCATCATGGCACAATCAACTGAACACCATATCTTGACAGAGCCTCACATACCTTCTCAGATGGCATGGAATCGGTAATCAAACCGGAAAGGGTATCAAGGGTAGCGTAGTTGTAGTTGCCGTCAGTGCTAAGCTTTTTGGCTTCGGCTACTACATAGGCCTTCTTACTAACCCGAATAATCTGGGCCTTGTTGATACCATCCTCAATGTCATAGGTGGAAACGCTGTTTTCCATAGCATCTACGCCAATGGCACCTACAAAGGCTACATCTGGCTTCAGACGTGAAATGAAATCCATAGTCATACCGCCCCAGAAACCGTCACGGCTCTTGTTAATCTTACCGCCGGCAAATACCACCCGAATCTTAGGATGATTAGCCAGAATCAGCAGAATGTCAATCATATTGGTAACAATGGTCAGCTCACGCTGATCCTTGGCCAAAAGCTCAGCAATGGCCAGATTACTGGTGGAAATATCCAGGAAAACCATATCTCTGTCATGAATCAGCTTAACGGCAGCATGAGCAATACGGCGCTTGGCATCCACATCTGTGGTCTTGCGCTTGCTAATCTCGATAACATGATTGTTTTCTCTCAGAACCACAGCACCACCATAGGTACGCTTTAGACGGCCCTGCTTCTCCAGAGAACCCAAATCCTTACGAATACAGTCCTCAGTAACACCAAATTTCTCACTAAGCTCTTTTACCCTTACTTTGCCATCAGCATTCAGCATATTCATTATGCTTTCCTGACGTTCCTCCAAAAACATAATATCACTCCCTAGTACAAAATATTTCTCTGCTTTTTTCTCTATTGTCTTATTTTGTGCACTAATGCACAATCATTGGATTACCATTGTTCAATTTTAATTCAATAATGTTTAATAATTCCAATTTACTATTATTCTACACGGAATATTGATTTTTATCAAGTAGAATTTTTGTTTATTGTTTTATTAGGACTTAAAACCTAACAAATTGTATTTTCACAAACATTCTAACAGAAATACAGTCTAATGGTCAACCCCCTGCTAAATTGAATGTTTACTTGCTTTTACCCAAGGCTCTGTCCAGAAGCTCATCATAAACCGGCCGGCCTCCCGTTAAATCGGAAATTACATAGGCTGTCAGGGATACCACCAGCAGAGCCAGCATATGCTGAAAGGAGCCGGTCATTTCCAGTATCAGAATACTGCCTGTAACTGGGGACTTCACCACAGAGGAGAAATAGGCCGCCATGCCAAAGACAATAATATCTGCATAATACATGGCCGGCAATAGACCTGCCAGTACCAGCAGCTTGGCCAGGACAGCCCCCCCGGCCGCTCCCAGCACCAGCATAGGCAGGAAGATGCCCCCTGGCACACCAGAACCAAAACAAATCATGGTAAAAAGAAATTTTCCTACAAATAAAAGACACAGAAAGCCAATGGTATAGTCTGTTACCACCAGTGAATCCACCAGCAGATTACCTCCTCCTAGAATCTCTGGCAAAACAAAGCCCAGGATGCCAGCCAAGGCCAAAGGCACAAGGGGCTTTTTCATGCCGGACAATCCCAACCTGCTATAGGTATTCAAGGAGTATGCCAAGGCTATGTTGAAAAGCCGGCCCAGGAGGCCAATAACAATGCCTGCTGCCACCAGAACATCAAAAAGATTCAAAGGAAGAGGCAGAAGATACCCCATGGAAAATACTGGGGACATACCAAAAACCACCTCTGTAACAGTGGCTGCTGTAATAGAAGCGGTAATACCTGTCAGAAGAAGGGCAGGAGATATGGTTTTCTGCATTTCCTCCAAGCCGAAGATAACTCCTGCCAGAGGGGCATTAAAGGCAGCAGCCAAACCTGCCCCTGCTCCGGCAGTCATAAGGATACGACTTTCGAATCTAGTGCGACGACCGGTTTGGCTTAGGCCCTGACCAACGCAGGCACCTATCTGAACGCTGGGGCCTTCCCGGCCCAGGGACATACCGGCGCCAATGGCCAGTACACCGCCAATAATCTTGGACCAAAGGACGGAAAACCATCTCATGGACATATCTCCCTGCAGAATCCCCTTTATCTGGGGAATACCGCTGCCAGTACACATAGGCTCTCTGGCTACAATCAGCTTTAGCAAATAGGCGATAATAATAAAGGAAAGAATATATAAGGCCAGCCATTGCCATTGTCCATCAGCCAATGCTTCCCTGAGATTGTGATAAATCACAGGACGCAGTATCTCGGAGCCTGCTAAGAGATAGCGAAATACGCTGATGCTGATACCTGCCCCCAGGCCTACGGTCAGTCCCTCCAGCAGCAGCCGCAGGCTGAATCTTCTTTTGTCTACTAATAGCTCTAGTAGATTGTCAGTTTTTTTGTTCATATTTTCTCCGCCAAAATATCCAGGGCCAAAGGCGCCTAATTTCTCTCGTAAATTTTGCCTTATTACTTTATTACGTGGAAAATCAAAAAAGGACCTCCTTACGGAGGCCCCCTCTATTTCACTTACTCAGCAGTGAAAGGCAAGAGTGCAATGTTGCGTGCACGCTTGATAGCAACTGTTACCTGACGCTGATGCTTAGCACAGTTACCAGAAATACGACGAGGCAAAATCTTGCCGCGCTCGGTAATATAACGACGGAGCTTTGCTACGTCCTTGTAATCAATCTGCTCTACCTTATCTACGCAGAAACTGCAAACCTTTTTACGAGGTCTTCTGCTTCTATCACGCTTGATCAAAGTATATTCCCTCCTTCAATATGGAATATCATTCCTGTTGGAATGTCACCTTCACGAATTGTCGCGAAATTAGTCCTCTGCTTTAACAATCATGTGCTTCAGCAGCTCATCAGTAATCTTCATTACACGATCAGCCTCAGCCACACATGCAGGCTCTGCTGTAACATTCAGCAGTACATAGTAGCCCTCGGTGCAGTCCTTGATCTCATAAGCAAGACGCTTCTTGCCCCAACGATCCTCGCTGTCAACTGTACCGCCATTGTCAGCAATCAACTTGGTGAACTTCTCAACTACAGCGTTGGTTGCTTCTTCCTCCATTGGTTTAACAATGAATATGACTTCGTACTTTCTCACGAAATCACCTCCCTCTTTGGTCTTTGGCTCCCTCTTGCTGAAGGAGCAGAGAAAGTTTGCAAATGCAATTTGCAACTATCTTGTCCTTTTGACTGAATGAGTATATCATTTATTGAAGCTTTTGGCAAGGATTTTTTTGAAATTATCATTATTCAAGCAGGAGATTGGAAATTATTGTCGAATAATAAAAATATGAATCCTTTGTAAGTTTATTTTGCAGAGGATTTTTTTATTTATCCAGAAATGAAATAGGGGGGATTGTAGATGCAGGGGAAACGTAATTATAGGGATTCACTTTTTAGAAATATTTTCAAGGACAAGAAACGGCTTTGTAGTTTGTATAATGCACTGAGTGGCGAAAATATTTCGCCGAAGGATATTACCATCAATACCTTGCGGGGGACTTTTTTCAATGATATTAAAAATGACATAAGCTTTGATGTAGGCAACCATACTGTAGTGCTCATGGAACATCAGGGATCATGGAATCCTAATATGCCTTTAAGGATGCTGTGGTATATTGGCAAGCTGTATAGGAGATATATAGATATAGACATGGCCTATCGTTCTAATGTTGTAAAAATACCTGCACCAAAGTTTTATGTGTTGTATAATGGTAGTAAAGCTGAACCAGAGCATCGTATTATGAGGTTATCGGAAGCCTTTGAGGGGGAAAGTCATTCCTTGGACTTATTGGTAGATAGCTACAATATTAATTTTGCTAAAGGAAGAAAGCTCTTGGATTCTTGTTATGAACTGCGGTGTTACAGTATATTTGTCGCAAAGGTACAGGAATATTTAGCAGCAAAACAGGAATTATCTCAGGCTATTAAAGCTGCTATTCGATATTGCAGAAATAATGAATTGATGAAAGAATATTTTAAAGAACATGAAAAGGAGGTTCTTGATATGGTGACATTTAAGTGGGATGATAAAAGAGCTAGAGAAATTGCTGAAGAAGAAGGTATGGAAAAAGGTATGGAAAAAGGTATGGAAAAAGGGAGAGCAGAGGGAAGGTTAAGAATCCTGTGTGATTTAGTGAAAGATGGTATACTTTCTAATATGGACGCGGCTAAAAGAGCAGGTATGTCATTAGAAGAATTTAGGAAAGCTGTTGCTATGTTATAAAAAATATACTGAAATAGCGTATCGATTTGTAACAACCCTGAAAGGTTAGACTTTATGGGGCCACTACAATTGACTCGATACGCTATTTTTGTGGAAATTATTAATTTGTAAGTACAGGTAGACAGTTTTATTTTTGCAGTATGGGAAAAGGAATAATCAGGCATTTTTTTCTTGTGGCTTTACATAATCGTATTCTCGTTGCAGGGTGTCCAACACCGTATGTTGGCCGCGATTATCCAGTTGGCGGAATATCTGTACTAGATTTTGTTCCTGGAGATTTAAGTCATTCTGGAAAGTAGAATTTTGCTTCTGAGGAGGCAGGGCTTGGGCTTCTTGTTGAACAGGGTGTAGGCCCAGCAAATAGTCACTGCTAACCTGCAAAAAGGAAGCAATGGCGGCAATTTCTATATCTCTGGCAGGACGGCTGCCTTTCTCAATGCGGTTGAGAACACTTTGGTGGAGGCCTACAGCATTGGCCAGCTCCCCTTGCTGAATATCCCGTTCAATGCGCAAATCATAAATCCGCTGTCCTATTGGGGATTCCTTAACCATGAAAATTACCTCCTTGATTTTTGCTACCTATCCATAAAATGTTCACAGGCCTTGTTATAACCAGGTGAAGGAGTAACCATTACTCTGTCCTTATAATGCCTTTGCAATATGTTCTAATTATAGAAAGAAAAATTGCCAAAATAGAAAAATTGAGAAAGTAGCAAAAAATATCTTGCATTTGCCAAAATAGCAAAGTATAATGTGAATTAAGAGATTGCTGAAATAGCAAATAGACAGGGTAAAATTTCCCATACCGCGGATTGGGATTTTTCGTGGCCTTGTTTTATTTACTATTTTGCTAAAATAGCAAAATAGGCAATAATTTTTAGAGGAGATGGCAAGGATGCCTGCTCCCCATGTTTTTTAGTCAAGGAGGAATTTACTATGGCTATGGTCGTAAAGAACAACATGACCGCAATTAA
>OQVQ01001103.1_pt1 | contig 11406 bp, 10 predicted proteins | sample 1691491 | NCBI WGS metagenome assembly OQVQ01 (sample SAMN03418252, study PRJEB22391) | human gut metagenome | biome: human-gut; feature: organic feature; material: feces | host: Homo sapiens | place: Tanzania | collected 2013-01
GGTTCTGCACCACTTCCAGGTCGGAGAGGATCAGCTCATAGTCGATGGCGTCGATGTCCGCAATGGGGTCCACGGCCTCGGCCTTGGTCACGTCCTCCACCACATGGATGATGTTGTCATCGTCAAAGCAGCGCACCACATGCACGATGGCGTCGGTGCGGCGGATGTTCTCCAAAAACTTGTTGCCCAGACCCGCGCCCTGGCTCGCGCCCTTGACAAGGCCCGCGATGTCCACGAACTCGATGACGGCGGGGGTCTTCTTGTCCGGCTCGTACATCTCCGCCAGCTTGTCCAGCCGCGCATCCGGCACGGCCACCACGCCCACGTTGGGCTCGATGGTGCAGAAGGGGTAGTTGGCGCTCTCCGCGCCGGCGTTGGTAATGGCGTTGAACAGGGTGCTCTTGCCCACGTTGGGAAGTCCGATGATGCCCAGCTTCATAACTTTTTCTATCTCCTTTGCTCTGTCGGCACTTATTTTCTGCCCATATTGTAGCACAGGGCGTTCCTTTTCTCAATAGCGAAGTGGGCCAAATCAGGGTTTGTCGAAATGTTTTTGGGAAAGGTTTTCGGAAAAGGTGTTGACAGAGGCGGGGCAGTGTGGTATTCTAATAAACGCCCGGTTCGCCGGTGTGGTGGAATGGTAGACACAGGAGACTTAAAATCTCCCGGCAGAAATGCTGTACCGGTTCGAGTCCGGTCACCGGCACCACCCGGAAACCTTCATATCGCGGGATAGAGCAGTTGGTAGCTCGTCGGGCTCATAACCCGGAGGTCGGGGGTTCAAGTCCCTCTCCCGCAACCATCTTGAGTGACCAAAATAGATACACTCACCTGAAACCCCTGAGAAATCAGGGGTTTCAGCGTTTTTATGCCTTGTTTTTTCAAAGCGTGTTTTATAGATACACAAGGGCATTTCAGAGCGTTAGGCAGGACTTGAACTAAATCCACAGCCTATTTCCGCCCTGTTTTAAAGAGGGCTATGCTTTTTCGGGCGCTTTTTTCGCTCGCCTCCCCAAAATAATATAATAAATTTTTAGATAGTGGTTGGTATCATATTTTGATACCAACCAAAAAACTTTCGGGCCGGTTTCCTACTTCGGATACCGGCCCTTTTTTTCATGGAAAGGAGTTTTTACTGTGAATGACCACAACAAGGAGCAGCAGCTCCGCTACCTCGAGGAAGTCTGCATTCCCTTGCACCGTGCTGGGTTTGAAACCCAACCTCTGGACGAGTCTCAACTGCCTGTCCATTGGAATGGCGCACCTCTCTGCCGTATTACCGGCAAGGGTAGCGTATTCTATCGGCGGGAAGATGTGGATACACCACTGGCAGAGGATGCCCTCCTCCGTGTCGAAGATATCGCCGCCCGAACGATGGAGTATATGACCGCTATGGAAAACGCTCTGCAGCTCGAAGCCAGCGGGCTGGAGGGCGACTACCGCATCCTTGCCGACTTCAACGGTACCGTGTTGGCAGGAAGTCATAGCAAATACGGTGTTCAATTCGTTACATGGGATTGGGACTACGAACGCACGGGCGTGACCCATGGTCACTATTTCATGGAGAACTACGACGGAGCAAAGCAGGACTTTGTCACACGATCCGGCCTCATTCACAAAGAGCAGCTCTTCAGTCCGGAGCAGATGACCGAAATCTACCGTTGCTGCGCAGACTCTGTGGATGGGGAGTTTTTTGAACTCACGGATAAGCAGGAGGAAGTGATCCGCAGTGTCCAGCAGCAGATTGAGGTGTGCGTGCCAGATCTGAACGAGCGAATCCGGCAACAAGAGGAGGCGCTGGAGCAGGCTTCGCAGGAGCAAACAATGTAATACATGGTACGGGCCGGAGTTTTAGCAATAAGACTCCGGCCATTTTTATTATGGAGGAAATGAAATGCCACAGGTAAACAGAAGAAGCTCATTAGGGCACTGGTATGCCCCCGTCCTTGCCCCTGAATATCCCCGCGACCCGCCGGAGCCTCACGGCTGTACGCTCTTTGAGAGATGCAAAGGTTGTCCCTACCCAAGGCATGGCTTCATCTGCTGGCGGAGTGAAGATACCTGCCTTCGGACAAGAATGAACAAGATAAACAGATTGGAGGAAAGCGAAAATGATGTTTCAGGCGGTGCTGAGTAACCGTGATCACCCGGAATACGGTGTGGCAACTATTCCGTTTCCCATTCCCCACGACCAGTACGCACACTGCATGGATCTGCTGGAGGCTTTGGAGATTGGCGATGCAGTCAGGGCTGACTGTAAGGTCGAAAAGATCGACGGCTTTTATACTGTACTAAAACGCACAGAGATGCTTACGGTAAATGTTGAGGAGCTGAACTATCTCGCCAAACGGCTGGATGGCTTCGATACCGGAGAAGCCGCACAGTTTCAGGCGATGGCTCATAAGCTGGAACTTTTTGAGCTGAAGGACCTTATCAACCTGAGCTTCTGCTGCCAACAGGTTACAGTTATCACGGATTTCTCTGACCTCGATGCGGTTGGCCGGAATCACTACATGAACCTGCACGGCGGCAGCGCACGAGTTGACGAGTTGGAGGCGCTGGACGGTGAGGAAACGGCACGGCTGCTTATCGGGAACGGTAGCGGCACGATTACACCCTATGGTGTGGTCTACGACAACGGCATGCAGATGAAGCTGCTCTACGACGGTCAATTCTTTCCTTGCTACTATTACGAACCAAATCCCATTACCGTTGCGGTGACCGCTAAGTCTGATCCAGAGGATACCGAGCATATCACTTGGCTTTACCTTCCGATGGCACAGGAGGAGATCGACCGCGCCCTCCAGCGAGCGGGAATCACCGATCCAACGGATGCCCGCTTGTGGCTGAAAGATAATCAGCTTCCAAATGAGGTGGATGTGCTGCTGGATATGGATCGAGAAAGCATAACTGACCTCAATGCGCTGGCGCAGGTTACAGAAGACTTCTCCGATGAGGACATCCGAAAACTTGGCGCCGTTGTAACAATGGCACGGCCGCGAACAGCAGAACAAGTCAAAAATCTTGTGGAGAATCTTGACCTGTTCGATTTTGCGCCTGACGCGCACACACTGGAGGAGTACGGTAAGTACATGATCCGGCAGTCCGGCCATTTCGATTACGATGAGAATCTGGATGATTTCTACGACTATGAGAAGTATGGCTTTCAGCGCATGAATGAGGAAGACGGGATGTTCACCGATCGAGGCTACATCGCCTACAAGGGCTATTCCAGCTTGAGAGAAATCATGAACGGTGACCAGAGCAGCCACATGAAGATGGGGGATATGACATGATCATTCAGGCAGAACTCAGGCGAAAGCAGTCCGAATATGAAGGCGAAGCTTGCGCTGTGGATAAGGTTATCGAGCTGCCTGCCCAGCGGTTTCAGCAGTTCAGCCGTGTGCTGCTGGCAGACTACGATTTTATAGCAGAAAACAAAAATACTATCCGGCATGATGGTGATGCCAGACACTGCTTACTTATCCTCGATGCGGGCGGAATGGACGGTTTCCTTGTTGACCCACAGGGGTATAACTACGCGCGGTACAGCGCTTTCGTTCCGAATGCCCGCAGTCTGCTGACGCCGGATATGGCAATCGACCGCAGTTACATTTCGCCGTCAGAACCTTGGCGGGACGAGAACCGGGATGAAATGCTCCGCATGACATTGCACATCGATGGGAAGCCGGACTACATCCTCGTCCTCCCCGCTGACGAGGAATACCTGGACGCGGTGAAGGCTTATCTTGATATCGATGTTTTCGCGGATGCCATGCTCTGTGATATTCGCTTCAAGGTGCCTTACATCGGGGAGCTGATCCGTGATACGGATTGCCCCGCCGTGGAGGATTACAACGATTTTGCCGAAGCCTTGGAGGACATCTGGCAGAAGGACGGGATGCTCCTGACCTACGCCGCCGTGCTGGAGGCAGAGAAACCGGAAACCCTGCACCGTGCCTGTGAGCTCCTGCGAAATCTGGACAACTACCAGCGCATCACGGAGGGCGCCTACGGTTACGGTCAGCAGCGATTGCAGGAAACGCTGGGGCTGGATGATGAAGCCATCTATGAGCTGGACGGCTACATGGATTTTGAGAAATACGGTCAGGACTGCATGGAAAACGACTGCGTGACAAAAACAGAGTTCGGCCTGCTGCGACGCTTGGACCCGCCCTTCCCGGAGCAGCGGCAGGGGCAGCAAATGTTTCGGTAGACTTTGCGGCAGATGTGTAGTATGTTTGCCGTTACCCAAAAGAAGGGAGGGATACTTATGAACACCAAGATCTCATATCTGTACAGAGATGCCGATAACTACAAGATGCACAATAAATGCGTCATTGCCGGTACACTGACTACGGAACAGACTCGTACCATCAAAGATTGCTGCGAAATGGGCGAATACTTCATTCCAAGGCAAGTAGGACTGCCGGAACGCCGCTTCGACCGGTATGATCCTGCGGTGGATCACTGCTGGTTCGAGCTGGATGAGGACTGCTTCTCAGAAACGATAGAACCGCCTACTGTAGCCCTCACCGCCACAGAACTGGTCAACCGTTTCGAAGGATGTAAAAACAACTGGCGGGATGAAGCGTACACGCCGCAGATGGGAGGCATGAAATTTTGAAAGTCAACGCAAGAACGGAAGAATTCCAGCACATTGAGTTATTTGACAAGTTTGCATTATTCACCAACGCCCGAATCGACCGCTCAACCGTACCGGAAGGCTGGTACTGCTATGACATTCGCGGCTCTGACGACGATCCCGGTGAGCTGTGCTACATGGAAGAAAATGTTGTGGTCAACCACGCAGGCTCGGTGCTGATGCCGGAAAAGCTGGCGATGCCTAAGTCCGGGCGGCTGGATGTGCGGGATGAACTCGGTTTTCTCGATGAAGGCAACATGACGCTCTGTGAGTTCTGCGAGGCGCATCAGCTCCCCTATCCCGCGGAGAACATGAAATTTCATATCCGACCTGCCCGCCCGGAGGAGGCGGGCTTATTTTATACCCCGCACCCCGAAGAAGATAAGCGGCTGGGTACCGTCGGCCATGTCCGGATGGACTTCGGGCGCAGCGGCAATGAGTTCTGGCATACATGGTGGCCGAGAGGCCCGGAGGAGCTGAACAGCCCTGTGTTCAAAGCTGAGCTGCAGGAGGTCGTGGACACGCTGCGGGAGAGTGTGCTGAAAAACCGCTTCGCTATGGAGCGTTTCTGCTATGAACACGGCGGCAAAATCAGCGGCGGCTGGACACAGAACTACGGTTACATCGTGGAAACGGAGCATTACCGCTACTGCCTGCGGTGCAACCCCTCTCCGGGCGATTATAACTGCTACTGTACGGCCTATGATCTGGATGTCCAGCGGCAGAACATGACGCAGGACAAGCCTCTGGTGGGCCGCGTCACCTATGCCAACGGCGATACGCAGGAGTTTACCGATGCTGAAGCCTTTCTCAAGTGTGTGCGGGAGGAACTTCCGTATCGCCCGACCACAGGCTTCCGTTACGAGGTGCTGACCGACGATCCCAGCGTCCGCAAGCAGGTGGATGACATGATCTTCGACTTCTACGGCGAGGAAGCCCCTTGCCGACAGGAGGATCACGAGCCTCGACCCGAGCAGGGCATGACCTTCGGAGGAATGTAATGGACGCTTCAAAAAAGCAGCGAGAGCCGGTCGCTTTCAAAAGCCTTGCCGAGCTGAAACGGTTCATCCGCCCCGGTGTGGAGTTCAAAACCGTCAGCCACGCCAATCACGCGGATATGGTGGGGCTGACCCGTGTGGTGACCACAGTGCAGACGGTGGGCTTTTATTCCAAGATCAAGGATCAGCCGGAGCATCCCTTCTCCACCTGCAACCACGGCAAGGGCTTCTACACCGATTTTGGAAAAGCCGGCAATTACATCTTTGATGGTACGACGGTCAAGGTGAAGGATACCCGAAAGCAAGATCGCGGCGTGATCTACGAGCTGGAGTTTTACGACAGAGAGCAAAACATGGAGGAAACGATGATGGACAGAAAAATGGTGAATTTTATCAGGGAACAGTATCCCCCCGGCACCCGCATCCGGCTGAACGCTATGGACGATCCCCATCATCCCATTCTTCCCGGCACCGAGGGCGAAGTAGACTTCGTGGATGATGAGGGGCAAATTTTTATGAAGTGGGACAATGGCCGCACGCTGCCGCTCATCCCCGGCGAGGACAGCTTCACGACGCTGCCGCCCAAGCTGACCACCCTCAAGCTGTATATGCCCCTGACCGCCGATCTCTACGAGCGAAACGAGTACGGTGATCTCGATGACAGCAGCACACTGCTGGAGGGCAGTGAGCTGCGCGGCTACCAGGATCAGATCATGGCGGCACTGGTGAAAAACCGGATGCCGGAGGAAACCGAGCGAGGGCTCATGCATTGGTATGATGAGGCCGACAGTGTCAATCGCAAGGTCCACTCTGCCGTCTTCGCTGTAGAGGTGCGTGACCGGCAGCTCTGGGGCGTGGCGGAATGCCGTGTTGCCGGGGAATTGTCGGACACCGAAATGGATACTTTGAAGGAGTTTATTACTGGACAGGCTTCTGACGGCTGGGGCGAGGGCTTTGAGCAGCGGGAGATTTCCGTGGATGACGGCGGTGAATTGTATGTCCACTTTTGGAACTCGGACGAGTGGAGCATCCAGACGGAACAGGAGCTTTTCTCCCCCAAGTTTGCGGAGGGACTGCCTAAAATGTGCTTCTCCACCCTCCCCGGCACCGGTGAGCTCATCTGTATCAAGCGCGGTGAGAGCGGCTACTATCCCAGCGACTGGTCCACGAACGATCCCGCGCATAACCGTGAGATATCATGGAAGAAGCGGATGGCGGAGAGGTCGGTCTTGATGGTGCTGGCCGACTTGCCCTGCGCCTGCAAATAGAGGACGTAGCTTACCAGATGCTTGCCGCTGATGTTCTCCAGCTTTTGGAGATGGTAGTGGGCGGCGAGGTAGGCACAGAACCGTTTGACCGCCTCATAGTAGCGATCCTTCGTGCGGAAGCTGCCCTGCCGGTTGTGGCGAGCCAGCTTGTCCAACTGGGTAACGAGGGTGTGGTAGATGCCTTTTGTGGTCATATAAAAAAATCTCCTTGTAATCGTAGTCGTGTTCAGATGGGCGCACTTCACCCGTTGGCAGGGAGAACTGTTTCCGGTGCATCTCCGCAGAACGGATAGACTGCCGCAGGCGGAAAGCCTTGGTGCTGTGTGTTTTTCGAGGTCTGCCCGTATGTCTGTCTCTCTTTACTTGTGCCAGGTCAGTACGCTGCGGTGTGGAGGTCTTTGACCTCTGCTCGTGTGAGCAACCGCAGACACCATGCCGCTGAACTCGGCTGCGGAAGACTCCGCCGGTGTCCTGTGACCCGTCCGGCGACGGATCGAGGAATGCGCGATACCCCGTATGACCGGCGCCGCACTCTGACTGCGGCATACAGGGGCGGGAGCTTGCCTCTCCCTTGACGATTTTCCTGCCGTATCGTCCCAACGGCTTTTTCAAAACTTCTTTTTCCTGATCTGCGCCGAAGTGATTTCGGTGCTCTTTCTTTTCCTGCGGTATCGCGGCGGTGGCAAGTGCCGCGACAAAATAGTAAGCAAAAACGCAGGAAGAATCTTCCTGCCGTTTCGGCTTCATACGATCCTTCCTGCGTTTGCAGTATTGTTCAATTCTGATGGCCACCCGTTTTTCGGGGGGCGCATTTTGACATACTTCGGGTTCTTAATCAGAGCGAAAAGCTGTTGATAATGCTCTTTCCACCCGTGCCTGCTCTGCCTCGACCTAAATGCTTGATGCCTTAAGTACACGTTCAGTGTAGTACGGCGACAGAGAAGTGTACAGGTGGAAAATGCCGCGAGAAAACTTCTCGCAGCATAGTCATTGAAATATAAGGGCGCAATGACCCTAATCTCAAACGGGAGCATGATGCTCCTCAAGTACAAACTTAACAACGTGTGCGATGCAGATCACAGACCTGCAAATGGTGCACAAATAACTGAATAATTTTTGTATACCACAATATACTGTATTTGTCAATACGTAAATATCAAAATGCTGTATTCAGAGAGAGCGCGGCCAAAAACGTAATACGCATTATCTCCGTATTAAATGCGTATTACGGAAACAATGCGTATTGCGTGCGTATTAAAGGTGTATTGGTTTTTAATAAAGGCTGCCCCTATGTATGTAAACAATTTCTTTTAGGACTTCAGGCTATGAAAAAAACATAATTGACCTCTATATGAAATCTGGCCTTTATATCACGGAAATCGTCAAGAGGCTGTATCAGAGCGAGCAGATGAAGAAGCAGTTCCCTGACCCCAAAGAACGCTTGCGCCACATTTTTGAGAAGTAGGTGTATGGGCTGGCACCTACCGAAATCATCTATCACATTGCGCTCTCGTACATCCTTGGCTTTAATGAGGATACGAAGGACATCAAGCACAACTTCCGGCAGGTAGACGCACTTCCGTATGCCAAGGAAGGAACGCTCCAGCAGAAGCTGGACGAATTGTTTAGTTGATTACCACTGCATTCCAAAAGAAAGGCACCGGCATCTTCAGTTAGATGCCGGTGTCTTTTTCTGCACAAATCGCTTTTGATGAGAAATCCCACATAAAACTTTACAGCGACCGCTTTTCTCCGAACAGCCCTAAACGAGAAAATCCCACATAAGACTTTAGAGCAACCGCCCACTCCCAAATACCTATTAATAAAAAATCCCAAATCAGATTTTAGACAGCCCCACCATCAATTTTAGACAGCCCCACCATCAGAACGGATTGACAATTCGACAAAATGTGATATAATCCCACTGTCTGGAAAAATATAAAGTTGTAGCACAGAGGTGTCTGCTCAAAAGCAGATGAAAAGGGAATCCGGTGGGAATCCGGAGCGATGCAGTCACTGTGTACGGGAGCGGTCTTGCGAACCACTGGGAAACCGGGAAGGGCAACGCCGCGATGAACGAAGTCAGGAGACCTGCCTCTGTGTGGAATCTCAAGCCTGCTGCCAACGGGTTGGTTTTCCTACGAACTTATGATCCGTCGCGGAACGCCGCACGGGTATATATGTAGTAAGAAGCACCGAGGGCGGCTGTGTGAGACACAGCCGCTTTTATATTCTTTCAGAACATTTTTTGAAACGAGGTAGTTCCCCATGAAGAAAGCACTTGCATTTCTCATGGCGGCAGTGATGCTCATGAGCACGCTGACCGCCTGCGGCAACAAAGACAACGCTGCCGACAACAAGGACAACAACGACGTAAACACCGAGGAGACCGACAAGGCCGCCGCCGACAAGGTCGCCGCGCTGATCGACGCCATCTACGTGCAGGAGCGCACCGAGGAGACCGATGCCCAGTGCGAGGCCGCCAAGGCCGCTTGGGACGCCCTGACCGACGCCCAGAAGGCGCTGGTGGAGGGCGAGGAAGCCAGCCCCGACTATTTCGGTCTGGACACCGGTGACGCGTCCAAGGACGATCCCCGCAACCAGGACGAGATCGGCGAGAAGGAGCTGCTGGTGGTGTCCTTCGGCACCTCCTACAACGACAGCCGCGTAGCCGACATCAAGAGCATTGAGGACGCTTTGCAGGCAGCCAACCCCGATTGGTCCGTGCGCCGCGCCTTCACCGCTCAGATCATCATCAACCACATCCAGGCCCGTGACGGCGAGAAGATCGACAACATGGAGCAGGCTCTGGAGCGCGCTGTCGCCAACGGCGTGAAGCAGCTGGTGGTGCAGCCCACCCATCTGATGCACGGTGCTGAGTACGACGAGATGTGCGCCGCCATCGACAAGGTTCGTGACAAGTTCGAGTCCGTTGAGATCGCTGAGCCCATGCTGGGCGAGGTGGGCAACGACGCCACCGTCATCAACGCCGACAAGGAAGCCGTTGCCAAGGCCGTCGTCGCCGCTGCTCTGAGCGAGAGCGGCTACGAGTCCACCGCCGCCGCCAAGGAGGCCGGTGTGGCTTACGTGCTGATGGGTCACGGTACGGCGCACGTGGCGAAGGTCACTTACAGCCAAATGGCCACCCAAATGGATAAGCTGGGCTATGAGAACGTGTTCATCGGTACCGTGGAGGGCGAGCCCGAGAATACCTCCTGCGAGGCCGTGATTGCAGCTGTCAAGGAAGCCGGTTACACCACCGTGGTGCTGCGTCCCCTGATGGTCGTGGCGGGCGACCACGCCAACAACGATATGGCCGGTGCAGACGATGATTCCTGGAAGACCATGTTCGAGGCCGCCGGCTTCACCGTGAACTGCCAGATCTCCGGTCTGGGCCGTATCGCGGACGTGCAGGCTCTCTACGTGGCACACACCAAGGCTGCCATCGACGCTATCGCGTAACAAGGACTGACTTGGCTCCGGGGCGGTATACTATCGCCTCGGAGCCTTTTTCAGAGCAAGGAGGACACATAAAATGAAGAAGTTTCTTTCCTGTCTGCTGGCACTGCTGATGACGGCATCGCTGCTGGCGGGCTGCGGACAGCAGAAAACAGATGACAACAACAGCGGCGATGCCGCCGAGCCCGCGCTGGCGGACGGCGTGTACACCGCGGATTTCAACACCGACAGCAGTATGTTCCACGCCAACGAGACCTGCGACGGCAAGGGCGTGCTGACCGTGAAGGACGGGCAGATGACCATTCACGTCAGCCTCGCCTCCACCAGCATCGTGAATCTGTTCCCCGGTTTGAAGGAGGACGCACAGAAGGACGGCGCCGTGCTGCTGCAGCCCACCAAGGACACCGTCACCTATCCCGATGGTCTGTCCGAGGAGGTCAACGGCTTTGACATCCCCGTGCCCGCCTTGGACACGGAGTTCGACGTGGCCCTCATCGGCAAGAAGGGCGTATGGTATGACCACAAGGTTTCCGTCTCCAACCCTGTTCTGAAGGAGGATGACGGCGATGACGCTGCCGCCATCGCATTGGCGGACGGCACTTACACCATTGAGGTAGGCTTTGAGGGCGGCTCCGGCAAGTCCCATGTGCTGACCCCCTGCACCCTGAAGGTGGAGAACGGCGCTGCCACCGCCACCATCGTGTGGAGCAGTGAGAAGTATGACTATATGCTGGTGGATGGCCAGCGTTACGATGTCCTCACCACCGAGGGCGGCTCCACCTTTGATATCCCCGTGCGGGCGCTGGATACCCCGCTGACAGTGATCGGCGACACCACCGCCATGAGCACCCCCCACGAGATCGAGTACACCCTGACCTTTGATTCCGCAACTCTGAAGTAACTCCTCCTGTCCCCTCAAAGAGGGGACCTTTGGCAAAAAGATAAACTTTGCCGTACTGCCAGAGCCTCACTCTTTGAGGAAGGCGGCACGTCGCAAGCCGTGACGGAAGGAGTTGCCTATGAAGATCACGCGCAG
>OQVQ01001104.1_pt1 | contig 11397 bp, 10 predicted proteins | sample 1691491 | NCBI WGS metagenome assembly OQVQ01 (sample SAMN03418252, study PRJEB22391) | human gut metagenome | biome: human-gut; feature: organic feature; material: feces | host: Homo sapiens | place: Tanzania | collected 2013-01
ATAGTTGCGTTCCAGCTTCAAGTATCTTATGTAGCGGCGTTTTAGTGGAATGAAATCGTTTCTCGTCACGTTATAGTTTCAGAATATTATGTTGGGTTGTTCCCAATCTATAAATCGCAGTTTTATTTTTTGAGTTCTATGCCCAGTCTCATTCCGTTGTAGTTGCCCAGCAGAGAGTTTACAGCCGATGAAGTAGTCGACTTTGTTGATGCCATATTTGTAATGGCTTTCATTCCCGACATCAGTTTGTCGGCATTGAAAGTAAGAGTCATCTTAGATCCGAGAGTGTTCACATAAACAGTCACTTCCTTTGCTTTGCCAGGTTTAAGTGTAAGAGTCTTCTTCTCCTTATTGAATGTATATTTACCTTTCATCTCGCGCTTCTTGAGCTTAGCAGTGTAGTTGCCCTTACCATCGAATGTGAAGCTGACATTTGTAATTCCCAATGTCTTGTATAGAGGTGTGAGTTTTGTTTCTACTTTTGTGGCTGCAGCAGTGCCTCCTGCCTTTGCCAGCAGGTTTTCGCTCTCAAACTCGCATGCAGGTTTTGAATACACCCATGTTCCCTTTATCGACGATTCTGTTGTAGCCTTGTTGCCAACAACGGTCTTTGCTACGCCTCCAAGGATATCGGTGATACTTTGTGCATTGATAGAATTAACGCACATGAACATTAGAAGTGATGCAAACAAAAACTTAATCTTTTTCATAAAAATCTAAATTTAATTTGTAATCGTTGTATTCAAGCACAAAGATACAAAAAAGAACTAATATATCGTGATTTTTTCTAAGAAAGTTGATTTTTAGTGTTTTTTTAGGGTCTAAAAAGGCGTTTTTATACTAATTTTATTACTTTTGCAACTGAATATTCATAAAATTCTGTCTAATTAGATGAAGAAGAAGATCGTTTTTATCATGAATCCTATCTCGGGCACGGCAAGCAAAGCATCCATCCCCAACCTGATAGATAGCATTCTGGACAAGGACCGCTTTGAGTACGAGATAAGAACTACGGAAAGAGCCGGACACGCATCGGAAATTGCTTCCGAGGCGAAGGAGGCTCATGTTGACATTGTGGTGGCTGTGGGAGGTGACGGTACTGTCAACGAAGTGGCAAGAGCCATCGTACACTCCGACACAGCCCTGGGAATTCTGCCTTGTGGATCGGGCAACGGACTGGCTCGTCACCTCATGCTACCCATGAACCTGAAAAAGAGTATTGAGATCATCAACCAATGCGAGATTCACGACCTCGACTATGGGGTCATCAACGGCTATCCTTTCTTCTGTACCTGCGGTATGGGATTTGACGCCTTCGTAAGCATGAAGTTTGCCGAAAGCGGCAAACGAGGACCCATCAGCTATGCTGAGAACATCCTGAGAGAAGGACTGAAGTATCAGCCTGAAACCTACACCCTCGAGGACGAGACGGGAACAAAGCAATACAAGGCCTTCCTCATCTCGTGTGCCAACGCATCGCAATATGGCAACAACGCCTATATCGCTCCACAGGCATCGATGAGCGACGGACTGATGGACGTGGTCATCATGGAGCCTTTCGATGTACTGGAGGCTCCGCAGGTAAGTTTCGATATGTTCAACAAGACGCTCGACAAGCACTCCAAGATTAAGTCGTTCAGATGCAAAAAGCTGCATATCACCCGCACCAAGCCTGGTGTCATCCATTATGACGGCGACCCGGTTATGACGGGTGCTGACATTGATGTGCACTTGGAGGAGAAAGGCATCAAGATTATCGTCAACCCATTTGCCGACAAGAGTGCCCGGAAACCCAACGCCATACAGTCGGCCTTTGCCGATTTCTTCAATGGTCTCAATGCTGTGAGAAGCGACATCAGAGAGCAAGGAAGAAAGGTGGAGGCGCTGAGCAAACTCGTGCAGAGCAAACTGAACTTATGATGCTTGACGAAGGAGTTAAAAAGTTAAGGAGTTAAGGTGTTAAGGAGTTAAGACAAATGCCTTTAAGGGATTGTTTAATTTCAAGTCCACTTAAGCATCTTTCTTAGCTCCTCAGCGACCGCAGGGAGCGATAACTCCTTAACTTCTTAACTTCCTTGAAACCCCTTGAAAATCCCTTGAAAACTCCTTTGAAATCTACTTGATATAAAATTCTTCCGTTAACCGGGAATACCATTCCGAACGACTGCCATCCGGCAACTGGAGCACTTCTGTAGACTCCTCAAAGTTGCCCATACGGCTACGGGAGAAGGTAAGAAGAAGCCGTTTGGGAGCCTTGCGCTCCACAGTCTTCACCATACATTTTCGCACAAGCGTAAAGCCCTTGTAATAAGCCTCTTCCTCCACCCTGCCAAACACTTCTGTGGGTACAACAATCGACAGGAAACCATGTTCCGTAAGCAGACGTCTGGCTCCGGCAAAGAGGTCGGCAAAAGGCAGTGTGTCTGTATGCCGGGCAAGCGAGCGCTTGACATCAGGATTCTTCAGACTGTCGACAAAGAAAGGCGGATTGCTGACGATGGCATCGTAAGGCTGGGAAGACTGAAAATCCTGCAGCGGACAATGACTCACATGCACACTTTCGGCAAAAGGACTTGCCGCCACATTCTCGGCAGCCTGCCTGCAAGCCTCCTCGTCAATATCGATGGCATCGACTACTGACTGCGGAAAACGCTGAGCCATCATGAGTGCTACGAGACCTGTCCCCGTACCTATATCCAGCACCCTGCTGCCTCCCAAAGCCCATGCTCCCAAGAGGACGCCGTCTGTGCCTACTTTCATGCCGCACTTATCCTGCATGATTCCAAAATGTTTGAATTGAAAATCTGCCACGATTATATCTTGTTTTTATTCCGATCTTAATTTCCTCATGTACGGAAGTTGAGTACACAACTTTTGCTCATCTCAGGAAAAACGCAAACAAGTCTGTTTTATTTTATCATTTTTACAAAAAAATGCCACGAATATATTAAAATATCTATACCAACCCCTCTGAATTCAATAAAAATGACTACCTTTGCACCCTAAAAAGAATTCTAAAAACGAATATGAACAGAAAACAAAATACACAATTTCAAATGATAGCCGATTTTGACGGCGATGCTTCTGTATTGGTGGCAGAAAGAGAATCAGGAGAATACCCTATTCTCTGCACACGCAATCTCGTCATCTTTCCTACCGTTCTGGCACCCATCATCGTGGGAAGACCCCAGAGCGTTCAGCTCGCCCAAAAGCTAATCGAAAATCCAGACAAGGTATTCTGTATCTTCTGCCAGAAAGATGAGGCTACAGAAAACCCCACATCTGGAAACCTCTATAAGACTGGTGTGTTTGCTAAACTCATAAAAACAGTAGAACTGCCAGGAGTAGAATCAGGTAACATAACCATCGTGGTACAGGCTCTTGGCAGATGCCGACTCGAACAGATCACATCAACAAGTCCTTACTACAAAGGACAGGTAACCAGTCTGCCAGAAAAGTGGCCCAACCTGGAAGACGTGCATTTCCAGACGCTGTTGGACACACTGCATCAGGAAACAACCAACTTCATACATGCCTGCGATGATATGCCCAATGAGGCAGAATATGCCCTCAACAACATATCCAACCCCATGATAGCTGCCAACTTCATCTGCAGCAACATGCCTTTCAGCATAGAGGACAAGATGGAGATGCTGGAGAAAGACAACCTCAGCGACCGTCTTTACATCGCTCTGAAAGCCGAGCACAAAGAGCTGCAGCTGCTGAGCATACAGTCGGACATCAAGCAGAAAACACGCTTCGACCTCGACGAACAGCAGAGAGAATACTTCCTGCAGCAGCAACTCAAGAACATACGCGAGGAACTGGGGGGAGACGAGAAGAATCCTGAGCGAAAAGAACTGGCTGAAAAGGCCAAGAACAAGAAATGGAACGAGACTACAGCCAAGGCGTTCAATAAGGAATTGAACAAGCTCGAAACCATCAACCCACAGAGCCCCGACTACTCTATCCTCGTCAACTACCTGCAGACCATGGTAGACCTGCCTTGGAATGAATACACTCAGGACAACCTGAGCCTCAAGCATGCCAAGAAAGTTCTCGACAAAGCGCACTATGGCATGGAAAAGGTTAAGGAACGTATCTTGGAATACCTGGCTGTAAGATCGCTGCGAGGAGACCTGAAGAGCCCTATCCTCTGCCTCTATGGCCCTCCAGGAGTTGGCAAGACAAGTCTTGGAAAGAGCATCGCCGAGGCGATGGGCAGAAAATATGTGCGTATGTCATTGGGCGGTCTGCACGACGAGTCGGAGATACGAGGACACCGCCGCACCTATATAGGAGCCATGCCCGGACAAATCATCAAGAACATTCAGAAGGCTGGAAGCAGCAACCCTGTATTCATCCTCGACGAGATAGACAAGGTGACACAGAACACCATCAACGGAAACCCGGCATCGGCTCTGCTCGAAGTGCTCGACCCAGAACAGAACAATGCCTTCCACGACAATTATCTCGATACAGACTACGATTTGTCGAAGGTGCTCTTCATTGCTACTGCCAACGATATCAGCAGTATTCCACGTCCGTTGCTCGACCGTATGGAGCTCATCGAGGTGGGCGGATACATCATCGAGGAGAAGGTGGAGATAGCCAAGCGACACCTGGTGCCACGCGAACTGAAGAATACCGGTCTCGACAAGTATGAGCCCAAGATAAAGTTTACCAAAGCTGCCATCGAAGACCTGATAGAGCACTATACACGCGAAAGCGGAGTGCGCCAACTCGAGAAAGCTATCAACAAGGCTTTGCGCAAGATGGCATACAAGCTGGCATATACCGAAGAACTGGAGAAGCCTACCATCACTCCTGCTGAGGTGGAAGAGCTGTTGGGCAAGCCTATCTTCACACGCGACATCTACCAGGGAAACCAATATGCTGGCGTGGTAACAGGACTGGCATGGACATCGGTAGGAGGAGAAATCCTCTTCATAGAAACCTCGCTCAGCAAGAGCAAGGCTGCCAAACTCACCCTGACAGGAAACCTGGGCGACGTGATGAAGGAATCGGCGGTCATTGCGCTGGAATTTGTCAAGGCGCACGCCGACCTCTTGGGCATAGACTATCGTATCTTCGAAAACTGGAACATCCATATCCATGTGCCCGAGGGAGCTACTCCTAAAGACGGTCCTTCTGCTGGTATCACCATCGCTACAAGTATCGCATCGGCCCTGACACAGCGCAAGGTGCGAAAGAACACTGCCATGACAGGAGAGATAACACTTCGTGGAAAAGTTCTCCCCGTAGGTGGCATCAAGGAGAAGATTCTGGCCGCCAAGCGAGCCGGCATTACAGATATCGTGATCTGTCAGGACAATAAGAAAGACATTGAGGAGATTCCTGAGATCTATCGCAAGGGAGTGGAATTCCACTATGTGGAGAATGTTGCCGATGTATGGCACTTCGCGCTCACCGACGAAAAGGTGGAACATCCCATCGATTTCACGATTCCCGAGGATGCGAAGAAAGGAGAGTGAGAAATCAATATAAACAAGAAGAATGAAATTCGAACTACAAGTAACAGATAAAGCCAGTGATGCACGCACAGGCATCATCACCACCGACCACGGACAGATAAAGACTCCTATCTTTATGCCAGTGGGAACTGTCGGATCAGTGAAAGGTGTGCACTTCGAGGAACTGCGCCAACAGGTTAAGGCACAGATCATCTTAGGCAACACCTACCACCTATACCTACGACCAGGACTCGAGGTCATCAAGGCCGCAGGCGGACTGCATGGCTTCAACGGATGGGACCGACCCATCCTGACAGACAGTGGCGGATTCCAGGTGTTCTCGCTTACAGGCATCCGAAAGTTGCGTGAGGAGGGGTGCGAGTTCCGCTCTCACATCGACGGAAGCAAGCACATCTTCACACCCGAGAACGTGATGGACACTGAGCGAATTATTGGTGCCGACATCATGATGGCGTTCGACGAGTGTCCTCCTGGACAAAGCGACTTCCAGTATGCCAAGAAGAGTCTTGAACTGACCCAGCGCTGGCTGGACCGCTGCCTGAAGCGCTTCAACGAGACCGAACCACTCTACGGCTACCAGCAGAGCCTCTTCCCTATCGTACAGGGCTGCACCTTCCCGGAACTCCGCCGCGAGGCAGCCAAGTTTATCGCTGACAAGGGAGCAGACGGCAACGCCATCGGAGGCCTGGCTGTAGGCGAGCCTACCGAGGTGATGTATGAGATGATAGAAGTGGTGAACGAAATCCTGCCAAAGGACAAGCCACGTTATCTGATGGGCGTGGGTACCCCTCAGAACATTCTGGAAGCCATTGAGCGAGGCGTAGACATGTTCGACTGCGTGATGCCAACCCGCAACGGAAGAAACGCAATGCTCTTCACCTACAACGGCACCATGAACATGCGCAACAAGAAATGGGAGATGGACTTCAGCCCAGTGGATCCGGACGGATGCGAAATCGACCAGATTACCAGCAAGGCATACCTGCACCACCTCTTCAAGGCACAGGAACTCCTGGCGATGCAAATAGCCAGCATCCACAACCTCTCGTTCTATCTGCGACTCGTTACCGATGCACGCCAGCATATAGAGCAGGGCGACTTCGTACAGTGGAAGCGATCTGTCATCGACCAGCTCGGCAGAAGAATTTAAATTACTGAAGTTAGGAGTAAGAAGTCTCAGGAGCATGAAGCCCCCGACGGCTCCTGCTCCCGGAAAATACTGATTTATGAAAGATTTTAAATACATCAGAAAACATCGCAGAAGATTAAAGTTCGGCAGAACCATGGCTCGAAGATTCGGATGGCTCACCGCTGCCCTCAGATGGCTGGGCAGAAAACTGAGCTGGATGGGAAAGGTCATGCGATGGATTGGGCATAAACTGCGATTCCTCAAGGTGCTCAAGTATCTCAACCCACTGAGATACATCAAACGATTGGACTGGTATATCATCAAGAAGTTCGTAGGCTACTACTTCTTCTCGATAGCGCTCATCATCACCATTGCCATCGTGTTCGACTTCAACGACAACCTGTCGAAGTTTACCGAGTATCATGCACCGGCACGAGCTATCATCTTCGATTACTATGCCAACTTCGTGCCATACTTCGCCAACCTCTTCAGTGCGCTGTTCGTGTTCGTAGCGGTCATCATGTTCACCTCCAAGCTGGCAGGTAATTCCGAGATCATCGCCATGCTGGCATCGGGAGTATCGTTCAAGCGCCTGCTTCGCCCGTACATGATTACCTGCATATTCCTCTCGGCACTCTCCTACACGCTCTCTGCCTATGTGATTCCGCACGGCACGGTCATCCGACAGAACTTTGAGACGATGTACAAGAACAAGAAGAAGAATACCTCTGCCGAAAACGTGCAGCTGCAGGTGGACCGAGGCGTGATAGCCTACATCCAGCATTACGACAACAACTCGAAGAGGGGCTACGGATTCTGTCTAGACAAGTTCCAGGAAAAGAAACTGGTGAGCCACCTGACAGCATCAGAAATACAGTATGATACCATCAGCGACTCCAAATACCACTGGAAACTAACCAACTGGAAGGTACGCCGACTGCATGGCATGAAAGAGAAGATTACGAGCGGAATGAATAAAGATACGCTCATCACCATGGAGCCAACCGACCTGGTCTACTCCAAGGGACAGCAGGAAACCTTTACCAGTCCGGAGCTGAAGGATTACATCTCCAAGCAGATCAACCGCGGTTCGGGCAATGTGGTACAGTACAAGGTGGAGTATCATAAGCGAATCGCCTCCTCCTTCGCCTCATTCATCCTCACCATCATCGGCGTGTCGCTCTCCTCACGCAAGCGCAAGGGCGGCATGGGTAAGGCTCTGGGACTGGGTCTGGCATTGAGTTTCGGCTATATCATGCTGCAGACCGTCTGCGCCACCTTCGCCATCCAGGCAAACTTCCCGCCGATGCTGGCGGCATGGTTGCCTAACATCATTTACGCCTTCGTGGCATACTTCTGCTACCGCAAGGCACCGAGATAATAAACATTGAAAAAAGAAAGAAAATGTATTTCGACGAATTAGATTTAAACGACAACGTGCTCGACGCATTATACGATATGCGATTCGACACATGCACCCCAGTACAGGAAAAATGTATACCAGAGATATTGGAAGGTCATGATGTGCTCGGCGTAGCCCAGACCGGAACCGGAAAGACAGCTGCCTATCTGCTGCCGGTATTGAGCAAGCTGGATGATGGTGGCTATCCTAAGGATGCCATCAACTGCGTCATCATGTCGCCTACCCGTGAGCTCGCACAGCAGATTGACCAGGCGATGCAGGGCTTCGGCTATTATCTGCAGGACGTGAGCAGCGTGGCTGTATATGGCGGCAACGACGGCAACCGCTACGATCAGGAGCTGAAGAGTCTCCGCATGGGTGCCGATGTTGTCATCGCTACACCAGGACGTCTCATCACCCACATCTCGCTGGGCAACGTAGACCTCAGCAAGGTAAGCTTCTTCATCCTCGACGAGGCCGACCGCATGCTCGACATGGGTTTCTCAGAGGATATCAATACCATCGCTGCCAAGCTGCCTAAGACTTGCCAGACCATCATGTTCTCGGCTACCATGCCAGAGAAGATTGAGGAATTGGCAAAGTCGCTGCTCAAGGATCCGGTAGAGATCAAGCTCGCAGTGAGCAAGCCTGCAGAGAAAATCAAGCAGGAGGCTTACGTATGTTACGAAACCCAGAAGATGACCATCATCAAGGATATCTTCAAGGCTGGCGACATGAAGCGTGTCATCATATTCAGCGGCAGCAAGATGAAGGTGAAGCAACTGGCTGCTGCCCTCCAGCAGACCGGTATCAACTGCGGCGCCATGCACTCAGACCTGGAGCAGGCTGAGCGTGATGATGTGATGTTCAAGTTCAAGAGCGGTCAGTATGACGTGCTCGTGGCTACCGACATCGTGGCTCGTGGTATCGACATCGACGACATCGAGATGGTTATCAATTATGACGTGCCTCACGATACCGAAGATTACGTTCACCGCATCGGTCGTACAGCCCGTGCCAACCGCGACGGTAGAGCCATCACCTTCGTCAACGAAGAGGACATGTTCTGGTTCCAGCAGATTGAGAAGTTCCTGGAGAAGGTGGTAGAGAAGATGCCGCTTCCTGAGGGATGCGGCGAGGGGCCTGAATATATCAAGCTGAACAAGCCTAGCAAGAAAGGCGGACGTGGAGGCAAGGGCGGAAACGGACGCAAGGGCAATGGACGTGGCGGAAATGAGAACGGCGAAAAGACCAAGGCTAAAAACAGACGCCAGAAAGACCGCGAGCAGACTGCTCATAAGCATAAGCCAAACAACCCTAACAACCGACAGGAGAAAGCTCCTAAGAAAGGAAAGGTACAGAACGGTGAGGCTCAGCAGAACGGACAGAACAATCAGCAGAACGGTCAGAACGGACAGCAGAAGAAGGGCAACAAGAAGCCTCAGCAGAACAAGCCATATCCACAAAACCAGGAAGGCGAACAGACAAGAAGCAACGACAATCCAAACAACAAGCGTCGCAACAACAACAAACGCCGCAATGGTAACAATGGCAACAACGGTAACAATGCTGAGAATGCAAACCCTCAGCAGCGCCCTGGTACAGAAAACAATGTACGCCCAGGAAGCAACGGTCGTGGCAGAGGCGTAGCTCAGAAGAAGCAGAATCCAAACAACCAGCAGAAGCAGAATGCAGCTCCACAGAAACCGGGGGCAGCTCCTCAGCAGAAGCCAGCCCCAGCTCAGAAAAAGGGCGACAAGCAGGGTTCACGCAAGTATGAGCCTGTGGTAAATCCACAGAAGAAAGAAAACGTGGTAAAGAAAATCTTCAACAAGATTTTCGGATTCAAGAAGTAATATAACAAGTCGCAAAAAGGCAAAAGCATTCAAACCCTGATTGCTTTTGCCTTTTACGTTTTCCTTTCGACCGATAACCGTTAGTTCTGTCATCAATAGTGTTAAAAATCATAAGAATCACATCGGTTCGCATTATTTTTATTATCTTTGCATCATAACAAGACATATAATAAATATAGAATTATGAATGTAGGAGATAAAATACCAGAGATTCTTGGCATTGACCAGGACGGACGTGAGATAAAGGCAAGCGACTACCGTGGTCGCAAGATAGTGCTCTACAGTTATCCGAAGGCTAACACCAGCGGATGCACTGCCGAAGCCTGCTCCCTGCAGGCTCATAAGGAGGAACTGGCAGCAGCCGGTTACGAGATTATCGGCGTGAGCAAGGACAAGCAGGCGCTGCAGAAGAAGTTTTCTGAAGCCAAGGGTCTGCAGTTCCCTCTTATTGCCGATACAGAGACCACCCTTTTGCAGGAACTCGGCTGCTGGGGCGAGAAGGTAACCTGCGGCAGAAAGACCATCGGCATCCTCCGCACTACCTATCTTGTCAACGAAGAAGGCGTCATCGAGAAGATCTTCACTCCAAAGGAGATCAAGACCAAGATTCATGCAGAGCAGATTCTGGATTACATCCATCAATAAGCCTACAACAGAATGGACAATATTGTCATCGAACTTTTTCTGTTGAGCATCGGAGCCAGTTTTGTGCAACGCACCACTGGCTTCGGTTTTGGCATCTTCATCATGACGATGCTCCCCTCCATCATGCCCTCTTATGGTGAGGCAACAACCCTCTCAGGCATCCTGGCGATGACCACCTCCCTGATCATCGTCATTCAGAAATACAAGTACATCACCTGGAGGCGACTGCTGCCCATTCTGTTCACCTTCATCATCATCTCCATCGGAGCCATCTTTGTGCTCAAGCGGATGGAATATCACATACTGAACATATTGCTCGGTATTACGCTGATCATCGTGAGCATCTACTTCGCCTTCTTCAGCAAGCGCATCAAGGTGAAGACTACGCTGCCCGTGCAGGTTACGGCAGGAACATTGAGCGGACTGATGGGAGGATTCTTCGGAATGCAGGGACCACCAGCCGTACTCTATTTCGTCAGTTCTGAGCCAGACAAGGATCGCTATCTGGCGATGACGCAGACCTATTTCCTGGCAGGCAATCTGATGATGACACTGGCAAGAGCCTACAATGGTTTCTTCACCACCACGGTCTCCATAGGTTATGTGTATGGAATAGCCGGAGTCTTCATTGGCAACCTGATAGGCTCCTGGGTATTCAGGCACCTCAGCGGCTCCCTACTCAAATACATCATCTATGCCTATATCGGAATCAGCGGATTAACCTTCCTTCTGGGGGCGTAGCGTATGGAGGCTATAGGTAATTGAAATAAGAAAAAAAAATTAAAAAAACATAAGATTATGACAAACAAGGAATTGACACTCGCCACTCTGATGAGGGCGATGATTAAGTACGATGGTGGCGATGCGCCA
>OQVQ01001105.1_pt1 | contig 11378 bp, 10 predicted proteins | sample 1691491 | NCBI WGS metagenome assembly OQVQ01 (sample SAMN03418252, study PRJEB22391) | human gut metagenome | biome: human-gut; feature: organic feature; material: feces | host: Homo sapiens | place: Tanzania | collected 2013-01
GTGTGTTGCTGCCGAGCCGGAGGAATACACCCTGAAGGAAACCAAGTGTTACTCTGAAAATGTGGCGCAATGGTTCAGCCACCTGATTCCTCCCACCGATGTGCAGGTTCGCGAGGGGTACCTCTCGATAGATGACCCGTTGGAGGAGGTTTACCGCTATCCCGAAGGCTACCAAATTATTCAGGAACTTGCGGTGGAGCCGCTGCAGCTTGACCACGCCGATCTTGCTGACCGTATGATACAAGGCGGTGCACTGAGCTTCAGCAGCATCTGGAACCACATCAATAAATACCTGCCGGACGAAGCCTATACGCTCATCAACGCAAGACTTTCGCGTATCAAAAAGACTCAATAAAAAAGCAGAACGGCACCCCATTTGTCAGACAAGTATACGAGTATGCTTGTGCTGGGAAGTGGGGTGTGTTTTCTATATAGCTCAGCGTCTACGCTAATGGCTTTTCTGGTTTTCCTCAAGGGGGAGGGTGGCAACCATGCCAGACCTACCTGACAGAAGAATGTAGCGTAACAGACGTCATATATCGACTTATAGATTCGCAAAGGCTATAAGCAAATCCTTATTGACGAATATGATTTGGGACTTTGATTTTTCATTATTTTGCTTATATAATAGAAACAATCCAATGTACGAATGTACGAAATACACAAATTTTACATCTAAAAAGGAGGAAAAAATGAAACATTTCGTATCACGTGTACTTGCAATCGGTCTTACGGGTTCCTTGTTGCTTACAGGATGTACTTCTGAATCTGTTAGCAGCGCCGAAACCTCCACGAATGCAAGCGTCAGCAGTTCTTCTGAAAGCCAGCATGAGCCGGTTACCATTACGCTTTATGCTGACTCTGCAACGAACGGCGCGAACGAAGCAAGAATCGAGGCATTCCAGAAACTGTACCCTTGGATTACGGTTGACCTGGTTGAGATGCCTGCCGGTGCTTCTGACCGCGTGCGTACGCTGAGTACGGTTCTGCAGGCAAAAGATGACAGCATGGACGCATTCCTGATTGATTGCACATGGCCGGAAATGTTTGCCTCGGCCGGCTGGCTCGAGCCGTTGGATGATGTATATACCAGTGATGAATTAACAGAGTTCAGTGAGGGCGCACTGCAGGGATGCTATGTAGATGGAAAACTGGTATGTCTCCCTACTTTTTTAAATACCGGCGCCCTGCTTTACAGAGCTGACCTGCTTGAAAAATACGGGTTTGAACCCGCCAAAACATGGGACGAATTGATCGAACAGAGCAAGGTCGTAATGGCAGGGGAGCCTGGCGTCTACGGTTATGCGGCTGCATGGCAAAAAGCGGAAGCTTTAACCTGCTGCACGATGGAGCATATCTGGGGATATGACGGAAACGTTCTAGATGAAAGCGGCAACCCGACCTTTGATACCGAAGCTGTAAAAAACGGCATCAGTTCGATGAAAAAATTCTGGACGAAGGCGTAGCGATCGACGGTATCCTTGGCATGATGTCTAAGGACGTGAAGGCGGCTTTCTTTGCCGGTCAGGTACTCTATATTCGCGATTGGTCTGCTGCACTTGCCGCCGCCAACAATCCTGAGCAATCCTCTGTTGCAGGTAATGTAAAGGTGGCACAGCTTCCCGCAGGTGCAGACGGAAATGAGCAGTACAACTGCAATGGCGGTTGGAACATTGGTGTTTCTGCTTATTCCTCGCATAAGGAGGAAGCCAAGCTCTTGGTCAAGTACTGGACGAGCGAAGACGCAATGCTGATTGGCGCAACGATGAGCGGCAAAATGCCTGCGCGCCCTGCCCTGTACGAGAACAAGGATTTGCTTGCTGCCGATGCCGATATGGCGCAATTGTATGATTTTGCAATGAACTGCCGCAACCGTCCCGGCTCTGCTTATTACGAGGAGGTTTCTGCTGCACTGCAGGAGGGTGTTACCAGCGTGCTGATGGGAGAGCAAACCGTCGATAATGCGGTTGCAACGATTCAGGCAAAAGAAGAAGAAATCTACAACCGTTAAGGCTAAAAACAGTATGTGCAGCGAAGCTCACTTCGCTGCACATACTGCAATTTTCAAAAAGATCTTTTGATAAGGGTTCTCGCTATGAACAATAAAAAGAGAGTCGCTATGGGATATGTTTTTCTCCTGCCAGCGCTGATCTTATTCATGGTAGTTGTCGCATATCCGGTTTTCAACACACTGAAAACAAGCTTTTATTCGATTCGTGTTCAAAATATTGCCACAGGCGGAAAGTGGGTCGGGCTTGCCAACTATAAACAGCTGATTCAAGATCCGAATACGTGGGTGACATTAAAATTCACCCTGCTGTTTACGGTGGTTTCGGTTATTCTGGAAACAGCCATCGGCATGGCATGCGCCTTGATTATGAATATTGGAATGCGCGGTGAGGGCATTGTTCGCGGATGTATTCTTGTGCCATGGTGTATTCCTACGATTGTCTCCGGACTGATGTGGTCCTATATGTTCGCTGAATCTTACGGCATTATCAACCAGTTGCTTCAGCGAATTGGTATCGCACCCGTTGCATGGCTGACAAATTCATCCTGCGCCTTTTGGGCAGTTGTTATTTCTGATGTGTGGAAAACAGCCCCCTATATGGGCTTGCTGCTTTTGGCTGGTCTGAAAACCGTACCCCCGGAATACTATGAAGCTGCCTCAATTGATGGGGCAGGCAGCATTACAAAGTTCTTCCGAATCACAATTCCCTGCATTAAGCCGGTTCTTCTGGTATCCATTATGTTCCGCACGATTTCCAGTTTCCGAATCTATGATCTTATTAAGGTGCTGACGAATGGTGGTCCCGGCTTATCGACTACCAGCCTGACCATGTATACCATGCAGCAGTATTTTTCTTTTGGCAATTATGGCTATGGCGCTGCGCTTGCCATGCTTACGTTTGTGGTTTCGTTGGGCATCGCATTCCTGTTCTATGACGGGATGAAGTCTAAGCTGGAGGTATAACCATGAAGCGAAATTTTGGCGTCATCCTTTTTTCCATAATCCTTATTTTGGTGATTGTATTTCCTTTCTTGTGGTTACTTCTTGGCTCGTTCAAAACCATGAAAGAGCTATTTTCAGTTCCGATTCGATTTTTCCCGGAACGCATCTCCTTGGATAACTACCTTGCGGTTTTTAAGGCACAGCCTTTTGGGTTGTATCTGTATAACAGCATCGTTATTGCTCTTTTAGGAACTGTACTGGTTGTGGTTGCCTCTGCCATGGCTAGTTATTCGTTGGCGAGAATTCCTATCAAAGGCAAAAAACTGGTGCTGATTCTTGTCCTGACGGTCTCCCTGCTGCCTCCTGTTACGCTTCTGAATCCCATCTATCAGACAATGAGTAATATCGGGCTGCTTAACACCAAGACAGGTGTTGCCTTTGTACTTGCCGCAATTGAACTCCCTACTGCGGTATGGTTGTTGACAAGCTTTTTCCAGTCTATTCCCATTGAAATAGAAGAAAGCGCCATGCTGGATGGCGCTTCCATGATGGGTGGTTTTGTTAGGGTAGTGATGCCGCTGGTAATGCCCGGCGTATTTACTGTTAGCATCATGACATTTCTTGCTGTATGGAACAATTTCATCTTCCCTTCTGTGCTGAACCAATCCAAATCGGCAAGAACGGTTACGATTGCACTGACTATGTTTGAAACCGAGACTTATACGCCATGGCATATTATTTCTGCTGCAGCTATTATCGCATCGGTTCCTCTGATCATTGTTGTTTTGCTTTTGCAGAAACGGATTGTTTCCGGTATGATCGAGGGCGGTGTTAAAGGATAGTCTCAGAAATGTTAAAGGGAGGTTTTTCCATTGCCTGCTTTGCATAGTCCATAAAACATTTCATGGGTCGTGTGAGATGACGCTGCTTATTGTATCCAATACAAACCTGCTGAAAATCAGGTGTTTCCAGCTGGCAATAAAGGGGACTCTCAATATACATGGGTGAAACACAGGCAGAGATATACCCCACAAACGCACAGCCAACATTGGCAGCGACAAGAAAATGGGCAAGACCGGGATTGGAGGTTTCCAGTACAATATTTGGCTGACAATTATGTTTTTCAAACAGGTCTTGCGTGTATTTTCGCAAGTAACCGGTTTTGCCAACAATAAAGGGAAGCAAACAAATGTCCTCGAATTTCAAAACGGGAAACGAATGATCCTCAGATTCCCTTTTGTAAGGTATGCGAATCTGTGACGGGACGGCCAGTAGAATTTGCTCTTGGTAAATGTCTGTGTGTGCAATTGCCGAATTGGGTTCGCTATAGCAAAAACCAAGATCGACCGAACCGTTTTCCAGCAGTTCTTCCACTCCGCCGGACTCAACCTCGGTAACGGAGACTTCAATGTTCGGATACTTCTGTTTGAATCCACCTAACAGGTATGTCAATGTAATAAACGACTTGGTTTTTGTGACCGCGAGAGATAAGTGTCCGGTTCCGGAAAAACTTCCGTTATCCTTTAGCTCTGCCATCATTGTTTGCATCGTGCGATATTCATACAGCATATTTTGTGCGCTGTCGCGAAAACGCTCCCCGGCTTCTGTAAGAATCAGCGAATTGCCTTTTCGGTAAAACAACTTTGTATCAAGCTCTTTTTCAAGGTGAATCAGCTGCTGGCTCAATGCTGGTTGCGTAATATAAAGTTCTGATGCGGCCTTGCTGATGCTGTTGAATTTCAATATTGTCAGGAAATATTCTAATTGTAAGAAGTTCATGCTGCCCTCCCGAAGATGCAACCCGGTAAAACTTTATAGAGTTAAAAATATATCGTCACAACGAGAATAATCGCGCAAAATCCACTACAAGAATTATAACACGTTATCAGCCCATCATCAATAAAGAAATTCCGGAAGGAGATATTCTTTATGCTTTACACAACTCTCGGAAAAACCAACCGTAAAGTCAGCAGAATTGGATTCGGAGGCTGTCCTGCGGGCGTAAAAAATTATGTTGAGACATATGATCCCGACAAAACGGATGATTACGGCGAGGGGGTTCTCGCAGCCAGACGTGCTTACGAATTGGGCATCAACTACTTTGATACTGCCCCCGGCTATGGCAACGGCTTGAGTGAGCAGATCATTGGCGAGGCTCTTGATGGTGTCCCCGGCGAGAATCTTTTTTTGGCAACAAAAGTACGTTACAATGAAGAACCCGATGTTTTCAAATCGCTCGAAGGCAGCTTGACAAGACTGCGCCGGGAGCATATTGATCTCTTGCAGTTACATGGCGACTACTACACAAAAGAGCTGACAGACACGCTTTTACAGCCCGGCGGCATGGTAGAACAAATGTGCCGTGCCAAACAGGAAGGTCTTGTACAATATCTTGGTTTTACGGGAGAATGTCAGAATGCTGAGTTCTATCGCCTGATCGATACCGGAATCTTTGATGTCGTTCAGGTACAGTACAATGTTCTGTTTCAGCATCCGTATGATCCGTTTTTCCAATCGGGCAGTATGTATTACTGTGAGGAAAAGGGAATGGGCATTGTCACAATGCGCTCTTTGACTTCCGGTATTTTCCAAAAATGGATGCGGATGATCCAGCCGGATAATACTTTTGACTACTCAAAAGCATTGATCCAGTACGTTTTGTCCAATCCGCTGGTAGATACGGCCTTGTTAGGTATGCGATCTGTTGCACAAGTGGAAGAAAATGTTTCTGTGTGCTTGGATACCACCCACCGTATTGACCTTGCCGAGCTTCACAAGAGGAAAGTAGACTGATCATGGTTACATGGAAAATGATTAACCTCGGTCAAGTAAGCAGAAATCAGTTTTGGGGTGAGCCGGATGATGTTGTTCGTCGCCCCGGTATCTGCAACGGAGTCGTTCTGTTTGACACGGAACAAGTCATACTGGTTGATCCGCCTTATTCTAACGAGGAGATGCTGCGCTGTCTGGATGCACATGCCGGATTAAAGCCAAAAGATATCGATGTTGTATACATTACACATGCTCATTCAGACCACTTCGATGGGATTCACTATTTCCCTGCCGCACGCTGGTGTACCGGGATGGAGGAACGAGACATTCTGGGAAAAATGCTGGATGCAAGGAAGTTGGACGGCAACAAGTTGGAAGGCTTGAGAGAAAAACTGACGCCCAATATTCAAGTTGTTCCCTTGCCAGGTCATACAATGGGTTCTACAGGGCTGCTTTTTGACGGTCCGGAAGGAAAAGTCCTTGTCGCAGGTGATTCCGTAATGACGCGTGAGTTTTTTGAACATCAAAAGGGCTATTTCAAAAGCGAAAATCAGGCTGCCTCAACAAAAACGATTCAATGGATTTCCAAACATACCGATATTGTTGTTCCCGGACACGACAACTACTTTTTTGTCAATGCATACAAATTCAATTGAAGGAGATATCAAATGAAAACTATCACATGCCCAAGCAAAGAAGTTCCTGTTATTGCAGAGACGCAGGTCTTAGTCGTAGGAAGTGGTCCTGCGGGTATTTCTGCGGCTGTTGCCAGCGCTCGCTGCGGGGCAAAAACCATGCTTGTTGAACGGTATGGCTGTTTTGGCGGCGCACTTTCTGTAGGTCAGGTCGAATCGTACACTTGGTACTTTAATAAAAACACATATACTGCACAGGGCATTTCTAAAGAAATTGAAGACCGCATGATTAAGATAGGTGGTGTACAGGATGATGACCGCGGTTGTGGGCACTTTTTGAATCCGGAAAAATACAAATATATGCTCGATTGCTGGATTCAAGAAGAAGGTATCACACCTCTGCTGCACACCCTTGTGGTTGATGTAATTATGGAGGGCAAAACCGTCAAGGGTGTTATCGTAGAGAACAAGTCCGGACGTGGTGCCATTTTGGCAGACCGCATTGTTGATGCCACAGGTGACGGAGACGTTGCTGCTCTTGCTGGCGCTGCTTATGAGAAAGGCGAAAATAACAACGGCAAGGTACTTCCTGTCACGATGGTTTTTGGTGTGTCAGGCGTTGACACCAAAACCTTCCGTGATTATATCGAAAGCCACCCGGAGATGACGAATCCGGATACGCATGGTTTGAAGCTTCCGTTCCGGCGTGCAAAGGCTGACGGGAAATGGCCGGTAGAGCGTGATGGCGGTGCATGGAAAGAGCTTACCTCCACGGGTGAATTTACCAGTCTGAATCTTACGCTTGAAAACGGGATTGATGGAACCAATGTTTGGGACCTGACACACGCAGAGATTCAGGGACGCCAGCAGGTTATGTGGGCTGTCGACGTACTGCGTAATTATGCAAAAGAAATGGGTTTTGCCAATTGCTCGTTGCGTTCGATTGCTGGTCAGATTGGCATTCGTGAAACGCGCCGTATCCAGGGTGGTTACAGCATCTGCCGCAAGGATGTGCTGGGACATTCCGAGTTTGACGATTCAATTGGTGTATACACCACATTTATCGACGGAGAAGTTGTATCGAAAGATGATGCCCACTTCCAGTTGCCTTACCGTATGATTCTCCCCAATGGCATCGAAAATCTTAGTGTTGCCGGACGCTGCGCGTCGTGTGAGGAGGATGCCATTCAGACTGTCCGCATGATGGTTTGCTGTGCCACTACGGGTCAGGCTGCCGGTACCGCCTCTGCGCTGTCGATAAAAGATGATGTCGTTCTGCGAGATCTCGACATCCACACTTTGCAGAATCGGCTGGTTGCTGATGGTGTACGCATCCGTTAAGGCTCGTTTATTACTTCAAAAAGAAGGAGGATACCATGGAAATTGTAGTTTTGGATGGATATACAGAAAATCCTGGTGATCTGTCTTGGGATGCGGTTAAATCCTTTGGCACCCTTACGGTTTACAACCGAACCCCGGCGGATGATGCCGTTATCTGCGAACGGATTGGTAATGCTGATATTGTTATTACCAACAAGACGCCCATAAGCGCCCATGTAATCGCTTCTTGTCCTTCCGTTAAATTCATCAGCGTTCTGGCAACCGGATATAATGTTATTGATATTCATGCAGCTGCGCAGGCAGGCATTCCGGTATCCAACATTCCTACCTATGGCACAATGGCAGTTGGTCAGTTTGCCATTGCCATGCTGCTTGAAATTTGCCACCATATTGGTGCGCACAACGATGCAGTCCATCAGGGACGGTGGGGAACGAATCCTGATTGGTGCTTCTGGGATTCGCCGCTTATCGAGCTTGCGCAAAAGACAATCGGCATCATTGGTTTTGGGCGCATTGGTCAGACTACAGGACGCATCGCCAAGGCACTTGGCATGAATGTCCTTGCATATGACAGTCATCCAAATGATGTCGGCAGAGAAATCGCAAACTATGTGGAGCTTGATGAACTTCTTCGGCGCTCTGATGTGATTTCTTTGCATTGTCCTCTGTTTCCCGAAACAAAGGGAATCATTTGCGCAAAAAACATTGCAAAAATGAAGGATGGCGTTATTATTCTTAACAACGCACGCGGCGGTCTTATTGTAGAGGAAGATCTGGCATCCGCCTTGCACAGCGGTAAAATTTATGCTGCGGGATTGGACGTTGTCTCTACTGAGCCGATTCAATCGGATAGTCCATTGCTTACTGCCCCAAACTGCATAATCACGCCGCACATTTCCTGGGCGCCGAAGGAATGCCGTCAACGCATTATGGATATGACAGCTGATAATATTCGGCACTTTATTTCCGGTGCACCGATCCATGTTGTAAACAGGTGACTGCAATGACTATGCGCGATAAAGCTGAGTACATCATGCGGGAATCCATTCAACGAGTTATGCCCGGTCCTGCAGTAGTCACAGCACTTCAAAAATGCAAATTCTCCGAGGGCAGGCTTTACCTTGTGGCTGTTGGCAAAGCGGCATGGGAAATGGCGAATAGTGCCGTTCAGTGCCTTGACAAAAAGGTGTGTGCAGGCATTGTGCTTACGAAATACGGTCATGTACAGGGGCCTATTAAAGATGTCGCTTGCTATGAGGCGGGTCATCCTGTCCCTGATGAGAACTCACTTCGAGGAACCCAGGCCATTCTTCAGATGATAACAGGATTGGAAGAGCAAGATACCGTCCTTTTTCTTCTGTCCGGTGGCGGGTCTTCTCTTTTTGAACAGCCGTTTATCCCCTTGGAGGAACTGCGGGAAATCACAGCGCAACTATTAGCCTGTGGTGCATCCATCACCGAAATGAATACCATTCGCAAGCATCTTTCTCAGGTCAAAGGTGGTCGGTTTGCTGTTATGTGTAAGCCTGCCCACATCACTTCTATCATCCTATCAGATGTGATTGGTGATCAAATCGACATGATTGCCTCCGGTCCAACCTGCGGGGATTCTTCTTCGTGCGCGGATGCCATTGCTATTGTTGAAAAGTACCACCTCACACTTTCTCCATTGGCACAAAAGGCGCTTCAACTTGAAACTCCCTCTGAAGTGATAAATGCTACAAACATAATTACCGGTTCAGTCTCTAAGCTTTGTGAATATGCTAAAGATGTTTGCACTACGCTGGGATATGATGTGACAATTCTTACCGACTGCATGACCTGTGAGGCGCGCGAAGCAGGGAGGTTTCTGGGTTCAATTGCACGTACACATGCCACTACTTCGGAACATCTCGCTTTTCTTGCCGGAGGCGAAACCGTTGTCCACCTAATGGGGAAGGGCCTGGGTGGGCGGAACCAGGAAATAGCACTGGCAGCTGCCAGCCAGATAGAAGGAATTCATAACGTCGCTGTGTTTTCTTTTGGCAGTGATGGAACAGATGGTCCAACCGATGCTGCAGGCGGATATGCGGACGGAAACACGTCCCGTTTGGTGGATGTAGAAGCTGCTTTGCAAGCAAGTGATTCCTATCATGCATTGCAGAGGACCGGCGGGTTGCTGGTGACGGGACCAACAGGAACGAATGTCAATGATTTGGCGGTGGTCTTAATTAACTGACAATGAGAAGCATACTCGATCGTCTGTACCTCTGAGAAATTGCATTGTTGCCCATGTGGCTGCAAAATGCAAAACGAAATGTGGACGAAACCTATACAGATAACACTGCAAGAGGGGAAAAGGTGTATATTGCGAATCGTCGCGAGAAAACCTTCGACGGCTAATAATCTGAACGCCAATTTTAATAAGAACCAATATAAGGCAGCACACAGTGCTGCCTTATATTGGTTCTATGCTGCCTTATACGGGCTGACGATTGAGCAATGTTAGGGTGTCGAGGAAATAGAGACAATTTGTCGTCTAAAGCGATATCTTGAGAACCTCGCGCTACACTTGACTTGCACGTAGGTCTACGTGACATCAAAATACCGAAGATTAAATCCTTATTGCGCGATTATCTATCGGATTTAGATATTTATATTGTATTTCTTTAATAAACTCTGCCGGATTTCCTAAAATCTGATCACTGATTTCTTTTTTGAGTATGTATTATCTCTCATCCTTTATCTTCCAAACTATCCATATATTTTTTGGCATCCTTCAGAAAACTTGCCGCAATCATCACGATTACAGCACCAATGGGAAACGCCGCAACAATACTAACCGACTGAAGATTGTTCATAGAGCTTTCTGCAAACAGCAGCGCAATCGGCAACAGGATCAGCAGAATACACCACATCAGCTGAATTCCCTTATTCGGCTGCTCTCCATCATTCAAAGCGTGATAACTGTAGCAGGAAGCAGTCAAGGCAATAGAATCAAAAGAAGTTGCATAAAACGCAATCATCGTCAACAGCACAACAACCATAATAATTGGTGCCCCCGGCATTGTTTGAATGATACTTACAATCATTCCATAAAGGTCGCCATCTGCCATGTACTGTGCAATAAAATCAGCCTTTCCAGTGACCTGCATTCCCATAGAGTAGTTACCCAGTACAATAAAGCTCGTCAGTGTCGAACCAACACCAAATACATAGCCACCAAGAATTGTCTGACGCACTGTTCTGCCGCGAGAGATGCTACCGATGAAGAACGGAGCAGCCACACACCATACCATCCAGTAAGCCCAATAGTAAATCGTCCAGTTCTGTGGGAAATTCGATGTGCGGAGCGGGTCGGTGAACGTAGACAAATCAATAAAGTTCTGAATCATCCGTCCAAAGGAAGAAAATCCGGTTTCAATAATGTACCGTGTTTCTCCACCAAACAACAGCACAAAGGCAATCAAACCAAAGAACATATAAATGCAAATATTTGCCAGTTTGCTGATTCCCTTAAATCCGTGCAGTAAGGAATATGTATATACAGCACAGGTAATTAGAAGAATAATAATGTTAATCACAGTACGACTAATGGCAATATGGAACAGTTCACTGATAATAGTTGCCATAAGCGGTGTTGCCACGCTAAACGTAGTAGCCGTACCCGCCAGCAAAGCGAACACCGCCAGCAGATC
>OQVQ01001106.1_pt1 | contig 11374 bp, 9 predicted proteins | sample 1691491 | NCBI WGS metagenome assembly OQVQ01 (sample SAMN03418252, study PRJEB22391) | human gut metagenome | biome: human-gut; feature: organic feature; material: feces | host: Homo sapiens | place: Tanzania | collected 2013-01
GCCTGACGAAAAATCTGTCTGCGCAATCTGCATACCCGATTTAATCAGTGCTTCCCTAGCACCAATAAAACCATAGATAAAAACTCTTGTATAACCCATATATGCAAAGATTATACTCGTTTTTTGTATAGTTTTTAATTAGCGCTGAGTATAAAAAAACAGGGTGCCGCTTATATCGGCACCCCGCTTTTTTGGAGAAAATCTATTGAATGATTATTCTTCGATGTACTCTTCGTCGCTGTATTCTTCATCAGAGTACTCTTCGTCCGTGTACTCTTCATCAGCAGGAGCTTCCACTTCGTCAACGGGAGCTTCATCAACAGGAGCTTCGTCAGCAACAGCAGCTGCTAAATCAACAGTACCCTTCTTGAAAACGAACTTCTGCTCTGTCTGACCGTCTGTTAATGAATAGGAAAGTGTTTCAGCGCTTGCGTCATAGGTAACACTCATGAAAACAGTCTTATTATCAGAAGGATTAAGAACTTCAAATCCGTTAGACTTTACCTGAATGCTGTAGGTCTGAGAACTGTTTGTGTTAGCAATTACAACTTCCTTATCGCTTACAGTCATGTTTACAGCGCAAGCAGCCGCTGTAGTGCCATATCCTGCTGCATAGTCATCGAGGGACTGACCATTGATCGTGTCTAATGTCCAATCTCCCTTAACCTTGCTCATGTCGAGTCCGCAGCCTGCGATGGAAAGTATCATGACGAATGTCATCATGATTGCCGATGTGATCTTTGCGATTTTTTTCATTTTTCAATCTCCTTAAAATTTATTGAAGTATCAACTTCATTGGCATTTATTATACCTCAGCACACGCGTAACGTCAAATAATCTTTCCAAATTGTAGCATTTCGTTTCACAAATGTAAAAAAACAGCACCGCACATTTTCCGTGTGCGGTGCCGCTTTAAATTATTATTATCAGATTTCGCTGAAATAAATATCGCCAGACTCGTCGACTGTGAACATTACATAATCGGTAATGAGATAGTCGCCGTAAATGTCGTCAATGCAGAACGCATAGTAATAATCGCCGGGAACGAGAGTGTCATAAATTATCTCCGGATCACCGCTGAAAGTATATTCATTACCGTAGTAATAGCTTTCGGAGTCGTCTTCTATACCATAGCTGTAGTAGATCGGAATGATAACGTCGCCGTCAGCGAGCTTTCTTATTTCACGGGCAGAAACGCCGTTTTCGCCGATACCGTCCCATGTTCCCTCAATTCCTATCGAATTGTCGCTGAAATTGTGTCTGATACGCAGATTTGTTTCATTTCCGTTTACGAACACGGGCGAAGTGTAGATAACATAATCCTCGCCCTCCTCGGCAACGTACATTGCAAGGTTCTGCCCGTCAGGGAGAGAGAGCCAGTAACCGTTAAATCCGTCGCTTACCTCGCCGGTTTCCCAGTCAAGGTTGAAATCATAGGTTTCACCGAGTTCGAGAAGGTCGTTGTCCTGAGTCGTGAACACCGCTGTGCTTACCGCGGCAGCATTGTAAATACCGTTTTCATCAAGTACAAAGCCGTAATTTCCGTTTTCGTCGAGCGCAGGCGCCTGCTCAAATGTAATAAGCGAACTTTCGCCTGTCTGCGAATAATCATCGGCATAGTTCCAGTAATCGTCGGAAGTATCTTCATAATAGTACGAGCCGTCATCCGAAATGTCATAGCTGAATGAGCTGTCCCACTCGTCGCCGTCGCCGAGAAGCTGTTCATCGGAATAATCCTGTACATTTCCGCTGTTGGCTGCGCCGTAGCTCATCTTATCGATAAAAGCAAGGTAATACGGGCTGACGCAGATGTCGCCGAACACGGAAAGTTCCTGTGAGCCGTCAAACGAAAGCGGGTAATAAACCGATAAACCGCCGGCATTATAGTGATTGCTTCCGCTTACTTTGTACACTACCGCGTCTTCAAGCGCGGAAATAACGTCAGAAGAACTGTCAAGCCCGCAAGCGCTTACGATCTCGCCGAGATCGACCATGTTTGTATAACCCTCGGTCTTGTTGTTGCCGCCAAAATTGTCCGCGCTTTCAATCGCTCTCACGATATTTGAAAGATCCTGCGAACTTTCTGTTGCATTGTAAAGCTCCTGCGCAAAAGTGTTAAAGCTTATGATAAGGTCGTCGACCTTGCTCAGGTCAGTGACCGCGAGAGTAGCCATATCGCCGTCGCCGCCCTCGTCGCAGGCTGAATAATACGCGTCGCAAAGCGCTTCGCCGAGCTGAGCGCCGTCATATTCGGGGTTGTACGCAAGCGTCGAGCCTATCGCGGTATAATCCCAGCCGCCGCCCGGCTCAAGCTCCTGCGAACCGTACATATAATTAGCGTATGTAGCAAGGACGTTCGCAGTTTCGAGAGTTCCCATAAGGCAGGCGTCGAAGCCGATAAACTCAAATCTGTCGGTCATATTGCCGCTTACATTGAGCAGCGCCGTGTCAAGCTCGCGGAGCGAAAGCGAGTCATTATCCGAAAGCTCGTCGAAGCATACGCCGCTTATGCTTCCGCCGCCGTGATTCCAGAAAACAACGCCCATTTTATCTGCGGAGTAATTTTCAACGCCCCAGTTAAGGAAATCCACAAGCGTCTGATTGTCGCCCATATTTGTCGCGTCAGCGCTTCCGACAAGCTCAATATCTCCGTTCTGAATAACAAAACGCTGCTTTTCACCGCTGTTTATGCCGTCTATGTACCATTCGCTCGAACCGCCCGTTTCAACGACAAAACGAACGTTATCGCTTCCGTCGGCGTTCAGCATTTCCTGAATATCCATGCTTGCCATTCCGCCGCCCGATTCGAGGTCGGAACCGCACATATAAACGAAAATCGTCCATGTGTTTTCTTCGCCCATAGGGGTTGTCTCGGTTTTTCTGCCGCGCTGGATCTTGAGCATTCCGTCGCTTTTGTTCATAGACATACGAACGCTGAACGTCGCTCTTTCCTGCTCCGAAATATCGGAGTTATCTGTCTCACTCTGCGGTTCTTCGCTGACGTTATCGTATGTGAGGTCGGTTCCCTCTTCTAAATCAACGTCGTCCGAACTGCACGCCGCCGCAGTTGCAACTGCCGTAAGGATCGCAGCCGCTTTGTAAAAATTTTTCTTCATATCTTATCCTTTCTTCAGAAGCCCGTTCCTCGCCAGCCTGTCCGCAACTATCGCCGACACGGTTTTTACGATATTTTCTCGTTCGACCCGTCTTTGCGCGTCAAAAAGACTGATACGGGAAAGACTCTGTATTTTTATTTTACTGCCGTTAATGGTTATGACGACACGCTGCCGCCCCGAAACGTGAAACGATATGTCGTCTGCTTCGCAAGTCGGTTTTCCGCACGGAAAATCAGCGTCGCGGATCATTCCGTAAAGCTCGCCATATCCGATTTTTCTTGTTGCCGCGCACTTCTCGCCGCGAAGAAAATCAAATATTCCCATGCTTCACACCCACTTTCTTAAATACATTACAGTATTTTATCATTATGGGTGTAAAAAATCAATAAACCTTACTTAATTGTTGTTTTTTCTTTCTCAAATGTAATTTTACAGATATAATCGTTAATCTCGTCAATCTGTTCCGTAAGCGCCCGCAACTGCTGCGAAAGCTCTTGGACATCCTCCTTTTCTGCCGTCTGCTCAATTTCATAGGCAAAGTCCGCAGCTTTATCCGCGCCTATGCTGCGGCAGTTGTTTTTCAGCCCGTGGACCTGTGCTCTGAAACACGCGCAGTCGTTATCGGAAAGCGACTTTTCCATTTCACCAAGCAGCTGAACGCTTTCCTTTGTGAAAAGTTCAAGCATTTCGTTATAGAAATCGGAGTCGTTTTCGCAGTAATGCATACCCTTTTGACAGTCGAGCGGAGGTTCTTCGGAAACCGCTTCCGAATTGATATATTTGCCGATAATGCGTTCCAGTTCGAGGGGTTTTACAGGCTTTGAAATATAGTCCGTGAAGCCGTCTGCGATATACTTGTCCCGTGCGCCCGTTACCGCGTTCGCCGTTATAACGATTATCGGCACGTCGGCGCTTAAATTATTTTCAAGGCTGCGCATTCTGCGAAGCGTTTCCGTTCCGTCCATGTTCGGCATCATTGCGTCTAGAAGTATAACGTCATATTTTGTCCGCGTTACCTTTTCAAGCGCCTGCGCGCCGCTTTCAGCCGTTTCGACCATTGCTTTTGTGCGTTTAAGAAGCTTTTCTATAACCACGCGGTTCATGCGGTTGTCGTCAGTTATCAGTATTTTCGCATTAGGTGCAACAAAAAACGGAGCATCTGAATTTTTCACGGTTGGCGCTTCTTTCGGCTCAAAGGGTTCAGCGGGCGAAGCGTCAACGACCCTCTGCGGGATAGTCATTGTGAACTTACTGCCGCAACCGTAAATGCTCTCGACCTCAAGCTTTCCGTCCATCGCTTCGGCAAGCTGCTTCGTTATGGCAAGCCCCAGACCCGTTCCCTCGATCGTGCTTTCAATTCTCTCAAAACTGTCAAAAATACGCCCGATATTTTCTTCCTTTATTCCAACTCCTGTGTCCGAAACCGAAACAATAAGATCAACGCTTTCGCCGCGCGGCTCCGTCCACGCTTTCAGTCTCACAAATCCATCGTCGGTGTATTTTATGCTGTTCGTAAGCAGGTTTATGAGCATTTGCTTTATGCGCACCTTGTCTCCGTGAAGCGATTTCGGCATATCGCGGCTAACATCAAAGCTAAGCTTTATCCCCTTTTCTTCCGTGCGCCTGTAAATCATTATCCAGACATCGTTAAGCAGCGAAATAACGTCATAGTCTGAGGTGATTATGCTGAGCTTACCCGATTCGACTTTTGAAATGTCCAAAATATCATTTATCAGCACAAGCAGCGTTTCGCCGGCAGATGAAATGCTTCCCGAATACTTCTGAATTTCCTCGTCGTGACATTCGCGGCGTATCATCTCGTTCATTCCGAGAATGGTATTGATAGGCGTGCGTATCTCATGGCTAACGCGCGCAAGAAAGCTCGATTTTGCAGCGTTAGCCGCGTCGAGCTGCGCCAGCATTTCCGAATATTCCGTCACATTTACCAGCCATATCATATATCCGCAATGCGCGTCGTATTCTTTTATCTCCTCAACCTTGGCTTCATAAGTCACGCCTGCAATTCTTACGCTGCTTATCTTTCCTGTCAGAATGTCATATATCGTGCTGTGTTCGCTAGCGTATTTCATTTGCAGGAGTTCGGGCATTATCTGCTTCATTGAGTTATTTATAAAGGTCAGCCGTCCGTTCTCGTCAATAAGCACAATGCCCTCTCCGCCGTAATTGAATGCATTTTCGGCGGCGCTGCTGACCGAGTTGAAATAACCGTATCTGAAAATGGAAAAATACATAAAGGTTATCATTATCAGCAGCGCTATCGTGAAGAAATTGTAGCTTCCGAACGCGCCTAATCCCTTTAATGCAAGCTCCAGCCCGATAGTCAGAATACCCGCAAGAAGATAACCTATCCGCTTTCGCTGAATAGGATTGCTCTTAAAAAACTGTATCGTTAGCCTTGCCGCAATATACAGGAAAACTACCGCAATAGTAATATAAAACAAGTACCAGAACGGCCCGGGGGTTATTTTTATTCTGTTATATGCGCCCTCCGAAACTATCCTCATTCTTGAATAGAACAGCCCGTGATTTTTTCCCGGCGAAGTCCATGTTGTGAATATCGCAATATAGCACGAAAGACAGTCCGCCGCCAGCAGCGCGTATGTGAATTTGCTGACCTTGTAATGCCCTATTACCGAGCAGAAGTCCATAAGCTCAAAAAGCATTACAGAAAGCCCGAAATATTGCACTTTAAGCGCGACAAGCGCCGAGCTTACACACTCGGACATTGTAAGTTCAAGGAAAAATCCGAGAACTATTACCGCCATTGAAAAAACAAGCGTCATGTACGCGCTTTTCGCGCGCGAATTTGTAAAGCGGAAACACCCGCAGAAAAGAATTATCAGCGCCACAAGCGTAACGCTGTGAATAATGCAGTAAGAAAGGTACATGGCTGCGCTATGACAGGGGTTCGGGTTCCCGCTGCATAAAGCGTGACACCTCCCTTTCGATATTTTTTCTTATTCTTACGGGAATTTGTATTTGCGTGCCGTTATCAAGCGTTATCGACCCGTCCGCGCAGTCCGTAACATAGCGCAGATTTATGATATTGCTTTTCCCACAGCTTATAAAGTCGCTGTCATCCTGTAAAAGTGTGTGAAATTCGGAAATCGGCTTAACGCTCTTGTATTCCCTGTCGCCCGTGTAGAAATATGTACAGTGGTTGTACGATTCGATAAAGCGTATGCTTTTGAGCGGAATTTTCGTTTCCTCGCGGTTGAACGAAACGGTTATCGTCTTTCGCGTCATTGCAAAAGCGTCTGAAAAGCGCTCCATTGTGCGCTTAAAGTCGGCATATGTATACGGCTTCAGCAAATATCCGTCGGCATTGACCCTGAACGCGTTAAGCGCATGGCTGTCCGACGATGTTGTGAAAACGATCCCATTTTTACAGCCGAGCGAGGTCAGTTTTTCGGCGGCAGACATACCGTTCGTGCCGCTCATATAAATATCAAGGAAAATTATTTCTGGTTTTTCGTCAGTTTTTCCATATTCGGTCAGCATTATATCTGCCGAAGCAAACCAGCGAACCGAAAAAACGCTGCCCGTTTCCTCCATAAACTTGTTAAGGTGGTAAAGCAGCCGCGTGCGGTCGCTCTGCGAATCGTCGCAAATGTAAATAAGCATAAATAGTATCTCCAATCCCAATATACAGAAATATTATAACATTTTTAGCATTTCGTGTCAACATAACCGCCAAAAAATGCACAAAAACGGCGCACCGCACAAGCGATACGCCGTAGTTGTTAAAATGCTTACTTGATAAGGTCGGAAGCCGCCTTATAGGTCGTATGGAGAAGTTCGTGTGCGGTGTGGCTGCCGGGCTGACCGAGGAATTCGGCATAAGCCTGCTTTACATCAGCACTTTCGTGAGACTTTCTGCTTACCTTGTGACCTTCATCAAGGCTGTAAAGCGCCTTAGCGCGTTCAGCTCTGATATCGGTAAAGTTGCGAACGTCAGCAGGAACGATAACCTGTCCGCCGCCGTTTACGCAGCCGCCGGGACAAGCCATTATCTCAATGAACTGAGCCTTAATCTCGCCGCTCTTGACCTTTTCGAGGAGGTTTCTTGCATTCGCAAGACCCGAAGCGACAGCAACCGTAACATCCATGCCAGCAACATTGTAAGTAGCGGTCTTAACGCCCTCAACTCCGCGAACTTCCTTGAATTCAACGGGAGAATCGTCGTTTTCGCCTGTGAGCTTCCATACAGCGGTTCTGAGAGCAGCTTCCATAACGCCGCCTGTCGCGCCGAAGATGACTGCCGCACCCGTACCGTTTCCGAGAGGAGAATCGTATGTTGCGTCCTCAAGATCTTTAAAGCGGATACCCGCTCTGTTTATCATCTTTACAAGTTCTCTTGTTGTGATCGCAATATCAACGTCTGCAAGACCGTTGTTGCCCTGATTTTCTCTGCCTATCTCAAATTTCTTTGCAGTACACGGCATAACCGAAACACTTACGATCTTAGCGGGGTCAATGTTCATCTTCTTAGCCCAATAGCTCTTTGTCATTGCGCCGTTCATCTGCTGAGGCGACTTGCAGGTAGAGAGATTCGGGATAAATTCGGGGTAATAGTTTTCACAGAAACGAATCCAGCCGGGCGAGCAGGAAGTGATCATCGGGAGAACGCCGTTGTTGGTAATTCTTTCGATAAGCTCGTTGGATTCCTCCATGATAGTGAGGTCAGCGCCGAAGTTCGTGTCAAATACAGCGTCAAAGCCGAGCTTCTTGAGCGAAGCAGCGAGCTTGCCCTCAACGGGAGTGCCCATTTTATAGCCGAACGCTTCGCCGATAGACGCGCGTACAGCGGGAGCTGTCTGAACAACAACGACCTTTTCCGGATCTGCAAGAGCAGCCCATACCTTAGCTGTGTCATCCTTTTCGGAAAGAGCGCCTGTAGGACATACAGCGATACACTGACCGCAGGATACGCAGGCTGTTTCCGCAAGGTTCATGTCGAACGCGGAACCGATATAGGTGTTGAAACCGCGGTTGTTTGCGCCGATTACGCCGATACCCTGAGTCTTTTCACAAGCAGCGATACAGCGGCGGCAGTGGATACACTTATTGTTGTCGCGGTACATATGAACTGCGCTGTCGTCGATCTCGTAATCGTTTGTTACGCCTTCAAAAGCGTTTTCATCGTCAACGCCGAGTTCGCGGCAAAGTTCCTGAAGTTCGCAGTTTCCGCTTCTTGCGCAGGAAAGACATTTCTTCTTGTGATTGCTTAAAAGAAGCTGAAGAGTAGTCTTTCTGCTCTCAAGGACAGCGGGAGAATGTGTAAGGATATTCTTGCCCTCGTCAAACTTGGAGAGCGGGTATACGCAGGAAGCAACAAGGCTTCTTGCGCCGGTCATTTCTACAACGCAGATACGGCAGGCGCCGATTTCGTTGATTTCCTTGAGCCAGCAAAGCGTAGGGATTCTGACGCCATTATTGCGACAAGCTTCAAGAATGGTAGTACCTTCTTCAACTGATACTTCTACGCCGTTAATTTTAATATTAACCATAGTTATAACGTTCCTTTCCTGAATTATTCTTTGATAATAGCGCCGAACTTACATGTATCCATACAAGCGCCGCACTTGATGCACTTGTTGGTGTCGATAGAATGAGGCTGCTTAACTGTACCGGAAATTGCACCCACAGGGCACTTTCTTGCGCAGGCTGTACAGCCCTTGCACTTATCCTCCATGATCTTATAGCTGAGGAGCTTTGTACATACGCCTGCAGGACACTTCTTATCCTTAACGTGCGAAATGTATTCGTCTCTGAAGTAGCGCAGAGTTGAAAGAACAGGGTTCGGAGCAGTCTGTCCGAGACCGCAGAGCGAGTTGTTCTTGATGTAATAGCAGAGCTTTTCCATCTTGTCGATGTCTTCCATTGTGCCGTTGCCGCTGGTGATCTTTTCGAGCATTTCGTAAAGACGCTTTGTACCGATACGGCAGGGTGTGCACTTACCGCAGGATTCGTCAACCGTGAACTGGAGGAAGAACTTTGCAATGTCGACCATACAGTTATCTTCATCCATAACGATAAGTCCGCCGGAACCCATCATCGAACCGATAGAGATAAGGTTGTCATAGTCGATCGGAATGTCGAGGTGCTCGGGAGGAATACAGCCGCCGGAAGGTCCGCCTGTCTGAGCAGCCTTGAACTTCTTCCCGTGCGGGATCCCGCCGCCGATCTCGTAAATAACTTCACGCAGGGTCGTACCCATAGGAATCTCAACAAGACCCGTGTTGTGGATCTTACCGCCGAGCGCAAATACCTTTGTACCCTTGGACTTTTCGGTACCCATTGAAGCGAACCAATCAGCGCCCTTGAGGATAATCTGCGGGATATTGGCGTAAGTTTCAACGTTGTTAAGAACTGTAGGCTTTCTGAAAAGACCCTTTTCAGCCGGGAACGGAGGACGGGAACGAGGCTCGCCTCTGTTACCCTCGATAGATGTCATAAGAGCGGTTTCTTCGCCGCATACGAACGCACCCGCGCCAAGACGAATGTCGAGGTCGAATTCAAATCCGCTATCGAAAATGTTCTTTCCGAGCAGACCATATTCTCTAGCCTGATTGATAGCTACCTGAAGGCGGTGAACGGCTATAGGATATTCCGCACGAACGTATACATAGCCCTGTGTTGCGCCGATAGCGTAGCCCGCGATAGCCATAGCTTCAATAACTGCATGAGGGTCGCCTTCAAGAATGGAGCGATCCATGAATGCGCCGGGGTCGCCTTCGTCGGCGTTACAACATACATACTTCTGGTCAGCGTCCTTAACAAGGTTTCTTGCGAGCTGCCACTTCTTACCCGTCGGGAATCCGCCGCCGCCGCGTCCGCGCAGACCTGAATCGAGAACAGTCTTGATAACGTCGTCGGGAGTCATTTCTTTAAGTACCTTATAAAGAGCCTGATAACCGTCAACGCCTATGTATTCTTCAATGTTTTCGGGATTGATAACGCCGCAGTTTCTCAGCGCTACACGGTGCTGCTTCTTATAGAAGTTTGTTTCATTAAGCGACTTTATTTCATTTTCCGCAACCGTTTCGTCATAAACAAGACGAGTTACAACACGTCCCTTGAGGAGGTGTTCCTCAACGATTTCGGGAATGTTTTCTTCTTTTACCCTGGAGTAGAAAGTACCCTCAGGGTAAACAATCATAACCGGACCTAATGCACAAAGACCGAAGCAGCCTGTTCTTACAACCTTTACTTCGTCGGCAAGACCGTTCTTTTCGATTTCTTCTTCGAGCTTCTGAGCAATCTTTATACTGCCCGAAGAAGTACAGCCTGTACCACCGCAAATCAATACTTGTGAACGATACATATCACTATTTCCTTTCAGTTTTACTTTAATTCGGAATTGCCGATCGTATACTTGGATACAATCTCGCCGCCGATAAGGTGATGTTCAACGACCTCGGCAGCCTTTGCCGCGTCCATTTTAATATAGGTAACCTTTTCTTTACCCGGTTCGATTATCTCAACGATAGGCTCATACTGGCAAAGACCGATACAGCCTGTCTGTGTAACCATAACATTGTGAAGCCCCTTTTCCTGAACAGCGTCGGAAAATGCCTTTAAAACAGGTCTTGCGCCCGCTGCGATACCGCAGGTAGCCATACCTACGACAACTCTTGTGAAAGAGCTGTCCTCGGCTCTCAATTCGACCTGACTCTTCATTTTATCGCGAATTGCCTGTAATTCTGCAAGCGTTTTCATATAAACTATACCATTCCTTTCGATGAATGTTGTCAATAAACTGTGCCGTTATCGACCTCGGCTTTGTTTTCTTCAAGATATTCCTTTATATATGCCGAAACCTCCGGCGCATTAAAAGGAACCCCGCCGAGGATTTCCCTGAATTCCCTTGTATCAAGCGTGAAACCGCGTCCGTCGACTGAATAGCGGTAAACAAAATCAATGCCGCAGTTCAGCGTTACCAGCGAATGAATCGTGAAAGTCATATCGCCGAGAGGCATTCTATCAATGTGTGAAAGTCCGAAAACCGCCGTAACAACGGTTCCCTTTCCGACCTCCGATTCGATTGAGAAGCTGCCGCCTGTGTTTTCCGCCGCCATTTTAAAAAAAGGAACGCCAAGCCCTATTTTACGGGTCGTCCTTGTTGTAAAAAATGGGTCGGCAACGCGCCGTACCTGTTCGGGCGTCATTCCGCAGCCGTTATCCTTTATGATAACGCGCGCGGAAACGGGCATTCCTATGGAGAAGATCTACGG
>OQVQ01001108.1_pt1 | contig 11354 bp, 7 predicted proteins | sample 1691491 | NCBI WGS metagenome assembly OQVQ01 (sample SAMN03418252, study PRJEB22391) | human gut metagenome | biome: human-gut; feature: organic feature; material: feces | host: Homo sapiens | place: Tanzania | collected 2013-01
AACGTCTGCAGGACATGTTTTTATACATGCGTAAGTTGTATAGCCATTTTCTTTCAAATCTTTTAATGTTTTTAGTGGAGTTTCAGCTGTTCTAAAAGTTCCTTCAATGACAACGTTATATTTTTCTTTTATCGCTTTTTTGATTAAAGCTTCTGTTACTTTTCCAGCAAATTTTGCTGTGATTTTTGAACTGTCCTTGCCATATGTATTCTGAATTTCAGAAAAATAAGGATGCCAACTTCTGTATTCGTCACCATTGATGCTAATAATATTTTTGTTATTTTTCTTGATAGTCTCTGTTAATACTGACTTTCCAGAGCCAGGCTGACCTCCTAAGACGTAACCTAATGGCTTTCTTGAGGAAGGTAATATCTTTCCTTGATGTGTTGAGTGTTCCCAGATTTGTTTTAAGATAGCTTTGCTAGGAACAATGTTTTCGAGCTCTTCTTTGTTATGCATTTTCTGAATCATCTAAATAATATGAAAAAACAGGAAGTCTCAAGTATTTTTCTTTAAGAGATTTTAATCTATTCAAAATATTTTGCTTATTAATATTTTGAGGCGAAGTCATTAGTAAATTTTCTCTCATTTCAGAACATTCTATAAGATCTTCACTTTTTGTATTTAAAGGTGTTCTGTATGCGATAAAAGCAGCAGTTGCTGAAACTTCTTCAATCAGTACATCCTTTTCCATCAAAGTACACATATTTGTAACTCCTTTAATATTTATCTACTACCATCATTATAATTCAAAAATATGAATACTTACTTAATCTTAGAAAGCAAGTTCTGATTTGATTTATCATTAGTAACTTTCAGTTATTAAGCACTTCTTGAGCTAAGTTTAAGTACTTCTGATTTGTTTCCCAATCCTTCTTATTTAAGATATTTTTAGAGAAGTTAATATCTATATAAAGTTCAAATGAACCTAGATAGCGAGGATAACCACCATTAGAATTAGATTCATGAAGTGAAATTTCTATGCTTTCATTTTCACCGAAGTTTTTGATCTTGAAATCTGATACCACAAAAGACAAAGAAGAAAATTCATCTTGCCTTGATATGAAACAAGCACCTTTAACTTTTCGACAATCAACTTTTTTCAGTTTAATTGTTTTTTCTAAGAAAGTTATAAAGGGAGAGTCTGCCTTGATAGGTGTTCTTGATAAATGTTGACAAGTATAAGAAAGTAGAAAAAGCCACGGTAAATTAAACTTATTTAAGACTTCAATCGTTTCATTGTGCATCGTAACAAAGTTTCTTAACATGTCTTTATAATCTTCAGCACTGAAGTAGATCTTAAACGTGCTTCTTACTAAATAAGCAATTCTGTCAAAGTTCTCTTTAAGAAATTGTATTAAGAGCTTATTTTCAGGATCTTCATATTTTCTTCTGCAGTTGTCATTCTTTAAAGAATATGAGTTAGAAGCGTAAGGACACCTTTTGTAGCCTGCTTCGTTGTATTCAGCTAATCCTGACACACTATACGGATGATGTGCTGCATAAGGTTCTCGTGAATTTTTGAGTCTGTTTGCTTCTATGAGATTTACAAATTTAACTGGATTGCTGCAACCTTTAAAAGGGCATACTGCAAAATAAATACTTTTATTTCCTTTTGTTCTTACCCAAGGAAATTTTTTGCCTGTCAGTTTCAAAAAATCAGATTCGTTTGTAATTGTATGCGTGTTTGGATCATCTTTGCTTAGCTTGAATATTTTCATGGATGAGCTCTTCTGTAAGATTTTGTAATGATGGATAGTAGTTAAACAGTAACATCCAAAAATTAGGATATGTGTCAACTATAACATGTTCTTCTTTGCAAATGAAAAGGCAAAAAACAATCTGCTCTAAAGGAAGAATAAATTCATGTTTAGCATCTTTAAACAGAAAGCAGAAATCGCTATTTCCGCAATCAGCACCAGCGAATTATTTCTAATAAGCCTCTGAATTTCAGAGGTTTTTTTTATATCTGTACACTTCAATTTTTTTTTTCAACTTTTTTACAGCGTTTGGCTTATTTAATCCTTTTGTCGTTTTCTGTCTCGTTTCAAACTCCACTGATTCATAAAAATACATAAAAAAGATCGGATTTTTTACTCTGCTTTTTGAGGTTAAAGAGATCTTGTAGATGTTCTATAGATGAAAAAGTGCTCCTCATGAGAGGAGCTTTTGAAGTTATATAATGGAGTGTATTGTTATATTATTGATTGTTCTTCGACAGGAATGCCTTTAGCTTCAAAGCCTTTGATAACCTCTTCATCTGGTTCTTCCATATAATCGATTCTTTCAAAATCGCTAAGCTTAATGTCTCCATGGAACTGAAGCTCAAAGAACCTTAATAGAGGATTCTTACCACCTAATAATTCATCAATGTTGTAGAAGTTATTTTTGTTAATGGTCCCGTCTTTTATCTTATCAGCTATGAACAGATAGTTCTTAATGTTACCAGGGCCGTATGGTGCTGCATCTTTACCTGAGGCTAGGTGTGTAGCTACACCAAAGATACAGGTTGCTTTTGGATCGGTGAGCAATGTAGGAATTAGATACGCAAAGCTCATAAAATCAAGAGAGGTACCGATTGTCAGAGTGGTTCTGTCAAAGAGGTTATCTTTCTTTAATTTAATGGTGGCATCTCCATACTGATATGTCATGTCATAAGTCATAAGCATATTGATCTTAGGATCTGGAGATGAGAGATAACCAAATCGAGGGTAGTCTGGCTTGGTAAGCTCATTTTGGCTACAACCAAACATAAACTCAGTACTCTTAATTCTGGCAACAGGTCCACCGCCACTTGCTGTTTTCCCAGCTTGCACAGCGTTTTTGAGGTATCCACACTCTAAGATTAAAGGTAAGACCTTAGTAGGTACCTTGATGTAAAAATCACCTTCAGCGATGATCTGCTTTAAAAAGTCCTCAATAACTAATGCTGATTCTTTAAAGCCTGGTATTTGCATCAAGACTGAGTAGTAGTTGTTCTGATAATTTTTAAAATTTTTAAGGCAAGGAAGTGTCATATTATTCCTATTTCTTATTTTGTTATTTAATTTTAATCAGTATAACAGCCTTAATTAGTACCTGATGATTTGTACTTACAAAATTTGAAATTTCCAAGTAAGTTTGAGGAAATTTTTTTGAAAAAATGTAGCCCACAGAAGATGAGCTACGAAAAGCATTTATCTAAATGTAAGAGTACTAGTTATTGTGAACTCTTAATGTCCTCACGGACTTTATTAGCTCCTTTTACAAGAGCATCTTTGATGCTGCCTTTTGTGGTCATTGCTTCATATAAAGCATTGTTCATAGGCTCCCAGAGCTTTGACATCTCAGGAATTGAGGACTAAGGGTATTCGCAACGTTGACGGCGATAAGTACTACAAGGATAACTACATGTTCGGTATCAAGGCTGAAGCTTGGTGGTAATCGGTTAGTGTAGAACACTTTATATAAACAAACTTGTTTGATAATCATCTATGTGGAGGCGTAAGCCTCCCTTTTTTATCGTAAGTGAAGTTACTGTTCAAGATAAGGCATGTTATAAGATATGTTCTTTAATAAGAACTAATCTGCTTTAGAGAGTCAAAAATAAGCGAAAAGCTATTTTGTAAAAAGTCGTTTTTATCATCCTTTATGACTTTTTTTTAGGTAATCTTCTTTTGCTGATCCTAACTCGATAAGTCCTGATACCATACCTCATATGGTAAAGATAGTTGGCATGATTTTAAGATCAGAGCTAAATTCTCCTTCTTTCATTCAAAATTCAAAAAACTCATAGACAATAGCGTTAATCTTTTCACCTATTTCAAAAGATTCCTTTTCTTCAGGCAAAAGTTGTCACAATTTTCATCAAATCTAATGGTTTTGTGAACTAATGAGAAGTACAGTGGGTAGAGCTTTTTATATTCATAAAGTGAATTGCAAATACCAAAGAAACGTTCTTTACAGGTGTTATTTTCATGAAGAGCTTTGTAAATAAAATCATAAATGTGTTGCATACTTTACAACCCTAAGTATGAAGTTAAGATCTCTTTACTTTTAAAATAAACATACAAAGTAGCTTTGCTGTAACCTGAATTTTTGGCTATATCGTCCATGCTTGTATGCTCAATTCATTTTTGTAAAAACAGATCTTGAGCAACTAAAGCTATTGCTTTTCAGTGTACACTTTGTGGTTCTTTTTTACGTCTTGCCATGTTGGTGGATCCTTATGGTTATCGCGTGAGTGTAACAGTAGCTTTGTTTACTGTGAAGACTTAAGGAGAGGGTATTTTTAAAGATGAGGTTTAATTTGTGGGGTTTGTAATAGGCATCAACATCTAAAATTTAAAAGATCAAATTTAATCTGACTTCATAACCATAAAGTCAGATTGTTTAAAGTCATTAGTTTTGTTTCTTATTAAGATTAGCTTTTGCCACACCTAACATGAGTTTTACACGGTTTAGCTGATTTACCTCAGAGGCACCAGCATCACAGTCAATGGAAACTATGTTAGCCTCTTCATAGTTTTGTCGTAATGAGTGCACTACGCCTTTACCTGTGATGTGATTTGGCAGACAACCAAAAGGCTGCAGGCACACAATGTTAGGTACCCCGTTTTCAATAAGTTTTACCATTTCACCAGTTAGGAACCAGCCTTCACCAGCCATATTACCTAAAGACACGAACTTGCCAGCAAGCTTTGCTGTAGTAAAGATGTTCAAAGGTGGAGTAAATCTCTTAGAGTGTTTTAGAGCTTTATAAACATACTTTCTGTAATGCTCAACTAAGCGTATGAAAGTGAGCGCAAAGAACTTGTTTAAGAGCTTGCCTTCTAGAAGGTTATGCTCAATGATAGGATCGCCAGCTAAGTACAAGAAGAAATCTACAAAGTCAGGCATTACAACCTCAGCGCCTTCTTCAAAGAGTTCTTTTTCAAGATAATTGTTAGCTACAGGGTGATATTTTACTAAGATCTCACCCACGATACCTACCTTTGGCTTTTTAATATGGTTAATCTCAATACTCTCAAAGTCTTTGACCATATCAAAGATATTGTCCTTGTACTTACGGTTAGAACTGTTTAAAAGCTCTTCCTTGCAGTTATTAAGCCACTTTTCAAAGTACTTTTTAGTTTCACCTGTATGTACCTCATAAGGTCTTACTCTGTTAGTTAATTTCATTAACAGATCGCCATAGACAGTAGCTTTAATTGCATCTTTGAACATGGCTGTTGGCATCTTGAACTCGTCGGTTTCAAGCCCATAGACAGCAAAAACAGGTACCTGAGGGAAGCCTGCGTATTTTAAAGCTTTACGTAAAACGGCAATATAGTTGGTAGCTCTACATGCACCACAGGTCTGGAAGAGCATGATGGAGGTATTGTCAGGATCGTAAAGACCTGATTTTAAAGCCTCTAACATTTGACCAATAACTACGATTGCTGGGTAGCACATGTCATTGTTGACATAGCGCAAACCTAAATCAATCGATGATTTATCAGGCAGTGCTGGAATTACCACGTTATAACCAAACTTTGCTAAAACAGTTTTGAAAAGCTCAAAATGGATTGGAGCCATTTGAGGTGCCAGAATTGTATGCTTTCTAACACATTCTTTAGTAAAGTGAGGTCTGTCTGTAAACGGTATTGGGGTAAATACAGGTACTGACTTACGAGCTAATGCTGCTAATAATGAACGCAGTCTGATTCTTGCTGCACCCAAGTTTGAGACTTCATCTAACTTAATTAAAGTATAGATACGCTGATGCTCTTCTAAGATCTCTTTTACCTGATCTGTAGTAATAGCATCAAGTCCACAGCCAAATGAGCTTAACTGAATTAGAGTTACGTCTTTATTCTCTACGGCAAACTCAGCTGCATGATAAAGTCTGGCATGATAGCTCCATTGATTGATAAGACCTACTTTATTAACTTTAATCTTTTCGTGGTAGACACTGTCTTCAGAAATCACCGCAAGACCATAGGATTCAATCATATCGGCAATACCATGGTTGATTTCTGGATCAATATGGTATGGACGACCTACTAACATGATAAGGTGGCGATTTTCAGCACGAGCCTTTTGAATTACATTTTGAGCAAACTCTCTTACATCCTGTTTGTAGTGTTCAAGTTCAGCATAGGCTGCGCTGCAGGCCTCTTCTACTTCCTTTTTAGTAAGCTTTTCTGCTTTGAACTCTTCAATTAAGCGTTTGCACAGACGCTTTTGATTGTTAATAGGTAAGAAAGGCTGTAAGAAGGTAACATTCTCAGTCTTTAGAATATCCATATTGCCACGAATATTCTCAGCATATGAGGCTACAACAGGGCAGTTGTAGTGATTGTCATTAGGATGAGCTCTGTCCACAAGATTAAATGGCAGGCATGGGTAGAAGATCTTTTTAACGCCTGCTTCAATAAGGCTCATGATATGACCGTGAACTAGCTTTGCCGGATAGCAAAGTGAGTCTGATGGAATAGTAGCAAGTCCTTTAGCGTATAGGGCAGCAGATGATTCTTCAGATAAGACAACTCTGTAGCCTAATTTGGTTAATAAGGTAAACCAGAATGGAAAATCCTCGTACATGTTAAGGCAACGAGGAATACCGATAACGCCACGAGGAGCCTTATTCTCATCTAAAGGTTTATAGTCAAAGACTCTTTGATATTTGTAACGATACAGATTGTTGGTGTTTTTGTCTGTACTTGCAACTTTACCGCCAATACCTTTTTCACAGCGGTTACCTGTAAAGTGTCGTGAGTTGTCGGGGAAGATCTGCATGGTGATCATGCAGTTGTTACCACATTTGTGGCATCTGTATGATCTGGTTTTATAGGTAAAGGAATCGAGTTCTTCACGTTTTAGAATAGATGAAACATAAGGTTTTCCATCCTTTTCTTTAAGCGCTGCTGATTCATGCGCTAATATAGCTGCGCCGTAGGCACCCATGTGACCTGAGATATCAGGACGAATTACTTTTTTATTAAGTAAGGTTTCCATGGCTTTTAAAACAGCGTTGTTCAAGAAAGTACCACCTTGAACTACGATGTGATCACCTAGAGATCCCACATCCTTTAACTGCATTACTTTAAAGAGTGCGTTTTTAATTACGGAAATGGAGATACCAGCTGAAATGTCTCCTACTGAGGCGCCATCTTTTTGAGCCTGTTTTACTTTAGAATTCATAAAGACGGTACATCTAGTACCAAGATCAACTGGGGCTTTTGAGTCTACTGCTTTATCAGCAAACTCAGCTGCACTTAAGTTTAAGCTTTTAGCAAAGGTTTCAATGAAAGAACCGCAACCTGCTGAACAGGCTTCATTTAAGGTGATGTTGCCAATAGTGCCGTCTTTTACAAAGAAGCACTTCATATCCTGTCCACCAATATCCATGATAAAGGACACCTCAGGACAGAACTCTTTAGCTGCACGCAAGTGCGCAAAGGTTTCCACCTCGCCAAAGTCAGCATGTAAGGCAGCTTTTATTAAAGACTCGCCATAGCCTGTGGTAGTAACACCTGCAATGTAGCAGTCATGAGGCATATGGTCATAAAGTTCTTTTAATTCATTGACGACTGTGTTTAAAGGTGAACCCTGATTAGAACCATAAATGGTATATAGAAGCTCGTTTTTGTCAGTTACAGCTGCAATTTTTGAGGTAGTAGAGCCTGCATCAATTCCAACATAGACAGGACCATGATAGTTGTCAAAAGAGGTCCTTTTAACAATATCCTCACTGTGTCTTTTTACAAAAGCATCATACTCATCACGAGATGAAAACAGTGGTTCACTGTGATTTTTTGTCTCGGTAACAGCGTTTAGATCTGTTTTAGATAATTCTGTTAACTCTTTTAAGGAGGTTAATTTTGCTTCATCGCAGATAGCAGCACCGATAGCTACAAAGTAGCATGCATCAGGTGTTGCAACAACATCCTCGTCTATTAAATTTAATGTCTTGATAAAACGCTCTTTTAATTCAGACAAGAAAGTTAATGGTCCACCTAGAAAAGCTGTCTTACCTTCAATGGCACGTCCCTGTGCTAGAGTACCTACAGTCTGATTGACGACAGCCTGGAAAATTGAGAGTGCAAGATCCTCTTTTTGAGCACCATCATTGATGAGTGCCTGAATGTCAGTTTTAGCAAAGACACCACAACGAGAAGCAATAGTATAGAGTTTGGAGCCTTTTTTAGCTAAGTCATTAAGACCTTTAGCATCTGTATTTAAAAGGTTTGCCATCTGATCAATGAAAGCACCGGTACCACCAGCGCAGGCTCCATTCATACGCTGCTCTAGTGAACCCTTTAAATAGGTGATCTTTGCGTCCTCACCACCTAACTCAATTGCTGTTTCTGTATCTTTAGCAAGTAAGTTAATGGCACTAGTACAGGAGAGCACTTCCTGCTCAAAAGGCAGGTTTAATCTTGAGGCAACACCCATACCTGATGAGCCTGAGAGTGTAATATAGAAAGGATTATCACCTAAAACAGGAGCTACTTTTTCAAGATTTCTTTTAAAGGCATTGCCTGTTTCAGAAAAGTGTCTTTCGTAATTTTTATAAATAATCTTTGCATTCTCATCAAGCACTACGAACTTGATGGTGGTAGAACCAATATCAATACCAAGTCTTAATGTCGTCATAGCATATGTTCTTGTTATATATGAATACACTGATAGTTATATCGCAATTTAGTTATTTTAGTAAGTGCAATAAGGAGTTTTATGACTGTAAAGCTCTTTGGTTATCAGCGTCATCTCTGTTTAATCTAACATACTGTAATAAGGCTATTTTACTTAACTTTATTAAGGTCACCTGAGAATTTTGCTATAAATTTAGTCAGATGAATAAAATACTCAAAACAGCATGGATAAAGGCATAGAGTAAAACTTATTCTGTATCAATGTGCCTCTCCGCTGTTTTGCATACAAAACCTATCCAAACAGTGTATAATGTGACCTCAATTTAACAGGATATGAAATCCTGTTTTCTTTTTTTAAACTGTCAGAAAGACACGTTTCCTATCTTCGGAGCTAAAAGTGCAACTTAAAGATCTTGCAGATAAAATCATTGATGGATATGAGATTACAAAAGAGGAAGCTTTAGAGCTATATGATGCTCCTCTTGATGAACTCAAGGAAAGTGCCAGCAAAATTACTTCACACTTCTTTAAAGAAGCAATTGAGCTATGTTGTATCTCTAATGGTAAGTGTGGCAAGTGTTCTGAAAACTGCAAATTCTGTTCTCAGAGCCGTTATTACAACACCGAAATTCAGCAGTCTGTATTAAAGTCAGTTGACGAGTTCTTTAAGGAAGCTCAGGCAAATGACAAACGCGGTGTGCACCGTTTCTCAATTGTAACTGCAGGTGTAAGACTGTCTAAAGCTGAGCTAAAGACTATTGCACAGGCTTATAAAAAGATCTCCTCAGAACTTAAGATTTCATGCTGCGGTTCTTTAGGTCTATTAGATTATGACGATTTTGTAATGTTAAAAGAATCTGGTCTTAAGCGTTATCACAACAACTTAGAGACTTCACCAAACTTTTTCAAAGAGATCTGCACAACTCATACTATGAAGCAAAAAGAGGATACTATTGCTTTAGCTAAGAAAGCAGGCTTAGAGATTTGCTCTGGATGTATCCTGGGTATGGGCGAGAGTGTAGAGGATAGGGTTGATATTGCTTTAGAGCTGCGTAAGTTACAGGTAGACAGTACTCCAATCAATATCTTAAATCCTATTAAGGGTACACCTTTAGAGAACCGTCCTACAGTTCATCCTGATGAGGTAAGACGTACAATTGCTCTATTCAGACATGTTCTTCCAAAGACTGTTTTAAGATTGGCAGGCGGTAGACTTATCATTCAGAAATACTTTACTGATCTGTACAAATACGGAATCAATGCTGAGATCACAGGTGACATGTTAACTACAGCAGGTCTTACTGTAGCAGATGATATCTCTGCTGCTATCAGTAATCAGAAGATCTTAACTAAGATTGAACCTATTAAGTAGTGCCTTTTGGTAGTTACTAAAAGAACGCCACAAGCTTTAGCAGAAATGTCTGCATTAGCTTGTGGCATTGTTATCTTAAAAGAAAAACTAGTCAACAGAAGTATTATCTTCAGCTAAAGTAACCTTTTCCTGTTTTACCTTACCTTCACGTTTAATCTCAAAGTTCATGACTGTATTTGGTTTTGACTTAGAGACTAAATCGATAAGCTCTCTTACATTCTGTACGCTATAACCATCAACTTTGGTGATGAGATCACCAATTTTTAAAATTCCAAAAGCAGGTCCTTCAGGATCGACATAACCGATTCTGACACCGCTCTCTGAATCTAGGGCTGTAGTTTCATCATCAGAAATACCTAAATATCCACGCTCAACTTTTCCGTGACGTAAGATCTCATCCATTACTTCACGAACCATCTTTACAGGAATAGCAAAGCCAATACCGTAGGTATTATCGCCACTAAATGAAGCTGTATTGATGCCAATTAGATTTCCTCTGGTATCTACTAAAGCGCCACCAGAGTTACCTTGATTGATAGGTGCATCAGTTTGGATTAAAGCTTGAACGCCCTGACGGATATTCATCTGATCTTTAGATAATAGTCCAGAACCTGAACGCGATACAGCAGAAATAATGCCGTGTGTTACGGTTTGTCCTAGGTTGTTAGGATTGCCGATAGCAAGTGCAATATCGCCAATATTAGGTTCGTTTTTAGCAGGTGTAATTGGAGTTAAAGTTGTATCTTCACTGACAGTTAAAACCGCAATATCAGTTCTTCTGTCACAACCTACAACAAAGGCTTTCATAACCTTGCCATCACGAGTTTGCACAAAGATAGCTTTATTAGGTTCGTTTCCTGATGGCACAACATGGTAATTAGTTACTATGATGCCATGTTTATCCATGATCACACCTGATGCCGATGAGGTGATCGAGTTTGGAGCGGGAGTTGTGTAGTCTTCTTTTAATGTGGCCACATAGATATTTACAACGCTAGGCGCTGCTTTATTTACAGCATATGAATAACCTTCAGTTGAAATACCGCTCGAATAGATAAGATCTCCTAGTTTTTTACCAGTAGAAGGTTTTATTAAAAGAACTGCGACACCAACAATGACGCCTACAGCTACAGGAATAAGAAAGGGGAGTGACTTTTTACTAATAATCATATAAAGAGTTCGCACATACGTAGAGTTTCTCTAAAAGAATAACCTAAAACTCTTGAAAATGTGTTGATCTTTATATGATTTTACAAAATTATTCTGTGAAGATTAAATCAAAAGCAATGGATCTGACCCCAATTTCAGATTACTTAATCTTTTTACAAGATATAAAACAGTTTTTACCAGAAAAAGCTATGCCC
>OQVQ01001109.1_pt1 | contig 11348 bp, 9 predicted proteins | sample 1691491 | NCBI WGS metagenome assembly OQVQ01 (sample SAMN03418252, study PRJEB22391) | human gut metagenome | biome: human-gut; feature: organic feature; material: feces | host: Homo sapiens | place: Tanzania | collected 2013-01
GTGCTCAACGATATGGTACGCCATGGTGACCTGAGCCGCGAGGAATACAACACCCTCAGTCAGGAGCCTATCAAGCTCGACTTCAAGGTGGAGGAAAACTACGACGGACAAGCCAAATACTTCCGCGAGGCTGTGGCTGACTATCTGGCAGACTGGTGCAAGGACGAGGGTTACGACCTGTATACCAGCGGACTGAAGATATACACCACGATAGATACCCGCATGCAGAAGTATGCTGAAGATGCCGCACGCAAACAGATGCGACAGGTACAGCAGAACTTCAACAACCACTGGGATATCTACCGCAAACAGGATACCAACTGGCTTCGTCAGGAACCCTGGCAGGACGAAAAGCATCAGGTCATCCCCAACTTCATTCAGGGCATTGCCGAGCGCCAGCCTTTCTATAAAGCTTTGATTGCCCGCTTCCCCAACAATCCCGACTCTGTGAACTATTATTATAAGGAGTGGGTTCACCCAGTCAAGGTATTCGATTACGACAAGGGCACCATCACCAAGATGATGACATCCGAAGACTCCATCAAGTACATGACCACCTTCATGCATTGTGCCTTTGTGGCCATGGAACCACAGACGGGTGCCGTCAAGGCATGGGTGGGCGACATCGACTTCGACCACTGGAAATACGACAAGGTGACAGCCGAACGCCAGCCAGGTTCTACCTTTAAGCTCTTCGTCTACACCGAGGCCATGAACCAGGGTCTTACGCCTTGTGACAAGCGTCGCGATGAATATATCTCGATGGATGTCTACGACAAGAAGAAACATGAGATGGTGAAATGGACCCCATCCAATGCCAATGGTTCTTTCTCGGGCGACTCCATCCCACTGAAGAGTGCATTTGCCAAGAGTATCAACTCTGTAGCAGTGCGCTTGGGTCAGGAGATGGGCATCAAGCGCATCATAGAGACAGCACAGAAGATGGGTATTCAGAGTCCGCTCAACGATGAGCCTTCTCTGGCTCTTGGTTCGAGCGACGTCAACCTCTTGGAATTGGCAAACGCCTATTGTACGGTTGCCAACAACGGAAAGCATCATGACCCTGTCCTGGTGACAAGAATTGTAGACCGCGACGGCAAGGAGGTATATACTGCCCCATCAACCGAGGAACAGGTGATTCCTTACAAGTCTGCCTTCCTGATGCAGCAGTTGCTGCAGGGCGGTATGCGCGAACCAGGAGGAACCTCACAGAGTCTGTGGGGCTACGTGGGCAATGTTCGTGATACTGAGTTTGGTGGAAAGACCGGTACAACCAACAATCACTCCGACGCCTGGTTCATGGGTGTGAGCCCTAAGCTCGTAGTAGGTGCATGGGTAGGAGGAGAATACCGCTGCATCCACTTCAGGACGGGTGCTCTCGGACAAGGTTCCCGAACGGCATTGCCTATCTGCGGATACTTCTGGCAATACGTGATGAACGATCCTGCCTTCCAGAAATACCACGGCAAGTTTGACAAGCCTCACGACGAGGACATCACCCGCGACATGTACATCTGTGCAAGTTATGTGCCCAAGGCTAAGGTTGACACCACTCAGGTAGACAGCACTGCACTCAACGAAGAGATCATCCTCGACGAGAACGGCAACCCTGTCATCAAGGAGATACCTGCCGAAAAGAATGAGGCAACAACAGGAACTGCCACAGAGAAAAAGCCAGGCGAGGAACAGGGCGAGAAGAAAGAAAAGAAAAAGTCACGCCCCACAGAGCAGGCCATCAAGTTTGACGACTTGTAAACCGCGCCAGGCTCTATAGTGACAGAAAAGAAGAAACACAACCTAACAAAAATCGGCGATTTTCTGAAAGATGGGAATCGCCGATTGTCATTTCAAAGAAACAGGTATGGCAGAAAAAGACCACTCAGCAAGCCAGTCTGCAGAAAATCATATCGACCTGGATAATCCTGAGTTGCAGAATGCACTCCAGATTATACAGTACACCCGGCGTTCACTCTTCCTCACAGGAAAGGCAGGCACCGGCAAGTCCACCTTTCTGCGCTACATTGCTGCCCACACCAAAAAGAAACACATCATTCTTGCACCCACCGGTATTGCTGCCATCAATGCCGGAGGAAGCACCCTGCACAGTTTCTTCAAGATTCCCTTCCATCCGCTGCTGCCCAACGACAGTATGTTCAGCGTGCGCAATATCCGCAACACCCTGAAGTACAACTCCGAGAAAATTAAGATCATACGCGAGGTGGAACTCATCATCATCGACGAGATCAGTATGGTGCGTGCCGACATCATAGACTTCATAGATAAGGTGCTGCGCATATACAGCCGCAACATGCGAGAGCCTTTCGGTGGCAAGCAACTGCTTCTCGTGGGGGATATCTATCAGCTGGAACCTGTCGTGAGAGAGGAAGACCGCAGGCTTCTCTCACCATTCTACCGCAGCAGTTTCTTCTTCGATGCCAAGGTGTTCGAATACTTCCAATTGGTGAGCATCGAGCTGAGAAAGGTTTACCGACAAAGCGACCCTGTGTTTATCAGCATACTCGACCACATTCGCACCAGTCAGGTTCCCATGAGCGACCTTCAGAAACTCAACCAGCGTGTGGGAGCCCGACTTGACGAAAGCGACAGCAAACTCGCCATCACCCTTTCCACACGCCGCGACACAGTAGACTACATCAACGACAGTCAACTCAAACTGTTGCCTGGCGAGCCTACCCTCTTCCGAGGCAATATCCAGGGCGAGTTCCCTGAAAGCAGCCTCCCCACCCCAATGGAACTATATCTGAAGACGGGCGCACAGATCATCTTTATCAAAAACGATATAGAGCACCAATGGGTCAACGGAACCCTGGGAACCATCATCGGTTTCGACGAGGACGATGATGCCAAGATATACGTGCGAACAGAAAATGGACAGGATGTCATGGTGGAGCCTGCCGCATGGAGCAACATGAGATATCACTTCAACGAGGTGGAGAAAAAGATAGAAGAGGAAGAGATTGGCCGTTACGAGCAATATCCCTTGCGGTTGGCGTGGGCGATTACTGTCCACAAAAGCCAGGGCCTTACCTTCAATCAGGTGAAGATAGATTTCACAGGGGGCGTCTTTGCAGGAGGACAGACCTATGTGGCACTGTCACGTTGTACCAGTCTGGAAGGCATCAGCCTGCAGGAACCCATCAGACAGAACGAGGTCTTTGTACGCAACGAGGTGAAGCAGTTTGCCCGTCACTACAACGACCAGTCTACCATCAACACGGCTCTTACCCAGAGCAAAGCCGACAAACAATACCATGATGCCGCAGCAGCATTCGACCAGGGCGACATGCAGGGAGCACTCGACAACTTCTTCCTTGCCATACACAGCAGATACGACATCGAGAAGCCAAGTGCCAAACGACTGATACGAAGAAAATTGGGAAAGGTCAACTCCCTGATAGCAGAGAACGAACAGCTGCGCGAAATCATCAGGCAGAAGGAGGAAGAGAAAAAGAAACAAGAGAAATTCCTGAAACGCCTGGCAACAGAATACACTTTGCTGGGCAAAGAATGCGAGAAAGAAGGTATGTCGGCTGCTGCCATCGCCAACTACAAGAAAGCACTCGAACTGTGCCCCGAGCATCCCGAGGCTAAAAGAAGACTAAAAAAGTTGAACCCGTAAATGGATTCAACTTTTTTTCTTTTTATCTTGTCCGCATTCTGATTCAAGATCAGTTCTATTTTCCTATCAGTTTCTTATTGACCTTAAACCGATCGAAGCCCAATCCATAGACACCGATAACAGCACTCTGGCTGACAAACGCAGAAGGGTCAATCTCATCTATTAGACGGAATATCGTCTGCGACTCACGCTGACGGGCCAGTACAAAGAGCATGTGCACATCCTTGCCACTATAGCATCCATGACCGTCCATCACCGTACAGCCTCTGTCGGCAGCTGTATTGATGGCGGCACTCAGTTCCAAATACTTGTCCGAGATGATGAAGAACTGCACCGATCTGCGAAGTGTGTTCACCACATGGTCTACACAAACTGAGCAGACAAAAAGGCACACATAGCCATAGATCACCATCTCCCAGTCTTTCAGCACCCAGTAGGAACTCGTGACAATACACAGGTCGCAAATCATGATGGCATGACCCAACGAGATGTTGTAATACTTGTTCACCATGGCTGCCACCGTATCAGAGCCACCCGTAGAACCATTGCTCGACAATCCCAATCCGGCACTGCATCCCATGAAGAAAGCTCCCACCACTGTTGCCATGAATGGCTGGTCGTGCAAGAGCGTGATCTCGTTTCCGCCATGACTCTCTATCAAGCGGGTGACTACGGCAAAGACTGCCACGGCATACACCGTCTTCAGGCAGAAGCGCCATCCCAATGCCCTATAGGCCAATACCAAAAGAAAAATATTGAGACCGAAATAAGAAAACGATACCGGAATACCGAAGCCCCAATACAGGATAGAGGCAATACCGCCTACACCGCCCATAGTGATGTGGTTGGGAAGCAGAAACACGTTAAGACCGATACTTCCGATAACCATGGCTAAGGCTATCACTATGTAATCACGTATCTCATGAATTTTTGTTTTCCTCGTCATGATGCAGTTTTGATTATTTTTTGATTTTGATGTATATTTTATTTGGTATATTTCTTGCCAAGTCCCTTGGCGAGTCCACCCTCACTGGTCTCCTTGTAGAGCGAAGGAAGATCATGACCCGTCTGGCGCATCACCTCCACCACTTTATCAAACGACACACTGTGATGACCGTCGGAGAAAGAGGCATACAAGTCGGCATCCAAGGCACGGGCTGCAGCAAAGGCATTACGCTCGATACAAGGTATCTGAACCAGTCCGCATACCGGGTCGCAGGTCATACCCAAGTGATGTTCCAGACCCATCTCGGCAGCATACTCCACCTGGGCAGGACTTCCACCAAATAACTGGCAGGCTGCAGCCGAAGCCATCGCACAGGCCACGCCTACCTCACCCTGACAACCCACATCGGCACCACTTATCGAAGCATTGTGCTTAACGATGTTGCCCACAAGACCGGCAGTAGCCAAGGCTCTCAAAATGCGCTGTTCGCTCATGTCGTGAGCTTCCTGCATGTGATAGAGCACCGCTGGCAACACGCCACAGGCACCACAAGTAGGAGCCGTAACGATGGTTCCTCCAGATGCATTCTCCTCGCTCACTGCCAGGGCATAGGCATAAACCAAACCTCTCGACTGCAGCGAGGCGCGATAGCCCTTGGCTTTGGTGTAATAAGTAGCAGCCTTACGAGGCAGATTCAGCGGACCAGGCAACACACCCTCATGGTCGAGACCGCGACGAATGGCTTCCTTCATGGTCTGCCATATCGTCTTGAGATAGTCCCAGATTTCCTTGTCCTCACATTTCTCCACATATTCCCAGAAAGAGCGGCCGTTATCGTAGCACCAGCTCTGTATATCGCTCATCTTGTTGAGGTCGTACACTTCGGAAGCTCCCAGTTCATCATGACCGTCAATGCCATCCGAAAGGGCTCCACCGCCAATGCTGTAAACCGTCCACTCGTCTATAATATCACCATTCACGTCCCTGCCAACAAACTTCATTCCGTTGGGGTGAAAGGGCAAGAACACCTGTGGCTTCCAGATAATGCTGACAGTGTGATGTGGATGAAGCACCTCCTCTATGGCGACATCCGTCATGTGTCCCTTGCCAGTGGCTGCCAGACTGCCATACAGAGTCACCTCATAAGAAGATGCGTTGCTACAGCGTTCCAAAAAGAGTTGGGCAGCACGCTGGGGTCCCATCGTATGACTGCTCGACGGCCCCTTGCCTATTCTATAAAGCTCGCGTAATGATTTCATATTCTATACTAACTTTCTGCTTGTTTAAAACAACTATTTTCTATTCTCGTTCTATCAAGTTGCAAAATTACAAATTTTAATAGAAATATCGGCAAGTTTAATCAGAAAAATCAGCAAAGGCAAATAGAAATAAATTCTGCTCTCTTCTAATCTTCAAATCAATCCACGACAAGCAAACTGTTTAAGAACGTCAAAGAGAAAATCCCAATAATTCAGCCTTTTCCTTCTTCATTATATTCTTCAGTATTATCATCTTCGGTAATAAGCAGAGAAGCTGCTGGCGGAACAAAACCAGAATTTATTCATTATGAATGAAAGATTTTAGACAAAAGTGTTCGTTCTGAGTGAAAGGTTTTTAATAAAAGTATTCATTCAGAATGAAAGATTTTTGGATTTTCTCTTGCTGCTTTCAGATATTTTTCTTATTTTTGCCCACGAATCATAAAATAGTGGAGCAATTCATAAAATAGTGGAGCAATGAAAGAATTGTTAAAACAAATTATATTTGAGCAGCAGGAAAACTGCAAGCATCTTATGCAGGATGCTATTCCTCGACACATAGAAGAGGAATGGCTTACCACCACGGAAATCCTTATCATAACTGGTGTAAGACGATGTGGAAAGTCGGTGTTGCTGCAGCAACTGCGTGATAAGTTGGAGGAGAAAGATTTCTTCTTCAATTTTGACGATGAGCGTCTCGTAAACTTTAAGCTTGAAGATTTTGCAACCTTGCAGGAATGCTTCTTTGAGCTTTTCGGCGAGCAGCGCACCTATTACTTTGATGAGATTCAAAACATTGCGGGTTGGGAAACCTTTGTGAGGCGTCTTTACAATGAAGGCAATAAGGTGGTGGTGACTGGCTCCAATGCCCGGATGCTGAGCAAGGAGATGGGCACTCATCTCACAGGGCGTTATATCTCAGTAGAGATTTATCCTTTCTCTTTTGCCGAATATCTGCAGCTGGAGCATATTGAGCCTTCGCAGAAGGATTTCTATCTGATGGCGAGCCGTTCCAAACTGTTGGGGCATTTCCGTGATTTCTTGGAGAGGGGTGGTTTCCCGAAATATCTTCAGACGGATTCCGTCAGTTATCTATCCTCACTTTATGAGAGTATTATCTTCCGGGATGTGATGGCTCGCAATGGTCTTACGAACGACAAGGAAATTAAAGAACTTGCATTTTATCTTGCCAGCAATGCCACCAAGCGTGTTACCTATAACTCGCTGGGAAAGATAGTGGGCATCCGTCATCCCGAAACTATCAAGAACTATCTGGAATATATTCAGCAAACCTACATGATATTCCAGTTGCTGAAGTATGCTCCATCGGTAAAGACCCAGATGTTGAGTCCGAAGAAGGTGTATTTTATAGATAATGCCATCATCAGCAGGATGGGTTTTAATGTCACGGATAACAATGGTGTAAAGCTGGAGAATGCCGTTTTCATCGAATTGCTGCGAAGGGGTTACGACTTGTTCTATCATGCCGACAAGAAGGAGTGCGACTTTGTGGTGAGAGAAGGTGTAAGGATTACCCAGGCTTACCAGGTTACGGTGAAGATGGATGATGAGAAGACTCGCAAGCGTGAGATAGAGGGCCTGCAAGAGGCGATGGAAATCTATGATTTGTCAGAGGGTTACATCATTACGCTGAATGAGAAAGAGGAACTCACCGTGGATGGGAAGGCGGTGCATATAATTCCTGCTTGGGAATGGATGCTGAAGTAAATTTCTTTTAGCGGGAAGGTGAAAAGAACAAAAAGTATTATCTTTGCACATTAGTAGAACCATCAGAAAAGATGGGAGTGAATATTATAATAGGCAAAACATCATTTATTATGGATTACAAGAGATTACCATACGGAATATCATCCTTTACCCAGTTGCGCAACCAGAATTGCTATTGGGCAGATAAGAGTATGTTCATACCACAGATAGAGGAGGCGGGAAACTTCCTCTATCTCATCCGTCCCCGACGCTTCGGAAAGAGCATCTTCCTGGGAATGCTTTCTGCCTATTACGATGTGGAGGGTAAGGAGGATTTCTCATCTCTCTTTAAGGATACTTGGATAGAGCAGCATCCCACTTCGTTGCAGGGTCGCTATCAGGTGCTGTTTTTTGATTATTCGCTTGCTGCATCGGGCACGGGTTCGCTCGATGATAACTTCAATGCCTACTCAGGTATAGTGCTCGATGAGTTTATCAGGAAATATGCGAAGTATTATGATGAAGATACGGTTGCGAGGGTGAAGAGCTGCCAGGATGCTGCCTCTAAACTCAATACAATAACGATGGCGGCAAAGGCCAGGAAGATTCCTCTTTATCTGATAGTTGATGAATACGACAACTTCACCAATAATGTGCTGAGCGAACAGGGCGAGAAGGTGTATCATGCCTTGACCCATGCGCAGGGTTTCTATCGTGATTACTTCAAACTGTTTAAGGGTACTTTCGAGCGTATTCTGATGATGGGAGTAAGTCCTGTTACGGTGAATGACCTTTCGAGCGGCTATAATATCGCCACGAATATCTCTATGGATCCTACCTTTAATATGATGCTGGGATTCAGTGAATTGGAATTGCGGGAGATGATAGCGTATTATAGTGAGTTGGGATTGATCAAGCTGCCTGCCGATCAAATCGTGGCAGACATGAAGCCATGGTACGATAACTATTGCTTTGCCGAGCAGAGTTTTGGTGTGGATCCTTCGATGTTCAACAATGATATGGTTATCTATTATCTCCGCAGCATTATCCGAACCGGTAAGCCTCCTGTAGAGATGATTGATCCGAATACGATGACAGATACGGGTAAGTTGAAGAAAATCATCTATCTGGATAAGTTGAAGGGCGACAGGCATAGTTTGCTTCGCGAGATTACCAACCAGGGTTATATTTATGCCGAACTGCACGAGAGTTTCCCTGCGCAAGACTTGGTAGATCCGGAGTTGTTCCCAAGTTTGCTCTATTATTATGGTTTGCTGACGATTGTGGGCAGAAAGGGTCGCCGGGTGAAATTGGGGATTCCTAATGAGAACGTGCGCCGCCAATATTATGCTTATTGCCCAATATGCCAAGGATGCCCGTTTGCCGCAGATGATGAATGGAACTCAAATTCACCAAGTGGCTGTTGTGTATCGGGGGAGTGATTTGGTAAGGATAATAGAAGTGATAGAATAAAGTTTAAGGGCGGAAGAACAACTGGGGGTTAACAGAGTTAACAGTTAACAGTTGTTTTTCCGCCCTTTCTTTGTTTTCGAGCATTCATTTTCCTTTCTTGTGTGCCCCCACATCTATCTTTTTTGCTTTTCTCTCTAAAAAAGTTCCTGGAAAAGGAGTGGCATTTCAAATATTTTATATACCTTTGCACACAGATACTCATTCTGCTCACGCCGAGTTGATGCTTTCTTTCTCAAAAAAGAGAGATTGTTGAGACGAGGACTTGGGAGGGTAGTGGTATCATGACATAATATAGAGCGTTTACTTGGCGCTTTGTTCTTGACGGACTGAAACTTCGCAAACTTCATGAATAGTCACGAACAATGCAACGGTAGATGCCCTCGGGATGTGTTTAGCCACATCCCTTTACTGGTATGGCTTATTGCGTCAAGTGATAAGTCTTATATCCGTATAGGGGAAAGTGTACACATATCGGCGTGGGCTTCGACGTTGCTCGTTCAACTATTCAGGGCAATGCGAAGGCCTCAGTTCGTGGGACGAGTGACGAGGAGATCCCACGCTTTCCGTTTATTTTAATCGCTACCCTTGGGTGATGAGGTGGTTAGGGAAAGGAAATTTTCTATGGATTACTTAAAGGCAGAAAAACTCCGTAAGGAATGGGGCGATAAGCCTTGCTCGCATCCTAAATTTGAGAAAGAAACTCATTTGGGGTGGGGCTATGTAGAGGAGAAAACTGGTGATTATGTTTGCACGCAATGTGGACAGGATTTTACTAAAAATGAATACAATAAAATCATCGCAGAGCGCAATAAAAATCAATAAACTTTTTGTGTATGGGACAATTTAAAACTTCTTTGAAGCCTGATGACCTCAAGCTTTTTTATGACGTTCTGTATCAAAATGAAAAAGAGGGAAGGGTAATCATAAGGGTTATTTCTATAAGAAAGTGCCACTTGAGATTAAAAACAAAGTTTCTTTGATTCATGATACAGGCAAAAATAAAATAAAGTTGAGTTTTCCTGAAACACCAAATACTCTGTGTTACAAGGGGAAGGAGGTTTGTGGGCCGTTGCTTAAGCATTTGCGCAATAGCTTTGCTCATGCTTGTATTGAGCGTGAAGGTGACTATTATGTCATAAATTCACAGATGAATCCTAAATGTCAGATTTGTGGAAAAGTAAAAAGAAAAGATTTTAAGGATTTTGTTACAGCAATATTAGCAACAAAAGAATAATAATTTAAGAAAAGATATATATGAGAACATTTACATTAAAAGGTCTGTTTGTAACAGCAATATTTATGCTGTTGGGTTGCTTGGCAATCCATGCAGCTGATGGTGATTTGATAACAAAGCAAATCACTATCAAATTGGAAGAGGCAGGAACTTTGCCAAGTAAGATTGGGGATACAAAGAAATATAAGATTACCAATCTTAAGATTATGGGTGAGATTAATGGCACTGATCTTCGTTTCATACGCGAAATGGCGGGGTGTGACTATAAGGGAAAGGGCACTGAGGGAAAGTTGGCGACTTTGGATCTCTCAGAGGCTAAAATAGTGAAGGGAGGAGATTATTATTATAATTATTATGGTTGTTATACATTGGATGATGTCATCGGTAATCAAGCATTTGATGGTTGCAGCAGCTTGACCAGCCTCACCCTTCCTTCCAGTGTCACCGAGATAGATAGGTCTGCTTTTGAGAGGTGCAATAATTTAAAAGAGTGTAATTGTCTCTTAGATTCTGATTTAGAAACCTGCCTTGCTTATAGTCACGACGATTGGACAAAGATTCCCGTTGATGAAATTAAATACTATCACAATGGGCAGGAACTTACAAAGTTAGAAATACCTTCTGGTGTGGATAAAATTGGCAGTTATTCTTTTTATAAAGGTGTAAACTTGACTAGCTTGACCCTTCCTTCCAGTGTCACCTCAATAGGTAGTTCTGCTTTTGAAGGTTGCAGCGGCTTGACCAGCGTATATGTAAGTTGGAAATCTCCTTTATCAATTTTTGCTTCTACTTTTAAGGATGCAAATACGGAAAAATGCATCTTGTATGTTCCAAATGGGACTTATGATGATTATTGGATTTCAAATTGGGGTATATTTGAAAATATCGTAGAGTATGATGCAACTGGTATCAATCATATTACGACCTCTGGCGATGCTAAGGAAATCTCTCGCTATGCAGCGGATGGTCAGCGATTGGAAGTGCCTGCCAAGGGCTTGAACATCGTGAAGTATAGCGATGGTAGCGTGAAGAAAGTTGCTGTAGAATAATGGGTGGCAAGCATCCTTGTGAGACAATATTTTTATATAG
>OQVQ01001110.1_pt1 | contig 11345 bp, 13 predicted proteins | sample 1691491 | NCBI WGS metagenome assembly OQVQ01 (sample SAMN03418252, study PRJEB22391) | human gut metagenome | biome: human-gut; feature: organic feature; material: feces | host: Homo sapiens | place: Tanzania | collected 2013-01
TGGGAGCAAGAATGTCATAAGTTTAATTTCATGAATGTCATAAAGGTTTATTCTAAGAATCCTTTATGGAAGGAGGATGTTGAGTCAATTCATTTTAATGAGGAATATCGGTTGAAAAATGATAGTGAGACTTCTTATGTGATTATATCTACTTATGCATCTTATGCTCGTGAAAAAGTATTTAAAGCATTGAATTGGTTTAACAAAAGACAGTTATTGCTAATTGCTGATGAATGTCATAATATGGCTTCTGGCAGTATGTTGAAACGATTAGCCTATATTCCTTATCTGCGCAGAATAGGCTTGTCAGCAACACCTGATCGTCAATACGATGATGAAGGTAACAGAAACTTGCGTAAATTCTTTGGAGCAGAGAATCATTATACTTATGAGTATAGCATGGAAGAAGCTATCAGAAAAGGTGTGCTCTGTAAGTATCTGTATTATCCACATATAGTACGACTGACCACGGAAGAACAGGAAGCTTATGTTGAACTGTCAGAAAGAATAGCTAAGTATTTCAATGATGATACTTGCTCTTTTGCAAAAATGGACGAGGGACTTAAAATGCTCTTGTTGGCAAGAAAGCGAATTGTGCATAAGGCTGCAAACAAACTCAAAGCTTTTGAGGACATCATCAAGAAGCGGTATCAAGAAAAAGGAAATTTGAAATATTCTCTGATATATGTCCCTGAAGGAAATGAACCTAATTATCTTGAAGTGGAAGATGATTCGCTTAATCAAGATGAGGATTCAGAGCATCTCATAGATTTATATACAAAGTCGATCTTGAAGCTGGATGATAAAATAACGGTACGTAAGTTTGTATCAGGGCAAAAGGATAGAGAGGAAATTCTGGATGAATTTGCCAGTGGTAAACTTCAAGTTCTAATTTCTATGAAATGTTTGGATGAGGGTGTTGATGTTCCAAGAAGTGAATTGGCAATCTTTTGTTCCAGTACAGGAAATCCACGTCAGTTCATTCAGCGACGAGGACGTGTGTTGAGAACACATCCTAAGAAGAAGATGGCGGTGTTGCATGATTTGGTTGTTGCTCCTGAGATTAACCCAAATAGTCGTAGTTATCGAATGGAGCGTGCCATGCTGAAGAGTGAACTGATTAGAGTGAAGAACTTTGCATTGCTATCAGAGAATCCTTCTTACTCAGAATTGGAACTGAGAGAGGTGATGGAACATTATGGTTTGAATTTATATAATAATGATAATATACAATGACAAACAAAGAAAGAATGCTTCACATGGTTCTTGATGACACAAAGTTGCAAGAACTCTATGGTTACGACCAGTCTGAGTATGAAGACCTATATACAGCCTTGAATTCAGATAATGTGGTTGTGGCTGCAGTTGCTCGCATCATAAAGGAGCTTGATGGCTCTACAGATGAGAGCGTTCAGAAGAAAGTGTATAAAACAATATTTTCTTATATTAATGATAACTTATTGATATGATTATCAAAAAGATTGAAATAGAGAATTTTCGGAGCTATTACAAGTCCAATGTTTTTGATCTTGTAAATGGCCTTAACCTCATCATTGGTTCTAATGGTGATGGTAAGACTACGTTTTATGAAGCTTTAGAGTGGTTGTTCCGAACTGATGGAACATCAAAGGCTGATACAAAGTTGATTTCCAAGAAGAGAAGTGAAGAACTTTTTACAGATGAGTCAGCCGATGTTCGTGTGGCAATGACATACGAACACAAAGGGTATGTCAAGACTTTGGAAAAAAGTTTTCATTTTACGAAGTCTTATGATGGTGAAATTACGACTTCTAATTTCTCTTTTGATTTAATAGAAGAAAATGGGAGTGAAAGAATGCGATGCGAAGGCTTAAAATTTGATAATGATTTGCCTTCCGAGATTCGTAAATACACTATGTTTAAGGGAGAAAGTGATCTTGATGTATTTCAAAGTTCAAATGCCTTAAAAATGTTGGTTGAGACATTCAGTGATGTCAAGGATTTTGAGGCATATTTTTCTTTTATGGAATACTCCACAAAGATGGCAGAGCAGGCACAAACAAATGCTCAGAAGTCTGATCGTAAAAATAGTGAGAAGATAGCTCAGCTCAAGCGTACTATAGAGCAAGAAAGTAGTACATTGGAAGACATTGAAAATGAAATTAGAAATAAGGAAGATGAGGCTTCTAATTTCGCTGGTCTATTAAAAAGTATTGAGCAAAGCAAAGAAGCTTCAAAGTTGCTTATTAATGTTAATAGACGTATAGAAACTTTAACTAATAAACGTGCGCAAGTTCAAGCATCTATTAAAGAAGATTATACAATCAATCTTCTGGATGATATGTGGATACTTATGGGTTTTGAGGATATTGCTGAGGAATATTCTCAAAAGATTAGTGCTGTCGATAAAAAACGAAGAAAATTGGAGAATGATTATTTGCAGACAGCTGGTGCGGAGAAAATAATCAAGAAAATGCAAAAGGAAACTTCTTTTGTGCCATTGCCAGTGCACATTCCTGGTCAAAAGATAATGCAGGAAATGCTCGATGAAGAAGTTTGTAAAATTTGTGGTCGTCCAGCTAAAATGCATAGTGAACCATGGAATTATATGCTTCAGCGCTTAGAGGAATACAAGAATTCTTTAAAGATCGATGAAGATGAGGAGGTAAAACCATATTATCAGAATGAATATATCGTTGAGTTACAAAAGCGAGATACGATTCTAAATGATAATCTTGCCGAAATAACCAAACTTCGTCATCATATACAAAAGGTGATTTCTAACAATAATCGTTTGCATGATGAAATCAAGAAAATAGACGCAAATTTGAATAATGAAATTGAAGCTAAAAAGCGTATCTTGGCACAAGCTGATGGATTAACAGAAGAACAGCTCTTATCTCATTTAGAGAATATTTCCAATTGGATGGATTTAAAAAATAAGGCAGTAAGTCGATTGGTGGCATTGAAGGGGCAGCGCATTAATCATCGTAAGACTCTTGAGGAGGCACAAGAAAGTTTGGGTCAATTGGCAGAAGGCACTTCTGCTGCTTTATATGCAAAGATTGCTGCACTTATTCGTCATATTTCTGCAGCATTCAAGTCTGCTAAGGAAACCAACAAAAAGCGTCTTCTTCATTCAATTGAAGATGAGGCGAATGTTTTCTTAGAGAGCTTGAATACTAATGATTTCAAGGGTACTATCCGTATTCTGGAAAAGGCTAATGGACAAGGAGAGGCGGTTCTTATGAATAGTGATAATACAAGAATCTTCAATCCTAATACCGCTTTAAGAACAACTTACTTGATGTCGGTATTATTTGCTATTGGCAAGTTGGCAACTCAAAGAAGTGAAACGGAATTTCCTTTGATATTCGATGCGCCAACTTCTTCTTTTACTGATGCTAAGGAGACTGAGTTCTTCAATGTGATTAGCAATTTGGACAAGCAGGTTGTTATCGTGACAAAGAGCTTCTTGAAAGAAAGTAATGATGGTAATTTAGTTCTTGATCAGAATAAGGTTAATGAAGTTTCTGGTAGAGTGTTCCGAATTGAAAAGAAGAAGCCTTTCGATGATAAGGATCTAGCAACAATTCAAACAGTTATAACAAAAGTAAAATAACAATGGCAGAAGTTTTAAAAAATATAGAGGAACTTGTTGATAAAAACGAGAAACTCATAGATATATGGGGACGTAGAAATCCCAAATTTGAAATAAAATACGAGAAGCCTGTAATGAGAGCTATCTCGGATTATGGCGTTGGTGCGTCTGAGAATACTAGTGCAAAAGGCAAAGTATTTGGTTCTGGATATGAGCTTTATATCATGGCGTTTTTTATCGGTTTGTATGCAGGTAAGAAACTGCCATTATCAGAAGAAACAAAAGTCTTGGGACAAAATTTGGTCTTTTGGGGTACTGCTGAAGCACGAAAAGGGCGTAAAGCTTATCCTGCGTTGCGTTCTTATATATTTATGGCTCTTGTGGCAAAGACAGATGTTGATTGGATTGCTTTGGATAAAGGTGAAATAAAACCTAGTACAGTTGTTTCTCAATTGATAACAACAATGGAAGAGTATGCTAATTACGGCTTCTCTGTCATGGAGGATAAATTAAAGGAAGACAAAGGATATTTCTTTTCTCATCGTTCCTTTTTGGATATGTTCTTGCAGTTAACTTCTAAAAAGGTTGATGAAGAACATGATGAAGAAGAGCCTGAAGAATTATAAAGTAATATAGAAAGAGAAAATATGGACTATGTAGAGGCTTTTGAAAATTTAAAGCCGAATGAGAAATATGGTCGTAAAACTCCACATAAGGCTGTTCTTTTGCTTACCATTATAGAAATGTGTGAATTTGATGAGATTTGTTCTAATGAAATTAGATACAATCAGCAGCTGATAGATACTTTTTATAAGGTATGGAAAAGAACCCTGCCTGATGATGATTCTTTGTTTGTTGATGCGTATTTACCATTCTGGACTATGCAAAATGAAGATTTTTGGCACTTGATTCCATTTCGTGGCAAAGAAGATAACTTGAATTTGTTAAAAGAACGACAGATTAGACCTTCAGAAAGTAAAATTAAGGAATGTGTTGATTACGTGGAACTTGATGAGGAGCTGTTTTTTCTTATGACTTTACCGTCAGGACGCTCTTCTTTAAAGCGTGCTCTATTGGAGAACTATTCTACTCTTACTGTAGAGAAAATAGGCGAATTGGCAACTAGTAAAGACAATGCCAAAGATAACTCTGTAGAGGCTTTGGCTGAGTACCAAAAGATTTTGTCATCTGAAAATGAACCCAAAACTAATCTTGTGGCAGAGTCGTGTGATGAGGATAAGCAGAAACTTTTTTATGCTTTAGATGAAGATGTACAAATTCAATTATACATTGAATACTATACTTTCCTCAAGGAACATAAGGCTGAGAGAGAAATGTTTAGATCATTATGTCCTACGGTCTTTGATTTATATGAAAAAATCTCGACTCATCCTGTAAAGCAGGAAAATATAACAAGTTCTTTGCTGTATCTTTATGAGAACTTCTTGTTGGATTTAAAAGTAAATCTTTTAGGTGTTGATAAAACGTTTAGTTTGATAGATTGCATAGAAAATTCTATCAACCAACTGCATATTCATGAAAACAAAGTGGATGTGCTCGTCTCGAATATAGAAATTAAAGATGATACCGTAAAACCGGAAAAGCTTTCAGATGATTCTGTGTCTTCTAACGATGAAGAATCTTCTGGTATTAATTGTAGAAGAAAGGATTTACCATGGACTGAGAATGAAGAAGAATTACTTTTACTTTGTTATGAAAAAGGAAAAAGTATAGAGGATATTGCTAGTATTCTAGGGAGACCACAGAACTCAATTAAGTTGCGTCTCGCCAATTTAGGAAAGATAAAGTATGATTTTACACATAGTGAAAATACTGAAGGTTCTAAAAATACTGATTAGGATATTCTCTCTTCTGTTCTATTTCGTTGTCTTTTATTTCGCAAGATGGAGGAGGAGAGAATAAACTGCTATAGAGTCTGTAAAGACCAAGGTAAAACCAAAGGGCTATTGTTTGCTTGCATGCATTACCGCGCACATCCTCGTCACTATCGTGCCGAGTATGTACGCGGTTACCTACATCGCAAGCGATGTGTATAGCCCTCCAGGCTATTCTGCGTTTGCACGTCTTCCCTAAAAGTTTATAGGGCAAACGATGTGTGCAACTAAAGGACTATTTGCTGAAAAGTGTTCATTGTGAATGAACGATTTTACGGAAAGTGTTCATTTCGAATGAACGATTTTGTGAAAAAGTGTTCGTTGTGAATGAACGATTTTGCAGAAAGTGTTCATTGCGAATGAACGATTTTGGTTATACATTAACAAGTTATTATAATTTCTAACATCGACAAAACATAAATAAAAGAGAGCATCCGTGGTGGGTGCTCTCTTTTGGTTTTATACTGCCATGATAGCGATAGCTATTCTGCTTTTGTGGCTCCGAATGGGGTGGCGGTGAGGCCTTCGCTATTTACGAGGTTGGGAACGGCTGTTTCGTGCCATCCCATGCGGACGTATTCGGGAGCTGAGACGTAGGGGCTGCGGACGGATACTTGGGTGGTGTCGACGATGTCGGCAAGGGCGGGATGGAAGATACCGTCGGCGCCTGCTATTTCTATCCATTCAAGTCGGCGGTCGGCGCCAGTGAATGTTTTCAAGCCTTTGCCACAGTTGGCGAAGTGGAGCTGGAGCTTGTTGCCTGCTTTGATAGACTTTTGCAGTTCTGGTCCTCGGTATAGGATATCGGTATAGCCATAGTTGCGATGGAGGGCTATGCGGGCAAGGCGCTGACCAACAAACCATTTGTAGGAAGGATGGATGTCGCGGAGGTTGTCGACGAGGTCGAAGATGGTGATATACTCCGTGTTGCTGACCATTTGGCGTGCTTTGATTTGCTGCTCGCGGAAGCGTGGCAGGGCTTCGGCTGTGAGGGCTGTGCCACCACGATGTAGGCGGTCGGAATAGATGTGTGGGGCGAGCACCACATAATAGAATGGAAGGGTGGAATCCATGAATTTTGTGCGCAGCCAGGTGGTCATCACCTCAAACTTGTCGGCATATCGGGTGTCGTTGATGCCGCAGTTGTTTTCGCCCTGATACCATAGGAAGCCTCGGATGGTGTAGGGGATGACGGGTTCCATGAGCTGATGGTATTGCATGCCTGTGCCCCAACCGCTTATTTTGCCTGTGTTCTTTATCTCGGCTTGGAAGAGTGGGCTCTGGGCGTAGGCTTCGCGTGGGGTCCAGCCCTCGATGCGTGTGCCGCCAAGGGCTACGGTGATGATGCCTACGGGGATGTGGAGGCTGTCTTGCAGATTTTTTATGAAATAGTAGCCCACGGTAGATACTTGTGGCAGGCTTTGGGCGCTGGCTTCTGCCCATGGCGATTGGTGTTGGCGCTGAGATACGTAGACGCGGATGTTGGGATTTTGTGGCTTCTGCAACTCCTGGATGCTGAGGTCGGGTCCCTTGGCAGGGGCTACGAACGATTTGTGGCGCACCATGGAGTATTGCATGTTTGACTGACCTGCGGCTATCCACACTTCGCCCACCACGATGTTATCATAGGTGAGGGTTTGGGTTTTGCCCTTGATAATCATGGTGCGAGGGGTGGCTGTAGCTGGCATGGGCTGAAGGGTGGCTTGCCAGGTGCCGTTGGCGGTGGTCTTGGCTTTTATTTTTTGGTTGGCAAACTGCAGGGTGATGCGCTCGCCTGGGGTTGCTGTGCCCCAGATGTGGACGGGCTTTTCGCGTTGCAACACCATGTTGGAGGATATGATGGGCGATGTAGACAGCTGGGAATATCCCTGGGCTGTCTGCATCATGAGGAATGCCACTATGGCTATGAGCCTGAGGGCGTGGCTGATTGATGTTTTCATTTGTTTGTGGGTCTTTTTTTTTGAGTGGGGGTTATTTCACGTTGATGATGGTGGTGAGGGGTTTCAGACCTTTGGCTTTAGCCTTGATGGTGATTTTGCCTGGGGCAGCCTTGGAGCGGACGATGAGCTGGCATCTGCCTTGGTAGGTGGTGCGAGAGTTGGCTTGCCATGGCTCGTGGCTCATCATGTCGTCGTTGGCTACGCCTTGGTTTATGCCCTGACCACGAACGTCGAAGGTGAGGGGAACATCAGCGGTGCAGAGGTTGCCATGGGAGTCGACAACGCGATAGTTGAGGTAGGCGAGGTCCATGCCGTCGGCATTGAGTTGCGACTTGCTGATGTCGACGAGGAGTTTGCTTGGGGCGCCTGCGGTGGCAAGGGTGTCGGTGCTGACGACTGCACCGTGGTTGTAGCCTATGGCGACGAGGGTGCCTGGCTGATAGTCGACATCCCAGGTGAGTTCGGGTGCCTGGGTGCGTGGTGGCAGCTGCTTGCGACCGAGGCTCTTGTTGTTGAGGAAGAGTTCTGTTTCGTGGCAGTTGGTCATCACTTGCACTTTGAGCTGCTCGCCTTGGGTGTAGTTCCAATGGTTTTCGAGCGGTATCCATGTCATCTTGAGGTCGTTCCACACGATGTTGCCTTGACCCTTGGCAGGGCGGCTGATGATTTTCACCATAGGCTTGGTGTCGTAGAAGCTCTTGACGCTCCAACCGAGGGGCTTGAGATGGTTGGTGAAGCTGACGAGGCCACGCACCCAGCCCTTGGATGGCCAGCCGAAGGATTCGCCTATGTAGTCGGTGCCACCCCAATAGAATTGTCCTACGGGGTAGGAATGGTCGAAGTTGAAATAGTCGTAGCCAAGGTCGCCGACAGCCATTTCGCCCTCCATGAATATGAGCTGTGGGAAGCGCTTGTGGTCTTCGTCCCAAAACTGCTCGAGATAGTTGGTGCACACTACGTCGGTATAGAATTCAAACTGATGTGGTTCGGCATTGGCAAAGCGGTTGGCATTGCGCTTCTTGGTGATGCTGCCATAGCGGTTGGGGTATTGGCTGCAGGTGGCAGGGCGTGAAGGGTCGATGGCATGGGCTTCGGAGAGCAGGCGCTGGAGCTTGGCGATGCCATCTTTGTGGGTGTAGTCGTTGCGTATTTGCTGGTATACTTCGTTGCCCACGCTCCAGATGAATACCGAAGGGTGGTTGCGGTCGCGCAGCATCTGGGTTCTGAGGTCGTCGATGTGATGAGGACCGAATGGAGCATTTTTGCCGTAGTAGGAGTCTTCCCATTTGTCGAAGAATTCGTCGACTACGAGGATGCCGTGGCTATCAGCCCAATCGAGCACATATTTAGGGTAGGCATTGTGGGAAAGGCGCAGACCATTGCAGCCAAGCTGGGTGGTGACGGCTGAGAGGCGCTGACGCCAGGCTTCGGCAAACGAGGCTGTGCCAAGAGGTCCGAGGTCGGTATGCAGGCATACGCCATTGATGTAGACGCGCTTGCCATTGACGAGGAGTCCGCTATCGGGGGTGAGCTCTATTTCGCGAATACCAAAGGTGGTTTGGTAGGTGTCGGTAGGGGTGGCAGTCCAATCGAAGGCTGTGCGCACGTTGCCATTATATGGTTTGGTGTCGGCATATACGTGGGTGATGGCGGTATAGAGTTTGCCATCGCCAACATTCCATAGCTGAGGAGAGTTGACCTTGATGGTTTGGCTGAAGTCGTAGGTTTCGCCTGCAGCGAAAGGGGCTACGGCTTCGGCTGTGGCTACGGTGTTGCCGTTGGGGTCGACGATGGAGGTGACGAGGCGGCAGGCTACGGAGTCGCGGCGCTCGTTTTTGATGCTGGTGCTGATGTTGACGTTGGCGTAGGCGGGTGTGATTTTTGGTGTGGTGATGTAGGTGCCGTAGCGAGCCACATGCACATCGTCGAGGATGTGGAGCCACACGTCGCGGTTGATGCCTTCGCCATTATACCATCGGCTGCTCTTTGTGTAGGTGTTGTCGTAGGATACGGCGATGATGTTGCGGCCAGGGCGAAGAAGAGAGGTGATGTCGAGCTCGAAGTCGATGTAGCCGTTGGCATGGGTGCCCTCGCAGAGGGTGCCGTTGACGTAGACTTGCGCTTTGCGATATACGCCTTCGAATTCGAGGACTATGTGTTTGCCCTGCCATTGAGGGTTGAATTCGATGGCTTTGCGATACCAGCCTTTGCCTAAAGGGCGATAGCCGTTGCGGCTGCTGGCGCCATTGCTCTCTTTGAGGAATGGACCATAGACGGAGGCGTCGTGAGGAAGGTCGAGCGATTGCCATGAGGCATCGTCGAAATCGGGGGCTGCGGCATTGGCGATGTCGCCAGAATGGTATTTCCAACCAAGGTTGATGCTCAGCTTTTCGCGAGCGGAAACAAGGGATGGCATGAGGGTGCATCCCTTAAACTCAATTTATTTAATCGTGAAGTCAAAGACTTTCTTACTGCCTGAGTTCTTCATCCCATTACTGGTATTACCTTGCTTGTTGTTGTAGGTAAGACAGTATTCTCCAGGTTGTCCTTCCACTGTCAAGTCATAAACGTTATCAGAAACTTTTTTCACTTCTAATTTTACAGATTTATCTTCCTTGGCACCTTCAATTCTGTTGGAATGAACAACAGCACTGGTCATTTGTCTGCCTTTTCCTACAGACTTGAATTTTACCACAAAGAAATCGTCTATGCTATAGTCACTGGAGAACATATCATAATACTCAGAGATACTATTTCTATCATGTGTGAAATAAACGCGAAAAGTAGCCTTGCCACCAGCAAAAGCATAAGGCGAAGTCTTACCTTCGAACGTGATAAGTTCCTTGTCTTTAAACGGATTGATATATCCAGTTCTTTCTATTTCTTTGAAGTCTATATGCTTCATAGCAACAAGACTGTTATCTATATTAGCATAGATACCAACAGAATCCATTCTGAGCTTGCTAAGAGCTGTTTGATTAAAGTCTATACCAGCTTTTGCAAATGAAGCTTTCTGCTCTTCATAAGTCTTTCGTCTGGCATCATTAAAGCCTCGGATGTATTCTTCCGATTTTCCTTCTAATGGGTCTATTGTAGAATCGTCATCATCATCTAAATCTTCCTCATCCTCAGATTCGTGTTTAGGGAGAATCTTGCTGATGTCTGTTACACCGCCCTTAATCAAAGCCTTGGCTTTTTCTCTTGCTTGCTCAATAGGAGTCTGAGCCATCATGAATGTGCTTGCAGATACAAGTAACATTGTTAATAAAACAATCTTTTTAATATATATAACTTTTTAGAAATAGAATGCAAAGTTAATGCTTTTATTTAGAAAATAAGCAATATTTGCCTTTTTTATATAATTAATCGAGTAGTAATAGTCTATGTATAGGTTATTCCATCAAATCTCTTCACCCTTCATTTTGGGTCTGTCTGTCTGGAAATGGCTGCTGTAAATACGTTTTTAAGGACGACTTTTTGTGATTCTTTACACTTTTAAGGACGACTTTTTGTGGTTTTATACATTTTTAAGGACGACTTTTTGTGGTTTTCTACACTTTTAAGGATGACTTTTTGCGGTTTTCTACACTTTTAAGGACGACTTTTTGTGATTTTCTACACTTTTAAGGACGACTTTTTGTGGATCGCAATCAGGGACTAAAAGGTATGCGCCTATCCATGTCACCTTATAGAGAGCAGGATTGGCTTGCTAATTATCCTTTATATTCTGTATCTGCAATATTCGACTAATTTCACTCATATCGTACCAAGTTTTCCCCGTCACTAAGTTGTTGTGTTGGACATCCATAACTTTGTTGCCACTAAGGTTAGTACAATCATCTTCGAGGTACAGCTCCAAAAAAGGCATGGCGCAAATCGCTGCGCCATGCCCGATACATAGAACTACTTATAGTCAAAAAAGAATCGATT